>WNEY01003668.1_pt1 | contig 11565 bp, 11 predicted proteins | sample 5400531 | NCBI WGS metagenome assembly WNEY01 (sample SAMN13153338, study PRJNA577476) | soil metagenome | isolation source: 200 cm saprolite under Douglas fir tree site 1 | place: USA:California | collected 2015-04-18
GTTCCCGCCCCGAGCGCCATCGTCCTCAAAACGACGCCCAGCGACAGCACCTGCACCACGAGATTGCCGGCGAGCACGGCGACGAGGCCGCGCTTTTCCGCGCCGCGCGCGAGCCAGTCGATCGCGCCCAGGCCGACCAGCGTCGCGCCGTGCGCCTGCGCGACGGTGGCGAGCATCGGGGTCAGCGCAATTCCCGCGGGTGCGTAGAACGGCCCGGGTGCGAAGAGCAGCGCGGCCCCGAAGAGCCACGCGAGGACGGCGGCGATGGAAAGAAAGATTTTCATGTCGGTTCTCCGTTGTGGGTTCACAACGTCGGCTGCACTTCGATATTGCGCTGCCCCGGCTGCCCCCAGGTGAATTAGCGCTGCATTGACCCTTGACGGCGACCGCCCGCTTCCGCTCTGCTCGCGCAGTGCTGTTCTCGGCGATAGCGCTGGTGCTGGGTGTCCTTGTCGCGGAGGTCGCACCGGACGTCAAGCTCAAGCAGGTCCCTGCCCCGGTGTCCTGCCCGACGAGCGACGCTGCGGCGATGAAAGCGTTCAACACGGCGAACGACGCGGACACGGCGGGCGACGGCGCGCGCGCCGAGCGGCTCTACCTCGAAGCCTTGACGCGCGATCCGAAGTATTGCGACGCGATGGACCACCTCGGCCGCCTGGCGCGCCGGCGCGGCAAGCTCGACGAGGCGATGGTCTGGTACCGAAAATCCCTGGCGGTTCGTCCCGATAACGACGTTGCGCAACTCAACCTGGCCACTGCGCTGGGTCTTCAGGGCAAGAACGACGAAGCGCTCAGGGAGATCGAAGCCCTCCTGCGTCGCTCACCCGACTCCGCCGAGGCCCACTTCCAGGCGGGGATCAGGTACACGATCGCCCACGATCCGAAGAGGGCGCTCGAACACGCGCAGAAGGCCGAGCAGCTCTATGCCGCCAGCTCGCCGGAGCTCGTCGCTGACGCGAAAGTCGTGGAAGGAACGGCCTTGCTGTTCTTGCACGATTGCGGCCGCGCCCGGGCGGTGCTGGAGCCGATCGAAGCGAAGAAGGAGCAGGACCCATGGCTCAATTACGTGCTCGGGGTGTGCGCGCTCGATGGGCATCGCGAGGAGCTCGCCCGGGGGGTTCCCGAGAGCACGCCGTGGCTCGACAAAGCGCGGGGGTACTTGCGGCGCGCGAAGGCGGCGGGAAAGCAGATGGACCCGGAGCTGATCAAGTTTCTCCGGCTCTAAGTTAACTGCGCCTGATGAGGTGTCGTCATGGGAGCTACCGGCACCAAACCCGAACCGGGAGCGCAACTCCGGCGCTACGAGGTTCTCCTTTTCCTCCCTTGGGGGCTGGCCACGCTGCTCTTCTCGATCGACGTTCTCGGAGCGAGGCTCTTCCTTGTCTACCGCTACGGGTGGACCCGCGTGCAGCAAGAGCACCTGCGCATCCTCGAGATGCCAAAGGGACGGCCGTGGCCGGTCTCGAACGGAGATCTGATTCGCGACGGGCACTTCATCCACTTTCTCTTCGCCCTGGCATGCTGGTATGCGCTGTTCTTTGCGACGTACCCGCTGCTGCGCCGGTTGCTTCCCAAGGCGAACGAGTAGGACCTGTGGCGCGAGCGTCTCGATCAGCGATCGAGTATCAGGCGGCGCGCGTGACCACGAACATGAAGCAGCCGTAAGCGACGTTGCGGCTGTGAAGCTGCACGACCGCCGGATCGGCGAAGAACCGCGCGATCTCCGCTTCCGGGTTGGTGCCGTCGTGGACTCTGGCGTCGTGGATCCAGCCGCGACCATCGTACGCACGCAGCACCTGGGGCTTGCCGCGCCAGGCGGCGGGATAGCTTTCTGCGTTTGCGGCCCCGGCGCAACGCTCGGCGTGTGCGAAGACGGCGCCGATCTCGCGGTACGGGCTCTTGCCGATGGGCGGCTCGTAGCCGAACAAGAGCAGCGCTTCTCCCGGGAGGGCGTTGCGCAGGCAGCAGCGCAGCGGCTCGCCACCTTCGGCGTGCACCCTCTCGACAGGCGTTCCCGAGGCGTCTACTCCGCTGGTGCGTGCGCGCTCGAGCGCCTCGGTGGGGAGGGCGTGGATGCGGAACGTCGTCTCAGGTCTCGTCATCGGCACAGCCTAGTGTCGAGCGGCGCCGCGCGCTGGCCGTTCCCGGACATCGGATTCGTCGCTCACCTTGGGGTCATTGCAGCGGGGAGGACGCCCCTATCACTGCGACGGGATCTTCATTCCGCGCGCCTGCCGTCACCGCATAGAATCGTGCGAGGTGATCGCGGGGCCGGAATGGGAGCAACTCAGCGATTACAATCCACTACTGGCCGTGTTGCGGAAGCCGTGGCTTGCCGAGGACTGACGCGATGATCGCCTATTGCGACATGCACGACGTCGATCTCGATGCGCTTGGCCGCCTGCGCGACGCGTGCGGTTTCGAGGCCCGCACGCGCGCGGAACTGGCGCAACAGATCGCTGGCGCGCGGTGGGTCGTTTCCGCCTGGGATGGAGCGCGGCTGGTGGGTTTCGCGCGCGCTCTCTCCGACGGCGTGACCAACGCGTACGTGAGCTCTGTGATGGTCGACGCAGAATACCGACGACGTGGGATCGGCCGCGAGCTGCTGCGCCGCATCGTCGAAGGTCGCGAGTCGGTCCGGTTCGTGTTGCACGCTCGGCAGGACGCGATGGCGTTCTATCGTGCGCTTGGTTTCACCAACGCGCCGGACATGATGTGGCGCGACCGTGAGAGGAACGCCTAGCCGGGCGTGCAACGATCTGCACAGCGCGGCGGACCGAGTGGCGGCGGGCCGCAATGAGCTTGACACGGCGTCAGCCGCGGAGTGAATTGTGCGCCCCTTTTGACCCGGAGCGCGCGCATGAGGTCCCGGATCCCCCTCTTCTTGCTTCTCGCCGCGGTCGCCGCAGTTGCTGGCCCGACGCCCGTCACGCCTCCCACCGTCGGCTCGGCCAACACCGCGACCGCCGATCCCGGTGTGGCGCGCCCGCGGACGACGCCGTGCCGCGTGCGGCTCTTCACCGATCTCCAATTCGCGGACTTCTCCGCGAAGTCGTTCGCCTACGCGCCACCCACAGCCTGCACAGCGCCGTGGCAGAAGGTGGTGCTCGAGGCGGACTATTCCGTAGAGGCGGGCCGGCAGTTCGATCGGACGGCGACGCTGTGGATCGGCGGCGTCAACGTGTACTTCGGGACCACCGCCGAGCCGTCGCGGAAGGTGGCGCGCGCCTGGCACATCGAGCGCGACCTGACCGAATACACCGCGCTCTTGCGCTCGCCGTCTGCGGGCAGGGCGGAGCTCGGGAATCTCGTGAACAGCCGCTTTACGAGCTCGCTGTTCGGGACGGCGGAGCTCGCCTTCTATCCTGCTTCTTCGGACGACGACGAGGAGCGCGCGCCCGTCGCCGATGTGGTGCTGCCTCTCTCGGGCAGCCCGACGGGCGGGACGGTGGCGCTGTTCGATCCCTCCGCCGAGCTGGCCGCGACCTTCCAGTTGCCGACCAACATCGAGAAGGCGTTCCTCGACGTGGTCCTGCAGCACCAGGGCGCGAACGACGAGTTCTGGTACGCCTGCGTTCCCAACGACCTCACCGGCCCGCTGCAGAGCTGTGGCGGCACCGCTTTCAGAGAGGGCCAGCTGAGCATCGACGGGCAGCCCGCCGGCGTGGTTCCGATCTTTCCCTGGATCTTCACCGGAGGTATCGACCCGCTCTTCTGGCGGCCCATCCCCGCGCCGCAGGCTTTGAACTTCGTTCCCTATCGCGTCGACGTGACGCCTTTCGCGGGCGTCCTGAGCGACGGCAAGCAGCACCGCTTCGCGATCAAGGTCACCAACAACAGCCAATACTTCCAGACCACGGCGACCCTCTTGCTGTATCTCGACCACGACTCCAGGCAGATCACCGGCGCGGTCACGCAGAACACCATCGGCGCGCCGGCGCCCGCGGTGAAGCCGGACCTGGCTACCGCGGCGGACGGGACGGTGAGCGGCACGGTGACGACGACGTCCTCGCGGCAGTTCGTGCTCGCTGGCTGGGTGAAGACTTCGCACGGCCGCGTGAAGACGGAAATCCGCCAGCAGATCGATTTTTCCAACGCGCAGCAGTTCATCGCCCCGATTTCCCTGCCGCAGACGTTGGTGCAGAACATCACGCAGTCCACCAGCATCTCGTCCACCACCGCTGTGCGGGGCGGCGAGAAGGCCCGCGAAATCACCACGCGCATGTCATGGCCGCTGGAGGCGGACTTGAGCGTGAACTTCGACGCCGGCGGCAACTTCACAACCCAGGTGGGCAAGATCAAGCAAGCCTACAACCGCGTCGACTCCGACGGCGAGTCCAGCACCCTGATCTCCAACTCCGGCGAATGGGCGGACACGTTTCCGACGGCTGCGGGCCAGGCCGGCTCGCAGCGATATTTTTCCTCGGACTCGGATGACCGTTGCTATAGCCGCTTGCTCACCGCGGCCTCAGGCGTGCTGACCTCGATCGTCGACGGCCAGGGTTGCGACCAATAGCGGCGACTCGGACCTCTCATGCGTCCTCCTCGAGCTCGGGTCGCAGCGATCAGGGTCTGCGACTCTGTCGCCGTCTCGATGCCGCCCCCATGAGCTACCTCCTGCAACAGGTAGTCTGCGGCGCGCCAAAAACCTTACGGTCTCGAAACGCTCAGCGAGGCTTCTTGCCGCGCGGACGGCGGGCGTCAGGGAGGCCATCGTGGCGGCCGAGGCGGCGCCGCGGAACATCGTCCCACCACCGGCTCCAGGGCATGTCAGCGCGACGGCTGGGATTCAGCGGGTAGAAGATGCGCGAGCCGGGGACATCGGTATGTCCGCCCGCAAGGGCGCGCGGGCATGCGAGCGATCAACGCACGCGCGCCGCCGCGCCGCAACGTAAGCGCTCGTGGACGCGCGACACGCCGCAGGTTAATGGTCGTTGCCGTGGACATCCGTCACGAGCAGCAAGGCCTGCGGCACGCATTCTTCATCGAGCGCGACGGACTGCGGGTCGCCGAGCAGACTCTCTCCGCGGCGCCCGACGGCAAGCTGGCGATCATCGATCACACCGACGTGGATGATTCGCTGCGCGGGCAGGGCGTGGCGCGGCTTTTGACCCTGAACACCGTCGAATGGGCGCGCAAAGGCGGTGTAAAGCTCGTGCCTCTCTGCCCATTCGCCAAGGCGGTTTTCGACAAGGAGCCTTCGCTGCACGACGTCCTCGCCTGAGCCTGATCAGCGCTCGACGTTCTCCCGGCGCCGTGGAGTGTAATCCGCTCGCACGGAACCTTGCCAGTGCGGGTCCTCTCATTCCATCTCGGTGAGCTGGCGCAAGGCGGCGGTGACTTGATGGTACCGGAGGTGACGGGCTCGGTTGACAACCGCGGTCGCGGGAGCGTATGGGGCCGCACAGCTTCGCCCTTGTGGGGTGGGCAGGGCGAGGGCCTTTTCTCCGCGAACCTTCCGTCGCCGACACCGCCCAGCCGCGCGATTGCCGCGCGGAGGAGGGGCGACCATGAAGAGCGTCCTGATCACCACGGCCGCGTTGCTCGTGGCAGCCGCCGGGCCGTCGTTCGCAAAGCAGGTTCGAATTCCCATCACCTACGTCAACAAGGTGCCAGTGCCTTGCGCCGACGATCCGCTCCGCACCTGTCATAACCGCTGGCACCCCGACATCCCCGAGGCCGCCGAGGCCAACCCGGGCGACACCGTGATCTTCGAGACCCGCGACGCCTTCGACAATCCGTTCAACCGCACCTCCACGCCGGCGACCGTCGCAGCCGCCAACCTCAACCTCATCCATCCGCTCACCGGCCCTCTGCACGTCAGGGGCGCCAAGCGCGGCGACGTGCTCGCCGTGACCATGATCGACGTCGGTCCCGGGCCCGACAACTTCGGCTACACGGTCGCCGTCCCGGGTTTCGGTTTCCTCCGCGACGTTTTCACCGAGCCCGCCATCGCGCACTGGGAACTGGGAGCCTCCGCAATCAACGGGACGCGATTCGCGACCTCCCGCGATCTCCCGGGCGTGCGGCTGCCGCTGCATGGATTCGCCGGCACCATCGGCGTCGAGCTGGGTCTGCCCGAGATCGAAACTGCTTTCGCGCGTGAGGAAGAGCTTCGAGCGAAGCAGGGATTCGTGCTGCCTCCGGAACCGACCGACGCGGTGCCAGCCAGCCTCTGCGGCCACGCAGGGAGCGCGAAGGACCGCTGCCTCCGCACTATCCCCCCGCGCGAGAACGGCGGAAACACTGACGTGAAGCAGATGGTGAAGGGAACGACGCTGCTCTTTCCCTGCTTCATCGATGGCTGCGGGCTCTCCATCGGCGACGTGCACTGGGCGCAGGGAGACGGCGAGGTCTCCGGCACCGCCATCGAGATGAACGCGATCGTGACGGTGAAGGTCGAGGTCCGCAAGGGCCTGGCCGCGGCCTTCGGCAACTGGCCCCGGTTCGAGAGCAACACCGCCGGCGTCCTCAAGCAGCTCGCGCCGGAGCAGTTCGTGGCCACCATGGGCATCCCGGTCAAGCCCGCCGGCGTCGTCATGGCACCCGAGCACTGGATCGACGTGAACTCCGCCTTCCTCCTGCTGCCTCCGCTCAGGAACGAGTCGGAGGACGTGACGTTGGCGGCGCGCGACGCCCTGCTCAAGATGATCGCCCTGCTGACCGGACCGACCTCGCCGGCGCCATCGAAACTAACCGCGGAGCAGGCGTACCTCCTCTGCAGCGTCGCCTGCGATCTCCACATCAGCAACCTGGTGGACGTGCCCAACTACGTGGTGTCCAACTTCCTCCAGCTCGACGTCTTCAATCACGGGTCAGAGGAGGATGATGAGTAAACGCAGGCTCCTCGCGCTGTCCTTGCTGGGGGCGGCCGCGGCGCTGTTGCCCGGCCACTCCCCGTACCGCCAGTGGTACGCGTACCGGGCCAAGCACCTGATCGTCGTGACCGACGAGGCGCGGCCGGGCGCGCTTGCCGTCGCCGCCGCCGTCGCCGCCGCCATCGCGGCGCGCTGGCCGGAGACGAAGGCGGTCGCGGCAGCGGCGAGGACGCCGGCCGAAGTGGTGAAGCTCTTGAGCAGCGGTCAGCTCCAGGTCGGGCTGCTCCCGGCGGCCGACGCCCTCGAGGCGTTCGAGGGGCGCAGCAGGTTCGCCGACGACGGCAAAGTGCCGTTGCGCGCGGTGGCGGTGCTCGGCGGCGATCTGCTCGTCGTGCTCGAGAGCTGCGACCGGCAGCGCGCGCACGACGTGGCACAGGCCCTGGCAGAATCTCGCAACGGAGGGCCGCTCGCGGAGAAGCCCGCGCTTCGGGGGCCGACCCCCATCCCATTCCACCCTGGCGCGCTCGACTATTTCGAAGGCAGGACGGCGCCCAAGGGCGGGTGAACGGCTGCTATTAGAACGGTCCGAGTCTCGAGATCGCTCAGGGCGCGAGCGCGTAGACCGCGCCGTCGCCGCCGACGAAGATGCGCCCCTTGGCGGCGATGGGCGTGTTGTAAGCGCGGATGCTGCCCATCGCGTCGCTCTGACCGAGCGGCGCGCCGGTGTCGCCGGCGTAGGCGTGCAGCCGCCCATCGCCTTGTGCGCCCAAGCTCCACACGGCGGTCGCGCCCGCCGACTGCGTGACCATCGGCGATCCGCGGCCGTACGAAGGCGCGCACCAGGCGACTCGCGCGGTGGGCGGCGTGATCTGCAGCGCGACCAGATCGCCGCTCTGCCCCGGCGGGCAGCCCACGCCCGCGCCGCGGAAGAGCAGATACGTTCCTTGCGCAGTGGTGTAGACGGCAGGGGCGTTGATGATCTGATCGCCCGACACGCGCGCGCTGAAGAGCGGGGTTCCAATTCCGCCCAGGTTGTCGCGGCCCACGAGATAGACCTTTCCGTCCTTGCCCAGCGCCGCGGCGAGAAGCGGAGTCGATGCTCCAGGAATGTCGATGAGCGCCACTCCGGAGCCGCCCAGATCGGTGTCGGTCGCGTCCAGCGCTCCCCAGTTCGACGGCGCGAAATAGTCGGCGGCCTGCCCGCTGAAGACCGGCCCGGGCGCGAGGCGGATGATGGCCTCGCCGCCCACCCAGCTGGCCGCGCCGATGGTGTTTCCGGTGGCGAGGTAGAGCGAGGTCCCATCGGAGGCGATGCCGTCCGGTGCCCACACTCCGCCGCCTTGGCCGGCGGTGGCCCAGGCACTGACTTGGGAAGGGCTTCCGGTGGAGATGCTGACGACCCAGCCGCGGTACGAGCCGCAGTCGCCGAAGTGGCCGCCGTAAGGAACATAGAGGACGCCGCCGAGGAGCGCGAGCGCGCCCCGCTGGTTCTGCGTGGCCGAGTCGAAGGCGACGCTGCCAGCACGGGCGGCACTGGAGACGTCCACCGGCCAGCCTGGCCGCGTGGCGCCGTCGTCGACGGAGAGGGCGAAGACGAGATGCTTCGTGCTGGCGCCGCCGTCGGGCGTGGTCATGGCGTCGAGATAGAGGGTGCGGGACGAAGGATCGACGATGGGAGTGCCGGTGATGCCGAGCGGGTCGATGTTCCCGCAGGGCAGCTGGGAAAGCGGCACCGGCGCGCCGAGCGTGCGCGACCAGACCACGGCGCCGCTTCCCGCGTCGAGGGCGTAGACCTTGTTCTGCTCGGTCACGGCGATCACCAGATCGGGCCCGCCCTGATCGAGGTAGAGCGGCTGCGCATAGATGAAACCGTCGACGGTGGCGTGGAAGGCCGGATCGAGATGAAGCGCGCCGCCCGGCACGGCGGCCCGCGGGTAGACGCCCGCGCGCGATGGGCCGCCGTGGTGCTCCAGGACCGAGGTGGCCAAGGCGATCGGGCCGCCGTCGGTCCGGCCGGTCACATCCGTTGCGGTGTGACAGCCGACGGCCAGAGACGCGAGCGCGCGGAGGAGAGCACGCATGATATGGAGTGCATCAGCCGGCGAGACCGATTGCAAGCTCAGATAACGGCACAGGGCTCACCGCCGCGCAGATCGCGACGCTGCGCTGGGACCAGGCGCCCCTCCCCTTCGGTGATTTCCCGGTCGAGAAGGGGCCGGCGGCCGTGGCTTTCGACGGCAACAGCATCTGGGTGGCGAACTCCGGGAGCAACAGCGTGAGCAAGCTGCGCGTCCGTGACGGCGTCAGTCTCGGCAGCTTCCCGGTAGGATCGAATCCGACCGCGATCGCGTTCGACGGCAGCAGCATCTGGGTTGCGAATTCCGGGAGCAACGACTTGACGAGGCTCAGCGCCAGCGACGGCAAGCTGCTCGGCACGTTCGCCGTCGGGAAGAGTCCGGCGGCGCTCGCCTTCGACGGCAGCAACATCTGGGTGGCGTGCTCCGGGGACAACGCCGTGATGGCGCTCATCGCCAGCGACGGCAAACCGCTCGGCCCGTTCCCTGTCGGAACCAATCCGGTCGCCCTCGCTTTCGACGGCAGCAGCATCTGGTTGGCAAATTCCGCGAGCAACGACCTGATGAAGCTCGACGCCGTCGACGGCAAACTGCTCGGCACGTTCCTCGTCGGAACCAAGCCGGTCGCCCTCGCTTTCGATGGCCTCAACGTCTGGGTGGTGGTCCCGGGAGTTGATCCTGTCGTATTCAACGGCGGCGTGGTGAAGTTCCGCGCCAGCGACGGCGCGCGGGTCGGCGGGAATAACGGCTTTTTCCCCATCGGAGCCGCCGGCCAGGCGGCGATTGCCTTCGACGGTACCGAGATCTGGGTCGCAGGAGGCCAGTCCGGCGTCATCGGCAACGTTTCGAGGCTCCGCGTCATGGACGGCGCATCGCTCCCCGGCTACAGAGTCGGGCAACTTCCGGTTGCGATTGCTTTCGACGGCACCAGCATCTGGGTTGCCAACTCCTCCGACGGCACGGTTTCGAAACGGCCCGTCCGCTGATCGCCCTCAACCCACGGCTTCAGTCGCGGTGCGCGGTGGTGCAGAGAGGCCGTCCAATGGCGCGTACCAGCCCGGACACCGCCTGTACCAACCGGGACACCGTCAGCTGGCGGACGGCCGTAGAGCTCACCTTGAAGCGTTTGTCTTTACATTGCATTACTGGCCCTCGTTGGGTGGCAAACGCGGGCTTGCGCCGGCCAGAAGTTTGCTGTGTGGCTCGACGGGAGGAGGAACCCCATGCACAACTACGAGCCGAAGTTCCTGATTGCAATAGCGGTCCTGTTCGCCGCGGCGTGCGGGAGCTCGCAGGCGAGTGGCAACGCGACTATCAGCGGCTTCGTCCACGATCAGTCGGCGGCTGTGGCAGGCGCGCAGCTTTCGATGGCGAACCGGACGGCGCGTACCGACGCTGCGGGACAGTTCTCGATGAGCGTTCCGGCGGGCTCGGCCGCGCTGCACGTCTCGACGGCGGGCGCGGACCACGTGCTGCAGTTCGGAACGGTGGTCGACTCCATGCGCCTCGACCTGGTCGTGAGCATCAGCGGGGGCTCGGCGGAGATCGAATCCGCCGAGGTGGAGCTGAGCGGCGCCATCAGCGCTATCGCCCTCCCCGACTTCACCGTGGCGGGGAAAACCATCGTGACTGACTCCTCGACCGAGGTGGAGCCCGGCACTCTCGCCGATCTCAAGGTGGGCGACGAGGTGCACATCGATGGCGTCCTGCAGTCCAACGGCTCGGTGCTGGCGCGCGAGATCGAGGCGGGCAGCGAGGCGGAGGGTGAGGGCGTCGAGCTGGAGGGCGTGGTGCAGTCGGTGACGCCGCCCACCCTCAAGATCTCGGGGCGCAGCGTGGAAACCAACTCCAAGACGCGCATCGTGCGCGGCGACGATGTCATCGCGCTCGCCGACGTGATGGCGGGCGACCGTGTCCATGTGCGCGGCAAGCTGGAGGCTGACGGCACCACCATCCTCGCCCGCATCATCAAGGTGGCCCCCGGATTCGCGCCGCACGTCGAGTTGGACGGCACCATCGATTCCATCACACCGCCGGATCTGAAGGTCTCCGGCCTGACGGTGGTGACGGACCAGCACACCGAGATCGAGCAGGACGACAAACCGCTCTCCCTGGCGGATCTCAAGACAGGCGAGCACGTGCGCGTCAAGGGCGTTCCGCAGCAAGACGGGACCATCCTCGCCCTCAGCATCGAGGTCGCGCCGGTCGAGCCGCCGCCTCCGCCGCCCCCGAGGGAGTGGCTCCCCGAGCTGGGTTCGAACCAGCGACCCACGGATTAACAGTCCTGTCTTGCTTGCGCCTAAGTTGCCGGCTCGACGGGCGGAAGCGGACAGGCAACCTGCATCGTGCAGTGCCGGTGCAGTAACTCGAAGCGTCGCGGTGGTCGGGGTATCTGTTATACGGATACCCCGAAATGAAACCAATCGAAGTGCTCGCAGACGTGGCGAGGAGGCTCGACCAATGGCCTTTAGCCGCGCCCTCGTCCCCAGGGCGGCGCCGGCGTCCGACGCGCTGACTTCAGCGATGGTAGGCATCGGGATGGGCTTCGCCGCCCCGGCCGCGGTCGAGCCGAACATCGAGGACACGCTTTTCTTCGCGTCCGTCGAGGCGATGGAAAGAGACGACCTCCGGGTGCTCGCTGTGCTCGTGACCTGGTTCGGAGTGCACGCCCG
>WNEY01003669.1_pt1 | contig 11563 bp, 12 predicted proteins | sample 5400531 | NCBI WGS metagenome assembly WNEY01 (sample SAMN13153338, study PRJNA577476) | soil metagenome | isolation source: 200 cm saprolite under Douglas fir tree site 1 | place: USA:California | collected 2015-04-18
CGACGATGGGCGCGCTTTCGATCAACGGCATCCCCGCGCTGCGAGCGCCGTTCGAGCCGCTCGTTCCGGAGGTCCTGCACGTGCGCAACACGAATCGCTTCCACCGCCCGCCGGAAGAGACGGAGGAGCAGTTCACGGCGCTACTGCTGGACGAGCTCGAACAGACGATCGAGACGGCAGGGCCGGACACGGTCTGCATGGTGATCATGGAGCCGGTGCAGAACGCCGGCGGCGCGTTTACGCCGCCCGAGGGGTACTGGCGCGGCGTCCGCGAGTTGTGCGACCGCTACGGCATCCTGCTCTGCGCCGACGAGGTGATCACGGGCTTCGGGCGTCTCGGTGCGTGGTTCGGGTCCGAGCTGTATGACATCCGGCCCGATCTGATCACGATCGCGAAGGGTCTGTCCTCGTCGTACGCGGCGATCGGTGCGGTGGTCGCGACCGACCGCGTGATGGAGCCTTTCATGCAGGACACGAGCATGTATGCGCACGGCATCACGTTCGGCGGCCATCCAGTGCAGGCCGCGGTGGCGCTCAAGAACATCGAGATCATGCGCCGCGAGCGCATCGTCGAGCAGGTCGCCGAGAGCCAAGACGCGTTTCGCGCGACGCTTTCGCAGCTGCTCGAGCTGCCGATCGTCGGCGACGTGCGGGGAACGGGATTCTTCTACGCGATCGAGCTGGTCAAAGAGAAGGAGACCCGCGAGACCTTCGACCACGACGAGTGCGAGACGCTGCTGCGCGGGTTCCTGTCGCCGCGCCTGTTCGAGAAAGGGCTGATCTGCCGCGCGGATGACCGCGGCGATCCCGTCGTGCAGATCTCGCCGCCGCTCGTGGCGCGCCAAGAGCAGTTCGACGAGATCGCCGGCATTCTCGGCGAGGTGCTCGACGAAGCGTGGACGCGGGTCCACCGGTGACCGTCGCGGGCGAGCGCGAGGCGTCGCACGCGGTCGCGGTCCAGCCGGCCGACATCCGGCTCGTCGAGGTCACGAAGCGTTTCGACGACGTCGTCGCGGTCGACCGGCTCACTCTCGATGTCGAGCGCGGCAGCTTCTTCGCACTCCTCGGTCCGTCCGGGTGCGGCAAGACGACCACGCTGCGAATGATCGGCGGCTTCGAGCAGCCGACCGAGGGAGCGATCTACCTGGGCGACCGCGAGGTGAGCGGACTGCCTGCGTACAAACGCGACGTCAACACCGTCTTCCAGTCCTATGCGCTGTTCCCGCACCTCTCCGTCTTCGAGAACGTCGCCTTCGGACTGCGCCGCCGTGCCGTGCGCGGCGACACGCTTCGCGGCCGCGTCGAGGAGATGCTCCGCATCGTTGGGCTCGCGGGCATGGGGAAGCGGAAGCCGCGCCAGCTTTCCGGTGGCCAGCAGCAACGCGTCGCGCTCGCGCGTGCGCTCGTCAACAGGCCGCAGGTGCTGCTCCTGGACGAGCCGCTCGGCGCGCTGGACATGAAGCTGCGCAAGCAGATGCAGCTCGAGCTGAAGGCCATCCAGCACGACATCGGCATCACGTTCGTCCACGTCACGCACGACCAGGAAGAGGCGATGACGATGGCTGACCGGATCGCCGTCATGAACCACGGCCGCATCGACCAACTCGGGACACCGACCGACCTGTACGAGACGCCGGCGACGGCCTTCGTGGCGGGTTTCCTGGGCGCTTCGAATCTGATTCCGGGCACGGTGAGCGGCTCGAATACCGTCCGGCTGCGCAGCGGGCCCGAGGTGCGCGTGAGGCCCGAGGCGCTCGCCGGGCGCACGGGGGAGGTCGCGGTCGGGATCAGGCCGGAGAAGATCGAGCTCGGAGCAGGGCAGGCAAACTCGCTCGACGGCACTGTCGTCGAGGAGGCGTATGTCGGCGTCGCGACGCAGTACATCGTCGACACCGACTGCGGCCGGTTGACCGTCTACCGGCAGAACGCGTCGCCGGGATTGAACGGCGCCGCACCAGGCCAGCGCCTCACCCTCAGCTGGAGTCCAGAATCCACCTTCGTCGTCGATTCAATGGAGGGATCCGAATGACCGATGTTCTCACCCGGCGCCAACTGCTCGAGCGCGCTGCAGCGGGCGGCTCCGTCCTGACGTTCCCGGGGCTGCTCGTGGCCTGCGGCGGGAGCTCGAAGTCCAGTGCCACGACCGCGGCAGCGAAGAAGACACTCGCCAAGACGCTTCGCTTCTCGAACTGGACGCTCTACATCGACAAGAAAGGCCAGCGGCACCCGACGCTCGATCAGTTCAAGAAGAAGTATGGCGTGACCGTCCAGTACACCGAGGACATCAACGACAACGCGTCGTACTTCGGGAAGATCCAGGCCCCGCTCTCGCAGGGCCAGTCGATCGACCGGGACATCATCGTGATGACCGACAACTCGCGCTACCCCTCGCTCCTGATCAAGAAGGGGTGGGTGGAGAAGCTCGACAAGAGTGCGATCCCGAACATCAAGAACCTGCAGCCTGCTCTCCAGCACCCCGACTGGGATCCCAACCGCGACTACAGCCTTCCGTGGCAGTCGGGGCTGACCGGGATTGCCTACAACGACAAGCTCACCGATCCCGTCCTCACGGTTCCCGACCTGCTCGAAAACCCGAAGCTGAAGGGCAAGGTGACACTCCTCCAAGGTGTGGGCGACACGATGCCTCTCATCATGGCGACGAACGGCGACGATCCCACGAAGGTGACCGACGCCTCCTGGGACCGGGCAATCAAGCTCGTCAAGAAGGCGGTCGACTCCGGACAGATCCGGCAGTTCACCGGCAACGACTACAGCGGGCCGCTCGCGAAGGGCGACCTCAAGGCGGCGTTCGCATGGTCCGGCGACGTCGTTCAGCTGCAGGCCGACAATAAGCATCTCCAGTGGAACCTGCCGAAGGAGGGCGGGGGAATCTGGACGGACAACATGCTGATCCCGAAGGGCGGAGACGTGTACACGGCGTCGGTCTACATGAACTACGTCTACGACCCGAAGATCGCGGCGGAGATCGAGGACTACGTCAACTACATCTGCCCTGTCTCCGGGGCAAAGGAAGTGTTGTTGAAGCAGGATCCTTCGATCGCCAAGAACACGCTGATCTTCCCGACGAAGGAGATGCTCGACAACGCGCACAACTTCGACGCGAACGCGCTGAACAACGAGAAGTACATCACCGCCTGGCAGAACCTGATCTCCAGCTGACGGCTTGGGATTCCTTCACCGGCACCGGGGGCTGACGCCCTATCTCCTCCTCACACCCGGGCTGCTGTACCTCGCCGTCTTCTTCGCCGTCCCGCTCGGTTTTCTCGTCCACCAGTCGCTCGAGTCCGGCAACTTCGACCTCGGCTACGCCTTCACCTGGGCCTGGGGGAACTACTGGGACGCGATTCGCAACTACGAGGGCCACTTCATCCGCTCGTTCGAGTACGCGGGGATCGCGACGGTCGTCGCACTGCTCTTCAGCTATCCGCTCGCGTACTGGATCGCGTTCCGCGGCGGCCGCTGGAAGAACCTGTTGCTGCTCTTCATCGTCGCCCCGTTCTTCGTCACCTACCTGATCCGCACGCTCGCCTGGGAGACGATCCTCGCCGACCAGGGGCCAGTCGTGGGATTCCTACGTAGCATCGGGATACTCGGACACGACGGGCGACTGCTCGCCACCTCGACTGCCGTTGTCGCCGGGATCACCTACAACTTCCTGCCCTTCATGGCGCTCCCTCTGTACGTCTCGCTGGAGCAGATCGACCAGCGGTTGATCGAAGCCGCGCAGGACCTCTACGCGAGCAAGTGGAAGGCGTTCCTCCGCGTGACGCTGCCGCTCTCACTGCCGGGTGTGGTTGCGGGCACCCTGCTCACGTTCATCCCCGCCGCCGGCGACTTCATCAACGCCCAGCTGCTCGGGTCGCCGAACCAGCACATGATCGGGAACGTGATCCAGTCGAAGTTCCTCGAGCTGACGGACTACCCGGCCGCGGCGTCGATGTCGTTCGTCCTGATGGCGACCATCCTGCTCATGGTGGCGCTCTACGCGCGCGCCGTGGGAACGGAGAAGCTGACAGGATGAGTACTGTCTCGCTCGCCCAGCGCCGCCCGCGCGGGAACGCGCTGGGAACGGTCGGAGCATTCGTCCGGCACCACGTTCTGACCGCGTATTCGCTGGTCGCGTTCGTCTACCTGATGCTGCCGATCGGGATCGTGATCGCGTTCTCGTTCAACAATCCCGCCGGGCGCTTCAACTACGTCTGGTCGGGCTTCACGTTCGACAACTGGAAGCACTGGGACGGGGTCCCGGGGCTCCGGAGCGCGATCGTGCTCTCGCTCGAAATCGCGGTGGTCGCGAGCCTGATCGCAACCGCGCTCGGAATGCTCATCGCTCTCGCGCTGGTGCGCTACGCGTTTCGCGGACGCGGGGCGACGAACCTGCTGATCTTCCTGCCGCTCTCGACGCCGGAAATCGTCCTCGGCGCTTCGCTGCTGGCCCTCTTCCTCAACAGAAACATCGCCAGGGGCTTCTGGACGATTCTGATCGCCCACGTGATGTTCTGCATCAGCTTCGCGGTCGTGACGGTCAAAGCGCGGCTGATCGGCTTCGACCGGCACCTCGAAGAGGCCGCGATGGACCTCGGCGCCAACGAATGGACGACGTTCCGTAAGGTGACCCTGCCGTTGATCGCGCCGGCGATTCTCGCTTCGCTGCTGCTCTGCTTCGCGATCTCGATCGACGACTTCGTCGTCACCTACTTCAACGCAGGCCCGAAGATCACGTTCCCCCTGTTCGTCTGGGGAGCCGCCCGCGTGGGCGCGCCCCCTCAGGTGAACGTGATCGGCACGGCGATCTTCTCGGTCGCGGTGATCGGAATGGTGCTGAATGTGCTCGTCCAGATGCGGCGCGAGAGATCAGCCGCAGCGGCTTGAGCCGTCTTTCGGTCGAGCCGCGCCTCCCTCCCTGGTGGCTGGACGAAGCGGGGTCGGCGGAGGCAGCCCCGGAGCTGGAAGGTGACGTCGCCGCAGATGTCTGCATCGTCGGCGGCGGCTTCACCGGCCTGTGGACGGCGCTCGCGCTGAAGGAGCGCGAGCCGTCGCTGCGCTTCGTGCTGCTGGAGGCGGAGACGTGCGGCGCGGGTCCGAGCGGACGCAACGGCGGCTTTCTCCACGGCTACTGGGCCTCGCTCGCCGAGCTGGTTCCCCTGCTCGGCCGCGAGCGCACGCTCGAGCTCGCGCGCGCAGGAGAGCGAATCGTGCCCGCAGTCCGCGCGCTCCAAGGCGACGTCTGGCTGAAGGAGGCCGGGCTGCTGATGGTCTCGGCGGCGCCGGCGCAGGACGCGGCGGTCGAGAGCGCGGTTCGTGCGGCCCGCGAGGTCGATGCGGAGGAACAGGCGGTACCGCTCGACGAAGACGCGGTGGCCGCGCGAATCAGGTCGCCAGTCTTCCGGCGAGGCGCCTTCTTTCCGGACGGCGCGACCGTGCAGCCCGCGCGGCTCGTGCGTGTGCTGAGGCGCGCGGTTCTCGACGCAGGCGTCGATCTTCGTGAACGCTCACCGGCGGTGCGCATTCGCGGCGGAGTGGTCGCGACGCCGCGCGGCGAAGTGCGCGCGCCCGAGGTGGTCGTGGCGGTGAACGCCGCGGCGACCGGCTGGCGGCCCGTGGCGCGACACGTCACGAACTTCGGCTCATATGTCGTGCTGACGGAGCCGGTCCCGGAGCTGTTGGAGCAGATCGGCTGGACGGGCGGCGAAGCCGTTCTGGACGGCCGCATGTTCCTGCACTACTTCCGCACGACTGCAGATGGACGCGTCTTGATGGGAAGCGGCTCGGGGCCGATCGGTTTCCGCGGCCGGCTCGACGCACGTTTCACCGGCGATCTGGCGACGGCTGTGCGCGCCGAGCGCGGGCTGCGCAGGTTGCTCCCCGGTCTCGCGGGCGCGCGCATCGAGCGCGCGTGGGGAGGACCGATCGACGTTTCCGCCGACCATCTCCCGTTCTTCGGCACCGTCCCGGGCAAGCGCGTCCACTACGGGCTCGGCTACTCGGGGCACGGTGTCGGCCCGAGCTGGCTCGGCGGTCAGATCCTCGCGTCGCTCGTGCTCGGGCTCGAGGACGAGTGGACGGCGCTGCCGCTCGCGAATCGCCGTGTCCCGTCCTTGCCGCCCGAACCGCTCAAGCGGCTGGGCGGCGGGCTCATCCGGTCCGCGATCCTCGCCTGCGAGCGGGCCGAAGAAGAAGACAGGCGACCGCCGCTCCGCGCGCGCGTCGGGGCAGCGATCCCCCGCCTGCTCAGGATGCAGATCGGGACGCGCTAGAAGGGAATTCACACCGGGCGAAACTCGCCGGCCACCACACCCGCCAAAAGCCGGAAACTAGTGCAGGCGAAGCCGCACTAGCTGGAGGCGGACTGACGCGGGCGGGGACGCTGAAAGCGCCACCGCCCGCGCGAGCGCACCCCTTTGCCCAGCGAACTCTCGTAGGAGTGCGCGGGCTTGGCCCGTGCACGTTTCCCGCGAAGCGGCGAACTTCAATCCGAGCGAAAGCGCAGCTTTCGCTCGACCTTCCTAGGACCCTGGCCCGCCCTGGATCGCGGCGGGACAGCGCCAGTACTCCGTCTTTCCGACGAACGTCACGGAAGTGCAGCCCTGTCGCGTCAGGTCAGGAGCACCCTGAAGCTTCCCCGGCTCGCATGCTTGCCAGGCGCCGCTCTGGCCCGCGGGGGCGGCGACGGGCCTGCAACCCCCCGTCAGGCCCACCTCGCGCAGGAAGCGTCCGTCCTTGATGGCGACCATCAGGAGGACGATCAGCGCCGCGCCGACGAACACGCCCCGCATAGCCGGAATATCGGCATTTGCGACGTTTGTCTCAATGCTGGGTTTGCGGTCGCCGCGTGCCCTGCCGAGGCTGCGCGCGGCCTAAGAACGCGTTCAGAAGATGAGACGTTCTCGCTCCGCGAAGGCCGCCGCTCGACGGCCTTCGCAGGAGCGAGAGTGTGTGTGATGTCGCTACAGCTGGCCGCGGATCGCCCCCGCCGGATATTTCACCGTGTGGATGTTGACGTAGTAGCTGGTGGGGTTCTTCTCGATTGCCTTGATTACCGACTTCGCTGCCTTGACACAACCCTTCGTCTTCAGGGCGCCGCTGAAGAAGGCGACGACGACATTGCCCGACTTGCCCGTTGGCGCCTTGTGGATGTGGGCGGCGTTCACCTTGCTGATTCCCTTCACGTTCGAGAACGTCCAGCAGACCTTGCCCGTACCGGCATTGAGTGTGATCACTGCCTTGCCGGATCCCTTCGGAGCGCCTTTCGGCACCTCATTGCTGCCGAGCATCGTTGTCGTCAGCGTCTTTGTTCCCGCCGAAACGGCCGCCAGTGCAAGCGCTGGAAGGCACAGCAGGCCCAGCAGGCAGACGACGAGTACACGAGCGCGCATACGTCCTCCTATCCGTAGCGGGTAGCCGACCCCTTCTACCCCGGTTGCCTGCGCAGCGGTTTGCCACTCGCGGCGATGAGCAAGCGGCTTCGACACAGAGCAAGTCTAGTCAGCCACGGCGCGCGCTCGCGGACGCAATCTGAGGGATCAGTGGCGCCGGCCTCCGAGCTCGTGGTGCGCACGGAAGAAGTTCTCGGAGCCGGCGGTCGCCATCGCGGCGCTGGCGGAGATCTCGAGCGCCAGCGTCGCCGCCGCGACGATCTGCGCGAAGCGATAGACCTTGCCGGCGCCGGCGCAGTCCATCAGCTCGAGCCACGTGCGCGCGTAGGGGAAGATCGTGCCGCCGCCGACGGTGCCGACCTCGAGCCCCGGCAACCGCAGCGCGCAGTGGATTCCGCCCTCGACGCGGTGTCCCGTTCCGTGTGCCATGGAGCTCGTCCCCACCATCCCGAGGTCCTGACCCGTTGCGGCGAAGATCGCCGCTATCGCGGACGCTGGCGTGAACGCGACGGACTGCATCCCGGACGCAACAGAGCCGTGCGTTCCGGCGAAGGAGAGCTCGAGCAGGTCGTCGACCGTCGTCCGCAGGACGCGCCGCACCGTTTCCTCGGTCAGCGTCGCTTCGGCCAGGACGGTCTTGCCGTGCCCCCCGCGCTCGAAGTAGCGGTGAGACGGTTTCTTGTCGCCGCCCATGTTCGCCTCGAGGATCGCGCGTTCCGGCTTCACCGGTGCGTGCTCGATCACGTAGTCCATGTTCAGCGCGTACGCGTTGCGCGTCATCATGTTCGGTCCGCACGCGTCGCCGGTTGTGAACGCCCACATGACGTGGCACATCGGACCGACGACGTACGTTTCGACCTCGCGCAGCTTCGCAAACGACGAGATCCGAGCATCCTCGCGCTCGGCGAGCCAGCGCCGCATCTCCGCGACATGCGCGTCGAGGAAACGCGCGAGCTGCACGGCCTCCTCGGTGGACTTGCAGACGAAGCAGGATGCTCTGGTGATTCGGTCCCCGATCACGAACGTTCGGAAGCCGCCGGACTCCGCGGCGGCGCGCGCCCCGCGGTAGAGCGATGCCGACAAGCCGCCTTCCGTGTGGGCGAGGGGCACGAAGACCTGGTCGCGCGAGCGGCCCGTTTCCGTCACGCGCCCGAACGGCTCCTCGAGCTCGTACTCCCCGAGCTCGATCTCGACCGGACCGACGACGGACACCGGGATCACCGCCGCGCCGGTCAGCATCTCCTGTGCGTTCACGAACGGCGAGAGGTCGATCCCGGTCACGCCGTCGTTGAGGCCGAGCGCCTCCTGCCGCGTGCGGATCGACTCAGGATCGTTCTTCCGGGGCCACCGCTTCAGCTCCATCTTCGGAGCTTAAGGCTAAGCGGGGGAATGCTTCGTGGTCGTTGCGAACCGAGAGCCGGGTCGAGACGGCCGTACGGGCAAAGCCCGCACGGCCTCTCTGCGGCGCCGGCGAGTCGGCGCCTCAGGTCGCCGAGCCGGATAATCTCGCCCACATGGCTACGGAGCAGCTCATCGAGATGACGGCCGAAGGCCGGGAGGCGTTTGCCGGCCTCCTGCGCGTCTACGAGCTGGCGAAGCGCCAGGAGTGGCAGGTACGTGATCTCCCGTGGGGCGACCTGCCGCCGATTCCCGAGGGGAAAGGATCGCCGGAACGACGCGCACGCCGCAGCGACATGTGGCGCTCGGTGCTAACCCAGCAGCTCCAGGCGGACATGCTCGCATGCGATATGTCCTCGCAGCTCCTCAATATCGCCCCCGACCACGAGGCAAAGCTCTACTACTCGACGATGGTGCAGGACGAGTCGCGCCACACCGAGGCGTGGCTGAAGCTCGTCCAGGAGGTCGGCGGCACCGCGGAGCGCGACCCGCACCTCGACAAGCTCGCGCACATGACGCTCGAGGCCGACACGCTCGAGGAGAAGGTGTTCCTGATGCAGGTGTTCTACGAGCGCCTGATCATCTCGAGGTTCCGGGTGATCGCCAGATCGGCGCGGGGCACGGTCCTCGAAGATCTGTGCAACCGCCTCGCCACGGACGACGGGATCCATCACAGCGCCGGAATGGCCTACGAGCGCATCCTGCTTGAGAGCGCGGACAAGAAGACGAAGCGGAAGCTGGTCGATGCAGCCAACCGGCTGCTTCCGGAGTTCGCGGCGCATGCGCTGTGGCGGCCGAAAGAGCGTGCGTGGATCGGCCGCGCGATGGAGTCGCGTGACGCGCAACGGCTGCGGGAAGATCTCGAGCTCGGCGTCCGGCTCGCCGAGTCCCTGGGCCTGGACGTCAGCGACGTCGAAATGCCGTTCTAGTTCACGCAGTGACGGCGATATTGATGGACGGCGCCGCCCTCGCGGCTCGTGTGCGCCAGGAGGTCAAGGACGAGGTCGCGGAGCTCGGGCACGTCGGGCTCGCGACCGTGCTCGTCGGCGACGATCCCGCGTCCGAGGTCTACATCCGGCTCAAGCACAAGGCGGCCGAGGAGGTCGGCATCCACGCGATCGACAAGCGCCTCCCTGCGGACACGCCCGAGGAGGACGTGCTCGAGCTCGTCGGCGAGCTGAACGACGACGACGGCGTCGACGGGATCCTCGTCCAGACGCCGCTCCCGCCGCAGATCGACGAGGCACGAGTCATGCGGACGATCGATCCGATGAAGGACGTCGACGGCCTCCATCCTTTCAATGCTGGACAGCTCTTCTTCGGGCGGCAAACACTCGTGGGAGCAACTCCAGTCGGGATCATGCGGCTGCTCGATGAATATCGAATCCCGGTGGCCGGGGTGCGCGCCGTCGTCGTCGGCCGCAGCCTGATCGTCGGCCGACCGGTGGCCATGCTCCTGCTCCACGCAAATGCGACCGTCACGATCTGCCACTCCCGGACGCAGGATCTGGCCCGCCACACCGTCGACGCGGACATCCTCGTCGCGGCCGTAGGCGTCCCGGGAGTGATCACAGCCGACATGGTCAAGCAGGGCGCCGCAGTTGTCGACGTGGGCATCACACGCACCGAGGTCGGCCTCGTCGGCGACGTCGAGCCGGGCGTGGCCGAAGTGGCCGCCTTCTTGACGCCGGTGCCCGGCGGCGTCGGCCCGATGACCATCGCCGCGCTGCTTGGAAACGCGGTACGGGCTGCCCGTTTTCGCAGCGGACGGCTTGCGTTCCCGCGCATCTGAGCTACACTCCGGCCGCTGTATCAGTAGTGGCGGCTCGGTGCCCGGGCCGTCGCGTGTTTTGAAGGAGGAAGTAGTTTGGCTCAGGGCACCGTGAAGTGGTTCTCGAACGAGAAGGGCTATGGATTCATCGAGCGTGAGGGTGGCGAGGACGTTTTCGTCCACTTCTCCGCCATCACGCAGGAGGGCTACAAGTCGCTGACCGAGGGTCAGCGCGTTGAGTTCGAGGTCGTGCAGGGCCCTAAGGGCGCGCAGGCCGCGAACGTCCAGCCCGTCTAGCTTCTTTCGATCGAAACTGAAAAGAGGTGCGGGCCCCGAAAAGGGGCCCGCATCGTCTCTAGTCTCTAGGCGTGGACGCCGGTACGCACCTCGACGATCGGCGCCTCGTACAGATCCGCCGACCGGACGGTGGCGCCGAGCTTGCCCACCATCTCCTCGCGGCGACCCTTCATCTGACGCTCGGCCTCTTCCGCGTTCTCCTTCGTCTCCCAGAGAACGACAGACCGCGCGCGGCGGTTCTTCTCGTCCGCCAGCGAGATGAAGCCCGCGAAGCCGTCCAGCTCCTGCAACGCCGGGATCACGGTCTCACGGATGTTCTTCAGCGCCTCCTCGCGCCGGGACGGGTCAAGGCCCTCGATCTCGACGAGTCGTCCGTACATGTGTCCTCCCTCGGTAGATATCCCTGCGATCTATCCCTGCTATCCCTGCGATCTATCCCTGCGATCGTACGCTCCCGGGGCCGCGCCCGCTCAACCTAGGATCTTGGGGTGGCCATCTCACGGGAGGACGTGCTCCACGTCGCGGGGCTTGCGCACCTCGAGCTGACCGAGGACGAGATCGCGCGCCTCGAGGTGCAGCTGAACGACATCCTCGCGGCCGTCGGAAAGGTGTCCGAGCTGGACCTTGCGGACGTGCCGCCGACCTCCCATCCGCTCGCGGTCGTGAATGTCTTCCGTCCCGATGAGCCCCGTCCTTCGCT
>WNEY01003670.1_pt1 | contig 11561 bp, 10 predicted proteins | sample 5400531 | NCBI WGS metagenome assembly WNEY01 (sample SAMN13153338, study PRJNA577476) | soil metagenome | isolation source: 200 cm saprolite under Douglas fir tree site 1 | place: USA:California | collected 2015-04-18
GATGAACATCTCCTTGAGCCGGCCGCGGATGCGGTAGTAACCCTCCTCGTCGCGCTCGGCGACGTCGCCGGTGCGCAGCCAGCCGTCGGCGAACGCGGCGGCGGTCGCCTCCGGGTTCCGCCAGTAGCCCGCGAAGACGTTCGGGCCGCGGACGAGCAGCTCATCCTGGTCGGACAGCCGCACCTCGACGTACGGGTACGGCTTCCCCGCCCAGCCGGCTTTGCGGACAGCGTCCTCGGGCGGCAGGCAGAGCACGTTCGGCGCTGCCTCCGTCAGGCCGTAGCCCTGGACGATCGCGACGCCGCGCTCCTGCCAGGTCTCGAGCAGGGTCATCGGCATCGGCGCGCCGCCGACGACGGCGAGGCGCAGGCTGGAGAGGTCGACGCGCTCGAACTCCGGCTGCTCCGCCATGAACAGGTAGTTCGCCGGCACGCCCATCAGCGTCGTCACGCGCTTCGCGTCGATCAGCGCGAGGCAGCGGCCCGGGTCGAAGGCCCGCTCGAGCACGACGCGCGCGCCCTTCCACCACGCCAGCAGCGGCTGGACGTTCCAGCCCCCGACGTGGTGCTGGGGCAGCACCTGAAGGACGACGTCGTCGCCGGTGAGCCCGGTCGTCAGGTCGAAGCCGACGTTCGTCCAGAAGCAGTTCGCGTGCGTGAGCAGCGCTCCCTTGGGCTTGCCGGTCGTGCCCGACGTGTAGACGAGCAGGAGCGCGTCCTCGTCCGCAACCGACACATCCCGGGGACTGTCCCCCGCGGTACCGCGGGAACAGTCCCCAGGCCACGGCCCGTCGAGCCAGTGGAAGGGGCGGCCGGTCGCCTGCGCGTGCGCCTCCAGGCCGGGCTCGACCAGGAAGGCGGCCGGCTCGGCGTCGTCGAGCTGGTAGGCGAGCTCGGCCGGCGCGAGCCGCCAGTTGAGGGGCAGGAGGATGAAGCCGGCCTTCGCGCACGCGAAGAAGACCTCGACGTGCTCGGGTGAGCTCTGGGTCAGCGTCGCGACGCGGTCGCCGGGCTGCAGCCCCCGCTCGAGCAGCGTTGCGGCGATCGCGTCGGAGCGCTCGTCGAGCTCGGCGTACCGGAGCTCGCGCCCGGCGAAGTCGATTGCGACCCGCCGCGGAGTCAGGCGCGCCCGCTCGCGGAGCCAGCGGCCGATCGTGTGCGCGCCGCTCACGGGCCAACCTCTGGCCTATCAGCGTGGGGAGGGGGCGTGGGGGAATCGGGAGGTTCCCCCACATCGGGTTGTAAGAAGGGGGCTCGTGGGGGAACCATGGTTTCCGCCGCGGGAGCGAGCCGAAGGCGAGCGACGCTGATGGCTCTCATCCCAGGAACCCGCTCACGAGCTCGACGAAGCGGCCCGGCTGCTCCCAGAAGAACAGGTGCCCGGCTCGGGGAAAGCGCTCCACGCGCGCGCCCGCGATCCGCTCGGCGAGCAGGTCGCTGTTGCGCTTGTCGACAACGGCGTCGGCGGTGCCGGTCAGGAGCAGCGTGGGGGCCGAGATCTCGCCGACGCGCTCGAAGGCGTCGAAGGTGACGCCTGCCGCGGCCTGGGCCAGCCAGGCCTCGAGCGGCTGCGCAGTCGCGAGGCGGTGCGCCACGATCCGCTCGACGAGCTCTGGCCTCGGCTCGCCGAGCGCGTTCTCGACGAAGCGGCGCAACGCCGCCTCCGGCGCGAGCGTCGGCGCCGCAGCGATCAGCTTCTGCGTCCGCTTCGGCATCGGGTGCGCCCCGGCGCCGCCCGGCGTCGTGCACGCGAGCACGAGCCGGTCGACCCGCTCCGGCCAGCCGAGGGCGAGCTCCTGCGCCGCCATCCCGCCGAGGCTCGTCCCGATGACGTGCGCCCGCTCGACGCCCGCCGCGGCGAGCACCGCGACCGCGTCCTCGGCGAGCTGCCGCGCGCTGTACGGCCCCGGCGGCGCGTCGCTCTCACCGACGCCGCGGTTGTCGAAGAGCAGCACCCGGTAGCGCTCCGCCAGGCCGTCGACTACCGGCTCCCAGCCCCAGCGCGCGTAGCCGAGGCCGTGGATCAGGAGCAGCGGCGCGCCGGCCCCGTGCTCCTCCCAGGCGATCGCCACGCCGTCCGACCGCGCGATCACTGCACCGGCTCCCCGCTCGCCTGCAGCGCCTCGCGGAACCGCTGCAGGCCGCGCCGCGGCCGGCGCGCCGCCAGCCCCGCGATCCCGCCGGGCACGAACAGGACGAGCAGGATGAAGACCGTGCCGAGCAGGAAGAGGGGCTCCGACAGCGGCGTCCGCAGCACGCCCGGCAGCGACTGCACCGAGTGGGACGAGCCGAGGTCGACGAGCCGGTGGTCGAGGTACGTGTAGAGCGCGCCCCCGATCAGCGCTCCCCAGCGCGTGCCGGAGCCGCCGATCACGACCATCACGAGCAGGGTCAGGGTGAAGTTCGCGGTCGTCACCTCGGGGCTGGCGCCGCCGATCAGCAGCACGTAGACGATCCCGCCCAGCGTCGCCAGGAACGAGCCGAGCACGAACGCGGTCAGCTTGAACCCGAGCGGCCTCAAGCCCAGCACCTCGACCCGGCGCTCGTTCTCCCGGATCGCCTCCCAGACGTGCCCCGGCATCGAGCCGATCGCCCAGCGCGCCGCGACGAACACGACGACGGCGTACGCGAGCGCGAGCCAGTAGAGGTTCTTCGTGTTCAGCACGCCGACGAAGAAGTGCGGCAGCCTCATGAAGTCGAGCCCGAGTCCCTCGTCGCCGCCGGTCAGCCCGTTCGGGTTCTTGCCGACGAGGATCGCTCCCGCCTGCGCGAAGGCGAGCGTGACCATCGCGAACGCGATCCCGCCCACGCGCAGCGAGACCGCCCCGAGCACGAACGGCAGCGCGAGGCCGACGGCGGCCGTGATGCCGAACGCGGCCCACGCGCCCCAGTGCCACTTGGTGATCGCGACGTCGAAGAGGTAGACGCCGACCGCGAAGTAGAGCGCGTGGCCGAACGAGAGCAGGCCGGTGAAGCCGAAGAGCAGGTCGTAGGTGAGCGCGAGCCCGGCGAAGACGAGGCAGAGCGCCAGCAGCTGCAGCGTCCCGGGCTCGCTCAGCGGCCGCTGGAACAGCCCCGGGATGTGTACGTGGAGCTTCGGCACGACCGCGAGCACCGCGAGCAGCGCGAGCGGCACCCCAAGCCGGAGCGCGCGCCTCACGCCGCCGCCCTCCCGGCGAGCCCGGCCGGCCGCGCGAGCAGCACGAGCGCGAGCAGCAGGACGACCGAGATGTCGCCGAGCCCGGACGACCAGTAGTAGTTCGCGTACTGCTGGACGAGCCCGACGACGACGGCCGAGGTCGCGGAGCCCTCGATCGAGCCGAGCCCGCCGATCACGACCACGATGAAGGCGAAGATCAGCAGGCTCGTTCCGCGCGCCGGGTCGATCGAGCCGAAGTAGACGCCGGAGAGCACCCCGGCCAGCGCCGCGACGACGCCACCGATCGCGAAGACGAGCGTGAACGCGCGGCGGACGTCGATCCCGAGCGCGGTCACCATCGCGCGATTCTCGACGCCGGCGCGAATGATCAGCCCGTAGCGCGTCCGGCGCAGGAAGGCCTGCAGCCCGAACAGCACCGCGAGCGCGGCCGCGATCTCGACGAAGCGGTCGTTCGGGATCGCCGCGCCGAGCACGTCGGTCGTCCGGCGCGTCCACGGGGGCGCGGCGAGGGTGCGCTGATCGGCGCCCCAGATCGCCTGGACGAGCGCCGTCACCGCGAGCGCGAGCCCGACGGTCACGAGCACCTGCTCGATGTGGCGCTTGTAGAGCGGCCGGATCAGCACCAGCTCGACGGCCGCCGCGAAGACGCCGCCGGCGGCGAGCCCCGCGAGCGCGGCGACGAGGAAGCGCGAGAGCGACGAGTCGATCCCGCCGAGCCGGCCCTCGACCCACCAGGCCGCATACGCGCCCACCGTCAGGAAAGCGCCGTGGGCGAAGTTGAGCACGCCCATCAGCCCGTAGATCAGCGAGAGCCCGGAGGCGACGAGGAAGTACATCGCGCCGAGCCCGAGCCCGGTCAGCGTCAGCAGGACGAGGGTGCTCACGCCGCCTGCGCCCCTGCGACGCCGAGCAGCGCGCGCACACGGGCTGGGTCGTTCAGCAGGTCGCCCGCCGGACCGGCGTAGACGACGCGGCCCTGGTCGAGCACGACGGCGTCCTTCGCCAGCCGCTGCACGACGCCGAGGTTCTGCTCGACGAGCAGCACCGTCGCGAGCTCGGCGACGCGCTCGAGCACGAGCGCGACCTCGGTGACGAGCAGCGGCGCGAGCCCCTTCGTCGGCTCGTCGACGAGCAGCAGCCGGTTGTCGTTCAGCAGCGCCCGCGCGATCGCGACCATCTGCTGCTGGCCGCCCGAGAGCGTGCCCGCGAGCTGCCGGGAGCGCTGCTGCAGCTCGGGGAAGAGCTCGTGCACCAGCTCGTAGCGCGGCTCCGGCGCCCGCTCCGCGAGCCGCAGGTTCTCGGCGACGGTCAACCCGGCGAAGACGTCGCGGTCCTCGGGCACGTAACCGAGCCCGCGCTGGACGATCCGGTGCGTCGGCAGCGCGGCGATCTCGTCGCCGGCGAGCGCGATCCTGCCCGCGGCCGGCGCGAGGCCCAGCACCGCGCGCAGCGTCGTCGTCTTGCCCACGCCGTTCCGGCCGAGCAGCGCGGTGACGCCGCCCTCGGTGACGCGGAACGACACGCCCTGGAGGACGTGCGAGCCGCCCAGATGCACGTGGACGTCCTCGAGCGCGAGCAGGTCGGTCACAGCGGCTCGCCCAGGTACGCCTGCTGCACGGTCTCGTTCGCCATCACGGCGGCCGGCGCGTCGCAGGCGAGCAGCCTTCCGTGATGCATGACCGCGACTCGCTCGGCGAGCCCGGTCACGACCTCCATGTGGTGCTCGACCATCAGCACCGTCTTGCCGGCCTCGCCGTGGACGCGGCGGATCACGTCGACCAGCTCGGGCACGTTCTCGATGCTGACGCCGGCCATCGGCTCGTCGAGCATGATCACGCGGGCGTCCGAGGCGAGCACCATCGCGAGCTCGAGCTTGCGCTTGTCGCCGTGCGAGAGCGCGCCCGCGGGCACGTCCGCGCGCGCGGCCAGGCCCACCAGCTCGAGGTCGCGCCGCGCCCGCTCGAGCGCGCGGCGTCCCCCGGCGGCGCGCCGCCAGAGCCGCAGGCTGCCGCCGAGGCGCGCTTGCGCCGCCAGGCGCACGTTCTCGAGCACCGGCAGCGCCGGGAAGACGCTCGAGACCTGAAACGTCCGTCCCAGCCCGCCGCGTGCCCGCGCGAAGGGCGGCTGGCGCGTCACGTCGCGCCCGTCGAGCTCCACCGAGCCGCTGGTCGGGCGCAGCAGCCCCGACAGGAGGTTGAACAGCGAGGTCTTGCCCGCGCCGTTCGGCCCGATGATCCCGAGCAGCTCGCCTTCGGGAACCTCGAGCGTCACGCCGGCGACGATCTCGGCACCGCCGATCGTGAGCCCGAGGTCCCGGGTGGCGAGAATCGGGGTTGAGCCCGCCATCCGCTCCCGCTACTTCTGGGGCGGCGCCGTGGCGAGCGCCCCGAGCCGCTTGAGGACGACCGGGACGAGCTTGCCGCCCTGTTGCGTCAGCTTGACCTGGAACATCGGCTGGAGCAGCGCGTGGTCGTGCGGCCGCACGTAGTCCCAGCCCTTGACGGTGAGGAAGCTCCAGCCCTCGAGCGAGCCGATCATCTTGCTCACGTCGTCGGGCGACGCCTGCAGCGCGTGGACGATCATCTGGGCGGCGGCGAACCCGTCCGGCGTGAACAGGTCGGGCACCTGGTTGCGCTTCTTCATCTGAGCAACGAGCCAGTCGTTCGCCTTGTTCTTCGGCGCGGTGTAGACGTAGTGCGACAGGAACTGGATCTTCGTCGCCGCGCCGCCCATCGTCTGCCACGTCGCCCGCTCGGCGAGACCGGTGACGATCTTGTTCGAGACGCCGAAGGCGCCCTGTTGCTCCAGCGCCGTCCACATCGCGGGCGCGGTCGTGCCGGCCCAGGCGACGAAGAGCAGGTCGGGGTTCGCCTGCTTCGCCTGCTGCGCGAACGGCGTGAAGTCGTTCGCCGACAGCGGCACGAGCAGCTTCGAGACCTTGTGGCCGTGGCCGCCGAGAACGGCGTTCACGGCCGCGTAGTTGCCGTTACCGAACGCCGTGTCCTGGGCGAAGACGAGGATGCTCTTCCCCGACTGGCCGCCGAGGAACGACTCCGCGGTCGCCACGTCCTGCCAGGTCTGACGGCCGGAGCGGAACGTGTACTGGTTCACGCCGGTGATCGCGTCCGACGCGGCCGGGCCCGAGATGAACAGCACCTGGTTCTGAGCGGCGAGCGGCGCCATCTGGAGCGCGACGCCCGACGAGGTCGAGCCTGCCAGGATCTTGTAGCCCTGTCCGATCAGGTCCTTGCCGGCCGAGATCGCCTTGGCCGGATCGCCGGCGTCGTCGACCAGCGTGAGCTGGATCGGACGGCCGCTCACCTTGCCGGTGCCGTTCGTCGCGTACTGCAGGCCGTAGCGAAGACCCTCGCTGTACTCGGCGCCGTAGGCGGAGAGCAGGCGCGTCTTTGAGTAGACGATGCCGACCTTGATCGGCCCGCTCGCGTTCGGCCGCGCGCTCGCCGCGCCGGCCATCGCCGCGACCGCGACGACCGCCGCGACCGCGAGCAGCAGGTGATGCCACCTGGCACGCTGCATGTTCATTCCTCCGTTCGATCCCGCGGGCTCCTCAACATGAGACCCGATTCAGGTCTAATCTCTTGCACGCCGCGGGCAGCGTGTCAAGGCTCACGGGCGGTCCAGCCGACGGCGCGCCCGATCCCGCCGGCGCCGGTGACGATTGCGGCGCGCTGGTCCCACCGCGAGCCTACTGATGCTCTCTATCTATCTTGATAACATCAGCTATCTCGATAGACCAACCAAGGAGGCCGTGATGGAGCACGACGACGAGTTCACCCTGCCGCTGCCACCGCCGCCTCCGGGACACGACGTCGTCTTCTTCAAGCGAGTCCTGGGTCCCGGCGAGGAGAGCGACGACATCCTCGTGCGCAAGCTTCCCGCCGACAGCGCAAGGCGCTTCCGCGCCGCCGCCGGCGGGCGTGCGCTGACGCACGCCCAGTATCTGGCCGCGCTCGTGCAGCTCCACGACGCGATGCGCGCCCTCGCCGACGGCGGTGACGAGCGCGTGCGGGCCGAGCTCGAGCGGCTCGGCCTCGGCACCGTCACCGTCTGACCCGAACGGGCTAGCGGGCGATGGCGTCGATTCTACGTCGCCACTGCTTTGACCAGGCCACGACCAAGTCTCGGACGCGTCGCACCCGTGCCAGACGAACTCCGGCACTCATGTCGAGCGCCCGCGCGACCGATGGACGAACATGAAGTCCGCCGCCGCTGCCCCGCCCGCCGCTCCCAGCCGCCGTCGCCTCCTCGGCGCCGTCGCCTTCGTCGTCGTCACTCTCGGTGCCTGCGTACTGCTCGGGCAGCGTTTCACGCATACGAGCTGGCCGCTGCAGCGCGCCCACATGGGCCTGGTCGGCGGCGCCGTCGTCCTCTACTTCGCGAGCTACGTCCTGCGCGCGCTCGGCTGGCAAAAGCTCTTTCCGGCCGGCGCCCGCCCGGATCGCGCCCGCTGCCTGGCCGCCTGCGGCGCCGCTGCGGCCAGCGGCGTCGTCCTTCCCTTCCGGCTCGACTACCTCGTCAAGATCGGCACCCTACGCCGGATGCGTGGCGTCAAGCTCGGGCTCGAGGCGATCGCCCTCTCGATCATCTCGCTCGGCTTGGTCGACGCGGTCGCCTTCCTGCCCCTTTCGATCTCTGCGACAGCGACAAGCTCCTCGAGCTTCCGGGTGCCGCTGATCCTGGTCGTCCTCTTCGGCGTCGGCTCCTGCGGCATCCTGGTCGCCGGGCAGCACCTGGTGCGCGTTCCGTTCATCGCCCGCCGGGCGCGCCTTTCCAAGCTGGCACAGCGCGCCGCCGACCACCCGGGCGGGACGACGCGCGAGGCGATCCTCGCCTGGTTCTTCCTGCTCGGCTGCTGGACGACGCGCGCGCTCGGAAGCACGCTCCTGCTCGCCGCGCTCGGGGTCGCCTTCTCCCCCACACTGGCTCTCGTCGTCCTCTGCCTCGCCGCCGCCGCCTCGCTCATCCCGATCACCTCCGGCGGCGCGATCGCCAACGTCGGCGCGACCGCCGCGGTGCTGCTCGCACTCGGCGTGCACAGGGAGCAAGCGATCAACTTCGGTCTCGCCTCCGGTCTGCTGCTCTGCGGCACCGCCGCCGCGGCTGCAATCATCGGGGTCGCCACCTCGCTCGCCGTCGGGCTGCGCGCCCGCATGCTTGCCAGCGCCGCCCTCTAGCGCAGTAACAAAAGCGCCTCGATCTCCATACGACCGGCAAGCTCTCCGACTAACTCGGTCGATTACGACGGGCTCTGCTAGAGGGCAGGCTGTGTCGCCTGATATCTCAGGCCGGATGGCGCGGACGACGGAATGACTGCTCGGCCTGGAGCTGCTCGAGGCAGATCAGGCTGGGCGCAATGTGGAGGAAATGCCTCGTGGATGTCGGGGAGGCGCGCGTAACGGACGCGCAGGCGGGCTGGGGCTACTTGATCAGCGTCAGCATCTTGAACATCGGCAGGTACATGCTGATGATGATCACGCCGACCATCAGGCCGACGCCGATCATCATCAGCGGTTCGATGATCGAGGTCAGCGACTGGATCGCGGCGTCGACCTCGTCCTCGTAGAAGTCGGCGATCTTGCTGAGCATCTTCTCGAGCTCTCCCGTCTCCTCGCCGATCTTCACCATCTGGCTGACCATGGCAGGAAACGCCGGATTCTCGATCAGCGGCTGCGCGATCGGGACGCCCTGGCCCACCTTCTCGCGCACCGTCGCGAGCGCCTCCTCGATCACGTAGTTGCCCGAAGTGGTTCCGGTGATCTCGAGCGCCTTGATGATGTCGACGCCTGCGCCGACGAGTGTCGAGAGCGTGCGCGAGAAGCGCGCGATCGTCACCTTGTGCACCGTGTCGCCGATCTTCATCGGGATCTTCAGCTTGAAGCGGTCCCAGACCTTGCGGCCTTGCTCGGTCTTCTTCCACTTCCGGAAGCCGACGACCGATCCGATCATCCCGGGGATGATGATGTACCAGTCCGAGCGCATCACGTTCGACGCCCTCACGACGTACATGGTCAGTGTCGGCAACTGGCCGCCGAGCTGCGCGAAGATCTTCACGAAGATCGGGACGAGGAAGAGCAGCATCCCGATCAGGACGAGGGTCGCGAAGATCATGACCATCGTCGGGTAGATCATCGCGCCCTTGACGCGGCGCTTGATCTGCGTCTCCTTCTCGATCTGGAACGCGACGCGGTCGAGCACCTGGTCGAGGATGCCCGCCGCCTCGCCCGCCTCGACCATCGCGCAGTAGAGTCGCGAGAACACCTTCGGGTGACGCCCGAACGCCTGCGAGAGCAGGAGGCCGCCCTCGACGTCGGCGCGCAGCTCGTGGACCACGGAGGCCAGGTACTTGTCGTCGGTCTGCTCCTCGAGGATGACGAGTGCCGCGACGATGTTGAGGCCGGCCTCGATCATCGTGGCGAACTGGCGCGAGAAGATCTGCAGCGACTTCGGCTTGATCGCCTTGAACGTCGTGCGGACGGACTGCTCGCCCTCGGCCGGCAGCTCCTCGAGCCGCTCGGGCAAGAGGCCGCGCAGGCGCAGCTGCTCGCGCGCGGCGGAGAAGTCCGGCGCGTGGATGTTCCCGTTCGAGACGAGGCCGTCGGCGCTGATCGCGACGTAGGAGTACGCAGCCATGCACGTTCGATATCGGCAGGGTGACTGACCCGCTTGAGGGATCGGCGGCAGCAGCCGATAACGGAGACATGTCACGCCTCGAGCAGGAGGACGGCTTCGGCTTGATTGAGCTCCTGATGGCGATGGTGATGCTGAACATCGGCATCCTCGCCATGGTGGCCGCCTTCAACTCGGGCATCGTCGCCCTCGCGCGCTCGAGCCACATCTCGACGGCAGCGGCGCTCGCCGACCAGCAGATGGAGCTCTACCGCGGACTCACCTACGGCTGCATCTACCTGAGCGCCGCGGGCACGTCGAGCAACTGGACGGGCGATACGACCTTCAACCAGGGGACGACGGTGACCACTCCTCAGCCGTCCGGCGCCACCTGCTCGCCCGCGCCGCCCACGAACGCGACCACGGCGTTCCGGGCCCTCACCGGGCCCGATCACCACAAATACGAGATCGACACCTACGTCATCCTCTGCACCCCGGGGGCCGCCCCGTGCAACACGTCGTCAAGCTCCCGCGCCGAGCTGAGGGTCAGCATCGGCGTCCATGACGGCCAGACCAGCCGCGTCTTGGCGCGCGTCCAGTCCACGTTCGACGCCGCGACGGGCTCCTAGACTCCAGCGGGCGCGCTTCGAGCTCCCTCAGCACCGGCGGTGCCGTCACGACGGCGCGCCCGGGCTGCGCGTGCTTGGGCTTGACCGTGCTGAACCTTGTCTAGCGCGGCCTCCAGCCGAGCGAGGAGATCTCGCTGCCGTACTGCGACCAGAGCTTGCGCAGTCCCGCACCGTCCGCAGCCTCGACCCAGATGATCGTCGTCCCGGCGTCGTACGGGTCGGTGGGGTCGCCGACGGTGGTGCAAAACGCGAGCCGGCGGCTTTCCGGTGACCACGCCGCGGGCAAGAGGCACGGGTTCCCGGAGCTGGTGAGGCGATCCTCACGCCCACTCGCGACGTCGACCACGAAGGGCCCGTCCTCGTCGCCGGATCCGAGCTGGCGGTAGAAGGCAAGCTTACGGTCGTCGGGCGACCACGCCGAATAAATGACGGATTGGCCGATCGCAGGGCCGGGCGTTTCCGTCCCGGTCCGGGGATCGATCAGAACGACGCGACCCTCCGTGTCGAGCGCGGCGATCCGCCCGTCCCGCCGCCAGCGGGGCTGATACAAGTCGGCGCTCCCGGTCAGACGCCGCAGCCCGCGTCCGTTCCGTCCGACGATCCAGAGGCTGCCTGCACGCGGGCCGCCGGGCAGGAGCCGCTCTGTGCGCACAAAGACAAGTCGGCTGCTGTCCGGCGAGAAGGACGCCGACCCGACAGCGACGCCGCGCCAGCCGGCAACGCGCGTCGTCGTTCCCGAATCGAGGTCGATCACCAGCAGCGCGCTCGTAACGACGTCAGAGGAGACGTCGGCGTCGCGCTCGAACGCGAGGAACCGCCCGTTCGACGACCAGACCGGCTCGCCGTCGGACGTCGACACCGGGGGCTGCGTCATCCGCCGGCCGCGCCCGCCGGTCGCCGCGAAGGTCCAGATCGTGGGCCGGTCGACGTTCACCCCGAGACGGCTGACCGCGATCTGCGTGCCCGTCGGGGACCAGACGGCTTGGTTCGCCCGTTCCACAACCCGGCCGCAACGCAAGACAGGACAGGGGAACGGACGGAGCGCGCCGGTCCTCACCGCGATCGTGGCGAGGTTCTCGTCGCCGGCGCCCGCCCCGCAGCCCTGGCACGTGAGCAGCAGCGTGTCGGGCGCCGGCCTCGCCCACG
>WNEY01003672.1_pt1 | contig 11558 bp, 10 predicted proteins | sample 5400531 | NCBI WGS metagenome assembly WNEY01 (sample SAMN13153338, study PRJNA577476) | soil metagenome | isolation source: 200 cm saprolite under Douglas fir tree site 1 | place: USA:California | collected 2015-04-18
GCCCGACGGTCCGACGATCGAGAGGAATTCCCGGTCGGGAACGGAGAAGTCGATGTCGTCGAGCGCGAGAATGGCGTCCGCGCGGCTGCCATAGCGCTTGCTCAAGCGCCGGACCGCAATGACCTCGCGGGCCGCCGCCTCGGCGGCGGGCGCGACGATGCGCAATCCCCCCTGCAGAATGTCCCACTCCCTCTGGCGCACGTTTCGATGGGTCGGCGTGATTGCGCCGTGCGCGATGACGTTTCGGGCCGATTGGCGGTTAGGCTAGGGTGGAGGGCCGGGCCGGTCAACAATGACGGTAATCGGCTGCGGGAGCGGTTCGCCCACGGGAAGGCCAAGGAAAAGCCAAGGAAAAGCAATGTCCAAGACAATCAAAGTGTGGGGGCGTTTCTCCTCCTCCAACGTGAAAAAGGTCATGTGGCTCGCCGACGAGCTCAAGCTCGAGGTGGAGCGCATCGACGCCGGCCGCCAATACGGCGTGGTCGACACGCCCGCCTACAAGGCGCTCAATCCGAATTCGAAAGTGCCGACGATCGAGGACGGAGATTTCGTTCTGTGGGAATCGAACTCGATCATGCGCTATTTGTGCCTGAAATACGGCGGCGAGGCGCTTTATCCCGCCGATCCGGCGACGCGCGCCGATATCGACCGCTGGCTCGACTGGTCGCTTTCGATCCTGGTTCCGCTCGAGAGCCCGCTATTTCTCGCCACCATCCGCATCGCGCCGGAGAAGCACGACCAGGCCGCGATCGCCGCGGGCACGAAAAAGTTGGCGGAAATTTACGCCATCCTCGAGCGGCGGCTCGAGGGGCGCGATTATCTCGTCAAGAACTTCTCCATCGCCGACCTCGGGCTTTCGGTTTTCGCCGATCGCTGGCTGCGCAACCCGTTTCTGAGCGGCCGGCCCGAATCGGCCCGGCTTGCCGCGTGGATCGCACGCATTCGCCCGCGCCACGGCTTCCACAAATTCGTCGACGTTCCGCTGGAATGAGGCGGTTGCCGGGTCGGAATTGAAAACGCGCTCGTTTTTAGCGCGCGAGCGAAACGTTCATCGAAAGGAAGCGATATGAACATCGTCACGATTTGCGGCAGCCTGCGCAAAGGCTCCTATAACCGCATGCTGATGCGCACGCTGCCGGCGCTGGCGCCGACTGGGATGAAGTTCCAGGAGGCGCCGCCCTACGACCATATTCCGCTCTACAACGCCGATCTGCATGCCGACGGCAAATTTCCCGCAACGGTGACCGCGTTCGCCGACGCGATCCGCGCCGCGGACGGCGTCATCATCGTCTCGCCGGAATACAACTACACCATCCCCGGCGCGCTCAAGAATGCGATCGACTGGGTGTCGCGGCTGAAGGATCAGCCGTTCAAGGAAAAGCCCGTCGCGATTCAATCGGCCTCGCCGGGACCGCTCGGCGGCGGGCGGGTGCAGTATCACATGCGGACGATGCTCGTTTTCCTCAATGCCTTCACCTTCAATACGCCGGAAATCTTCGTCGGCCTCGCGCAGAACAAGTTCGACGACAAGGGCGAGTTGAAGGACGAGGCAACGAAGGAGTTCATCAAGCGGCAGCTCGCGGGCTTCGCGAAATTCGTCGAGCGCCTCAAAGTGTGAGCCGAAGAAGTCTATTGCGCGCAATAATCCCCGTCATCCCGGGCGAGGCCGAAGGCCGCGACCCGGGATGACAGGTAGTTTAGGTCGGCTCGCCCGCGCGCCGAGCGGCGTGGATCGCGGGCTGATCGGCGGCGAAATCATTCATCGCTTGGTATTCGCCACTTCGATCAAAACGTCGGCGTGGCAAGGGCCGTCGAGCGGGCACCAGCAGGCGAGATCGCGGTCCTTGAGCTCGCGGCGCGCGTCTTCGACCGACACTGGCAATTTTCCCGCCCGCAAATCGCGCCGGTAGTTCGCGACCGCCTGCGCCCGCCTCAGCCCGTTTGGCCGATAGGGGTTGCCCCATTTGGTCGGCCGCGCCACCACCACCGCGCCTTGCGGCAGGCGGGCGCCCTTTTGGCGCGAGAGCTTGAGGCGGCGCGGCTTCGCCATTTCACTCGTCGCTTTTGCGGCGGTAGTCGTCCTCGAAGCGCTCGATGTCGTCCTCGCCGAAATAGCTGCCGGTCTGCACCTCGATCAATTCGAGCGGCGTTTTTCCCCGATTTTCCAAGCGGTGCTTGCTGCCGAGCGGCACGTAGACCGACTGGTTTTCCTTCAGCGTGCTCACCTTCTTGCCGATGGTGACGCGCGCGGTGCCGCGCACCACGACCCAATGCTCGGCGCGGCGGCGGTGCTTCTGCAACGACAGCCGTCCGCCCGGCTTCACCACGATGCGCTTCACCTGAAACCGCTCGCCCCGGTCGAGGCTGCGGTAATTTCCCCACGGCCGGTAGACGCGGGCGTGAACGCTCGCTTCCGAGCGGCCTTGCTTGCGCAATTCCTCCACCAGCTCGCGCAGATCCTCGGCGCGCGCGCGGTCGGCGATCAGCACCGCGTCGTCTTCGACGACGACCACGAGATCCTTGACGCCGAGCAGCGCCGTGAGCTTGCCGTCGCTTGCGACGTAGGAATCGCGCGAACCAACCAGCACGACCGCACCGCGCACGGCATTGCCGGAGGAATCATGCGGCGCCTCTTTCCACACCGCTTGCCAGCCGCCGAGATCAGACCAGCCGTAGGCGGCGGGCACCACCGCGGCGTGGCGGGTCTTCTCCATCACCGCGTAGTCGACCGATTTCTGCGCCGCCGCCGAAAACGCTTTCTTGTCCAATAGAATAAAGCCGAGGTCTTGCGTGGCCTTCTTCACCGCCCGCCGGACGGCGGCGAGGCTCGCGGGCTCGAACGCGGCGTATTCGGCGAGAAAGGCGTCGACGCGGAATAAAAAATTTCCGGAATTCCACAGATAGCCCTCCTTGATGTAGCGCGCGGCGCCTTTCGCATCGGGCTTCTCGACGAACTTCTCGACTTCGCTGGCGCCTCCTTCGAGCGGCTTGCCGGGCTTGATGTAGCCATAGCCCGTCGAAGGACTGTCGGGCACGCAGCCGAAGGTGACGATCTTGCCCCGCTCGGCGGCGCCGCGCGCCAGGAGACAAGCGGCGACGAAGCGGGTCGGCTCGCGCACGACATGATCGGCGGCGAGCACCAAAGCAAGCGTCGCCGGGTCGCGGGCGGCGAGCAGCTCGCTCGCGGCGGCGATCGCCGGCGCCGAATCGCGGCGCGCGGGCTCGAGCAGGATTTCGCCGGCGCGCCCGATCTCGTCCAGCTGCTCGCGCACGAGAAAGCGATAGTCGCGGTTGGTGACGATGACCGGCTTGCCGAAGATTTCCGGATCGGCGACGCGCTTCACCGTTTCCTGCAAGGTCGAAAGCGGTCCCAACAGCTTGAGGAACTGCTTCGGCCGGCTGTCGCGCGAGGCGGGCCACAGCCGCGTGCCGGCGCCGCCGCACAGGATCACCGGATGGATGAGCTTCGCCATCGGCGCTCTCGAAGGCGGCGGCCCTCAGGCGCTCGCCGCCTGCCGTTCGCTGAACTGCATCTGGTACAAAACATGATAGCGCCCGCGCCGCGCCACCAGTTCGTCGTGGCGGCCCACTTCGACGATGCGGCCGCCTTCCATCACCAGAATGCGGTTGGCGGCGATCACGGTCTGCAGGCGGTGGGCGATGACGATCGTCGTGCGCGATATCCTGAGCGCATCGAGCGCGCGCTGGACCATGAGTTCGGATTCCGAATCGAGCGACGCGGTCGGCTCGTCGAGCAAAAGGATCGGCGCGTTCTTCAAGAACGCGCGGGCGATCGCGATGCGCGCACGCTGTCCGCCGGAAAGCTGCAGGCCGTGCTCGCCGACGGGGGTGTCGTAACCCGGCCCGAAGCCGAGGATGAAATCATGGGCGTGCGCCGCCTTGGCCGCCGCGATGATCTCGCTTTCGCGCGCCTGCAGACGTCCGAGCGCGATGTTGTCGCGGATGGTTCCGGAAAACAACACGACGTCTTGGCTGACATAGGCGATGGCGTCGCGCAGCGAACGGCGGGAGACTTTAGCGATATCCTGCCCGTCGATCAGGATCGCGCCGACCTGCGGCTCGTAGAACCGTTCGATCAGACCCATGACGGTGGATTTGCCCGCGCCCGACGGGCCGACGAGGGCGGTGGTCTGCGCGGGTTCCGCCATGAAAGAGAAGCGCCGCAGTACCGGCTCACCGGGCCGATAGGCGAATTCGATGTCGCGGAATTCGATCTTGCCGCTTTTCACCGCGAGTTGCGGCAGGCCTTCGGGCTCGCGTTCGGCGGGCTTGCTATCGATGATCTCGAACAGGTTGCGGACGTAGACGAGGTTCGCCGCGACGTCGATATTGACACGGGCAAGCCGCTTCGCCGGCTCGTAGGCGAGCAAGAGCGCGGTGATGACCGAAAAGAATTCGCCCGGGAGCCGCCCGCCCTTGAGCACGCCGAGGCCCGCATACATCACCGCCGCCGCCACCGCGAAGCCGCCGAGCATTTCCATCAGCGGGCTCGAGCGCGCGCTCACGCGCACCCATTTGTTCATCGCCTGCTCGACCTCGCCGACATGGGTGTTCATACGGATCCGCAGCATGTCCTCGAGGTTGAAGGATTTGACCATGCGGATTCCTTGAATGGTCTCCTGCATGGTGTGGAGAATTTTTCCGGCGCCGACGAATTGGCGCTGCACGATCTTGCGGGTACGCCGGATGAGCGAGCGGACGCCGACCACCGCGACCGGTAAGGCGACCAGACAAATGAAGGCGAGGAACGCATCCTGAATGATCATCACGATGACGAGGCCAATGAGCGACAGAAGATCGCGGCCGATCGTCGTGATCAGGATCTCGAGAATGGCGCGCGCGCCGGCGGCGCCGGAATTCAGCCGGTTGAGGAATTCCGTCGAATGACGCTCGGAAAAGAAGGGAATTCCTTGCGCCAGCATATTGTCGTAGAGGCGCTTCTGATAGCCGGCGATGATGCGGTTGCCGATGCGTCCGAGGGTGACCGCCTGGCCATAGGCCGAAAAACCCTTGATGGCGGCGAGTGCCATCAGCGTGCCACCAAGCACCCAAATCGCCCCTTCTCGGCCTTCGACGAAAATTTTATTGATGACGTCCTTCATCAGATAGGCTGAAAACGCCGTCGAGGCCGCGACCAAAGCCATGAACAGGAAGGCGAGCGCGTAGCGCCACGCATAGCGGCGGCCGTCGGTGAGCAACAGGCGCGGGATGATCGCCCGCGCGTCCTCGCCGAGGAGTCCGGACAGGCGGAACTTAATGCGCTCTAACAGCATGGCGGGGTCGCTCGCGATGAAGCCGGTTTTTGCCGCAATGTCAATGGCCTAGGGGAGGATCGAGACCCGCCGGCGTGGTCATTTTCGCTCGAGAAGCGATTGCAATTCGGCGCGCAAAGCCGCCGCGAGATCATCGCGCGCCAGCGCGTAGGCGACGTTGGCGGCAAGATAACCGATCTTCGAGCCGCAATCGAAGGTGCGGCCCTCGAAGTCGATGCCGTAGAAGGGCTGCTTTGTCGCGAGCGCCTGCATGGCGTCGGTGATCTGGATTTCGCCGCCGGCGCCGCGCTCTTGTTTTTCGAGCAGGGCGAAGATTTCAGGCTGCAAGATGTAGCGGCCGGTGATGATGCGGTTGGAGGGCGCCTTGCCGCGCGGCGGCTTCTCGACCATGCCGGTGATCTTGAAAGCCGCTCCCTTGCGCTCTCCCATGCCGACCACGCCGTACATGTGGGTGCGGTCGTCGGGCACTTCCTCGACCGCGATCAAATTCGCATTGCCGCCGAGCGCCGCGTAAGCATCGATCATCTGTGCGAGGCAGGATTTTTTCGCCTGCACCAAGACGTCGGGAAGAAGAAGCGCGAAGGGCTCGTTGCCGACGATTTCGCGCGCGCACCACACGGCGTGGCCGAGCCCGAGCGGTGATTGCTGGCGAATGAAGCTCATCGCGCCCGCGGCGGGAAGATCGCGCTCGAGCTGCGCGAGCTCGGCCTTCTTGCCGCGCTCGCGCAAGGCGATTTCGAGCTCGACCGGGCGGTCGAAGTGGTCTTCGATCACGCCCTTGTTGCGGCTGGTGACGAAAATGAAATGCTCGATGCCGGCCTCGCGCGCCTCGTCGACGACGTGCTGGATCAGCGGCCTGTCGACCACCGTCAGCATCTCCTTCGGCATCGCCTTGGTCGCGGGCAAGAAGCGGGTGCCGAGGCCGGCGACCGGAAAAACAGCCTTGCGTATCTTTCGCATTCTCGCTCTTCTTCGCTTGCGGGAGAGTAGAATCGACGCTTCTATGTCGCGTCCTGAACGGCTTGGCAAATCGAAGCGGCGGAAGCGATGAGCGGACCCATTCTTGTCTTCGGCGCGCGCGGCCAGGTCGGGCGCGAGATCGTGTCGCTCGCCGCCGCCCGCGGCCTGCCGGTAGTGGGGCTTTCGCGCACCGACGCCGACATCACCAACGAGACGACGGTGCGCGCCGCGCTCGAGGTGCACCGGCCCTCGGTGGTGGTGAACGGCGCCGCCTATACCTCGGTCGACCGGGCGGAGCGCGAGCCCGAGATCGTGGCCGTGGCCAATGTGGCGGGGCCGGCGGTGCTCGCCACGGTGTGCGCGAGCACGAACGTGCCGCTCATTCACCTGTCGTGCGATTACGTCTTCAACGGCGCCAAGAAAACCGCCTATGTCGAAGGCGACCGGGTGGCGCCGATCAGCGTCTATGGCCGCACCAAGGCGGAGGGCGAGGCGAAGGTGCGCGAGCTCATGCCGCGCCACGTCATCCTGCGCTCGTCGTGGATCTACGGCCCGCACGGCCAGAATTTCCTCCGCAACGTCTTGAAGCTCGCCTCCGAGCGCGACGAATTACGCGTCGTCGGCGACCAGATCGGCTGTCCCACCGCCACCATCGACATCGCCGAAGCGGTGCTCGCGGTCGCCCGCAAGCTCGCCAGCGAAGCGAAAGTTTCCGGTATTTTTCACTTCGCCGGCAGCGGCGCCATCAGCCGCTACGGCTTCGCGGCGGAAATCGTGCAGCGGCAAGCGGTCTTCACCGGGCGGGCGCCGAAGGTGACGGAAATCAAAATGGCCGAGTATCCCGTCGCCGCCAAGCGGCCGCTCAATTGCGAGCTCGACTCCTCGCGCTTCCGCGCCGCTTTCGGCTATAGCGCCGCGCCCTGGCAGCACCGGGTCGCCGAAGTGGTCGCGGCGTTGCTCGCGCCGGCGATGGCGAAGAAGGTCGCGACCTAAGCGCCGACGGCTTAAGAGCCGGCGACTTGCCCGACCGCGGCGCGGCCGACGCTGAGATAGCGAAATCCCTTCGCCATCATTTCTTCCGGACGGTAGATATTGCGCAGGTCCACGACGAGCGGCTGTTTCAGCTCGCGCTTCAGCCGGTCGAGATCGAGCGCGCGGTAGGCGTCCCACTCGGTGAGGATGACGAGCGCGTCGGCGTCTTTCGCGGCTTCGTAGGGGTTCTTGCACATCTCGACGCCGCGCAAGAGCTTGGCGGCCTCGCTCATCGCCTGCGGATCGTGCGCCCGCAGCTTCGCGCCGGCGGCGGCTAGCGCCGGAACGATCACCAGGCTCGCGGCTTCGCGGATGTCATCGGTGTTGGGCTTGAAGGCGAGGCCGAGAATCGCGATCGTCTTGCCCGCGACCTTGCCGCCGCAGGCGGCGACGATTTTCTCCGCCATCGCGTGTTTGCGCGCGTCGTTCACCGCCACCACCGTCTCGACGATCCGGGCGGGCGCGCCCGCTTCCTGCGCGGTCCGCATCAGCGCGATCGTGTCCTTGGGAAAGCACGAGCCGCCGAAGCCGGGACCGGCGTGGAGGAATTTCGAGCCGATGCGGTTGTCGAAGCCGATGCCGCGCGCGACTTCCTGCACGTCGGCGCCGACCTTCTCGCACAGATCCGCCATCTCGTTGATGAAGGTGATCTTGGTGGCGAGAAACGCATTCGCCGCGTATTTGATCAGCTCCGCCGTGCGGCGCTCGGTGAACAGGATGGGCGCCGCGTTGAGGTAAAGCGGGCGATAGACCTCGGTCATCGCCTCGCGCGCGCGCCGGTCGTTGGTGCCGATGACGATGCGGTCCGGCCGCTTGAAGTCGTTGATGGCGGCGCCTTCGCGCAGGAATTCCGGATTGGAAACGACGGAAAACTCCGCCTGCGGCTTGGCCTCGCGGATCACGCGCTCGACCTCGTCGCCGGTGCCGACCGGCACCGTCGATTTCGTCACCACGACGGTGTAGCCGCCGAGCGCGGCGGCGATTTCGCGGGCGGCGCCAAGAACGTAGCTGAGATCGGCATGACCGTCGCCGCGGCGCGACGGCGTGCCGACGGCGATGAAGGCGACTTCCGCCTCCTTGACCGCGGCGGGAAGGTCGGTGGCAAAGGAAAGCCGGCCTTCCTTGACGTTTTGCTCGACGAGTTCGTCGAGGCCGGGCTCGAAGATCGGAATCTCGCCGCGCTGCAAGGCGGCGATCTTGCCGGCATCCTTGTCGATGCAAACGACGCGGTGGCCGAAATCGGCGAAGCAGGCCCCGGAGACGAGGCCGACATAACCCGTGCCGATCATGGCGATACGCATGAGAAACAACCCCGCGACGGGCGCGGGTTTCGCATGCCGCGCGGAGACGGGCAAGCGGCCGAAGCGGGTTTGGTTATTCGGCGGCGGTGCGCCAGCTCTCGAGCGTGCGCTCCCAGGCGAGCGCGTGCGTGACGATGGTCGAGAGATCGTCGAATTTCGGCCGCCAGCCCAACTCGGCGCGGATACGGTCGGCGCCGGCGACGATGGCGGCGGGATCGCCGGGGCGGCGCGGCGCGTAGAACACCGGGAAATCCTTGCCCGAAAGCCGCTTCATGGTGTCGATCACGTCGAGCACCGAATAGCCGCGGCCATAGCCGCAATTCAAGGTGAGACTGGCGCCGCCGGCGCGCAGATGTTTCAGCGCGTCGAGGTGCGCGGCGACGAGATCGCTGACGTGGATGTAGTCGCGCACGCAGGTGCCGTCGGCGGTCGGATAATCGGTGCCGAATACTTCCATGCGGTTGCGTTTTCCGAGCGCGGTCTCGCAGGCGACCTTGATCAGGTGCGTCGCGTTCGGCGTCGACTGGCCGGAGCGGCCCTCGGGGTCGGCGCCGGCGACGTTGAAGTAGCGCAGCGCCACGTAATTCAGCCCGTGCGCGGCGGCGGCGTCGCGCAGCATCCATTCGGTCATCAGCTTGGAGGCGCCGTAGGGCGAGATCGGGTTCGCGGGCGCGCTCTCGCTCACCGGATTCTCGACGGGCATGCCGTAGACCGCGGCCGTCGAGGAGAACACGAAGCGCCTCACGCCGGCGGCGATGACGGCCGCGAGCAGGGCGCGCGATTTCACCGTGTTTGCAAGATAGTAGCCGAGCGGATTGGCGACCGATTCGGGCACCACGATGCGGGCGGCGAAGTGGATCACCGCGTCGACGCCGTGGGTCGCGATCAGCCGCAGCACGAGCGCCTCGTCGGCGACGTCGCCTTGCACGAGGCGCGCCTTGGGATGCACGGCGCGCGCAAAACCGCTCGACAGATCGTCGAGCACGACGACTTCCTCGCCCGCGTCAACGAGGGCGAGCACCATGTGGCTGCCGATATAGCCGGCGCCTCCGGTCACGAGCACGGCCATGACCGGCATGACTAGCGAAGGAATGTAACGGGTTGTTTAAGAAACGCGAACCAAGGTTAACGCGCGTTAATCATCAGCCGCGGCCCTTCGAGCGCTCGACGAGCCGCGTGGTGCTGCGCTCGGGCAGCGTCTCGATCAGCACGACTTCGCCGCCTCCGGCCTCGACGATGTCGCGGCCGACGACCTCTGCCTTGCTGTAGTCGCCGCCCTTCACGAGCACCGCCGGCCTTACGCGGCGAATGAGTTCGAGCGGCGTGTCGTCCTCGAACGGCACCACGAGATCGACCGCCTCGAGCGCGGCGAGCACCTCGGCGCGGGCGACCTCGTCCTGGATCGGGCGGCTCGCGCCTTTCAGGCGGCGGGCGGAAGCATCGCTGTTCAGCCCCACGATCAATCGGTCGCAGGCGGCGCGCGCGCCGGCGAGCACCTTGAGATGGCCGGGATGGATCAGGTCGAAGCAGCCATTGGTGAAACCGATACGCAGGCCCATGCGGCGCCATTCGTCGAGGCGCTCGTCGAGCAGCGAGCCGTCGCGCACGATCTTCTCGTCGTGGGCGCGCGCCGCACTCGGCACCAGGATCGCGCGCATCTCGACGAAATTGACGGCGGCGGTGCCGCGCTTGCCCACCACGACGGCGGCGGCGGCGTTGGCGACGCGGGCGGCGGCCTCCAAGTCCGCGCCCATCGCGAGCATGGTGGCGATGGTCGCCACCACCGTGTCGCCGGCGCCCGAGACGTCGCGCATTTTCACCGGATGCGAGGGAATGTGGACCGGCGCTCCGGCGCGCGAGACAAGCGTCATGCCTTCTTCGCTGCGGGTGACGAGGATGGCGTCGAGATCGGCGCTCGCAATCAGCTTGCCGGCGGCTTCGACGATGTCGGCGGCCGATCGCAGGTCGCGGTGCGCCGCGCGCGAAAGCTCGGCGCGGTTCGGGGTGACCAGGGTCGCGCCCTGATAGGCGCGGTAATCGAGATGCTTCGGATCGACGACCACCGGCTTCTTCGCCTTGCGCGCGGCGGCGATCAGCCGCTCGATGACGTGCGGCGTCAACACGCCCTTGCCGTAATCGGAAAGAACCACCGCGCCGCAGCTCGGCAAGGCCTTCAGCGCGAAGGCGAGAATTTCATCCTCGCAGCGCTTCGGCAGCGGATGGGTTTCCTCCCAGTCGGCGCGCAGCAGATGCGTCGAATGCTGCTCGGAGACGAAGCGGGCCTTCTGCGTCGTCGGCCGCGAGGCGTCGATCGGCAGCTTCGCCTCGATCTGGCCGCCGGTCTTGCCGAAGGCGGCGGCAAGCGTGCGGCCGGCGTCGTCGTCGCCGACCACGCTGATCAGCATGCAGCGGGCGCCGAGGCCGGCGATGTTGCGCGCGACGTTGCCGGCGCCGCCCGGCGCCGTCTCCTCGCGGCGCACCGCGAGCACGGGCGCCGGCGCCTCGGGCGAAATGCGCGCGACCTCGCCATAGACGAAGCGGTCGAGCATGAGGTCGCCGACGCAAAGCACGGTCTGCTTGGCAAGCTCGGCGAGGCGTTTTTCGTAATCGAACATCGGGACCCGGCAATCAGCGATAAGGATCGGGGCGGTCGAGATATAGCTTGACGTAGCGCTCGACCGCCTGCTCCAGCGGCGTGAACGGCGCATCGTAGCCCGCCGCGACGAGCCGCTCCATCCTCGCTTCGGTGAAATATTGATAGCGTCCGGCGAGCTCTTGGGGGATGGCGATATATTCGATTTCGGGCTTCCGCCCGAGCGCGTTGAGCATCGCGCGCATCATGTCGGTGAAGCTTCGCGCCTTGCCGGTGCCGACATTATAGATGCCGGAGACGTTTGGGTGGTCCATCAGCCACAGCACGACGTTCGCCGCGTCTTCGACATAGATGAAGTCGCGCACGATCTCGCCGCCG
>WNEY01003674.1_pt1 | contig 11555 bp, 14 predicted proteins | sample 5400531 | NCBI WGS metagenome assembly WNEY01 (sample SAMN13153338, study PRJNA577476) | soil metagenome | isolation source: 200 cm saprolite under Douglas fir tree site 1 | place: USA:California | collected 2015-04-18
GCCGACGATCGATCCATCGACGTCAAGCACGAGCGCTTTGAGCGAGCTGGTGCCTAGGTCGATGCCGAGGAACATATGGCTCCCTCCCAGGGATCGAGCGTTATCTCGCCATCGACCCGATCGCCGTTGCGGGAGCGCTTCGTGCTGATGACCACGGTGCCGCGAATCGCAGGGACGGACGCGCGCTCGTCCGAGAGGTTGAGGGCGATTGACGTATCGCGACCTCGCTGCCACGCCCACACGCCGGCCGGTGAAGGCAACGCCTGGTAGGAGCCACTGCGCAGGTCGGGACGCTCGCGGCGGGCGGCGATGAGGTCGCGGACGAAATTCAACGTCGAGGAAGGATCGCGGCGCTGATCCTCGACGTTGCGCGTCGCGACGTCGCCGAGCGGGAGCCAGGGCCGTGCGCCCGGTTTCGTGAACCCGCCGCCGGGCGCATCCGTCCAGTGCATCGGGGTCCGCTCGGGATCGCGTCCGCGAGGCCCGGGCCAGTAGCGCTTGCCGAGTGGATCCTGCAGGTCCGATTTGCGGAGCGGCGTGTTGGGCATGCCGATCTCATCGCCGTAGTAGAGCACGGGCGTGCCCCGCAATGTCAGCAGGCTCAGCAGCGCGAGACGAAGCTTTCGCTCATCACCACCCGCCCAGCGGCTCATCACACGAGGCACGTCGTGGTTCGAAACCGTCCACACCGGCCAGCCTCCCGCTGGGATGATGACCTCGCTCTCGGCGACGACCCGCGCCAGCGCTGTGGCCTCGAAGGGGACGTGCACGTAGCTGAAGTTGAACGCCAGGTGCAGCTGGTCACCGTGCCCGTAGAAGCGCCCCATGCTTCGGATGTCGAGCACATAGGTTTCGCCGATCAGGACGCGCGGCGGCGAGTACCCGTTCGCCAGCGAGCGCCAGCGACGAAGCACGTCATGGACCTCGGGCCGTTCCATGTTGTAGATGGCCCGCTGGCCATAGAGCTGCACCTGGGGGGCATCGTCTGCAGTCGCCGGCGGGTTGTCACGGAGCTCGCGGTCTTTGACGATGCCCTGGGCAACGTCGATCCGGAAGCCCGCGACGCCGCGGTCGAACCAGAAGCGGTAGATCTTGTCGAAGGCGTCACGAACGGCCGGGTTCCACCAGTTGAGATCCGGTTGCTCCGGAAGAAAGTTGTGCAGGTAGTACTGGCCCGTGCTGGCGTCGAGCGTCCAGGCCGGCCCGCCAAAGGCGCTCAACCAGTTATTCGGCGGGCTTCCGTCCGGCTTGCGATCGGCCCAGACGTACCAATCGCGGTGGGCGGCCGCGCGAGAGGACCGCGCGTCAATGAACCACGGGTGCCGATCACTGCTGTGGTTGGGCACGATGTCGAGCACGATCTTGATGTCGCGCTTTGCCGCTTCCGTGATCAGCGCATCGGCGGTGGCCAGGTCGCCGAAAACCGGCTGCACCCCGCAATAGTCGGCGACGTCGTAGCCAACATCAGCGTCCGGCGAGACCGTGATCGGGTTCAGCCAGATGGCATCGACGCCCAGCCACTGCAGGTAGTCGAGGCGATCGATCACGCCGCGCAGGTCGCCGATGCCGTCGCCGTTCGAGTCCTGGAACGAGCGCGGGTAGACCTGGTAGATCACGCCCTCGCGCCACCATTCGCCAGCGGACATCGCCAGCCATGCTACGGCTTGGCCGCTGGTTGCCGGCGGTAGCCTAGCTGCTCGGCGTGACTCCAGGGGCCGTCAACGCCGAGTGGCCGTTTGGCGAATGGCCAACCCCAAGCGACTTCACCGAGGGCTCGATGATCGCGTCGATGAGGCCGTAGTTCTTCGCCATCTCCGGCGTCATGAAGAAGTCGCGCTCGATGTCGCGCTCGACCTGTTCCGTCGAGCGCCCCGTGTGCTGCGCGTAGATGCCGACGATGATCTCCCGCAGCCGGAGGATCTCGCGGGCATGGATCTCGATGTCCGTCGCCTGTGAGGTCCGCATGCCACCACTGGGCTGGTGCAAGACGATCTGGCAATGCGGCAACGAGAGCCGCTTGCCCTTGGTACCGCCGACCAGGATCAATGAGGCGGCGCTGGCGGCCATCCCGGTGCACAGGGTGCTCACCGGGGGATGTACGTAGCGCATCGTGTCGTAGATCGCGAGTCCCGCCGAAAGCGAGCCGCCCGGGCTGTTGATGTAAATGCTGATCTCCTTCTCCGGATCCTCGCTGTCGAGGAAGAGCAGCTGCGCGATCACAGGTTGGCGACGTCATCATCGATCTCGCTGCCGAGAAAGACGATGCGGTCGCGCAGCAAGCGGGAGTAGATGTCGTAGGCACGCTCGCCGCGCGCGGTGGTCTCGATGACGCTGGGAACGAGTGCCATGAATGCCTCCTTAGCGGTCCACGTTGAATCCGATTCGCCGCCGGGCCGGTGTAGCCTGTGTGGCGGCCAGATACAAACTGAAATGGGCAACGCTCCTCAGAGCTTGCGGACGAAGGTTCTGGGTCGCGATCTGGAGCTGCGCTCGGGGGTCCTCGGGCCAGCTGCGCCGCTGCTCCCTCGCGGCCTGGCTCCCCAGGGATCTCGCCAGGTCGAGGTACAGCTCGGCGACCGGGACTTCCAGCGCTCGGGCGATGGCGACCAGCCGCTCCGACGACACGTCCTTGAGTCCCCGCTCGAGCTCCGAGAGATAGGCCGGTGACAGCTCCGCCGCCTCTGCCAGCTCACTCAGCGACCGCTCGGCTTCCTCTCGCCGCCGGCGGAGCAAGTTGCCGAGCGCGACTCGAATCGAACTCGCGTCTTCGCTGTGAGCGTATGCCATATGCCTCGAGCGTATGGTAGCAGACTTTTGAGTCGCCGGCGAAGGTGCATGCCCAGAGGCACGGGCCTCGTCGTATAGGCAGGCTGTGGGGACTCCGCTTCGGCGACTTAGTCGTGGCTTGCCAGTGGTCGCGGTGGCTATCCTGGTTGGAGGGTGCACCCCGACTGCGGCGGTGAGGCCGGCAGCGTCCGACACGCCGACCGCCTCTCCCTCTCCTGCCGCATCCCCATCACCGACGCCCTCCGCGAGCGAGTCGCCATCGCCGATCCCGTCGGGCGTCGATCCCGGATTCGTGCCGGCGCTGTCCGCCATTCAGATGGTCGGGCCGCGCCTCGGCTGGGCCGTCGGGGCCCACGCGATCTTTACCACCGCCGACGGCACGCACTGGACGAAGCAGTACGCATCGACCGAGGAGTTCGTCGGCGTGGACTTCATCAGCGCCACCACCGGGTGGGCGGTCGCGACTCGGACGTTGATTGGCACCACCGATGGCGGCCATACCTGGCGGCAACTGGGCGAGCCACGGATGCCGCTTCGGTCGATCCACTTTGCCACCCCCACGCAAGGCTGGGGGATCGCCGGCGGAAGTGACCCGCAGCAGAGCCACGGATGGCTGATTCCCCACGAAGGTGCCGCGCTGGCCTTCACCTACGACGGCGGGTCGACCTGGTCAACGCTCGATGGTCCCGCGAACCCGCAAACCGTGTGCTTCAGCGACCCGGCCCAGGGATGGATCGGTACCCCGGAGGGCGTCTTCATCTATCGGAATACCGACCTGGGGCACAACTGGAGCAAGGTGCTGCAACGGCCGGACCAGCAGCCGGGCCTGCCCCAGGCCACTCTCATCCAGTGCGCGGCGCCGCAGGCGCTCTGGGTGCTCTTTACGGGACGACCGAGCGCCATGAGCCACAGCCCGTACATCGCCTACGCGACCGTGGACGGATCGACCTGGAAGGCCGTGCTGAAGGAATCGATGTCAGAGGGTCAGATCCTCCCCAGCGTGCCGGCCGGCCCGGATACCTACCCACCGAGCTTCAGCGTCGTAGACCCCCAGGACGCCGTCTTCATCGGTGACGGCCCGGCGACCAATGTCGCGCAGTGCATCGTCGCCAGCAACGGCGGCGCGATCCTTCGCCGCACCGGCCGGATCGACAACGCGCCGGAGACTTTCGCCGCCACGTTCGTCAGCGTCACCGAGGGCTGGGTCCTCACCAGGAACGCCGGCGGGGACTACGTGATCGATGCGACGAGCGACGGCGGTTATCACTGGTCGCAACAACTGGCCGTCCCGCCAACCTCCGCCGGCTAGCCGATCAACGTAAAATCCAGCACGCGGGGCGTAGCGTAGCCTGGCTAACGCGCATGCTTTGGGAGCATGAGATCCCGGGTTCGAATCCCGGCGCCCCGACCACATTCCAGGAAGGATTGACCAGATGCTCCCGGTCCTCGTGATCATCGCCGTCATCACCGTGCTGGCGGTGCTGGCCTTTCGTCGGTTCGAGCGCTACCGCTACACGGATGCCTGGCGGACGAGCGAGTTCCGCGGGGCGGCCTTTGGGTTCTTGATGTGGTTCGGCGGCATCTTCGGCCACCGCGTTCCGCCGCCGCCACAGGCGAAGATGGAACTGACGACACCGGCCGGCGAGCCCGAGCCACCCGCGTCAGGCGGCGCGGCGCTCCCGGATCAGGCTGCGGACGATAAATAACAGGTTGGCGGGACGCTCCGCCAGCCGCCGCATCAGGTACGGATACCACTCGGTCCCGTACGGCACGTAGATCCGGACGCGGTAGCCCTCGCGGAGCAAGCGGTCCTGCAGATCGCGGCGGATTCCGTAGAGCATCTGGAACTCGAAGCCGTCCGCGTGAATCTCGCGCTCGCGCGCGAACTGCCTGGTGGCTTCGATCAGTCGATCATCGTGGGTTGCGATCGCCGGGTAGACGCCGTGCAAGAGCAACTGCTGCATCTCGGCCTCATATTTCGCATCGACGTCGGCCTTCTTCGGGAAGGCGATCTCCGGCGGTTCGTCGTAGGCGCCTTTGACCAGCCGCACCCGGACTCCGGCCGCATTGACCCGGGTAACGTCGTCGGCGGTGCGATACAGGTAGCTCTGCAATACGACGCCGCAGTTGGGAAAGCGCTCGTGCAGCGCCAGGACCAGGTCGATTGTGCGCTGCGTGTAGGCCGAGCCCTCCATGTCGACCCGCACGAAGTTGTCGAGCTGCTGAGCCCGCTGGAGGATGCGTGTCAAGAGCTCGCGGCAGAGGTCTGGCGAGATGTCGAGTCCCAGCTGCGTCAATTTGACCGAGACGTTCGCATTCAGCCGCTCCGCCGCGATCCCTTCGAACGCTGCCAGGTAATCGTCGGTGGCGGCGCGTGCCGCCTTCTCTTCGCTGACGTTCTCGCCCAGGTGGTCGAGGCTCGCGGACCAGCCGCGACGGTTGACGTCGCTCACCACCCGGACCGCGTCGTCCAGGTGGTCCCCCGCCACGAAGCGGTAGGCGAGCGATGCGGTGAGCCGCTGGCGCGTGACGAACCGCTGCAGGCCGCGGCGATGCGACAGGTAAAGGAATGATGCCCTCAGCACCTCAGTGCCCTTCTGAGGCGGAGAGGGCGGCGTCGAACGCTCCGTGGACTTCCAGCGCATTCAGCGCCCGTGCCCGATGACTCAAGAGGTTCTTTTCCTCGGTCGACAGTTCCGCGAGCCGGCGGCCGTCGGGCAGCTGGAAGATGGGGTCGAAGCCAAAGCCGTGCGTGCCACGCGGCTCGGACGCGATCGAGCCGGCCAGGATTCCTTCGCCGGTAAAGACTCGCCCGTCCGGCAAGGCCAGCACCGCCGCGGAGCGGAAGAACGCCGGCGGCGAGCTGGTCACCGCAGCGCCGAGGGCCTTGAGCAACGCGGCGACGAGCGCGCGACCGTCCCCCTTGTGCTCGGCGCCGGCGAAATATGCCGAATCGATGCCGGGTCGGCCGCCGAGCAGCGGGACTTCGAGTCCCGAGTCGTCCGCCAGCGTCGGCAACCCGCTCAGCCGCCGGCCGGCCTCGGCCTTCTTGCGCGCGTTCTCCAGGTAGCTGGCTCCGTCCTCAACGACATCGAAAACGATCCCCGCATCAGCCGGGCTGACCAGCTCCATCGGTATCTCGCCCAGGATCGCGCGCAGCTCCTCGAGCTTGCCCGGGTTCGTCGTGGCGAGCAGCAGCCGGTTCAGCGCAGCTTCAGCGCCTTCTTCTGGGTCTCGACCAGCTCGGCGGCGCCCTTGACGGCGAGCTTGAGCATTTGCTCCATCTCTTCCGGTTTAAACGGTTCCTGCTCGGCCGTGCCCTGGATCTCGATGAAGCGGCCGTCCTCGGCGAGCACACAGTTCATGTCGGTCTGGGCGGCGAAATCCTCGAGGTAATTGAGGTCCAGGCGGGGCTGGCCCTGCACGATGCCGACACTGACCGCGGAAACGAAATGGCGGATCGGAATCACGCGCAGCAGGTTGCGTTCGACGGCCTTCTGCAGCGCCAGGTGGAGGGCGACGAACCCGCCCGTGATCGACGCGGTGCGCGTGCCGCCATCGGCTTGCAGCACGTCGCAATCCACCATGATCGTGCGCTCTCCCATCAGCGGCATATCGATGGCGGCTCTCAGCGCGCGGCCGATCAGGCGTTGGATCTCCTGGGTGCGCCCGTCGATCCGTCCCGTCCGCGATTCGCGCGCGGTGCGCGTTTGGGTCGCCCGGGGGAGCATCGAGTATTCGGCGGTGACCCAGCCTTCCCCGGTCCCCTTCTTGTGTGGTGGCGGCTTGTCGTCCCAGCTCGCGGTGCAGAGCACCCTGGTGTCGCCCATGTTGATGAGCGCCGAGCCTTCAGCGTAGAGGTTCACGCCGGTCTCGATCTTTACCGGCCGGAGCTGATCCACCTTTCGGCCATCAGGTCGCGTCTGGGCCAATGGGCTCTATCTTCGCAGAGCGCGGATCACGAGGATACTGAGCTCGAAGAGGATGATCAGGGGAGCCGTCAGGAGCAAGGGCGTGAAGGGATCGACCCCCGGAGTCACCATGTTGGCCCCGACGAAGATGCCGATCCAGAACTTCAGCCGGTTGCGTTTGAGGAATGCCGTACTCACAATCCCCGCAAGGCCAAGCATCGTCATCGCGAGCGGCAGCTCGAAGGTGACGCCGAAGATGGCGATAAGAATCAGGACGAAGTTGATGTACTTGTCGGCAAAGGGCAGGTACTGGAGCTCGGAACTGCCGATTCCGGTTAGGAACCTCAAGGCGATCGGCAGAGCGAAGAAGGCAAAGCCCATCCCCATCGCGAAGAGTGCGACCGCCGAGGCAACGAAGCCGACCGCGAAGCGCCGCTCGTTGCGACGCAGGCCCGGGGCAACGAAGGTCCAGACTTGCCAGATGATGATCGGACTGCTGAGGACGAACCCGGTGAAGATTCCGATCTTGAAGAAGAGCAGGAAGCCATCGACCGGGCCACCGTAAATCAGCCTCTGGTTGCCGATCACTTTGTGCACAGGTCCCAGCAGGATGCCCAACACCGGCTGGGAGACCGCGAACCCGATCAGGGTGGCGACCGCCCACGCGATCAGCGAGATGATCAGGACGCGCCGCAGTTCCTCGAGGTGCTCGATGACCGTCATCCGCCGCTCCTCGTCCGCCGGAACGATGCTGGGCTTGGCCATGGCTGCCCTATCGGCGCCGGACCGGAATCAGGCCTTGCTGTCGGTCGGCGACTTCACGTCGGTGGCCGGTTTGACGTCCGGGGCCGGCCCGCTCGTGGCGTGCTGTTCGGTGCTGGAGTCCGGCGTCGCGCTCTTCTTGAACTCTTCCTGGATGTCGCTCGAGGTCTTGCGGAATTCACGCATGGCCTTCCCGATTGCGCCGCCAACCTCGGGGAGCTTTCCAGGTCCGTAGACGATCAGCACGATGACCAGGATAAGAACGAGGATGTACCAGTGTCCGAAAAGACCAGGCATTCAGATTGCTTCTCGCGGCCCATTATACGCCCGCTTTGTGACGGTCTCCTGAGAGGCCAATGAGGCCTAGCCGGTCTCTTCCTGGACCGTCACCGTGGTCATGGTGTCGCCCTGCGCGATCTTGAGAACGACGTCCATCCCGGTCTGGACGTCGCCGAACAGGTTGTAGCTTTTGGCGAGCTTTTTGCTGTCGTCGACGGTGCAAATGAAGAACTGGCTGCCGTTGGTGTTCGCGCCGGAGTTCGCCATCGCCACCGCGCCGGGGGTGTACTCGCCAAGCACCGGCTCATCGTTGAACTGGTAGCCAGGGCCGCCCGAACCCGTGCCCTGCGGGTCGCCGCCCTGGATGACGAAGTCGGCGACGACCCGATGGAACTTGAGGCCGTCGTAATACTGGTTGCGGGTCAGGAAGACGAAGTTGTTGACCGAGTTCGGAGCCAGCTTGGGGTCGAGGCAGAGGGTCATCGTCCCCTTGTTGGTGTTCATCGTGACGAGGTAGTGGTGCGCGGTGTTGATGGCCATCGGGGGTGGCGCGCTGTACGTGTGCTTGCCGGCGTTGCCGGCGGTGGGCGTCAGCGCCGGCCCGAAGTTCAGCGAGCCACAGGCGGCGCTCACGATCGGGCTCGGCGTTGGCGTCGGGGCGACGCCAGGACTGCCGCCGGCATTACGTCCCACATAGACAGAGAACGCAATCATAGCGACCGCCAGGATGGCGAGCGTCGCCAGCAGCTGCGGAACCCGGCGAGGAACCTGCCTCATCCCAACTCGCCCCAGCAGGGAATATCGGCCGCGACCTGCTTGGCGTGGTAGGTCAGGATCATCTGGGCACCGGCGCGCCGGATCCCGAGCAGGATCTCCCGCAGCACCCGGCGCTCGTCGATCCAGCCGCGTAAGGCAGCCGCCTTGACCATGCTGTATTCGCCGCTCACGTTGTAGGCCGCGACGGGGACGTCAGTCGCGGCCGCGACCGCGCGAATGACATCGAGGTACGCGAGCGCCGGCTTGACCATGACGATATCGGCGCCTTCTTCGATATCCAGGCGCGCCTCGCGGACCGCCTCCCGCGCGTTGGCGGGGTCCATCTGGTAGCCACGGCGGTCACCCACGCGGGGCGCCGATCCCGCCGCTTCCCGGAAAGGCCCGTAGAACGCCGAGGCGTACTTGGCGGCGTAGGCGAGGATGGCGCGGTCGGCATAGCCCTGCCGGTCGAGAGCGGATCGGATCGCCCCCACCTGGCCGTCCATCATGCCGGAAGGGGCGATCACGTCGGCGCCGGCGGCGGCCTGCGCGACGGCGATTCGCTGGTAGAGCTCGAGCGTTGGGTCATTGGCGACCGTCTCCCCCTCGAGCACGCCGCAATGGCCGTGGTCGGTGTACTCGCACAGACAGAGGTCCGCGATCAGCAGAGCGTCCGCGCCGAATGCTTCCCGGAGGTGGCCCAGGGCACGCTGGACGATACCGTTCTCGGCCCACGCCTCCGAGCCCTGCGCATCCTTCTGCGCGGGGATGCCGAAGAGCACAAAGCTCCGCACGCCGACTTTGAGCGCGGCCTCGGCCTCGCGTGTCAGCGACTCGATCGTGTGCTGTTGATGCCCGGGCATCGCCTCGATCGGGCGCGGCTCGTCGATGGCGTCGCGCACGAATAAGGGATAGATCAGATCCTCGGGCGCGAGCCAGGTCTCCCGGGCGAGCCGGCGAAGCGCTGGCCTCGAGCGCAACCGACGGAGGCGTTGCGTAGGAAAGGTCATGCTGGAATTGGAGTCCGGCTGCGCACGATGGCATCGACCAGGCCGCGCGTCGTGTACTCCTGCGCGATGATATCAACCCGCAGCCCGAGATCGCGCGCGGTCTGCGCCGTGATCGGCCCGATGCAGGCGATCTTGACCCGATCGGACGGCGGCTCCGGCATGGCGCCGACAAAGTGGCGTACCGTCGACGAGCTCGTAAATGTGATCATGTCGACGCCGGGCAGGCAGGCAGCCAGCCGCGGTTGCACGTCGGCCGGCGGGACCGCCCGTTAGGTCTCGAGAACATCGACGCGGGCCCCGCGGGCGCGAAGCTGCTCGGGCAGGACGTCGCGGGCGCCGGCGGCCCGCGCCAGCAGGATGCGCGCCCCGGGTGCCATGGCGGCCGCCAGGGCCTGCGCCAGCTCTTCCGCGACGAACCGCCCCGGCACGAGGACCGGGGTCATGCCAGCCTCCTGGGCGCGCGCGGCGGTTTCGGGGCCGATGGCCGCCACCTTTATGTGGACGGGAAAATCGCGATTCGCCTCACGCAGGATCTCCCCCAGCCGGTCGACACCGTTGGCGCTGGTCAGCACCAGCCAGTCATAGCGGCTGAGATCGTGGACGAGCGCCGGGTCGACCGCGATCGGTTCGATCGCGATCACCGGGCAGATGATGGCGTCCGCGCCAAGCGCCGTCAGCGCGTCTGCCAGCCCCGTGGCCTGGCGATCGGCGCGCGTGACCATGATGCGCAAGCCCACGAGCGACGCGCCTGGCCGCTCGAGGAGGTGCGCCGCCCCGTGCGACTCGAGACGGGCTGCCACATCGTTGACGACGCCGGCGTCATCCCGGCCGCGAGCAGCGGCCCGGATCACGGTACGGCCGCTCGGGTCCAGCACGACGGCCTGCAGCGTCAGGTCGCCACCTTCGGTGAGCGCGTAGGCGCCCAGCGCGGAGAGGCACCCACCGCCGAGTCGCCGCAGCAGCGCCCGCTCTGCCTCGACCGCCCGCCGCGTCGGCGCGTCGTCGACGGCCGCCGCCAGCCTACGAGCCTCGCTGTCGTCGAGGGTCTGCAACACCAGAGCCCCCTGGCCGGGAGCGGGCAGCATGACGTCGAACGGCAGCAGCTCGTGCGCTTCGCCAAGGCGGCCGAGGCGTTCCAGACCTGCGACGGCGAGGATGAGCCCGTCGACCATGCCTTCCGCGAGGCGGCGCAGCCGGGTGTCGACGTTGCCACGAATCTCGACCGCCCGCAGATCCGGCCGAACGGCGGCGATCTGCGCGGCTCGACGCGGACTCCCGGTACCGATCCGCGACCCGGGCGCAAGCTCGGAGAGGGTCGCGGGCACGCGGGCGATCAACGCGTCGCGCGCGTCCGCGCGGGGGAGAAACGCGGCGAGCGCCAGGCCCGGGGTTCCCAGCGTGGGAAGGTCCTTCGCTGAATGGACCGCCAACTCGGCCCGACCATCGATGAGCGCCTGCTCCAGCTCCTTGACGAACACACCCTCGCGAGGCGAATCACTGAGCCGTATCGACGGGTGACGATCGCCGTGCGTCGTCAGCGGCGCCAGCACGAACTCGTGCTCAGGGTTGAGACGAGCCAGAGCATCCGCGGCGAGCTGAGCCTGGATCATCGCCAGCGTGCTGCCCCGAGTCGCCAGTCGAAATCTCACCGAGGGCCAAGCTAGCACACGACCTTGAATCCAAGCTTTAGTCTTGCGTCCCGTGGACGAAACGACGGTCGACTTGAGCTGGGAACGCGAGGCGGAGAACTGGGTGCGTTGGGTACGCAGACCTGGCCACGATTCCTACTGGTATTACCGAGATGCATTCTTTGACGAGATCGTGCCGCCTCCGGGACGCCAAACCCTGGAGATCGGTTGCGGCGAAGGCCGCGTGGCTCGAGACCTGGCCGCCCGCAAGCACCGCGTGATCGGGATCGACCGTTCACCCACGCTCATCCGCTACGCACGGGAGGCCGATCCAGGTGGCCGCTATGAACTGGCTGACGCCGCCGCCCTGCCGTTCACGGCAGCCACCTTCGATCTCGTGGTGGCCTACAACTCGCTGATGG
>WNEY01005274.1_pt1 | contig 11555 bp, 10 predicted proteins | sample 5400531 | NCBI WGS metagenome assembly WNEY01 (sample SAMN13153338, study PRJNA577476) | soil metagenome | isolation source: 200 cm saprolite under Douglas fir tree site 1 | place: USA:California | collected 2015-04-18
CCGACGATCGCGCCGTCGAGCGTGCCCAATCCGCCGAGCAGCACCATCACGATCAACTCGCCCGAGCGCTGCCACGACATGTAGGCGGGGCTCACGAACTCCGTGGCGTTGGCGAGCAGGAAACCGGAAAGCCCGCCGAGCGCGCCGGCGATGACGTAGGCCGCGAGCTGGAAGCGGTAGACGTCGAAGCCGATCGCCGCCATGCGGATGGGATTCTCCCGCGCTCCCCGGATGACGCGGCCGAAGCGCGAGGCGACGAGCGCGCGGCAGAAGAGATAGGTGCCGATCAGGCAGCCGAGCACGACGCCGTAGAACGCGCGCTCGCTCTTGATCGGCGCGAAGCCGAGGAGCGTGCTGCGCGCCGCGATGGTGAGCCCGTCGTCGCCGCCGAACGGCGCGAGCGAGCTCGCGGTGAAGAACGCCATCTGCCCGAAGGCGAGCGTGATCATGATGAAGTAGACGCCCCGGGTGCGCAGGCAAACCGCGCCGGTCAACAGCGCGTAAAGCGCCGAGAGCGCGAGCGCCGCCGGCAGCGCGACCAGCGCGTCGGAGACGCCGTAGCTCGCGAGGATGCCGACCGCATAGGCGCCGAGGCCGATGAAGGCGGCGTGGCCGAACGAGATCAGCCCGCCGTAGCCGACCAGGAGGTCGAGCGCGAGCGCGGCGATGGCGAAGATCATCACCCGCGATCCGAGGCTGACGAGGTAGCCGCTGCCGGCGAGCTGCGCGAGGAAGGGAAGCAGTGCCAGCGCCAGGAAGATGCCGGCCGGCAGCGCCGCGGTGGAAACGCGCGCCGGCGGCGCGAGCAGGGCCATGTCAGCGGCCTTTCGCCGGAAACAGTCCCGCCGGGCGGACATAGAGCACGACCGCCATCAGCAGGTAGATCAGCATCGAGGCGATCGCCGGCCCCACGGTGCGCGCCGGCGACGGCCCCATGACGAGGCGCAGGACGTCGACCGAGAACGAGCGCCCGAGCGTGTCGACGAGCCCGATCAGCAGCGCCGCCAGGAAGGCGCCGCGGATCGAGCCGATCCCGCCGATGACGATGACGACGAAGGCCAGGATGAGCACGGTGTCGCCCATCCCGGGATCGACCGACAGGATCGGCGCGATCATGATGCCGGCAAAGCCCGCGAGCATGGTGCCGAAGCCGAACACGATCGTGAACAGCCGTCGGATGTCGACGCCGAGCGCCGACACCATCGCGGCATTGCTGGCGCCGGCGCGCACCAGCATGCCGATGCGGGTGTGACCGACCAGCACGTAAAGCAGCGCCGCGACGATCAGGCCCGACGCGATGACGACGAGCCGCCATACCGGATAGTTGAGCCCGTCGGCGAGCGGCAGCGAGCCCGCGAACAGCTCCGGCATCGGCAGGCCGAGCGGCGCCGCGCCCCAGACGATCTTCACGCCGTGATTGACGAACAGGATGATGCCGAACGTGGCGATGACCTGGTCGAGGTGATCGCGGTCGTAGAGCCGCCGAAACACCACGAATTCGAGCACGAGCCCGAAGCCGAGCGCGGCGGCGAGCGCGAGCACGAGCGCGGCGAGGAAGCTGCCGGTGACGGCGAAGAACGCGACCGCGAGATAGGCGCCGAGCATGTACTGGACGCCGTGCGCCAGGTTGATGAAATCCATCACCCCGAACACCAGCGTGAGGCCGGCCGCGATCAGGAACAGCAGCACCCCGAGCTGCAGCCCGTTGAGGATTTGCACCACGAGAAGGCCGGTGGACATGAAGCGGCGACCGCTCCAGTAACCCCGGTTGTGAGCGGTTGAGCTGAAGCCGCGCCTCTCACTCCGGGTCGTCGGTTACTGGATCGTCCGCTGGAGCTTGCCCTCGGGCCGGCTGCAGGCCGGACCCGGGGGCGGACGATGACAGCCGAGGAATCCCAATGCAGCGTCTCCTCACTTCATCGGGCAGTCCTTGGCGTGCGGATCGGCGTAGTTCTCGAACACCTTCTTGACGATCTCGGTCTGGAACTTGCCGTCGGCGCGCTTGGCGACCTTGACCAGGTAGAAGTCCTGGATCGGATAATGATTCGTGTTGAACCGGAAGCCGCCGCGCAGCGACTTGAAGTCGGCCTTCAGCATGGCGGCGCGCAGCGCCGGGCGGTCGGCGACGTTGCCGCCGACCTGGCGCACGGCGCTGTCGATCAAGAGCGCCGCGTCGTAGGACTGGAAGGCGTAGGTCGCGGGCACGGCGCCGAATTCCTTCTCGTAGGCGGCGACGAAGGCCTTGTTCTGCGGATTGTCGAGATTGGGCGCCCAGTTGGCGCCGCCGAAGAAGCCGAGCGCGGCGTCCTGCTGGGCTGGCAGCGTCGATTCGTCGACCGTGAAGGCGGAGAGGAAGGTGATCGCGAGTCCGGCCTGGCGGAACTGCTTGACGAAATTCACGCCCATGCCGCCGGGCAGGAACACGTAGATGGCGTCGGGCTTGGCGGCGGCGATCCTGGCGAGCTCGGCCGAGAAATCGAGCTGGTTCAACGGCACATAGACCTCGTCCGCGATCTCGCCCCGGAAGAAGGCCTTGAAGCCCGCGAGCGCATCCTTGCCGGCTTGGTAGTTGGGCGCCATCAGGAACACCTTCTTGATGCCGCTGTCCTGCGCGTGCTTGCCCGACACCGCGAACACCTGATCGTTCTGGTAGGACGTCACGAAGAAGCTCGGGTTGCAGTCCTTGCCGGCGAAGCTCGAGGTGCCGGCATTGGGGCTGATCAGGATGGCGCCGCCGTCGGTCACCGGCTTCATGATCGCCGCCAGCACGTTGGAGAAGATCGGGCCGACGACGAAATCGACCTTGTCGCGCTCGATGAGTGCCTTCGCCTTGGTCACCGCGAGGTCGGGCTTGAGCTCGTCGTCGGCGACGATCACCTCGACCTCGCGTCCCCCGAGCTTGCCGTCGAGCGTCTTGACCGCGAGATTGAAGCCGTTGCGGAGCTGCTGCCCGAGCACCGCCGGCGGCCCGGACAAGGTGGCGATGACGCCGACCTTGAGCTTGTCCTGCGCCTGCGCGGACGCTGCCGCCAGGATCATCGCCGCGGCGACGAGGATTCTCGTCATGTCGACCTCCCCTTGCAATTGGCCCCAGTGGATCACTCACCCGACAGGCGGCCGATCGAGCGGGCCTGCAGACACTTTAGAGCATGTTTCGATCATGCGGAATCGCTCTCCACGTCATAGCCTAGCTTGTCCCACGACTGTCCGGTTTGTGTAGAGTGGTGCGGCGGACTCGGTGCACTCCCTCTCCCCGCTTGCGGGGAGAGGGCCGGGGTGAGGGGGATTATCCAAGCGCTCAGGCTGTGGAGAGTCCCCCTCACCCGCTCGCTTCGCTCCATAGCCGATGCTTCGCATCGGCGTCCTTAGCAGCTAAGAACGGCGGCCGAAGGCCGCCTATGCTCTCCCCGCAGGCGGGGAGAGGTGGAGCTCGCGGCACGCGCGTCGTGTGCCGTTAAGCCTGGCCCGATTTCAGCGGCGCCGCCGCGTTGCGCCGCGCGCGCGCGGCATTTACGCTTGCCCCGAAAAGGAGCGTCCTTTGCCGCACGGCATCGTTTCCGCTGCGCTTCGTTCGTGGTTGAATGGTCGGGCGCCCAACGACGGGAATGAGAACAGGAGCAGCGAAGGGAGCTCGCGCGCCATGCAACCGCTGACCGCAGGCATCACCAGGGCCAATACCGGCATCGACGGCATCGTCTGGACCATCCTGGGCCAGACCTACGTGCCGAAACAGGTGTCCGAGCATTCGTTCGCCTGGCACGCCACCTTTCCGCCCGGCACGTTCGTGCCGCCGCACATCCATCCGACGCAGGAGGAATTCATCTACATGTTCGAGGGGCGCTTCGACCTCCTGATCGACGGCAAGGATTTCGTGGCCGGGGCCGGCGACCTGATCCGGCTGCCGATCGGCGTCGCGCACGGCATTTTCAACAAGTCGGACCAGCCGGTGAAGTGCTTCTTCTGGGTCACGCCCACGCGCTCGCTTTACGACCTGTTCTGGGCGATCCACAGCATGAAGGAGCAGAAGCCCGAGGAGGTGGTCGCGCTCGCCGCCAAGCACGAGGTGGTGTTCCTGCCGCCGCCGCCCGCGGCGTGACGCCAACCCCTACCGCAACTTGGGCATCACCTCGCCGGCGAACAGCTCCATGTTGCGGCGCGCGAGCTCGTCGCCGAGCACGCCGAACTGCAGCATCGTGATCAGGATGTTCACCCCGGTCTGGTCGCGCACCCGCTCGATCTTCTCGCGCACCGTCCGCGGGCTGCCCACCACCGCGGTGCCGTTCTCGATCAGCTCGTCGATGGTCTGGTCGTGCGCGCGCGAGCCGAGCGCGGTGCGGATCTTCATGGTCGCCCGCATCGAGGCGATCGAGGTATAGCCCGGCGGCAGCAGCATCTCCCACGGCATCGGCAGAAAATTGTTGAACAGCGTCTCGATCCCGGCCTTGGCCTCGGCGCGGGCGCGCTCGTCGGTCTCGGCCACGTAGAGCGGGACCGCCCAGCCGAGCTGGTCGCCCGAGGCCACGTAGCCGTGCGCCTGCGCCGCCTCCTTGTACATGTTGAGATAGCGCACCACCGCCGCCTCGGAGCTGAACGTCACCAGGAACGGGTATTTGCGCTCGGGGGCGGAGGCCCAGACGATGGTCTCGCGCGAGCCCATCGAGGGGATCCACACCGGCGGATGCGGCGCCTGATAGGGCCGCGGCCACAGGTTCACGTAGCGGAAGCGGTAGTGGTCGCCTTCGAACTCGAACGGGCCCGGCGTGGTCCAGGCCTTGACGATCAGATCGTGGGCCTCGTGGAAGCGCTCGTGCGAGAGCGCGGGATTGACGCCGGTCGAGTGATACTCGGCGCCGATGCCGCGCACGAAGCCGGCGATGATCCGTCCCTTGGAGAGGACGTCGAGCATCGCGAACTCCTCCGCGATGTTGATCGGATTGTTGACCAGCGGCAAAGCGCGGCCGAGGATCGCGATCTTCACGGTCTTTGTGCGCTGAATCAGCGCGCTCGCGATCAGGTTCGGCGCCGGCATCATCCCGTACGCGGTCTGGTGATGCTCGTTGACCGCGATCACGTCGAAGCCGAGCGCTTCGGCATGGACGAGCTGGTCGAGATAGGAGTCGTATTCGGCCGCGCCTTTCTGCGGATCGTAGAAGCTGTTCGGGAGGACGACCCAGGCCGAGCGATGGGCCTTCGCCGCCTTCAGATCGAGCGGCCGGTAGGGCATGAGATGGAAACAGGCGAATTTCATGCGGCCGCCCGCTCGATGAAGGCGAGGACGCTGTCGGCGACGCGCTCGGCCTGCTCGACGTGCGGCCGGTGACCGCACGCCTCGATCATCGTCACCTGCGCGCCGGCTACGCGCTCCCGCCACAGCTCCGCATAGGCGCTGGGCAGGAGCTTGTCCTCTTTGCCCCACAGCACGTGGGTCGGCACCGCGATGCGGTGCAGCCATTTCTCGAGCTCGGGGTTGAACCAGCGCGGCTCCCAGCCAAACTTCACCGCCGCGAGCTGGTTCTGCATCTGCTGCTCGACCGCCTCGTCGCTCGGCGGCGGCGCCGCGAGCAGCGCGTCCGCGAACTTTTGGTCGTGGAAGCGGTTGCGCGCGGCCTCCTCCGGCGACCAGATGAAGTTGTCGCCCGGCGGGATGCCCTTGACGCGGATGCCGGCGGGGGCGACGAGCGTCAGGCTGGCGAAGCGGCGGCCGTTTCGGCACGCCGCCTCGGCGGCGATCCAGCCGCCGAGCGAATGGCCGATCACGTGCGCCGGCGCCGAATAGGCGGCGTCGAGCAGGTCGAGGTAGTACATCGCGAGGTCCGGCACGTTGCGCATCCAGGCCGGGTCGTCCGAGGCGCCGAAGCAGGGATGCTCGGGGACCGCGAGCTCGCCGTGCTGCGACAGGCGCTCGAAGAACGGCGACCATGCCGGCCAGCCGCCGGCGCCGTGCAGGAACAGGAGCGGCCGCCCCGTCCCGCCGCGCAGGACGCGGACCGAGACGTTGCGGGTGGCCAAGCGATCCGATCTATGCGGCATGCCCTGCAGCATCCCTGGTCCCGGAGTGGCTTCTGGTGAGATCGGCCCACGACGGCGCCGCATACTCGGTGTGTTCCCCTCCCCCTTGTGGGGAGGGGTTAGGGGTGGGGGTGGGGATCATGGCATTCATGCCGCCTTGTTGACCTGCTCGCGCGCGAAGCCCGCGCTCAAGGCATAGCCGCGCACGATCGCCTTGCGCTCCTCGAACGGCAGCACGTCGTCGATGCTGGTGAAGCCGTCGGGCGCGCGCTCCTCGACCGCGTCGATCACGCCCTCGGGGCCGCCCGTGCGGTTCATGCGCACGATCTGCGCGGTCATCGGCAGGCGCTCCTGCTCGTAGATCGCGAGCGCGTGCAGGGGATGCTCGGCGCTGCGCAGCCGGTCGGCCAGGCAGCGGGCGTCGAGGATCGCCTGCGACGCCCCGTTCGAGCCGACCGGATACATCGGATGCGCGGCGTCGCCGAGTAGCGTGACCCGGCCTTGCGACCAGCGCGGCAGCGGATCGCGGTCGCACATCGGATATTCCCAGAATTCGGGCGTCGCCTCGATCAGCGCCTGTGCGTTGACGTAGGGAATGCGGAAGCGCTCGACGTGCGGCATCAGGTCCTCGAACCGTCCCGGCCGCGACCAGTCCTCCTTGTTCGGCGGCGGGGTCGCGCTGTCGCCGATCTTGGCGACCACCGCCCAGTTGGTCAGGCGCCGGTCCGCCCGCGCCGCCTCGGCGATCGGGTAGACCACGAGCTTGGCGGCCATGCCGCCGGCGATGACCATCGAGCGGCCGGTGAGGAAGGCCGGCCATTCGACCGCGCCGCGCCACAGCATGGCGCCGTTCCAGCGCGCCGGCCCCTCGTTCGGATAGAGCGTGTCGCGCACCAGCGAATGAATGCCGTCGGCGCCGATGAGCACGTCGCCGCGCGCGCTCGCGCGGTGGGCGCCGTGGCGATCGAAGAAATAGCCGGTGACGCCGGCCTCGTCCTGGCTGAATGCCCCCAGCCGATGCCCGGTATGGATGCGCGTCTCGCCGAGCCGGGCGCGCACCGCCTGATGGATCACCGCCTGCAGCCGGCCGCGGTGGATGGAGAACTGCGGCACCTCGTAGCCGGCGTCGAGGCCGCGCAGCTCGCGCCAGATCTCCTGCCCGAAGCGGTTGGTGTAGAACAGCTCGTAGGTGCGGATGCCGACCGCGTCGAGCCGCTCGAGCAGCCCGAGCTCGGCGAGCTCCTTGATCGCATGCGGCAGCGTATTGATGCCGACGCCGAGCTCGCGGATGGTCTCGGACTGCTCGTAGATCTCGCAGTCGATCCCGCGCGCATGCAGCATGAGCGCCGCGGTCAGACCGCCGATGCCGCCGCCGACAATGATAACCTTCATCGCGCAACCCGCAACACAACAAACGCGTCCGGGGATGAATAATGGTGCGCCGGGCCATGCCGGCGCAACGGCTTTCGCACAACGTCGTTGACGCGGCGGGGCCGGCCTGGCGGGCGGCCGGTGGCGGTGCGCTATCTATCGACAGCTGCTACAGAAATCGCCGGCGCCGTAGGGTGGGCAAAGGCGCACGCCGGATACGCGAAGGACTAAACCGCAAGCTCGGTCGCGTGCGCCGTGCCCACGCGGAAATGGCAGTGGGGAAACGAGGCCGCGTGGGCACGGCGCTCTACCGTTTGCTTGGCGAGAGCGCGAATATTGCCCGCGCCTTTGCCCACCCTACGGCGAGATCCCGCTCAATCGTGGGAGCTGAACCGTCCGTGCCGCGCGTCCGCCATCAGCCGGCCGAACTCGGCCCGGTCGAGGTGGATGAGCGTCGTGTGATCGCCGCCTTCGAGATAGACGTCGGGCTCTTCCCCGATGCTGTCGTCGACGATGACGTCGAGGTCGTAGCACTCGCCGACCGGCGGCACTGCGCCGAGCGCGCAGTCCGGAAACAGCGGCTTGATCTCCCGTTCGGCGGCCATCTCGACGTCGTCGCCGATCTGCCGCCTCAGCTCGAGGAGCCGGATGTGGTGCGAGGCCGGCAGCACCGCCAGCATGTAGCCGCCGTTGCGGCGCAGCACGACGGCCTTGGCGAGGCGATTGCCGGGGACGTGGCAGGCCTGCGCGGTGCGGGTCGCCGACATCGTGGGGTCGTGGGTCATCACCTCGTAGGTGACGTTGCGGTCGAGATGCTTCTGGAGCGTCGGGGCGATGGTCATGGCGGGCCTCCATGCGACGCGGTCGCTCGCACGCGAGAGGGCCCTGCTGCGGGCCGTCGTCTGGCGAGCGCGGCCGCGGGATGTGAGACTAGATTAGGCCTGATTCCGGCGGACCTCAATCACCCGAATCGACCGCGCAAGGGTGCTCGTCCCGCTGCGTTGCGCGCGCTTGGAGTGACGGCTACGGCGCGCCTGCGGGTGCTGCCGGACATCCCGCCGCTCGGCGATGTTGTCCCGGGCTACGCGGTTACCGGCTGGCTCGGCGTCGGCGTTCCCAAGGGCACCCCGGCCGAGATCGTCGAGCGGCTCAACCGGGAGGTCAACGCGGCGCTCGTCGATCCGGCCGTGAAGGCGCGGATGGCTGATCTTGGCAGCGATCCGCTCCCCGGCTCCGTCGCTGACTTTACCAAGCTCATCGCCGAGGAAACCGAGAAGTGGGCCAAGGTGGTCAAGTTCGCCGGCCTCAAGGCGGAGTAGGCCGATCCATCGATTGAACCGGTTTGCCAGCCAGCGCGACTAATGAATTGGTCGGAACTGGGGCTAGCACATGTATTGGCGTGGGAATCAGTTGGGGCCGAGCACCTCGCGTTATGAGGATTATCGCTTGGCCGCGGCGGTCGGAATCATCCTTGCAGCGTACGCTGGCTTTGCTTTCGGTCTCTTTTGGTTGATGCAGCCAAGCGTCGCCGCGAATTACGGATTGGCCGGATATCGGCCGCCACCCAAGACAGTCGTGCACTCCGCAGATTCGCCGTGGGTACCTCCCTCCACATCAGAAGCGCTTCCGATACTTGCAAGAGCCGAACCAGCACCCGAGATCGCAAAGAGTAGCGTCGCCGAGGAGCCGAAGAAAGAGACAAAGAAGCAAGAGGCACGGACAATTCCTCGACCGGCGCGCCCCGTGAGGGAGCAACCAAATCCGTTCTGGGGTTATGCTTCATCCCGGTCATTCGGTTCTCGCCCCTGGTTCTGATCTGCAAGCAGTCGCCGACGCGCTGAGCGCCCGCGGAGTGCCAACGGCGCGCGGCCGTGCTTAATCGCGCCCCGCCGCCAGGCTCGACAGCGTTGCATCGGCATCGGCCAACGCCTGCCACGTCAGCGCAGTCGCGAGCCTCAGCGCCTGATCGAGCTCGTCCGGGTGCACTTTGTCGCGGGTGTCGGCGGCGGTCAGCAGGAGACGGAGATTGCTGTCGGGCGCGTTGAATCCGGCGATCAGCCGGACGGCGGGAATGCCGTGCGCCGCAAAATTGGCGTGGTCGGAATTGGCCATGAGCGGCAAGTGCGTCGCGATCGGCAGACCGGCGAGCGCGGCGGTGTCCTTGACCCAGGCATCGAGACGTTCGAAGCCGGACGTGAGCGCGGTCAACCCGGATGCGCCACCGACGCAGTCGAGATTGACGTTGACGACCATCGACCGCCGCGCCGCCTCGTCCATTCGTTCGAGCCAGATGCGCGATCCGATGAGGCCCCATTCCTCGGCGCTGAACAGGCATATTCGCAAGCCGCGCGGACATCCGGATACGTGCGGCGCGAGCAGGCGTGCAAGCCCGAGCGCTACCGCGACGCCGGTGGCGTTATCCATCGCGCTTTCGCCATGCGGATGGCCGTCGATATGCGCGCTGACCACGACCCAATCCAGGCCTCGGCCCGGCAGGTCGGCAATCAGCATGCGCGTCTGCGCGGGATGATCATCGCCGTCGATGACGATGCGGGCGGTCGGGAGCGTGCCGTCCGGCGAACGGCGGAACACCTCCGCCGCTTCGACACCGATGCCGAGCGCCGGGATGCCGGCGCCGCCGTTGCGTCCACTCGACCCCGATACGGCGCCGACGCCGGGTTCCGGATGCGCGATCAGCAACCCGACCGCGCCCATCTGCTGCGCCAACGTGAGCTTGACGCGGCGGTGCACGTGCCCGATCGCGAATGGATATTCGTGGCGGACCATGACGATCCGGCCGCGGACGCGGTTCGCGTGCCGTTCGAAATCCTCACGTCGGCCCAAGCCGAGATCGAGGACTTCGGCCGCTACGCCCGCCGCCGATGCCGTGCCCAGAAGTGGCGTGCATTGGAACGAAACGCCCGTCATCTCGCTGGTCAATTGCGCCGTCCGGCACCGCCAACCCGGATATTCCACGGGATCGTCGCGAACCTTTGCGCCCGGCACGGCCGCGAGCCGCTGCCGGGCGAAGGCCAGCGCCGCATCTTCGCTCGCCGAGCCGGCGAGGCGGCCGCCCAGATCGCACAGCGACTGGAAATCCGCCCACATCAGCGGGTCGCTGGGACTTACCGGTGGCGAGAGCAGGCGCCCCCTCGATGCGGCGTCCGTCACGGGACGCTGATCCCGACCGACTTGACGATATCGGCCCAGCGCGCCGTGTCGCTCTCGATCAGGGCTCGGAACTGCGCGGGTGAGGCATGGGACGCCGTGACGCCCAGCGGCGCGAGGCGCATCGCGAGCTCGTGCGAATCGAGAATGGCTTTGAGGTCCCCCGTCAGGCGTGCGGCGATCTCCGACGGTAGGCCGGCCGGAGCGAGCATGCCCCACCAATGCTCGACGACGAGATCGATGCCGCCTTCCCTGAACGTCGGAATACTCGTCCGCGTCGCCAGCCGCGTCTCGCTTGCGATCGCGAGCGCGCGAACGCGGTCGAGAACCGAGCTCGCCGTCGCGAGCGTGGTGAAGCCCGACTGCACGTGACCGGCGACCAGATCGTTCATGGCGGGGCCGGCGCCGCGAAACGGCACATGCACGAGCTTGATGCCGGTTCTGGCCTGAAAAAGCTCCGCGGTGAGATGGGTGGCGCTGCCGATTCCGCCCGAGGCGATGGTGATTTTTTCCGGGTCGGCTTTCGCGAGCGCGATGAAGTCCCGAACTGTCTCGGCCTTCACCGCCGGATTGACGAAAAAAAACATCGAAGCGGTGCCGATCAGACCGATCGGCGTGAAGTCGCGGACCGGATCGTAATGCACGCCCTTCTGGATCGCCGGAATGATGGTGTGCGGCATGTCGGCGAGCAGCAGCGTGTAACCGTCGGGCGCGGATTTGGCGGCGATCTCGATGCCGAGCCGGCTGCCGGCGCCGGCACGGTTGTCGACAACGATCGGCTGGCCGAGCGATTTCGACAACCGCTCGCCAAGCAGGCGGCCGAGCACATCCGAGCTGCCGCCGGCCGCGTATGGCACGATGAGCGTGATGGGACGGTCGGGATAGGGCTCGGCCGCCAGCGCGGAGCCCGTAAGCGCAACGAGGGCGGCGAGAGCAAGCTTCATCGGAATTCCAAACATGACGTTAGTCCTGCAATTTCAAAATTCGAATCCTATCGTCGTCATTCC
>WNEY01003676.1_pt1 | contig 11552 bp, 10 predicted proteins | sample 5400531 | NCBI WGS metagenome assembly WNEY01 (sample SAMN13153338, study PRJNA577476) | soil metagenome | isolation source: 200 cm saprolite under Douglas fir tree site 1 | place: USA:California | collected 2015-04-18
ACATGGTCTTTAACAACCGGCGGTGCGCCGGTCTTCCGCGTAAAAGGAGGCGGCGGCCACAAGCGCCCGCAATTTAAGATGCAAAGAGGACCGGCCGCGCGCGCCTGGCCAGCGACTCTCGGCTTGCTGGCACTCGCTACCGCCCAGGTGGCGGTCTACGAGTCCCTGGCCCGCCTGCACGACCTCAGAAACCAGGTCCCCGAGGCCGTCGCCCTGTTCCTTGTCGCGGGCACCCTCTTTCTTGTCGGGGTCTATTGGGTCGAAAAATTTTCGCCGGGCCCGACGGGCCTGGCGATTATCCTGGGCACCGCAGTGCTGCTCCGCTTACTTGTCCTGCCGGTCCGCCCGGCGCTCTCCGAGGACGTTTACCGTTACCAATGGGAGGGCCGGGTCCAGCGCGCCCGTCTCAATCCTTATACGGTCTTTCCCGCCATGCCGGGCCTGGCATGGCTCCAAGACCCCCATCATCCCCTGGAGGCGGGAAAGACAACCCCCACCTTGTATCCGCCGCTCAGTGAATTGGCTTACTCCTGGGTCGAGACAGTCCCAGGGTACAAACGAATTTTTACTGCCCTTGACCTGGCGAGCCTGATTCTGCTGCTGCTCCTGCTCTCGGTCTTGAAGCAGCCTCGCGCCAGAGTCTTAATCTACGCCTGGAATCCCGCCGTCATCGCATCGTTCGCGATGTGCGGCCACCACGACTCCCTGGCGATTGCAACTCTATTGGCGGCTCATTTGTTTATTATAGGCCACCGCCCCGCGCTGTCAATCGTCTCGCTGTCGCTCTCGTTCCTTTCCAAGTATTTCTGCCTGCTCCTTCTTCCCGTGTTCTTGAAGCGAACGCGGTGGCCTTACCTCGCAATTTTCGGATCTCTGGTCCTCCTCGGCTACTTGCCGTTCGTGGGCGCCGGCTGGAACCTTTTCAAAGGGCTTTCGGACTACGCCGTGGGCTGGGAATCCAATGACAGCCTCTTCCGGTTGATTCGCTTGGCGGGAAATTCCAAAGGACAAGCGGAGCTGATCGCGGTCACGCTGACGGCGGGCGCGTTGGTCTACGCGCTTAGAACCCGCATGGAACCCTTGCGGGCCAGTCTGTTCCTCACCGCCACGCTCCTGCTCCTATCCCCCGATGCCTTTCCCTGGTACTTCTCCTGGTCGATCCCATTCTTATGTTTCTATCCGAACGCGCCATGGCTCTTGATGAGCGTCACAAGCGTCCTGGGCTATTCTCCGGTGGTGGCTTACGCGGGAGGACAAGCTTACAGGGACTCGCCTTTCATGCTCGCGCTCGAATATGCGCCCGTCCTGGCCTGGCTGGGTGTTCAGGCTGCGCGAGAAGTGTCCGCCCGGAAAAACTGAGTTGCCTGGCTTGCGGGGATCCAGAGGGACCAGGAAAAGCACGAGGAATCTCTTCATGGCCAGCTCCCACTTCCCGGCAACAGCCGCGAATCCCTCCTCGCGTTACGCGCAGCGAGAATGCCCGCTCGACCCTGTCCCTTTCCAAAGTCTGCTCAGGAAGCAAGCGACCGGAGCTTTGTCTGTTGAGGAGTCAGACCCGAACCGTCACACTAGTCTCACTGCGAGTGACGGGGCGGTAAAGAGTATCGCGTTCAAAAGGCTCGAGGCCGGTCTCGCGGATCAGACGAATCAGCTGCTGACGGGTCATCGCTTGCGGGGTTGTCGCTCCGGCGTCGTGGTAAATTTTCTCTTCCACGACGGTCCCATCGATGTCGTCGGCCCCGAAACGAAGCGCCACCTGCGCGACGCGGGGGGTCATCATGATCCAGTAGGCCTTGATGTGGGGGAAATTGTCGAGCACGAGTCTTGAAATGGCCACGTTCTTCAAGTCCGTGAAACCGGTCGTCTCCCGGTGCGGCACAAGCTTCCCGAGTTCGGTGTTGGCGGGATGGAAGGCGAGCGGGATAAAGGTCTGGAAGCCATGGGTCTCGTCCTGCAGATCGCGCAACTGGAGCATGTGGTCCACGCGGTCTTCCGCGGACTCGATGTGGCCGTAGAGCATGGTGGCGTTCGAGTGCAGGCCCAGCTCGTGCGCCGTGCGGTGGACTTTGAGCCATGTGTAGGCGCCAATCTTGTGGTCGCAGATCACCCGCCGGACCGCGGGAGCGAAAATCTCGGCGCCTCCGCCGGGAAGCGAGCCCAGACCTACTTCCTTGAGGTTCCCGAGAATTTCCCGGATTGAAAGTTTTGAAATGTGGGAGTAGTAGGCGATTTCCACCGCGGTGAAGGCCTTCAGGTGAACGGTCGGAAAGCGTTCCCTGAGACCCCGAATCAAATCAACATAGTACTGAAAGGGAAGGTCAGGGTGCAGGCCGCCGACAATGTGGAACTCGGTCACCGCTTCCGTCCAGTTCTCGCCGGCGATCCGGAATGCTTCCTCGAGCGCCATCGTATACGCCCCCGGCGCGTCGGGCTTGCGGCCAAAAGCGCACAGCCGGCAACTCGCCACACAGACGTTGGTCGGATTGATGTGGCGATTGACGTTGAAGTAGGTGAGCTTGCCGTAAAGCTTCTGCCGGACGGAGTTTGCCAGATACCCGATGGCCAGCAAGTCGTTCGATCGGAAAAGCGTCACGGCGTCTTCAAAACCGAGGCGCTCGCCGGCCATGACCTTTTCGGCGACCGGGCGCAGCTGGATGTCGTCGAGGACTAAGTCGCTTGGAAGCATGCACCACCCGCGGGCACTCGAGCGGAAAGTCGCTTAACAACGTATTTTACGTTTACGGCACGTCAATTGCAACACGCGGGTGTCTGAGCAACCGAATTGCCACCCCAAGTCTGGCATGCGGCTTGCTCGCGAATGCCTTGCGGACCCGCGTAAATACAGGCGTTCAGGGCTTGACAAAGGGTTTATGATACGCATTCGGCTTTGCAAGGTCGGGTAAGATCCCCCTTGCAGTGCTGATATTTTGTCCAATAATAGTGATTTGCTGCCGGACAGCCATGGCGTTTACAAGCGACTCCAGCCTGACTGAGCCTAAAAGCGAGGCGGCGTTTTTCTACGGCCTCTTTCTGCGGGGTTATCCCCTTCAGAAGATCCGCGAGGATATCGACATCCCGCCGGAAGTCCTCGAACGCTGGCAACGGTTGGCCCTCCGTGACCCGTGGTACAGAGCAATGAGTGCGCGTATGCTCGCCTACCGCAAGCATGTCCTGGCAATTTTCGATTCCTTAATCTTCAGGGAAATCGTCCCCCCCTACCGGATTCAGTAAGAAATAAGCGAACTCCCTCCTCTAGCCGAACCGTCTCGACTTGAACCGGCCCAGGCCGGATCCCTCGACTCGACCGGTAACCCGTCAATACCGGGCGTACTCGCTCAGCGATTCAGCAGGATGTCGGCAGCCCAGGTAAAGAAAAACAGCAGGCTGATGTAGCCATTGACGGTGAAGAAGGCCGCATTCACACGAGAGAGGTCATGGGGCTTGACGATGGAGTGCTCGTAAGCAAGTAACGCCGCGACCACGACCAGCCCGGCGAGCGCCAGCCAGCCCAGCCTTTCCATCTTTGCGACGGCGACGAGGAGCGCCAGCGTCAAAACGTGCAGGCCCAACGACACGCGGAGCGCGGCGGCGATTCCGAAGCGCTCTGGAAAGGAACAGAGCCGCTGCGCGCGATCGAAATCGACGTCCTGACAGGCGTAAATAACGTCAAAGCCCGCCACCCAGAACGTCACGGCGGCGCCCAGCACGAGGACGCCCGGCTTCACGTCCCCCCTCAGCGCAATCCAGGCCGCCACGGGAGACATCCCCAGGCACAGCCCCAGAATGAAGTGGGAAAACAGCGTGAAGCGCTTCGTATAGGAATATCCGAGAAGGACCGCGATGGCTACCGGCGAGAGCTTGAACGCGAGCGGATTGAGCTCGTCAGAAGCCAGCACCAACAGGGCGCAGGATATTAGTGTGAAGGCAATGGCAAAACGCAAGCTGAGCTGGCCCGCCGGCAGGGCGCGCTTTTCCGTGCGGGGATTCAGTGCGTCAAGGTCTCGGTCAGCGATGCGGTTGAACGTCATCGCGGCGCTCCGCGCGCCGACCATGGCAACCACGAGCCACAAGATCTGGTGCCACGAGGGCAAGCCGCGAGCGGCGAGCATCGCGCCCGTAAGCGCGAAAGGCAAAGCAAAGACCGAGTGCTCGAACTTGATCATCTCGAGCGTGGTCCTGACTTTGGCCGCCGGCCCCGTTTTGCCCGGCCCGCCCGGCCATTCGCTTTGAAGGCCTTCGCTCATGTCAAAGCAACAATTGTATCGCAGTGTCGCGTCCTGTCCGTCGCCGAATCTTCCGCGCACAATTCGCGGACGACCAGCTATGCACTATCTCCCGAACCCTGTAAGGATCAACAGGACGAGCAGTGCGGCATTAATGGCATGGCCGGCGTAGCAGAGAGGGCAGTGGGTGTGCAGCTTATAAATCAGCGAGTAGATCAGATAAAAACCCAGCACAACAGTGGCGGCGCTGGCCAGAATCAGGATATGAAGGAGGCTCAACACGAAATAGGTGACGTGGAAATAGATGTCCGTAGCGGGAGACCATTGGAGCGCCGACCACGCGATGAGCATCAGATAGTAAAGAATCCCCAGCAGCGAATTTGGCACGCCGAAGACGCGCGCGTAGGGGGTCTGGAGGACAGTGACGCAACTCGAGCCTTCCCTCGCGCACAAGACCTCAGGTATCCAACGCGCGCCGCGCACGCGCCCATAATACGCAAAGGTAAAGTAGAGCGCGTTCGCGAGGCCGGCGACGGAAACGAGGAGAATCAAAAACGGCAGAATCATCGAGTCCCTGAGCGCCTGAAAACCAGGAAGGACAGCGTTCCCGCCTCGGAATCACTCGACCTCGTCTTTCATCCCTTTCCAGCGGAACTGCGCTTTTTGTTCGAGGCCGAGGTGGGCGAGCACGCGGCAGCAATATTGGACCACGAGGTCGTCAATAGTTTTGGGGTGATGGTAAAAGGACGGAATGATCGGATAAATCAGGGCGCCCGCAGCCTGGACGCGCAGCATATTCTCGAGGTGGACGCGACTCAACGGCGCGTCCCGGATGGCGAGGATCAGTTTGCGGCCCTCCTTCAAGCAGACGTCCGCCGCTCGCTCGATAAGTGTGGAGGATATTCCGTTTGCGATCTGCCCCAGGCATCCCGTCGTGCACGGGATGACGACCATCCCGTCCACAGGATAAGACCCGCTGGCAATGGTGGCTCCGATATCCGAATCGAGAAGGTAGACGGTCTTCCGGGCGGGCTTCCCCAGGAGCCGCGAGGGAATCTCGGCGCTCTTTGAAACCTCGAGGTCCAGCTCGTCGCGGAGCAATTTCATGCCGCTGCCGGAAACCACGAGGTGGATTTTGTCCACGCGCTGGTCGGCTTCGAGCATCTGGAGCGTCCGCCGCGCAAACACGGCGCCGCTCGCACCGGTGACGCCAACGACCACGCTTTTCTTCCCGGAAGAGCGATTGGGCGGCATGAGCCGCGATGTTATTCGGCGCTCAGAGCGAAGTCAAGGAATCGGGGCGGAGCACAGAGGCACCTTCGCGTTGACACGGCCATTACCTCGCGGATAGATTTCTGACCAACGAGGCCGCACGGTGGAAGAGTTATCGGAGCATCAGATCCACGAGAAACCGCTCCAGGAGCCGGTAACGGGATTGCAGTGTGGAGTCTGGCTGATCGGCGAGGGTACATCTCATGAAGCAGATCGTGCTTGAAGAACCCGGACACTTCAGGAGCGCCGAAGCTGCGCCTCCCGAAGCGCGGCGTCACGAGGCTCTCGTGCGGGTCCGCCGCGTCGGCGTTTGCGGCACGGACTACCACGCGTTTGAAGGACGCCAGCCGTACTTCACCTATCCGCGCATCCTCGGCCACGAGCTTGCCGTCGAGGTGGTTGAAGCCCCACAAAATGATCGCGGCCTCAAGCCAGGGGACCGGTGTGCCGTCGAACCCTATCTGACCTGTGGCGTCTGTCACGCGTGCAAGATTGGCAGGCGGAACTGTTGCGAGAGGATTCAAGTCCTGGGAGTCCATACCGACGGGGGCATGCGTTCGCTCCTGGCAGTTCCCCTTGACCGCTTGCACAAGTCCGAACAATTGACGCTCGATTACTTGGTCCTGGTCGAGCCGCTCGGCATCGGCGCCCACGCCGTCGCGCGCAGCGGGCTGCGCGAGGGCGAAGAAGTGCTTGTCGTCGGCGCGGGGCCTATCGGACTTGCCGTTATGCAGTTCGCTCTCGCCGCAGGAGGCCGCGTTCGAGCCCTTGAAATCAATCCGGCACGGCGCGAATTCGCTGCGCGATTTGGAATCGAAACGCTGGCCGCGCCGGACGACCGGCTTGCCCATGCGGTCTTTGACGCGACGGGAAATCCGGCAGCCATGGAACAGAGCCTGGCTCGAGTCGCTCACGGAGGTCGCCTGGTCTTCGTAGGCCTCGTCGAGGGCTCCGTCGCCATCGACGACCCCCTGTTCCACCGGCGCGAAATCACCCTCCTCGCCACACGGAACAGCTTGGACGACTTCCCGCGCGTGATTCGGATGATCGAACAGGGCCTGATCGACACAACGCCCTGGATCACCCACCGGATGAAACTGGCGGACGTCCCGCGGCGCTTTCCCGAGTTGCCCAGCGAGAAAAATTGCATCAAAGCCGTGATTGAAATTGATGAGGACGTTTGAGGGTAATCCCATCGGCGGCCCGGAGAACTGGGCAGAGCGGGGAAATGTGATGCGCGGGCGTCCCTGCTATACTGACTTCAGGACTCGATGAGCCACGGTGCCGGCGGGTTCGGCCGGGTGAGACTCAAAATCGAACGGAGCGCGAATTGACTCCCGAAGAAATCACGAAAATGCTGCGTCGAGTCCGGCGCGGACGGCTCAGCATCGAGGAGGCCGTGGACAGGCTCCGCGACCTCCCCTACGAGGACCTGGGCTACGCCAAAATCGATCACCACCGGACGCTTCGCCAGGGATTTCCGGAAGTAATCTTCGCGCGCGGCAAGTCTCCCGAGCAGGTCGAAGGGATTGTGCGGCGCATGCTCCGGACGGAACACAACATCCTGGTTACTCGGGGCGACAAGCCGCTGTTCGAACGCATCCGGAGACTGGACGACCGGGCGGAATTTCATCCGCTTTCCGGCGCCATCGCCATCCGTCGCGACAAGAAAATCCGCGGAAAAGGCGTCGTGCTGGTGATCTCGGCAGGCACCTCGGACATCCCTGTGGCCGAAGAAGCGCTGGTGACCGCGGAGACGATGGGGAACCGCGTCCAGTCGATCTTTGACGTTGGCGTGGCAGGAATCCACCGGCTCCTGGCGCAGAGCCGACACCTGCGCCGGGCTCGCGTGATTATCGCGGTGGCCGGCATGGAAGGCGCGTTACCGAGCGTTGTTGCCGGTATGGTGGCCGTTCCCGTGGTCGCCGTACCGACCAGCGTCGGATATGGAGCGAGCTTTAAAGGGATCGCGGGCCTGCTGGGAATGCTGAATAGCTGCGCTTCGAATGTCGCCGTGGTGAATATCGATAACGGCTTTGGGGCAGGCTACCTGGCAAGCGTCATCAACAGGCTGTAAGGACGCTCTTCGGCTCAGGAGCTGTTTCGGGCCGCCGCTAAGCTTTTGCGAACGCGCGCGCGAAGATTTCGTCCACGTGTTTCAGGTAGCGGTTGACCTTGAACGCCCGCGCGATTTCATCGAGCGATAAATACCTCTGGATGTCCGGATCGCTCTCAATCAGAGTTTTAAAATCTTCTCCCGTCTTCCACACCTGCATGGCGTTGCGCTGAACCCACCCGTAGGCGTCCTCGCGCGAAGCGCCTTTCTCCGCAAGCTCGAGCAGAAGCTGGCCGGAAAAAATCAGACCTTTGAGCAGGCCCAGGTTCTCGCGCATCCGCTCAGGGTAGACGAGCAGGGTCTCGATCAGTTGCGTGGTCTTATGGAGCATATAGTCGAGGAGGATCGTCGAATCCGGCAGGATGACGCGCTCGACCGAGGAATGAGAAATATCGCGTTCGTGCCAGAGCGCGACGTTTTCCAGCCCCGCCTGGGCGTTGGCTCTTACCACTCGCGCCAGGCCGCAGATCTGCTCCGCGGTTGCCGGGTTGCGCTTGTGCGGCATGGCCGAAGAGCCTTTCTGCTCGGGCTCGAAATATTCCTCCACTTCCCGCACCTCGGTCCGCTGCAAGTTGCGGACCTCGAGAGCCATTTTTTCGAGCGAGGCCGCGACGACGGCCAGAGTGCATAAATAGAACGCGTGCCGGTCGCGCTGGAGGATTTGAGAGGAGACGGGCGCGGGCCGCAGGCCGAGTTTCGCGCAGATCTTTTTCTCGATCGCCGGCGTCAAGTGGGCGTAGGTCCCGACGGCGCCTGAAATTTTCCCCACCCGCATCTGCTCGGCGGCGTAGGACAGCCGCTCGGCGTTCCGCTGGTTTTCGGCATACCAGATGGCCAGCTTGCAGCCGAAGGTGATGGGCTCGGCGTGGATCCCATGCGTCCGGCCCACCATCGGCGTGTCTTTGAACTCGAACGCGCGCTTCTTCAAGACCTGGCCCAGCCGCCGCAGCCCCGCCAGGAGAAGCTCCGATGCTTCGCGGACCAGCAGCGCCTGCGCCGTGTCCACGACATCGTTCGAAGTGAGGCCGTAGTGCAGGTAGCGCGCCTGGCGCCCGACGTGTTCGGCGACGTTGGTCGTAAAGGCGATGACGTCATGCTTCACGCGCTTCTCGATTTCGAGAATCCGGTTGACGTCGAACCGGCCCCTCCGGCGGATCGCGCCGGCCGCGCTTTTCGGGATCAGGCCGGCGTCCGCCTCGGCTTCCGCCGCCGCGATTTCGACCTCAAGCCACCTCTTGAATTTGTTCTCGTCGCTCCAGACTCGGCCCATTTCCGGGCGGGTGTAACGCGCGATCATTCGCCTCTCCCCAATACAAAAAACAAAAGTCCTGAGTCAGCGCTGACGAGGGATGCTGAATTCGAAACAGGTACCTGCCTATTTTATTTGGCTTTTCGCTTTCCGTCCGCAGATTTTTACCTTGGCGGATAGGCCTGGCCGAGCGGACGCCGCCCGTCACATAGCCGGATTATAACATTAGTTAAATCAACGGGTTGGAAGGCCTACGATAATTTCCACGCCGCGACTCGCGGGACCGCCAAGCCCCTCGCTACCACTCAAAGACTTGCGTCGGCGATGACTGGCTGGCCAGGCACAACGTTTGCCGGCCGCCGCCCGAACGGTCGGCGAGGGCCTGCTCTGCGCTCATCCTGGCGATTTCCGGGTGGTTGTTGTTCTCGCTCAGGTGGGCCAGCACCACCACCTGCGCCTGCCCGTCGTAGTCCTGGCTCAAGAACTCTGCCGTTGCGTGGTTTGAGAGGTGGCCGTGGCGGCTCATCACACGTTGTTTTACGTACCAGGGGTAGGGGCCGACTTTCAGCATATCCAGGTCGTGGTTCGATTCGAAAATCAGACAGTGGCAGCCTCGCACTCGTTGCTTCACGATCTCGGGGATATATCCGAGGTCGGTCACCAGTCCGATCTTGAGGCCCTGCGCTTCTAAGCAAAATGCGACGGGGTCCACGGCGTCGTGTGGAATGGAGAAAGGCGTGATTTCGATGTCGCCGATTGAGAATTTTTCGCCCGGGGTGAAATGGACGATGGAGTCGAATTGAGGGTCCCAGCTCACGGCGTCCCGGGTGGCGGGGGAGATATACGCCGGGACTTTCAGGTCGAGCGCCAGCATCTTGAGGCCGTTGATGTGGTCGTTGTGCTCGTGCGAGATGACCAGCGCATCGAAGCTGTCCGTGCGCTCGCCCACCGCGGCAAGCCGCGCGTACGTCTCTTTGCGGCTCAGGCCCGCGTCGATCAGCAGGCGCGTCTTCTCGGTCGCGACCAGCGTCGAATTGCCTCGACTCCCGCTCCCGAGCACGCAAACCCGAACGCTCAAATAGCCGCTCCCTGACTCGGCGGCGACGCGCTACCGCCCTCTCGACTTCAAATCGAGAGACCCGTCGCGATTATAAGTCAGATGGCGGAGAGTTAGTGAGGCAAAAGCGGCTCTGGCGTGGCCTCGCTCAGGGTGCGAAACAGCGAGGCCGGGCCTAGCACTCGAGGTCGGAGCGGCCGATTTTCATGCGGGGAAGGGGGCCAAGGACCGTCAGACCGATCTGGTCGGGGCGAAATAGATCGCGCGCCACTTCGCGCACTTCCTCGGCCTTGACGGCAGTCACGCGCTCGGCGATTTCGTCGAGAGAAATGTGCCGGCCGAAGTACATCTCTTGCCGCGCCAGGTTCGACATCCGGCTCATCGTGGACTCGAGGCTCAAAAGCAGGTTCCCCTTCATGTAGTCCTTGGCGCGCTGGATTTCTTCTTCGCCGATCGTCGTGGACTTGAGCCGGCTGAACTCCTCCAGGATCAACTGGACCACCTTACGAGTATTCTCGGTTGCAACGCCGGCATAAACGTTCAGGAAGCCCGTGTCGCGAAAAGTGTTGAGGTTCGAAAAGACCGCGTAAGCAAGTCCTCGCTTCTCGCGGATGTTCTGGAACAGACGTGAGCTCATCCCGCCGCCCAGCACCGTGTTCAGGACGTAACACGCGTAACGCTTCGCGTGGGAGTGGGGATAAGCGGGCGTCCCCACGCAGACGTGGACTTGCTCGAGTGCCTTCTTGCGGCGGTATCGAATGTGCGGGTGAGGGACCGGAGCGTGGCCATCCGCGAGCGGCCCTGCTCCGGCCACGCCATCGAGCGCCTTCAGGACCAGGTCGAGCACTCTCGAGTGCTCCAAGTGTCCCGCTGCCGCCACAAGCATGTTGCCGGGCGTGTAGTACCGATGGAAATAGTCAAAAAGCCGGTCCCGGTCGAAGCTGCTGACGGTCTGCCGCGTCCCAAGAATCGGACGGCCCAGAGGGTGGTCAGGCCAGTAGCTCTGGGTAAAGATTTCATGGACCAGATCGTCCGGCGCGTCCTCCGCCATCTTGATCTCTTCCTGGATCACCTGACATTCCTTCTGGATGTCGTCCGGCTGGAGGAGGGGATTTCTTACAAGGTCCGCCAGGATGTCTACGGCGCGGGGCAAGTGTTCGTCGAGGACTTTGATCGAAAAACTCGTGCACTCTTTGGCCGTGAACGCGTCGAGGTGCCCCCCGATCGAGTCCGCGGCCCGGGCAATCTCCTCGGCCGAGCGGTTCGTTGTCCCTTTGAAGACCATGTGCTCAAGGAAATGCGAGATGCCGTTTTCGGCCTCGCGCTCGTGCCGGGAGCCCGTCCGCAGCCAGATCCCCATCGACACGGAGCGCACGTTGGGGATGGCCTCCGTGACAATCGTCAGGCCGTTCGGGAAAACGTCCTTTCGCATGTCTTGAGTGATTGCCATTACCCTCATCTCTTAATGCAAGACCGGCGAACTACAAGAGAGCCGAGCTGACCAGTTTCCCTAAGAATCTTTTTTACCACAGGCCGGGAGAAAAGGCTAATCGGCTGCTGGGCAGGGTCTCAGGGCTTGCGCTGAAGTTAACCTGCGCCTATACTGATAGTCCGCTTGGCAAGGTCAGGCTTCTC
>WNEY01005444.1_pt1 | contig 11552 bp, 8 predicted proteins | sample 5400531 | NCBI WGS metagenome assembly WNEY01 (sample SAMN13153338, study PRJNA577476) | soil metagenome | isolation source: 200 cm saprolite under Douglas fir tree site 1 | place: USA:California | collected 2015-04-18
CGATGGTAAGCGGTAGTGAGACGTGGTGATCCGCGGGCGCGATAACTCTGTTGGCCCCCGAGTTGGCCCCCGCAGGTCTGATCGGCCCTGGTGGTGAAACTGGTAGACACACTGTCTTGAGGGGGCAGCGCCGCAAGGCATCCCGGTTCGAATCCGGGCCAGGGCATTCGGTCATCGTGGGTCAATAGTGGAAGGCGCGATTCGTAATGCTGTACGGTCAGCGTGCATCTGCGCTGGCCGTTGTCTTTTCAAAGAGGTAGGGGAGGCGCGCTCCGACCTGTCACGTACCATCCAGCGGACGGCGCGAATAACAAGCCGAGAGCTACCCGAGACGCCTTCAGGTCTAATTGCTACCCCCTGCTATGGCCCTTATCGGATTTCGGTGGAGTTCGGGGCGTAGAGGATGGCACTTGGGCGCCGCCGCGGACTCCGCGTAACTCCTCGGCTACTGGGCGAACAGCAGATCATCCGTCAGTTTCCGCGTCTGAGGCAGCGAGGTCGAAGCACCGGCAGATCGCGGCGAGGCTGAACCAGGAAGGCGCCTGCGAAGCGCCCGGTGGCACCACTCAACAGTGGCAAACGTGGTTCGGGCGTCGGGGCGGGCCGGCCACCAGCCCTACGTAACCGGCGGCTTGCGTCGGCGCGGGTAGCCGGCAGTTTAAGCGCGGTCCCTTAGGCGGCGCTACGTTCTACGACTTACCAGGGGGTCCCTCATGCGAACGCCACGCTTGCAGCTCCTCTTGATCCCGCTCGTCCTTAGTTCTGTGGGACACTCCCGAGCGAGCAAGGTCCCTGATTCCCTCCGGGCCGTCCTCGATTCTATTGCGGTGGATCTGACTTCCAACAACAGATCCGCTCTTGTGGCGCGGTATGATAGGCGTGGCACCTTCTTCCTCGGCAACTGGGGTGTCGAACTTGTCCCCTTCGACTCTTTGTCCAGCGAGATTTATGGGTCTGAGTGGCAACCGCCAGTGCATTTCGAATGGCGACATGTAAACGTCGAGACGGTCGGGCCAGGTAGTGCGATCGTGTACGCCCAGTTTCTCTGGCGGACACCAGCGGGCGATTCGTCGCTCACGTCATACACCGGAGTCTTCGTCAATGACGGAAAGCGTTGGCGGATTCGGTCCGAGCACGAGTCTCCTGACGAGGCCCGACTCAAACGCCGACTCTGTGCGAAGGACACAACGTCTCACTAGCGCCGCCTAACAAGCGCTTCGGTATTCGGACAGTCCCGGCATCTCGCTCGAGAACCCAGTCGTGATTACTGGTGCTGGCGATGACATGATCGGCTCAATGGCAATATTTGCCTGGCTAATCAGGAAGCGAGGTACGATGCATATGGAATTCAGGCTGTTGGGGAAACGTGGCTACAGCGAGGGTGATAGGCACGTCGATGTTTACACGATCCAATCACGCTCCGGTTTAGAAGAGACCTTTTATTTCGATATCACTGAGTCTTGGGGCAAAATTGGCTCTTAGGGGCGCCGCAGCTCAAGCGCGATCCGTTAGGCGGCACACCAATTCCGTGGAATCCTGTATACGCTGTGCGACGAGTTGTCTGATCTTGGTTGTCGGTACACGAGTCGGAGTTGGGCAATCCACTCAGGTCGCGACAAGGGGACCTGATTCCGTAACCCTCCAAGTCGCCATTACGAAGAGTCGCTCGTTTATCCGTGACACTATGCGGGTGCTTGGCGTGCCTGGGGCTTCCGTGTGCGTAGCGCGCGACAACCGAATTGTCTGGAGTGAAGCGTTTGGACTGGCTGATCTCGAGCAACAAGTCAGCACGTCGCCATTCACGGAATTCCGCGTGGGTAGCGTCTCAAAGGCCCTAACATCAGCTGCGGTCGGGCTGCTGGTCCAAGAAGGTCGACTTGACCTTGATGCTCCAGTGCAGCGTTATGTCCCTTCGTTTCCTGTCAAGAAATGGCCAATCACCACTCGACAGCTGGCTGGACACCTCGCCGGCATACGTCATTATCAAGGTGGAGAATTCGATAGTCAGCAAAAGTACGGATCGGTCCTTGAAGGGCTCAGCATCGTCGCCGCGGATAGTCTCCAATCTCAGCCCGGCACGCGGTTCTTGTACTCATCCTATGGCTGGAATCTTATCAGTGCGGTTATTGAGGGTGTCACCGGCCAGCCATTTCTCAGATTCATGCAGGACAGCATCTTCCAACCTCTGGGCATGGATCACACCGTCGGGGATTATCCCGACAGTATAATCCCGCTGCGAGCTCATCCGTACGTCCATCCTGACTCCAGCAAGCCGAAAGTCGTCAACGCCCCATACGTTGACGACACATACAAGTGGGCCAGTGGAGGTTTTCTATCCACTGCGCAGGATCTTTGTCGTTTTGGCGAAGGGCTGCTGGCTGGCCGTCGATTTAGCGCTGATACACGCCGACTTCTCTGGACTTCTCAGACCACTACCAACGGGAGCCTCACCGGCTATGGATTGGGTTGGTTTGTCGTTCGCGACAAGGACAGCACGAAGATCGTCTTTCACACCGGTGGCGCTAAGGGTAGCTCTGCTCTACTTGCAATTTATCCCGACAATAACCTTGTCCTCGCGGTCCTTAGCAATAGTGATCGATCGTTCATCGAAGGGACTGGCCGTATCGCCCAATGGTTCTTGGGTCGCTGAGCGTGCCGCCTAACACGCGCCTGAAGCTGACGGCGGGCGTACAAATCATCGGAGGTGTCTACTGCTACGCAGGTCTTGCCTTGGGCAAGGGTAGGCGTCCCGGTTCGAATCCGGGCCAGGGCATCCAGTTACCGCAGCTCAATAGTAGAAGAGGATCTCGATTTAATCCCGCACGGCCAGCGTGCACCAGCGCTGGCCGTTGTCGTTTCAGTTAGAGGTAGGCGATGCGAGCGACGAGTGGCACGCACCCTCCAGCTAGCAACGCGAATAACAAGCCGAGAGCTACCCGAGACCCCTTCGCATTCAATCGCTACCCCCTGCTATGGCGCTTAGGCCGATAAGATGGACTTGGGGGCGTGGAGGATGGATCTGCGGCGCCAGACGGCTGTCTGCGTAAGGGCTCCGCGATGCGGTGGGCACTTTGACCCGAATGGAACTATTGCCGTGTGGGCGGGCCGTCCGCAGCTTAAGCGCGATCTGTTAGGCGGCTTGACGACGCCGGCACGTTCCGCACCTTTGTCATGTGCGGTGGGTGCTTGTTGTGGCCGGGAATTCTCCCGGGGGCAAGTGGTCTGATCCGAGCAGGTGTCGGCGTGATCCGCTTGTTCCCACCCCTTTGGACAATGGTGCGCGCGCAGGGATCCCGTCAGGCGTCGAACACAGGAAGGGGCCGCAGGAAACGGCCATATGACATCCGGGCGATATGTGGTCGAGAGCGAGGTGGGTCGAGGTGGCATGGGTGTCGTGTATCGCGCCCGCGATCAGGAGTTAAGTCGCCCGGTTGCGCTCAAGTTCCTCAGCGACGACCTGGCCGAAGATCCCGCCGCATTGCTGCGACTTCGCCGAGAGGCGACACTCGCCTCCGCCCTCAATCATCCGTTGATCTGTACGATTTACGAGATTGCCGCAGACGAACATCCACCCTTCATCGCAATGGAGTACGTGGAGGGCGTCTCCCTCGCGTCGCGCATCGCGGCCGATCGCCTTTCGGTGGAGACGGCCATCCAGCACGGCATCGATCTCGCTGACGCGCTGGAGCATGCCCACGGCCGGGGTGTCGTCCATAGGGACCTCAAACCGTCGAACGTCATGATTCGACCGGACGGACGGCTTAAGGTGCTGGATTTCGGAATCGCCCGCCGTGTCTTCTCCGGCAGACCTGCAGTGACACGGACGGCGGCACCACGCGCCAACTCGCACGGCATCACGGGGGCAGGAGAATCTGCCGCGGGCGGAACGGCATCGCCAACCGTCGACTTGAGTGGCATCTCAGGTACACCCGTTTATATGGCTCCCGAGGTGCTGGAGGGAACAACGGTCGACGGTCGCGCCGACATCTGGTCGCTGGGCGTCCTCCTCTTCGAGATGTTGTCGGCTGAGCTGCCCTTCCAGGGGACGAATGCATACGCACTCGCCGTGGCCACACTAGAGAGCCCACCTCGCGCGCTGCCCCCCGCGGTTCCGCGGGCGCTCGCCGACGTCACGCTGCGGTGTCTGGAAAAGGACCCGGACGCCCGCTACCAACATGCCGGCGATGTCCGCGTCGCGTTGCAGGCGTGCTTATCTGGCCCTGGCGCACGGCGGCGCGCGACACGCTCCGTGCGACCCGGCCAGGTGCGGTCGTTGGCCGTGCTTCCCCTCGAGGATCTGTCGTATCAGGCAGAGGACTTCTTTGCCGATGCGATGACCGACACTCTGGTGAGCGAGATGGCGCAGATCAGGGCGCTCCGAGTGACTTCGCGCACGTCTGTAATGCACTATCGGCACGCACCACAACCCCTCCCCCAGATCGCGCGCGAGCTCGGCGTGGATGCGCTGGTCGTGGGTTCAGTGCAGCGTGCAGGGGACCACGTGCGGATCAGCGTGCAGCTGATCCATGCGGCGACCGACACCCATCTGTGGGCCCGCAGCTACCAACGGACCCTGGGCGACGTGCTGATGCTCCAGCGCGAAGTCGCAGCCGCGATTGCGAGGGAGCTGAAAGTGCATCTTGGCGTGCGCGAGCATCGGCGGTTGGCAGGCGGACGTCCGGTAAGCACAGAGGCGCAGGAGGCGTACCTTCGGGGGATCTATCACTTCGATCGGCTCGAACTGGACCGCGCGATGCAACTCTTTCAGCAGGCCGTGACCCTCGACCCGGCTCACTCGGCCGCCTACGGACGTCTCGCGCGAGGGTATTACTACTTCCTCTTCTTCAGCATCCTGCCCCCCAAGAACGCGTATGACCTCCTGAATGCAGCTGTAGATCGCACGCTGACGCTCGACCCGGAGTCCGCCGAGGCTTACGGATACCGTGCCTTGGGACGGCTGTACTACGACTGGGACTGGGCGGGAGCCGAGGCTGACTTCCGGCGCGCGCTGGATCTGAATCCCAACCACGCCGAGCTGCGGCATTTATTCGCGCACTACCTGATGGTGGTGAACCAAGGTGACGAGGGGCTGGTCGAATGCCGGGGCGCGGTCGAGCGCGACCCACTCGGTCTCATCCTGACGGCCTGCCTCGGGTGGCATTGTCTCTTCTCCCGCGAGTACGGCGCGGCCGTCGACCCAACCCTCCGCGCGCTGCGCATGGACCCGCAACTCTTCTTTGCACACCTGATTCTCGGGTGGGTGTACCAGCAGCAAGGGCGGCTGGATGAAGCCATCGCGTCGTACCGTACGGCGGTCACGAATTCTGCAGGCACGCCACTCGCGATCGCCGCCCTCGTTCATGCGCTTGGCATTTCTGGCCAAGTGACCGAGGCGCGACAGCTTCTGGAGGAGTTGGAGCGACGGGGGCGCACGGCCTACGTATCGGCGTATGACGTGGCTGCGATGAATGTCGGCCTTGGCGATCATGAACGGGCGTTTGCCGCGCTCGACCGCGCGGTGAATGAGCACGCGAGCTTTCTCATTCACATCGAGTGGGATCCCCGTTTCGATGCCCTCCGGGTCGATCCGCGCTTCGACGATGTAATGCAGCGCATCGGGCTCCCACGCATCGCCAACCCGCCGACGGCCGTAGTGTGAGGCACTCTACGGGCGGTGTTCGCCGTTGGGGGGTGGCTTGATCCCAGCGGTCGCCGCCTGCCCTTGTGTTGCTGCAGACGCCCGCACGGCCTCTGGTTGGCCTCCGTGGCTGCGCCACGCCCGCGGCGGCCGCGTGCTAAGGAACTGGATCTCCTTGCCTGCAGCCGCCGCAAGCCGCAGCTTACGCGCGATCCGTTAGGCGGCGGCTCGACCCCTTCAATGGCCGAATCGGACGATCTTTCCGCTCTCGTGAAAGAGATCCTCGACTTTGTTGAGGCCGCGAAGAGTCGCAGTGCGAAGATCGTCGCCATTCGAGGCCCTAGCGAGCCTGAAGCCTCGGTTCTTATCACTGGTTATGACAGAGTCCTTCTCGCTGAGGCGGCGAACTCGGCGGCACGGTCCGAAGATGCCAGTCGCGCCGGCGATTCAAAGGGTGAAGCTGGCGCGACAGCCGCCGCCGTCTTGTGCGCAGCCGCGGCGTGTGAGGCTAGGCTGTCCGAGTATCTTGCCCACTGGGAGTTTGTGGCTCACGAAACACAGCCCGCGATCCTACAAATTCGCAGCAACACCGACGCTCGTTATCAATGGAAAGAGCTTCTGGCGCACAGAGCAGCCGGCTACGATTGCGGTAAGAGTAAGGCGTTTCTCGCCCTCGGATGCCGTGTTTCGAGTCCGTGATCACATTGCTCACAGGCATGCGCGCACGGCTGCTTTGGGTTCCTTCCCCGACAAGCTTGACGATTGTATTCGCCAAGGAGTTGTCCCTGTCCGGTCCCCAAAGGGCATGGACTGGACTTCCGTAATCTTCCTGCACGAAGTCGCCCGTTGGGCAGCTGATGCTGCTAACGACTGGTTACGGGTGGCTGATGGGATTCTCCCGAAGCCTACGATGTGCTAGGCTGTTGCCCAACATGTGCTTGAAGCTGGCGGGCGCTCACAAGTAGGGAGGAATTGTGTTGGCTCGCCAGCGATGCGAGCGACGACCTTGCACGCACCTCCAGCTAGCAACGCGAATAACGGGGCGAGAGCTACCCGAGACACCTTCGCGTTCAATGGCTACGCCCTGCTATGGCCCTTCCCGTGATGCGATGGACTCAGCGGCGAAGAGGATTGAACTTGGGCATCGGTGAAGGCTCTGCGTAACGCCCGGGTATGTGGTGAGCGCGTTGACCAGCCAGGCCTCGTATCGGGAGCGGTCCGGGGGTACAGGTTCACCGTGATCTGTTTCAAGGGTTAAGAGAGAAGGGGCCGCACGGCGTCTCCCCAGGCGCGCCAAGGGGTCGGCTCCACTTTCTGGGCCCGCACCTCTACGCTCCTGAGCGGTTACTCGATGCCGACTTTCCTCATGAGCGCGCTAAAGCGCGGATCTTGGCGGAGCGGGTCGAAGATGGGTGAGGGCGCCACGAACGGGAGCCATTCGGAGCGCTCCTCGTAGGCCGCCTGCAGCCAGCGCAGCGCTTGCTCGTTGTGCCCCAGGCCCAGGTGGACAAGGGCGATGGCGAAAGCCGTGTTGCCGGGCGGACGGCGCTTGAGCGCCGTGAGGATGTGCTGTGCTTCGGCGCGCTCGCCGGCGCGTCCGGCTACGTACCCGAAGAACGCCGTGAAACCGGGCGCGTTGCCGGTGAGAGCCTGCGCCTTTCGAGCCTCCGCCAGCGCCTCGGCATAGCTCCCCTTCCCGGCGAGCGCTAGGGCGAGGTACAAGTGCGCCGAGGCGAGGTCAGGCTCGAGGTCCAGCGACTTCTGCAGCACAGCAATCGCTGCATCATATCGTCGGGCGAAATACCGGGCCCGCGCGAGCGCTGTGGCGACCTCCGGATTCAGCGGATCGAGCTCGTGAGCGCGCGTGGCCTCGGCAAGCGCCTCGTCCAATCGCCCGTGCGACCCCAGGCAGTTCGAGTAGAAATAGTGGGCATTGGCAAGGGCGGCATTCAGCTCGATGGCCCGCCGAAATTCGCGCTCCGCCGCTGGCCAGTCCCAGTCGTAGAAGCACAACTGATCGCCGAGCGACGCGTGGGCCTCGGCGAGCGTGGGCTCGAGCGCGAGCGCCTTGAGGGCAGCGGCTCTCGCTTTCGGCATGCCTTCGCGGGGGAGGAGATACGACCAACCCGTCAATGTAAAGTACGCGTCGGCGATGCCGGCGTACACGAGCGCATAATTCGAATCATGCGCCAGGGCCTGTTGGAAGTACGCCAGCGCTTGCTGGACGGGTCCGAAGCCGCGCTTGTTGTAGAAGTAGCGTCCCTTGAGATACAGCTCGTACGCCTCGACGTCGCGCGGGGGGTGTCGCAACAGCCTCAGGCTGTCCCCGCTCGCCAGGTGCACCTGTAGGGCCCTCATGATCGCGTGGGAGATCTCGTCCTCCACGGCGAAGACGTCCCCCATCTGACGGTCGTAGGTCTCCGACCAGAGGTTGTATCCGTTCCGCGCGTCCGTCAGCTGCGCCGTCACGCGCAGCCGGTTCGCCACCCGGCGCACGCTCCCGCCGAGCACGGTCGCCACCTGCAACGCCTGACCGATCTGCCGCACGTCCTCGTTCTTCCCCTTGAATGCGAACGACGACGGCCGGGCCACGACCTGGAGCTGGGGCAGCTTCGAGAGCGCGTTGATGAGCTCTTCGCTGATGCCGTCGCTCAGGTATTCCTCCTGTGGGGCGCCACTCACGTTCACGAACGGCAGCACTGCAATCGATTGGCCCGTACCGCCCGCCAAGGCCGGTGTGCGGTGCGGGCGGGACAGTACGAAGAGCCCAGCCGCCGCTGCAACCAGGGTCGCAGCGAGCCCAGCCCCGGCTGCGAGGCGGGACGTTCGGCGTCCCGTATCGCGCACGCGCTGCGCCGGCGCTGCGAGGGCCTCCACGAACTCGGCGGCGGTGGCGAAGCGGTCGGCGGGTGTCTTGGCGAGCGCCCGCACGATCGCCTCCTCTATCGCAGGCGGGATCGCCGCGCGCATCGCGCTGACCCGCGGCGGCGCCGCGGCGAGGTGCTGGCGCACGATGCTCTCCGCGCTCGGCCCTGTAAAGGGCGGCTCGCCCGCCAACATCTCGTACAGCACGCACCCGAGACTGTAGATGTCGCTCCGCTCGTCCACCCGGGCACTCGCCGCGCCCTGCTCGGGGCTCATGTAGCCCGGCGTGCCGATCGCGATCCCCGTCGCGGTGAGCTTCCCGCCCGCGGCCGCCGTGATCGCCCGCGCGATCCCGAAATCGCTCACTACGGCATGGCCGGCTTCGAGGAGGATGTTCTCCGGCTTGATGTCGCGATGCACGACATCATGGCGGTGGGCGTAGCTCAGGGCATCCGCAACCTCGCGCGTGATCTGTACCGCCTCGGCGACCGGGAGTTGGCCTGCTCGGTCGAGCCGATTCCGCAGCGTCTCTCCTTCGACGTAGGGCATCACGTAATACAGCAGACCGGTGGCTTCGCCCGAATCGTAGAGCGGCAGGATGTGCGGGTGCGTGAGGCCGGCCGCGATTTCGATCTCCTGGAGAAACCGCTCCGGGCCGAGCGCGGCGGCGAGCTCGGGCTTCAGGACCTTGATGGCGACTCTGCGACGGTGCTTCAGGTCCTGAGCGAGATAGACCGTCGCCATCCCCCCGCGACCAAGCTCGCGCTCGATCGTGTAGCGATCGGCGAGGGCGGGTTGCAGGCGGGCGAGAAGGTCGGCCAGGTGGGTGCTCACGGGCGTGGGACGGCTCCATCATAGGGTGCGGCCCTAGGCAGGGCCAGAGCCCCTCGTGCGCGGCTTGCGTTAACTCGGCAGGCAGTCTCCCGATCAGCAAGGACGGAGACTTGAACCCAGTTACCTGTCCTCCAGGGTCTTCCATGCGAGATGCATGACAGGTCACGCCAGTGTAGAAGACATCCGGGACTTGACCGACCGGCGTCGCTGGCCAGGTAGGACGCTCCATCCGAGTCGTCCGACTGAAGCACAAGGGTGTGTGGGCCAGGGCCGTTCCACGCCCGCCCAGCAGCCCACGAGTCCGCGAAAAAGACGGGTGCCACCGCGTTGAGCTCTGTGAAGACCGCGAGCGGCGGGGCTCGTTCCGGCCTGCACTTCACGGGCTCGCCGCCCCGAGGTGGCACGCGGTCCTATCGGATCGTGCGTCGGTTCGCCATCGGGGGACGCCTCCCTGCCGCGCCGGATCGTCTTGCGGTGCGCTGTTCAGCCCTGCATGTTCGGCGCAACTCAGATGCCATGAACCCCGAGGGAGGCGCGATGTCGTGTGGCTCGCCCATGCCTCGGGGGGAGCAAATCGCGAAACCGGCTGAGCGAAGGACTCGCTCGGCCGGTTCTTGTTTTGCAGGCGCCCATCGTTCTGGAAAGAGAGGCCACCATGATCCAGAGGTCCGTTCTCCTGTTGCTCGGTGGCGCCTGCGTCGCCACCTCGGCTTCCGCTCAGCAGCCGAAGAAGCCGGACGTCAGAGCGATCGCTCACCAGTTGATCGCGAGCGCCATGCTGCAGGAAGGCCAGAGTGTGCTCATCACCGGGAGTGTGCGGGATGCCGGGTTGATGGAGGATCTGGCGATAGAAGCGCAGAAAGTGGGGGCACAACCGTTGCTGGCCATCTCGAGCGAGCGCCTGATCCGGCGGTCCTACGATGAGGTCCCGGCAAAATACGACGCCCAGGAACCGAAGCTCGACCTTGCCGTGGCGAAACTGTTCGACGCCCAGATTGCGATCGACTTCGGCGAAACCGAGGGCCTGCTCGCCGGGGTTCCTGCAGAGCGGCTCGCCGCACGGGCCAAGGCCGGCGCACCGGTGAATGAGGCCTTCCTCAAGCGCAACGTGCACTTTGTCAATCTCGGGAACGGACTCTATCCCACCGCCACGCTCGCCAAGCGGCTCGGGGTCACTCAGACCCGGCTCTCGTCTGGGTTCTGGAAGGCCGTTGCCGTGCCACCGGAACGGATCCAGGCTGCGGGGGAGCAGTTGCGCACCGCATTCGCTAGCGGCGGCACCGCACAGCTCACCCATCCGAACGGGACCAGCCTGACGTTTGACGTGACGGGCCGCGCGCCGACGATCAGCGCCGGCGCGCTGACGCAGGCTCAGTCCGAGCAAGGCGGCGCCGCCCTGCTCACCTGGCTCCCCGCCGGCGAGTTTCAGATCGCTGCCGTGCCGGGAAGTGCCGAAGGCAAAGTTGTCATCGACAGGTCGCGCTGGCGCGGTAAGGAGATCCGGGGTCTCACGCTCGTCTTCCGCCAGGGCCAGCTGACGAGTATGACGGCCACTTCGGGTCTCGCGCCGCTCCAGGCTACCTACGACGCAGCGGGCTCAGGCAAAGACCGTTTCGGCGGGATCGACATCGGCCTCAACCCGGAAGTGAACTTCCCGCTCACGAGCGGTGCGATCGTGTGGCCGCAGGCTGGAGCTGTGACTGTCCTCCTTGGCAACGACCTGATTGCGGGAGGGAGCAACAACTCGGACTTCGCCTTTGCGGCACAATTGGGAGGCGCTTCGATCACGGTCGGTGGAAAGCCGGTGGTCGAGAAGGGGCGGCTCAAGTAACGAGTCGCGCTGAGCCCGGGGCGCTCAAAGCCGTCCTCAGAACCGATACCCCAGGCCCAGCGACATCATCGGATACACCTTCAGATGGCTCACCAGGAGAGAATGCCGTGGATCTTCGGCGGTACCCGTCGCCTTGCTTCTCGAGCACGTCGATCGGGACGTAGGTGTCGTCGGCGATGAATGTCGCCTCAAACACCGCCGGTGCGCCGCTCTCGAGCGCCGTTTTCGTGGCGGCGACCCGCTCGACGCGGGCGTCGTGCGGCAGGTCGATCAACATGCCGCCGCCGATGATCCTCAGTCATCCGAATGATCACGATAACCGCCCTTTTTCATCCAGCTCGGCACTGGCGGCGTCGGCACGCGCGCCGGCTTGGGAGCGACTCG
>WNEY01003873.1_pt1 | contig 11550 bp, 9 predicted proteins | sample 5400531 | NCBI WGS metagenome assembly WNEY01 (sample SAMN13153338, study PRJNA577476) | soil metagenome | isolation source: 200 cm saprolite under Douglas fir tree site 1 | place: USA:California | collected 2015-04-18
GACCTCCTGCTTCCGGATGAGCTGCCAGAGAGTGTTTGCATAAGAAGGCATCGTTCTGCATAATAATTCACAAGCCTGCCAGGGAAGAGCCGCCGGCCTGCCAGGGAAGAGCCGCCGGCTGGCCAGGGAGAGCCGTCGGCTGCCGGACTGAGGAGGATGCATGGGAGCGCGGGTGGCGGTGGCTGGCGCAAGCGGCTACGCCGGGGGCGAGCTGCTCCGGCTGTTGGCTGGCCATCCGCACCTGGAACTCGCCGCGGTCACCGCGGACAGCAAGGCCGGCCAGCCGGTCGGCATCGTTCATCCGCACCTGGCCGGGGTTCCCGGCCTCGCGGACCGGCGATTCGACGCTACCGATCCCGGCCTCATCGCCGACTGCGACCTGGCCTTCCTAGCCCTGCCGCACGGGCAGTCGGCAGCGCTGGCCGCCCGGCTGCCGCAGGCAACCAAGATTGTCGATCTGGGCGCAGACTTCAGGCTTGCCGACCCGGCGGACTGGGCTAGGTACTACGGCACCGCGCACGCGGGCCGCTGGACCTACGGCCTGCCCGAGCTGCCCGGCGCTCGGGCCAGGATCAGGTCGTCGGCCAGGGTCGCGGCGCCCGGCTGCTACGCCACGGCCGCCATCGTCGCGCTCGCGCCGCTGCTCGCCGCGGGCCTGGCCGAGCCGGCTGACGTGGCGATTGTCGCCGCGTCCGGCAGCTCAGGCGCCGGGCGGACGGCGAGACCGGAGCTACTCGGCAGCGAGCTGATGGGCTCCGTCGCTGCCTATCAGGTAGCCGGCCTGCACCGGCATACGCCAGAAATCGAGCAGGCGCTCGGCGAGGCCGCCGGGGCCGCCGGGGCTGGCGATACAGCATCGCCCCTAGCCAGCGGGGCGCCGCGGGTCACGATCTCCTTCACCCCGCTGCTGGTGCCGATGCCGCGCGGCATCCTGGCCACCTGCACAGCCCGGCTAGCCGGAGCCGCAGCCCGGCATGCCACGGCATCGGCCCGGCACGCCGCGATGCCCGGCCGACAGGACGCGGCCACGGCCATGCTGCGGGACGCGATGTGCGCCGCCTACGCGGGCGAGCCATTCAGCTGCCTGCTGCCGGAGGGCCGCTGGCCGGCCACGGCGGCCGTTATCGGCTCGAATGCCGTGCACCTCCAGGTGGCTGCCGACACCCATGCCGGCCGCGCCGTGGTGGTAGCCGCCATCGACAACCTCGGCAAGGGCGCGGCAGGCCAGGCCATCCAGAACGGCAACCTCATGCTCGGACTGCCGGAAACCGCCGGCCTCACGACCTATGGAGTAGCGCCATGAGTGTCACAGTGCCGCTCGGCTTCCGCGCGGCGGGCGTCGCCGCCGGGCTGAAGGCTTCCGGCGACCGGGATGTCGCGGTGGTGCTCAGCGACGGGCCGTCGTATGCCGCGGCCGCCGTCTTCACCGCGAACAGGGTGCAGGCGGCCCCGGTGCGCTGGACGCGGCAGGCGGTAGCCGGCGGCCGGCTGCGCGGGGTCGTGCTGAACTCGGGCGGCGCGAACGCCTGCACCGGGCCGGCCGGCTACGCCGACACCCAGCTGACCGCGCAGCGGCTGGCCCGCCCGGCAGGCTGGCCGGCCGCCGAGATCGCGGTCTGCTCGACCGGCCTGATCGGGCAGCGGCTGCCGATGGACCTGCTGCTGCCAGCCGTGGACAAGGCAGCCGCGGCAGCGGACAACGCCGGGGGCGCCGCGGCCGCAGACGCCATCAGGACCACGGACACCGTGCCGAAGGAGGCCGTCCGGCACGGCCAGTCATACGCCATCGGCGGGATGGCGAAGGGCGCGGCCATGCTGGCTCCCGCCCTGGCGACGATGCTCAGCGTGATCACCACCGATGCCGACCTGGACGCCGCCAGCCTGGACGCCGCGCTGCGCAGGGCAACCGGGGAGACCTTCAGCAGGCTCGATACGGACGGCTGCATGTCCACGAACGACACGGTCCTGCTGCTAGCCAGCGGCGCCGCAGGCGTGCGGCCGGACCCGGGCGAGTTCGCCGGCCTGCTCACCGCCGTCTGCGCTGACCTGGCCCGGCAGATGCAGCTGGACGCGGAGGGCGCGACCAAGGCAATCGACATCGAGGTGACCGGCGCAGCCAGCGAGCAGGACGCCATCACGGCCGGCCGTGCGGTTGCCCGCTGCAACCTGCTGAAGTGCGCCATCGCCGGCCAGGACGCCAACTGGGGCCGGGTGCTCGCCGCGGTCGGCACCACCGACGCGGTGTTCGACCCCGGCCAGCTGAACGTCGCCATCAACGGCGTCTGGGTGTGCCGGAACGGGTTCGCCGCGGCTGACCGGTCTGGCGTGGACCTGACCAGCAGGGATGTCACGATCACGATCGACCTGGCGGCTGGCCCGCATGCGGCCACCATCCGCACCACCGACCTGACCACCGCCTACGTGCACGAGAACTCGGCGTACTCGACGTGACCGCGACGCTGGGCAAGATCACGGACCGCCCGCCGGGCCGGGCCGAGGCGCTGGCCAAGGCGGCGACGCTGATCGAGGCGCTGCCGTGGCTGGATGCGTTCCATGGCCGGACCGTGGTAATCAAGTTCGGCGGGCACGCGATGGCTGACGAGGCGCTGCGGCTTGCTTTCGCGCAGGATGTCGTGTTCCTGCGCTATGCCGGGCTCCGCCCGGTCGTGGTGCACGGCGGCGGCCCGCAGATCAGCGCACAGCTCGACCGGCTCGGCGTGGCCACCAGCTTCACCGCCGGGCACCGCGTCACTACTCCGGAAACCATGGACGTCGTCCGGATGGTGCTCACCGGGCAGGTCAACAGGGACGTAGTCGGGCTGATCAACCGGCACGGGCCGTTCGCCGTCGGCATGTCCGGCGAGGACGCCAACCTGCTCACCGCGACCCGGCGGCACGTGCTTGTGGACGGCGAACCGGTCGACATCGGCATGGTCGGCAAGATCGACGCGGTCAATCCTGGCGCGGTACAGGCCCTGCTCGACGACGGCCGGGTACCGGTCATCTCCAGTGTCGCGCGCAGCGAAACCGGCGAGGTCTACAACGTCAACGCCGACACCGCGGCGGCAGCGGTCGCGGTCGCGCTGGACGCCGCGAAGCTGATCGTGCTCACCGACGTGGAGGGCCTGTACGCGGACTGGCCGGGCACCGCGGACGCGGCGGCCGGCGAGGTGATCAGCCAGCTCACCGCGGACCGCCTGGCGGCGATGCTGCCCGGGCTGGGCGAGGGCATGATCCCGAAGATGGAGGCGTGCCTGCTGGCGGTGCGCGGGGGCATCCCGCGGGCTCATGTGCTCGACGGGCGGCTGCCGCACGCGATCCTGCTGGAGATCTTCACCGACTCGGGCATCGGCACCATGGTGCTGCCCGACTCGGCGCCGGTAGTGCACGGGGCCGCGGAAATGCACGGGGCCGCGGAAATGCACGGGACCGCGGAAATGCACGGGACCACGGAATGAGCCGCAGCACGATGAGCCATACCGAGCAGTTGCAGGACCGCTTCGCCCGTGCGCTGATGGGGAATTACGGCACTCCGCCGGTGGCCCTGGCCCGCGGCAAGGGCTGCCTGGTCTGGGACGCCGACGGCCGGGAGTACACCGACCTGATCGCCGGCATCGCGGTGAGCTCACTCGGGCACGCGCACCCCGCGATCACCGAGGCGGTCACCCGCCAGGTGAACAGCATCGCGCACACGTCCAACCTGTTCCTGCATGAGGGCGAGATCGCGCTGGCCGAGCGGCTGCTCGGCCTGCTCGCCGCGACCGGCGCCCCGGCCGATGGCCGGGTCTTCCTCGCGAACTCGGGCACCGAGGCAAACGAGGCCGCGGTGAAGGTGGTCCGGCGCCGCCAGGGCACCGGCCGGACGGTCATCGTCGCGGCAGAAAACAGCTTCCATGGACGGACCTCGGCGGCACTGGCGCTGACCGGCAAGAGCTCAATCAGAGACCCGTTTCAGCCCTTCGGGGTTGACGTCAGGTTTGTGCCCTTCGGCGATGAGCATGCGCTGCGCGCGGCCGTGCGGCCGGACTGCGCCGCCGTGTTCCTTGAGCCCTGCCAGGGCGAGGCAGGCGTGGTTCCCGCGCCGGCCGGCTACCTGCGCGCGGCGCGCGCGGCCTGCGACGAGGCCGGCGCGCTGCTCGTGCTCGACGAGATCCAGAGCGGGATCGGGCGGACCGGCGCCTGGTTCGCGCACCAGCGGGAGGGGATCACGCCGGACGTGATCACGCTGGCCAAGGGGCTCGGCGGCGGGCTGCCGATCGGCGCGTGCATCGGCCTCGGCGAATGCGGCGCGGCGCTGGGCAAGGGAGACCACGGCAGCACGTTCGGCGGGAACCCGGTTGCGTGCGCGGCGGCGCTGGCCGTGCTGGACACGATCGAGGCCGACGGGCTGCTCGCCCGGGCTGCCGAGACCGGCGCCCGGCTCACCGCGGGAATCACCGCGGCCCGCCACCCGCTGGTGGCCGGCCTGCGCGGCCGGGGCCTGTGGCTCGCTATCGCGCTGGCCGGGCCGGTTGCCGCCGCCGTCGAGGCCGCCGGCCGGCGAGCGGGCTACCTGGTCAACGCGGTGCAGCCGGACGCGATCCGGCTGGCGCCGCCGCTGATCCTGACCGCCGCGCAGGCGGACTCGTTCACGGCCGCGCTGCCCGGCATCCTCGACGACGCCAGCGCCGCCGTCCCGGCGGGGGAGTGAGCATGCCGTCCGTGCCGCCCGCGCCGCAGGGTCCGCCCGCACCGCCGGGCCCGCCCGGGCCGGCTGGGAACCGGGCATGAGCCCGGTAAGCCCGGCCACCAAGGCCGCCAGGCATGCGCAGATAGTCAGCATCCTGGAACAGACCGCGGTGCGGTCCCAGGAAGAGCTAGCCGACTGGCTGGCCAACCGCGGGGTGCGGGTCACCCAGACCACGCTCTCCCGCGACCTGGAGGAACTCGGCGCGGTCCGGCTGCGCGGCCCGGACGGGGCGCTCATCTACGCGCTGCCGGGCGAGCCGGGCGGACCCGGGTCCCGGCCGGGCGGCCTCGCGGAGAGCCTCACCGGCCGGACCGGCGGCTCCGGCAGTCCCGGCGGCTCCGGCAGTCCCGGCGGCTCCGGCAGTCCCGGCGGCCAGCGCGGCGCGGCCAGCCGGACGCCGGGCGGCCCGCAGCCGGCCGGGCTCGCCGCGGAGCCGCCAGCCCGGCTCGCCCGCGCCGCAGCCGAGCTGCTTGTTTCCGCCGAGGCCAGCGCCAACCTGGTCATCTTGCGCACGCCAGCAGGCGCCGCGCAGTTCCTCGCCTCCGTCATCGACCACGCGAGATGGCCGTCCATCCTCGGCACGGTGGCCGGGGACGACACCGTGCTCGTCATCGCGCGGGATCCGGCAGGCGGGGAAGAACTCGCCCAGTCGCTGCTCCGGCTCGCGGAGCGGCGGAACTAGCCAGCGGCCGTACGGCCAAGAACCGCGGTGCCCGCAACCCGGGGCCGCCGCACCAGCCAGGAGGATTCGCATGACCGAACGAATTGTGCTCGCCTACTCCGGCGGCCTGGACACGTCGGTGGCCATCGGGTGGATCGCCGAGCGGACCGGCGCCGATGTCATCGCCCTGGCCATTGACGTCGGGCAGGGCGGCGAGGACCTGGAGACGATCAGGCAGCGGGCGCTGGCCTGCGGCGCCGCCGAGTCATTCGTCGCCGATGCCAGGTCGGAGTTCGCCAACGACTTCTGCATGCCCGCCCTGCGCGCGAACGCCCTGTACATGGACCGCTACCCGCTGGTGTCGGCGCTGTCCAGGCCGCTGATCGTCGCCCACCTTGCCACGGTGGCCAGGGACTATGGCGCGAGCATGGTCGCGCACGGCTGCACCGGCAAGGGCAACGACCAGGTCAGGTTCGAGGTCGGCCTGGCCTGCCTGGCGCCGGAGGTCACGGTCATCGCCCCGGTCCGGGACTCCGGCATGACCAGGGACAAGGCGATCGCGTTCGCGGCCGAGAAGGACCTGCAGATCAGCGTCACGTCCCGGTCGCCATACTCCATCGACCAGAATCTCTGGGGCCGCAGCTGCGAGACCGGCCACCTGGAGGACATCTGGGAGGCGCCGCACGACGACGTCTACGGGTACTCCAGCGACCCGGCGCTGCCCCGCGAGCCGGACGAGGTCATCATCAGCTTCGCCGACGGCACCCCGGTGGCGATCGACGAGCGCAAGCTCACCCCGCTGGAGATCATCGCCGAGCTGAACGAGCGCGCCGGGGCACACGGGGTCGGCCGGATCGACATGGTCGAGGACAGGCTCGTCGGGATCAAGAGCAGGGAGATCTACGAGGCACCTGGCGCCATCGCGCTGATCACCGCGCATTCTGAGCTGGAGAGTGTCTGCCTGGAACGCGATCTGGCCCGGTTCAAGCGGCAGGCCGAGCAGCGCTGGACCGAGCTGGTCTACGACGGGCTGTGGTTCTCCCCGCTGCGCCGGGCGCTTGAGGCGTTCATGCACGAGGCGTCCCGCAATGTCACCGGCGACGTCCGGCTCCGCCTGCATGGCGGCCAGGCGGTCGTCACCGGCCGCCGCAGCCCGGCCGGGCTCTATGACTACGGGCTGGCCACCTATGACACCGGCGACGAGTTCGACCAGAATCTCGCCAAGGGCTTCGTCGAGCTCTGGGGGCTGCCGAGCAAGATCGCAGCCGGCCGGGACCGCAAGGCGGCCGGCTAGGCCAGGTATGCTCCCGGCACTGCCGATCAGCCACGACCATGAACGTGGAGGGAGCGCCGTGTCCGACAACGAAGCCGGTGCTGCGATCAGGTCTGGTGCTTCAATCAGGCCCGGTGCTTCATTCAGGCTCTGGGGCGGGCGGTTCGAGTCCGGCCCGGCCGAGGCGCTCGCCCGGCTGTCCGTCAGCGTCCAGTTCGACTGGCGGCTAGCCCCGTATGACCTGCTGGCCTCCTGCGCGCACGCCCGCGTGCTGCACAAGGCCGGGCTGCTCGACGATACCGAGCTCACCCGGCTGCTAGCTGCCCTTGATGACCTTGGCCAGGCGTGCCGGGCCGGCGCCTTCCGGCCGACCTCGGGCGACGAGGACGTGCACACGGCGCTGGAACGCGGGCTGCTTGAGCGGGCTGGGTCGCTCGGCGGCAAGCTGCGGGCCGGCCGCAGCCGCAATGACCAGGTCGCCACCGACCTGCGGCTGTACCTGCGGGACCACGCCCGGCTGATCGTCTCGCGGCTGGCCGAGCTTGAGTCAGCGCTGATCGGCCAGGCGGAACGCCACGCCGGCACCGCTGCGCCCGGGCTGACGCACCTGCAGCACGCCCAGCCGGTGCTTTTCGCGCACCAGCTGCTCGCGCACGTCCAGGCGTTCTGCCGCGATGTCGGCAGGCTTCAGGACTGGGACAAGCGGGCGGCGGTCAGCCCGCTCGGGGCCGGCGCGCTGGCAGGCTCGTCGCTGCCGCTCGACCCGGAGATGGTCGCCGCCGAGCTCGGCTTCGACGCCGCGGCGGAAAACTCGATGGACGCGGTCAGCGACCGTGACTTCGCGGCCGAGTTCTGCTTCGCGGCGGCGCTGCTCGGCGTGCACCTGTCCAGGCTCGGCGAGGAGATCGTGCTGTGGTCCTCGCATGAGTTCGGCTGGGCCGAGATCGACGACGCCTACGCCACCGGGTCCTCGATCATGCCGCAGAAGAAGAACCCCGACGTCGCGGAGCTGGCCCGCGGCAAGGCAGGCCGGCTGATCGGCGGGCTGACCGGGCTGCTCGCCGCGCTGAAGGGCCTGCCGCTGACGTACAACAGGGACCTGCAGGAGGACAAGGAACCGGTGTTCGACGCGGTGGACACGCTGCTACTCATCCTGCCAGCGATGGCCGGGCTCGTTGGCAGCATCCGATTTAATCCGATACGGATGGTCCGCAGTGCTGCCGCCGGCTACGCACTCGCCACCGACCTTGCCGAGCTCCTTGTCCGGCGCGGGGTGCCATTCCGTGAGGCGCACGAGGTGGTGGGGCACCTGGTGGTCTGGTGCCAGGTGCACGAGTGCGATCTCGCGGAGGTCAGTGACGAGGATCTCGCCCGGGTGTCCCCGCACCTGACCCCGGATGTGCGCGCGGTGCTGACCGTGCCGGGCGCGCTGGCCGCCAGGCAGAGTTACGGCGGAACGGCACCGGTCCGGGTGGCCGAGCAACTCGGCAGGATCCGTAAGAAAGTCAATGAACATGCCGCCTGGGCGGCGGGCTGACGTTCCCGTGTCGCCTGAGCCTTCCGCGTCGCCCGTGCCACCCGTGGCGCCCGTGGCGCCCGTGGCGTCTGAGCCTTCCGTCCTGCTTGAGCCTTCCGGGTCGCCCGGGTTGCCTGAGCCTTCCGGGTCGCCCGGGTTGCCTGAGCCGTCGTGGCCCGCGCCCGGCGCGTTGCTCGCCCGCGGCTTCTTTGCGCGCCCGGCCCAGGAGGTGGCGCCTGACCTGCTTGGCTGCGTGCTGTCCCGCCGGGCAGAGGCGGGCACCGTGGCCGTGATGATCACGGAGGTGGAGGCGTACGCCGGGACGGCGGATGCCGCCTCGCACGCGTTCCGCGGCCGTACCGCGCGCAACGCGGTCATGTTCGGCGAGCCCGGCCACGCCTACGTCTACTTCACCTACGGCATGCACTTCTGCGTGAACCTGGTCTGCCTGCCCGCGGGCACGGCCTCGGCTGTGCTGCTGCGGGCCGGCCGGGTGATCGAGGGCGCCAGCCTGGCCGCGGCGCGCAGGTCCGCGGCCGGGCAGGCAAATGCGCCAGGCCCGGAGGGCGGGGCTGATGGCGCCGGCCGGGCCGGGCGGGCCGGCCGGGCCATCCGGGGTAACGGGATGTCCTGGGCGGAGGCCGCTGCGGCCGGCCAGCGCGACCTCGCCCGCGGGCCTGCCCGGCTATGCCAGGCGCTCGGTATTGACCGCTCGCTGGACGGCGCCGACGTGTGCGATCCGGCGTCGCCATTGCGGATCAGCGGCCGGGTGGCCGATATGCCAGCCGTACGCAGCGGACCCCGGGTGGGGGTGCGGCTGGCAGCGGGCATTCCCTGGCGGTTCTGGGTCACGGGCGAGCCGACCGTGTCGCCGTACCGCGCGCACGCGCCGCGGCGGCGTTAGCCGAAAGCGGGGCGGCGTTAGCCGAAAGCGGTTTCCGTTCCCGATCACGGAGGTGGGACGATACGGCGGTGACCGACATCCTCGACGACCTGACCTGGCGCGGGCTGCTCGCGCACTCGACCGACCTCGATGACCTGCGCGAGGTGCTTGACGCTGGCCCGGCCACCTTCTACGGCGGCTTCGACCCGACCGCGCCCGGCCTGCATATCGGCAACCTGGCGCTGCTGCTCACGATGCGCCGGTTCCAGCTGGCCGGGCACCGGCCGGTCGGGCTGGTCGGCGGGGCCACCGGGCTGATCGGTGACCCGAGCGGCAAGTCGGCCGAGCGGCTACTGAACTCGCGCGACGTGGTGGCCGGGTGGGTCGAGCGGATCCGCTCGGAGGTAAGCCGGTTCCTCGACTTCACGCCCGGCCAGGCGAGCGCGGTGCTGGTCAGCAACCTGGACTGGACCGAGGGCCTGTCCGCGCTGGAGTTCCTCCGCGACATCGGCAAGCATTTCCCGGTGAACCAGATGCTCAGCAGGGAGTCGGTGCGGGCGCGGCTTGAGTCAGGCGGGATCAGCTACACCGAGTTCAGCTACCAGATCTTGCAGGCATATGACTTCCTCGAACTGCACCGCAGGCACGACTGCGTGCTGCAGCTTGGCGGCAGCGACCAGTGGGGCAACCTGGTCGCCGGGGTCGACCTGATCAGGCGGGTCACAGGGACATCAGCGCATGCCCTGGCCATCCCGCTGATCACGAAGCCGGACGGGACCAAGTACGGGAAGACCGAGGGCGGGGCGGTCTGGCTGAGCGCGGATCTGATGAGCCCGTACGCGTTCTACCAGTTCTGGATCAACCGGGCCGATGCCGAGGTTCCCGGCCTGCTCCGGGTTTTCACATTCCGGTCTCGTAACGAAATTACGGAGCTGGAACGGGAGATCACCGAGCGGCCCGCGGCCAGGACGGCGCAGCGGGTGCTGGCGGATGACGTGACCACGCTGGTGCACGGGGCGGCGGAATGCGCCGCGGCAGTGGCCGCCAGCCGCGCCCTGTTCGGCCAGGGCGATCTGCGAGCCGTGGATGAGCGGACACTCGCCGCCGCGCTCGCCGAGGTCCCGTTCGTCAAGGTCAGGCCGAGGGAGGAGGCGGTCGGCCGGCCGCGGCGGCCCGGTTCCGCTGCGCCGCCTGGCCCAGCCCCGCTGCCGACTGGCCTGGGCACGCTGCCGAAGGTGGCCGACCTGATGGCGGAGGTCGGCCTCACCGCGAGCAAGTCGGCGGCCCGGCGGGCGATCACCGAGGGCGGCGCCTACCTGAACAACGTCAAGGTCACGGACGCCGACGCCGTGCCGCGGCCGGGCGATCTGCTGCACGGGCGGTTCCTCGTGCTGCGCCGGGGCAAGCGCACCGTCGGCGGCGTCGAAGTGACCAGGGACACCGTCGGCGGCGTCGAAATGACCAGGGACTGGACCAGGGACTGAGTGACCAGGGATCCGGGCCCGGGACTCGGGCCCGGGTCATGATCGCGGAGGGTATTGGGGGGCGGCGGCCCGAAAACCCTCCGCGATCATGAAAGGCTACTGCGGCAAGCTCGGGCGGCCGAGCAGGGCGGGCTAACTGCGGGGCTGCCCGGGTCCAGGCCGATTTGACTTGATCCCCTTTGCTCCCTAGTGTTTCGTCTTGCCCCGGACACCAGCGGGACGCCAGGCCGCGGACCGCTGGATGGGACCCGGCAGGACACTCTCCCGGCTTGCGCGCTCCGGCAATCGAAGCGCCGCGGTGGGGGTATGCTGGATGTACGACGAGTAATGAAGTAAGTCAAGTTCCTCGAACTTGGTTGACAGCCTGTGGCTGCTCGGGTAAGTTCGTAGGGTTGCCCCGGAAGAGATCTACAAGATCCCTGATGGTGCGCGTCCGCTCCTTGAGAACTCAACAGCGTGCTAAAAGCCAGTGCACAAGCACAACAATAACCCCGTCAGGGGGCTGAGCCGGTGACGGCGCAGTTCCCGGCAGACGGATGCCAAGATCGCTTCCAGGCCCGGTTCGCCGGACCGAAGAAGCATCTCTTTCGATGTCAGCACTCCCGCACGGCCGGTCTTCGGAACGTGCCTGCGGCTTGCATATAGACATTCAATGGAGAGTTTGATCCTGGCTCAGGACGAACGCTGGCGGCGTGCTTAACACATGCAAGTCGAGCGGAAAGGCCCTTCGGGGTACTCGAGCGGCGAACGGGTGAGTAACACGTGAGCACGGGAAACCGGAATTAATACCGGATATTTACGGCGGCTGACATCAGCCATCGTGGAAAGTTTTTCGGCTAGGGATGGACTCGCGGCCTATCAGCTAGTTGGTGAGGTAACGGCTCACCAAGGCGACGACGGGTAGCCGGCCTGAGAGGGCGACCGGCCACACTGGGACTGAGACACGGCCCAGACTCCTACGGGAGGCAGCAGTGGGGAATATTGCGCAATGGGCGAAAGCCTGA
>WNEY01014942.1_pt1 | contig 11550 bp, 9 predicted proteins | sample 5400531 | NCBI WGS metagenome assembly WNEY01 (sample SAMN13153338, study PRJNA577476) | soil metagenome | isolation source: 200 cm saprolite under Douglas fir tree site 1 | place: USA:California | collected 2015-04-18
GCACTCGCCCTCGCCGCAACCCTCCTTGGTGCCGGTGAGGCCCAGGTCCTCGCGCAGCACGTCGAGGAGCCGCTTCAGGGGCGGCGCCGCAATCGAGCGCTCCTCGCCGTTCACCGAGAACTTCAAGGAGCCTCCAGCGCGCGCATGACGCGGTCGGGGCTCAGCGGCAGCTCGGACAAGAGCTTGCCGGTCGCATGCAGCACCGCCGCAGCGACCGCCGGCGCAGGGCCGTCCATCGGCAACTCGCCCAGACCCTTCGCGCCGTACGGACCCGAAGGATACGGATTCTCCAGCAGCACCGTGCGCAGATGCGGCACGTCGAGCGACGTCGGGATCAGGTAGTTCTGCATGCGCGTATTGAGCAGCCGCCCCTCGGACCAGAAGTGCTCCTCGAGCAGCGCGTAACCGAGCGCCTGTACCGTGCCGCCCTCGATCTGTCCCTCGGCGAGCACGGGGTGGATGGCCTTTCCCACCTCCGCGACCTGGATCACGTCGAGGAGCGAGACCTCGTAGGTATCGAGGTCCACCTCCACCTCGACGGCACAGGCGGCCCAGCCGTAGCAGGGGTAGGCGTCGCCGTGGAAGGTCTTGTCGTCCCACTCGATGCCGGGCGGATGTTCGTACTGCTCGATGCACGAGAGCGGCCCGCGCTCTTCCAGATAGCGCCGCGCGACCGCCTTGAACGGCAAGAGCGGCCTGCCGCCCGCGTAGAACACCCCCCCGCGGCACTCGACGTCGCGGGCGCCAAAGAGCTCCGCCACGTACGTTTCCAGGATTCGCGACATCGCCTGCGCCGCTTTGTCGATGGTGCCGCCGACCACCATGAGCGTGCGGCTCGCAACGGTGGGGCCGCTGTCGGGAACGCGCGAGGTGTCGGGATCCGCAACCTCGACGTCCTCGATCGGAACGCCGAGCGCATCGGCCGCCATCTGCGCAAATACGGTGATGGTCCCCTGCCCGATGTCAGTCGAGACGCTGAGCACGCGCGCTCCGCCGGGAGTCAGCTCCACTCCGGCGCGCGCCTTCAGCTTCACCTCTCCCGAGCCGGTGAATCCCGCGCCGTGCAGCGCGAGCGAGAGACCGATGCCGCGCCGCTTGTTGCCGGCGGGAGCGCGCCCGTACTCGGTGCGCTTGCGGTTGTAGTCGCTGCGCGCAGCCGCCGCGTCCAGCACTTCGCGCGCCGAGACGGACTCCAAGATTCTCTGCCCGGTGGGAAGCACGTCGCCGGGCTGCAGCGCATTCTTCCGCCGCAGCGCGAGCGGATCCATGCCCAGCTCGTGCGCGACCTTCTCCATCTGCGCCTCGACGGCGAAGAGAGTTTGCGGCACGCCGAATCCACGAAACGCGCCGTTGGGCGGCGTGTGCGTCATCACCACCCTGCAGTCGATGCGCGCGTGCGGCCAGCGATACGCGCCCGCCGCGTGCAGCACGCCGCGCGAGGCCACCACCGGGCTGAGCGTGACGTAGGCTCCGCCGTCCATGACGATGTCGATCTCGCAGCCCAGCAGGCCGCCGTCGCTGGCGACGGCGGTTCGGTACCGCATGACTGCCGGATGGCGCTTGGTGGTGGCGGCGCAATCCTCCTCGCGCTTGTAGACCATCTTCACCGGCTTCTGCGCTTTCAGCGCCAGCAGCGCGGCGTGGCCGGCGATGACCGACGGATATTCCTCCTTGCCGCCGAATCCGCCGCCGGTCACCACCTGGATGACCGCCACCTTCGAGTCGTCCAGCTTGAAGAGCCGCTGCAGCGCGCGGTGCACGTAGAAGGGGCACTGCATCGATCCGTAGAGCGTCACCCCGCCGTCCTCGCGCGGCACGGCGCAGACGGCCTGCGGCTCGATGTACATCTGCTCCTGGTGCCCGACGCGATACGTGCCCTCGGTGATTCGATGGGCGCGCGCAAAGGCGTCCGGCAATCCCTGCGCTGCGTGTTCGATGCGGAATTTCTTGAAGACCTGCGTCGACTGCAGCGGATCGAGGATCGGCGGCAGCTCCTCGACGTCCACGCGCACGTGCTTCAGGGCTTCATCGAGCTTCTCCCGATCCGCGCAGGCGATGAGCGCGATGGGTTCCTCGCGATGCCGGACCACCTCGTGCGCCAGCAGCGGCTGGTCGTCCTCGATCAGATGCACGACGTTCTCGCCGGGAATGTCCCCGGCGGTCGCGCGCACCACGTCGCGCCAGTCGAACGCAGGGTCCCACCAGATTCCCTTGATGCGGCCGTGTGCGACCTGCGAGCGGACGGTGCGGCCCCAGAGCTGTCCGGGGAAGGAGAGATCGTCCAGATACCGCGCCCGGCCGGTGACCTTGTCCGCTCCGTCCTTGCGCGGCGGCGAGCGGCCCACCACACCGGCCGGATCGGTCTGGAAATGCTTCAAATTGCGCCCCTGTGGGGACACGAATCGCAGCTTGGCTGCTCATCATGTCCCCAGCTGACGCTTTACCATAGGACGTGGCGAGCGCTGAGCGCGGGGAGGCGTTACGCTGGCTCCATGCTGCTGCACGAGCTGCTCCGGACTGCGGCCGCGCGCCTCGACCTGTGGCGCCGCCGCAGAGAGTTCGCACACCTCTGGCGCGAGTTTCCACCCCGGCCCGCCGCTTTCTGGCCTGCGCTGCTCCTGCTCTCACTGGGGCTGGCGCTCTTTCTGGCGAAATGATCCCGCTGCGCGACACCATTCCCTCGAAGACCGCGCCGGTGGTGACGGTGGCGCTCATCGCGGTCAACGTGCTCGTCTTCCTCCATGAGCAGGCGCTCGGGCCGTATCTGGAGAAGTTCGTCTTCGCCTACGGGCTCGTGCCCCGGAGGCTCGTTTTCTGGCCCGGAGATCCTCTCGATCCGGCCCGCTACCTTCCTTTGATCACCAGCATGTTCTGGCACGGCGGCTGGCTGCACCTGCTCGGGAACATGCTCTACCTGTGGATCTTCGGCGACAATGTCGAGGACAAGCTGGGGCACTTCCGCTACCTGCTCTTCTACCTGGCGGCGGGCGTGGCGGCCTCGCTGACGCAGGTGGCGCTGAACCCGGGCTCGACGCTGCCTACGGTGGGCGCGTCGGGAGCGATCGCAGGCGTGCTCGGCGCGTACATCATCTCGTTCCCGCGGGCGCGGGTGGTGACGTTCGTGCCGCTCTTCTTCCTGCCCTGGATCGTGCAGATCCCCGCCTTCGTCTACCTGGCGTTCTGGTTCCTCATGCAGGTCCTGAGCGGCCTCGCCGAGATGGGCTTGCCGGCGCAGAACGGCGGCGGCGTGGCCTGGTGGGCGCACATCGGCGGGTTCATCGCCGGGATCGTGCTGGTCAAGCTGATGGAGCCAGCGCGCCGGCCGCGCCCCGTTTCGGGCGGCTTCGTTTAGGGCGGCGAGCCGTTAGTTTCCGCGGAAACTGCTAGTCGGGGAAGCAGACCATGCGCCCCCGCGCCGGATCCCAGAGCTTGAGGCGGAAATTCGCCGCGATCTCGCTCGGGCTCAGGTTGGTCTTGCCGGCGTCCTGCAGCTCGGGCAGGCCCGACATCGCCTCGGGGAGGCGATAGAACGGGATGGTCGGATTCAGGTGGTGCACGTGGTGGTAGCCGATGTTGCCGGTGAACCAGCCCATCACTGGCCCCGTCTCCATGTAGCTGGACGAGCGCAGCGCCGCGATGTCGTAAGCCCACGCCTCGCGCTTCTGGATCTGCAGGCCCTCGAAGTTGTGCTGGGCGTAGAAGAGATAGGCGCCGGTGGCGGTGGCCACGAAGACGGGCAGGAAGTAGCCGAAGAAGAACGTCGCGAGGCCGAAGTTCGCGACGATGAGCACCGTCGCGGCCCAGTTCGCGAGCAGCCCGACGAGCGAGTCCCAGCGCTTGCGCGGCGAGCGGAGGAACGACATCAGGCACATGTCGAGCATGAAGATGGTGAAGTACGCGAACACCACCGTCAGCGGATTGCGCACGAGCTTGTAGTAGGCGCGCTGCCCGGGCGTGGCCTCCGCCCACTGCTGCGTGGTCATGGTGGCAAAGGAACCGATGTGCGAGCCAACCAGCTGCGCGGTGTGGTTGTGATGGTAGTTGTGCGTCTCGCGCCAGACGTTGGGGGGCGTCATGACGAAGATGGAGTACGGATAGAGCACCACGCGCGCGAGCTTCGATCCGCGCAGGAGCGCCCCGTGCATGTAGTCGTGGAAGAGAATGAACTCGCGCACGGCGATGAGGCCCGCCACCACTGCGAACGCGGCGCGGACCGGCCACAACAAAGGTTGCCAGGCGACGGCAAGGCAGGCGAGCATGAGGCCCGTGGTCGAAAGCAGGTACCACCAGCTACGCAGGCGAGACTCCGGCACAAAAGGCCGCGTCGCTTCGATGAGGTCCCGTCCTTTACGCACGCGCTCCCCCGTTTTGGGCTGCGTACTCTACCAAAATCCGGCGAGTTGAGCGAGATGAGCGCTTGACGGGCTGCCCGCCGAGCCGTTACACGGGGCGCCCATGATCATCGGAGTCGTCCCCGCCCTCAACTCCTGCGAAGGTCTGCACCAGCGCGGATTCACATTCATCGGCGCCAAAGGCCCCGGCGAGGACCTCTTCGTCTCCTTTCACGATCTCCGCCTCGCCGCGATGCGGCGCGCGGCGCACTACGCGGCGCTGGGGCTGGCGCGCGGCGACCGCGTGGCCATCGTGGTGCCCGAGGGCGAGCACTTCATCCCGGCTTTCGTGGGCGGCCTCTGGGCGGGGCTCATCCCGGTGCCGCTCTATCCGCCGCTCTCGCTCGGCAAGCTCGACGCGTTCATTGACGCCCTGGTCACGATCCTGAACGTGGCGCGGCCCCGGGTGCTGGTCACCACCGCGCGGGTCGCGAAAGTTCTCTGGTCGGCGGTGGGGCGGATCCCGAGCATCGAGAAAGTGGTCACGGTGGAGGAGCTCGCCGCCGAGCCGGCCGGGCCGCTGCCGCCGCCCGCCGAGCTGGCGGACTCCGACCTCGCCTTCCTGCAGTTCACTTCTGGCAGCACGGCCTTGCCCAAGGGCGTGATGGTCACGCACGGCAGCCTGGCGGCGAACTGCAAGGCGATCGTGCGCGACGGGCTCGAGGTCGACGTCGCTCGCGACGTGGCCGTCTCCTGGCTGCCGCTCTACCACGACATGGGGCTGATCGGGCTGGTGCTCGCGCCCATCACCGCGCAGATCGCCACCGTCTACATTCCCACCATGAGCTTCATCAAGAACGCGACGCTGTGGATGGAGACCATCCCGTCTTCGGATGTGGCGCGGAGCCCATCAATCCGGAGACGCTGCGGGCATTCGTGAAAACGATGGAGCCGGCGGGGCTCAAGCCCGATGCGATGCTGCCCTGCTACGGGATGGCGGAGGCGACGCTGGCCATCTCCTTCATCGGGCTGAACGAGACGCTGACCACCGACCGCATCGACGCCGAGCGCTACCACTCGGACCAGAAGGCGGCGCCGCTTCCGGACGGCGCTCTCGAGGTCGTCAACTGCGGCCGGACGTTCCCGGGGCACGAGGTGTCCATCCAGGACGAGGACGGCCGCATCCTGCCCGATCGCCACGTGGGCGAGATCTGCTTCCGAGGGCCAAGCGTCGCGGCCGGCTACTGGGAGAATCCGCAGGCGACGCGCGAGGCGGGGATGGGATCGCCCGGCGGGTGGCTCCGGACCGGCGACCTGGGATATCTGGTCGGTGGCCAGGTGCACATCTCCGGGCGCATCAAAGACATCCTCATCGTGAACGGGCGCAACTATCATCCGCAGCGGATCGAGTGGCTGGTGGATGAATTGCCCGGCGTGCGCAAGGGATCGGCCGTCGTGTTCACGAGGCCGGGGAAGGCGTCGGAGGAGATCGTAGTTTCCGCGGAAACCAGAACCGCGGACCTGGCCGGGCTGCGGGAGCAGATCGTGTCGCGGGTGTCGGAGGAGTTCCAGCTCTCGGTGAGCGACGTGGCGCTGGTCGGGCCGGGCTCGTTGCCCAAGACGTCGTCGGGCAAGCTGCAGCGGCGCAAGACGCGCGAGCAGTATCTTTCCGGTACTCTGGGCAAGGAAGGGCGCGGCGGAACGCGGCTGGGCGTCGCCAAGCATTTCGCGCTGGCGCTGGTCGGGCGCGCGCGGCACCAGGCGCGCAAGCTGTTCGGAGGCTGAATGGGATCGACGAAGAAGGACATCGCCGTCTCGTATGACGTGAGCAACGAGTTCTTCCGCCTCTGGCTGGACGAGCGGATGAACTACACCTGCGGCATCTTCGACGATTCGCTGCAGCGCGCGGAGATGCCGCCGCCGGGGCACCTCGGAGAGCGCTCGCTGGAGCAGGCACAGCTGGAGAAGCTGCGCATCCTCTCCGGCTTCGCGCACGTGGGGACGCACTCCACCCTGCTGGACATCGGCTGCGGCTGGGGCGCGAACCTCGAATACCAGGCGCTCGTCAATCGCGTGAAGGCCGCGCACGGGATCACGCTCTCCGAGGCGCAGTGCGAGGAGATCCGCCGGCGCAACCTTCCGGGGGTGACTGCGTCGGTGTGCAGCTATCTCGATTACAAGCCGCCGCTGAAGTTCGACGCGGTGATGTCCATCTGCATGATGGAGCACATCGTCTCGCCGCAGGAGGCGCGGGAGGGAAAGTCGATCCCCGCCTATCGAAATTACTTCCGCCTGGTGCACGAGTGGACGAAGCCCGGGACCTATTTCGGCTTGCAGACCATCTTGCGCAATTTCGTGCCCCGCGACCGGCAGGACGTGAAGGACGTGGGCTGGGTCACCTACGAGATCTTCCCGGGCGGCATCACGCCGCGGCTGGAGGAGATCATCGCCGCGGTCAATCCATACTGGGAAGTGCTGGAAGTGAAGACCCGCCGCCTCGATTACATGAAGACCACCTGGCACTGGCGCGACCGGCTGCGCCGCAACGAGGCGAAGATCCGCGCCCAGTGGGGCGACAAGACCTACGACGATTACGACCGCTACCTGTCCACCTGCGTGCGCGGGTTCGAAAAGCATTACCAGTCGCTGGCGCAGTACTCGCTGAAGAGGATCGACTAATGGCCGAAGATCAAAAGCGCGGCGCGCTCCTGTCGGGTGCGGCCGTCGATGTCGTCGAGATGTTCAAGCAGGCCGCTTTCGAGGTGGACAACCGCCGGCTCTCCGACCTGCGGCCCGAGACGGTGATCGCCACCCTGGGCATGGACTCCGTCGCGGTGATGGAGCTCGTCTCGTACTTCGAAGAAAAGCTCTCGGTCCGCATCCCCGACGAGGAGCTGTCGCGCATTCGCACCGTCAAGGACCTGCGCGACGCCATCGCGCGGCTCTTGCCAGACCGCCAGTTCGCGGCTTGAGGTCCGGCGCCCGGCTCACGACGGCGAAGGATTGATCGGACGGCGGGGGCCGCAGAATCGTGCCATGAGCTCCCGCCCCAGGTGCAGCTCCGCCTTCATCAAGTTGTGCGCTTTGCAGAGCAGCCGGACGTTGCCGGCGGTCGACTCGCCTCCGAGCGCAATTTCGAGGTCGTGGTCGAACTCCACCTGCCGCGCAGCCCCACAGACCTTCCCGTCGGCCATCAGCCAGGTGCATCGCCCGTGGTCGCGCTCCCAGACTTCGCGCTTGACTGCGGCAGGGACGGCCCGGCCGCCGTCGGGAATCTGTGCCGGTCCCTTGCGCGGCCGTTCCGTCAGGCCCTTTCGCTTGCGATGGCGGTCCAGAACGAGCTTGAAACCCTCGCGGACGATCCGCTCGAAGTCGCCGTCCGGAACCGTGTGAGACAGGGCCGCTCGCACCTGCTCGAGCTCGGCGATGAACTCGGCCGAGACGGTGACGTGCAGCCGCCGCAACTTCGGTGTCAGCGGCCTGACGCTGTCGCGCGCCGCGGTTTCCGCGGAAACCGCCGGCGCGGCCGCAGGCGGGTTGGTTTCCGCGGAAACTACCGTCGCCGCCAGCATGCGGTTGCTCTCCCGCAGGGGCAGCGCACGGACCACATCGCGGGGCACCGGCCGGGGCTTGTACTCGACGGCCAGCAGCTGCGCTTCCTCCTGCGTCATCCCTGCGGCACGGGCCAGCACGCGGGCGTGGTTGTCGTCCGTCAAGACCTCCCGCAACTCCACCAGGCTGCGCAAGGACACGCGGCCGTCGCGGAGCATCTCTCCGATGGCGGGAAAGCGGGCGATGAGATGCGCCGCCTCCGATCGCCTGAAGGCCGACGACCTCGAGAGCCCGAGCTGGCGCAGGCAGTAATAGAAGAGCGAGGGGTATCCGAGCTCGCGATGCAGGTCGCGGCGCGCGAAGTCGGCCAGCTCGAGCAGGAACTCGATGACGAGATGGCGCTCGCGTCGCACCATCTCCGCGAGGCGGCGGTCCATCTCCTGGGCAGCGGTTTTTTCCATGGGCGAGAGCGTACACACGGGGTCTGACAATCCCGCGCGGGTCAGCCGCCCGGGTGCGCCCGCTGGAACGCCGGCAGCTTCATGCACTCCTCGAAGATGCGGCGGATGCGGGGGTAGGCCGCCAGGTCGACCTTGTACCGCTGCGCATTCACGACCTGCGGCACGAGGCAAACGTCGGCAAGCGTGGGCGAGCCGCCGTGGCAGAACGCGCCCGCCGCCGGCAGCATCTGCTCCAGCGCGGAAAAGCCTTCCTCGATCCAGTGCGCATACCAGCGGTCGCGGGCGGCGTCGTCGGCGTGCAACTCGCGCTTGAGGTAGCGGAGCACGCGCAGGTTGTTCAGCGGATGCACGTCGCAGGCGACGAGCAGCGCCATCGCCCGCACGCGGGCGCGGACGATCGGCTCCTTCGGCAGCAGCGGCGGCTCGGGGTGCGTCTCCTCGAGGTATTCGATGATGGCCAGCGACTGCGTCAGCGTCTGCCCGCCGTCGATCAGCGAGGGCACCGCTCGCTGCGGATTGACCTTCCCGTACTCCGCCGTCTGGTGATCGTTCGCCCGCAGGTCGAGCACGACCGATTCGTATTGCAGCCCCTTGAGATTCAGCGCGATGCGCACCCGGAAGGACGCGGACGACGGGAGCGAATGGTACAGCTTCACCGGCATCAAGCACCCCCTAGAGCCAGCCCTCCGCGCGGTACCACTTCACCGCCTCCTGCACGCCCTGCGCCCAGCCGACTTTCGGGCTCCAGCCCAGGTCCTTGCGCGCCCCGTCGCCGGAACAGACCCAATGGCGCTGCTTCAGCTCGTTGACCTTGTCGAGCGTGAGCATCTGCGCCGTGCCGGTCACTCTGCCCCAGAGCTGCGTCGCGGCCGCGGCGGCCTGGATAAGGCTCATGGGAAGTCCGACGCGAACGAAGGCGCGCTTCCCCATCGCTGATTCGATCTCCTTCAGGGCCTCGCGCCAGACGTAGACCGATCCGTCTTCGACGAAATAGGCGCGCCCCGACGGCGCTCCATTGGAGCTGACCGCGCGCACGACGGCGGCGGCGCAGTCCGGCGCGTAAATGACACTGAGTGTATTCCCCCCGTCGCCCATCATCGGCAGCACGCCGTTGCGCACCGAGGTGAAGAACGCCAGCGTCTCGCGGTCGCGCGGGCCGTAGATCATCGGCGGCCGGATCACCGTGACCGGCATGCGCTCGGCCGCCGCCAACACCGCGCGCTCGGCCTCCAGCTTGCTGCGCCCGTAGGCGGTCACGGGGTGCGGCTCGGCGTTCTCGGCCACCGGAGTCCCGTCGGCGCTCGGCCCGACCGCCGCCAGCGACGAGACGTAGACGAAGCGCTTCAAGCCGCCGCGCGCCAGCGCCGCCTCGACCAGGTTCCTGGTTCCCTGCGTGTTGACGGCGAAGAATTCCTCCGCATTGCGCGCCTTCACGATGCCGGCGACGTGGACGATCCCCTCGACGCCTGCCACCGCCTTCACCAGCGAAGCCGGGTCCTCGATGGCTCCGGGCGCAAACTCGCACGCCCCAAGCTTTTCCAGCACCCGGCGGTCGCTCCGCGGCCGCACGAGCGCCCGCACGGTGTGGCCCTCGGCGCAGAGCTGTTCGGCTACGTAAGAACCGAGGAAGCCCGACCCGCCTGTCAGCAAAACCTTCATGGCTTTCGCCGTATACACCAGTGGCCGCCTTATCGGGGAACGTGTCTTGACGTGCAGCATCAAAGGCTCTACACGGCAACCGGCAGGAGGACTCTCTGGATATCGCCATCGTCGGGCTGGGCTGCCGGTTTCCCCAAGCCCGGGATCCACTTGCGTACTGGGAGCTCATCCGCCAAGGCACGGTGACCTTTCGCCCTATCCCTCCTTCGCGCTGGGACCATTCGACCTTTTTCGATCCCACCACGCGCATCCCGGACAAGGCGTACATCGACAAAGGCGCATATCTCGACGACGCCGAGCTGCGCGAATTCGCCGCGCTGCATTTCGGCATCGCCCCGCGGCGCATCCAGGTCACCGATCCGCAGCACCGGCTCCTCCTCGACGCCGTCCGCGGTGCGCTGCAGGACGCGGGGTACGAGGGGCGCTCGTGGGACCGCAGCCGAACCGGCGTGTTCATCGGCGCGAGCGCGAACGAGCACAAGGAGATCCTCCTCTCGCGGCTGCGCGCCATGCAGCTCTTCGACGGCGCCTTCGGGCGCTCGCTGCCGGGCGGGGAGCAGCTGCGCGATGCGCTCGTCGAGCACGTGGTGCCCATCCGCGCCTTCTCCATCGCGGGAAATCTGCTCAACATGTCCGCCGCGGTGGTGGCGCAGACCTGGGACCTGGGCGGGCCGGCCATCTCCATCGATGCGGCCTGCTCCTCCGCGCTGGTCGCCGCGCAGCAGGCCATCGTCAACCTGCGCGGGGGGCAGATCGACCTGGCCGTCGCGGGCGGCGTCTACCTCAACCTCCTGCCCGACAACCTGGTGGGCTTCTCGCGCATCGGCGCCATCTCGCGCAAAGGCGAGTGCCGGCCTTTCGACGCCAATGCGGACGGCTTCGTCATGGGCGAGGGCATCGGCGTGGTGCTGCTCAAGCGCAAGGGCGACGCGCAGCGCGACGGCGACCGGATCTACGCCATCGTCAAAGGCGCCGCCTCCAACAACGACGGCAAGAGCGAAGGGCCGATGACACCGCGGCAGGGCGGGCAGCTCGATGCGCTCCGCGCCGCGTACCGCGATGCGGGCTTCTCGCCCACGACGCTCGGGTACATCGAGGCGCACGGCACCGCCACCACTGTGGGCGACGTGGTGGAGGTGAACGCGCTGCGCGAGCTGTTCGTCGAGTCGGGCTGGACTTCCGGCGCCCGCACGGCGCTCGGGTCGGTCAAGGCGAACATCGGCCACACCATGTCCGCCGCGGGCGTCGCGGGGCTCATCAAGGCCGCGCTCGCGCTGCACCACAAGACGCTGCCGCCGCAGCCCTCGGTGGCGGAAGAGAATCCGCGGCTCGAGCTGGGGCGGGGGCCGTTCTTCCTGCCGCGCGCCGAGACGCCCTGGGAAAGCAACGGACATCCGCGGCGCGCGGGCGTCAGCTCCTTCGGATTCGGCGGGACCAACGCGCACCTCGCGCTGGAGGAAGCGCCCGCGCGGCCGCGCCGCCTGGCGCCGGCGCTGCGCAAGCCGCGCGCCGAGCTGTTCCTGCTCTCCGGCGAGCGCGCGGTCGTG
>WNEY01004096.1_pt1 | contig 11547 bp, 12 predicted proteins | sample 5400531 | NCBI WGS metagenome assembly WNEY01 (sample SAMN13153338, study PRJNA577476) | soil metagenome | isolation source: 200 cm saprolite under Douglas fir tree site 1 | place: USA:California | collected 2015-04-18
GGGAAGACATTCATCACCTTGATGCCGCGATGCGACTCCTCCATCCGCAGCGCATCACCGATCGCGGTCAGGGCGAACTTGCTCGCGGAGTAATACCCGATCCGCGGAATGACGACGCGGCCGGCCATCGACGAGATGTTGATGATCATGCCGGAGCGTTGCGCCCGCATGATCGGGACCACCGCGCGGATGGCGGCCGCGGCGGCCATTACATTCAGCGCAAACAGCGCTTGGACGTCCGCGCTTGACGCATCGCCGATCGTGGCGCTCATGCCCTGGCCGGCGTTGTTCACCAGGATGTCGATCCCGCCGAGCTCGCGGATCGCTTCATCCGACATCTGCTTGGCGGCGCCCTCCGCCGTCACATCCGTCGAAATGACGACTGCTGAACCGCCCTCCGCCTTGATCGATGCGGCCACCTCTTCCAGCGCTGCGCGATTCCTCGACGCGAGCGCAAGCCGCGCGCCACGGCGTCCGAATTCAACCGCGATGGCCCGGCCGATCCCACTCGATGCGCCGGTCACGATGACGCGCGCGTTCTTCAGCTGCACGCGTTAATGCTGGCAGCCACGACAGAAATCGGTCGCCTCACCCCGCGCGGTCAGCTCCGAGATGCGATGTCCGCAGCGCGGGCACTTTCCCTTCGCCTTGCCGTGGACGGCCATGAAACTCCGATCCTGCTTGTGCGGCTCGTACCCCGGCTGGGCCTTGATCGAGTCGATGGCCGAGCTGAGCACCTTGTGGGTCGCCGCATAGAGGCGGGCAAGTTCGTCGGGCTTGAGCGTCGTTCGCTTGCGTAGGGGCAACAGTTCGGCTTCATGGAGAATCTCGTCAGAGTAGGCATTGCCGACGCCGGCGATAAACGCCTGGTTGCGCAACAGGTTCTTCAGCTCACCGGGGTGTCGGCGGATGCGCTGCGAAAATTCGGAGAATCCGACCGTTAAGGCATCCGGCCCGAGCTCTGCCCATCCTGGGATCGTCGGCAGCGCACCCGGCACCACCCAGTAGACGCGGCCCATCTTCACAGTGTCCAGGAAACGCAGCTCGTCCCCGCCGTCGAGTGTGATCCGAAAGACGGTCGCGGCCGCGACTTTCTCGGAGGCCGTCGTCCACTGGAGCCGGCCGCCCAGCATCGGATTGATCACGAGGTGCTGCCCGCTGATGTCGAAGATGAGGAACTTGCCACGGCGCCAGACCCGCTCGAAGGTCCCGCCCACCAGCTGCCGGGCATACTCGTCCGGCGGCGTCCGCAGGAGAAAGCTCAGCTTGGGCGAGGTCCAGACCTGCGCGATCTTCCGCCGCTCGAGTCGTGGGCCGAGGTATTCGCGCAGAACTTCGAGTTCGGGGAGTTCAGGCACTGGCGGTCAGGCTACCGCATAAATGGCGGTTGAATCTGGCACTTGACAAGACTGGACGTCCAGTCTAGTCTCGTCACAAACAAACATGGCGGCCGTAGGACCACCCAGGGAGCGGATCATGAAGGAGGCGACGCGGCTGCTGTCCAGCGACCGACAGGCGTCCGTCGAGGAAATCGCGATCGCGGCGGGTGTCTCCCGAACCACCTTCTACCGAGCGTTCCCGTCGCGCGGCCAACTGCTGCACGCGCTCGAAGTGCAGCCAGAGCCCGATACGCGACAACGTGTGCTGGAGGCATCGATCCGAATGCTGCGCACCCAAACCCTCAAGGAGCTCTCCATGGATGCGCTCTCGACTGACGCCGGCGTCTCACGCGCGAATCTCTATCGCCTTTTCCCCGGTAAGTCCGCGCTGTTCAAAGCCATCCTCCTTGCGTACTCCCCATTCGAGCCGGTGATGGCGGTCTTCGCCCGTGCCGGTGACCACCCGCCCGAAGAGGTCATCCCCGAGATCGTGCTCACGGCCTATCGAACCGTCGCCGGACATACCGGCATCGTTCGGACCTTGCTACTCGAGGTCACGTCAATGACTCCAGAGTTCGCCGAGGCCTTTGCCGAAACGGGTTTGCGCGCCTTCGGAACTTTCGCTCAATATCTGGCCGGCCAGATGGCGGCTGGGCGCCTCCGGCGCATGCATCCGATGCTTGCCGTCCAGAGCCTGGTGGGCGGCGTGATGTTTCACATGCTGGCCGCGCCGGTGATGAGCCAGGCCACGGTCGAGGTTCCCGGCGGTGAAGAGGTCGTGCTCCAGTTCGCCAATCTCTGGCTGCGCGGCATGCGCCCGGAGGTCACGACTCGTGGCAACTGAGACCTATGCGGTCGACGTTGATGGCGTCGCCAAGCGTTTCGGCAAGCAGACGGCACTCGACGGCGTCAGCTTGCGCGTCCGGCGCGGCGAGGTTTATGGTCTGCTCGGCCCCAACGGGGCCGGCAAGACAACCCTGATCCGCAGCCTGGTCGGCCTGGTGGCTCCCGAGAAGGGCACGGTGACGGTTCTCGGCCGCCGCATGCCTCAACTCGAGGTGCTGGCGCACGTCGGCTACATGACCCAGCAAGCCGCGCTCTATCCGGATCTCTCGGCTGAGGAGAACGTGCACTTCTTCGGCGCCATCAATGGGCGCGTCGACGGCCTTCGCGAGGCGCTCGAGCTCGTCGACCTGTGGGATCGCCGGAAATCGGTGGTGAGCACCTTGAGCGGCGGGATGCGAACGCGATGCTCGCTCGCCTGCGCCCTGGTCCACAAGCCGGATCTGCTGCTCCTCGACGAGCCGACGGTTGGCGTCGACCCGCAACTGCGCGTCCAGCTCTGGGATCGCTTTCGCAAGATGGCGGCCCGCGGTACCTCCATCCTGGTCTCGAGCCACGTCATGGACGAGGCTGAGCGATGCGACCGCCTGGGGTTGATCCGCTTCGGCAAACTGCTGGCTGAAGGGACTGTCGCCGAACTCAAGGCGAAGGCCGGCGTCGAGCGGTTGGAGGATGCCTTCCTCAAGCTGTCGGAGGTTTCTGCGCAATGAGTGCAATGCGTGTCCGGGCCATTACGCAACGGCTCCTACACCAGTTCCGGCGGGACCGTCGCACGTTGGCGCTTCTGTTCGGTGCCCCGCTCGTCATCCTCGGACTCCTTGGTTACCTGCTTCGCGGTGGGGGCGAGGTGCCGAAGATGGGCGTCGTCAACCTCGACGGCGGCCCGCTGGGCAGCATCATCACGTCGACGCTCGAAAGTTCGAAAACCGTCTCCGCCTCCAGCATGTCCCAGGCCGACGCCGATGCCAGGTTGCGATCGGGTGACATTGCCGGATACGTAGTGCTTCCATCCGACCTCTCGGTGCAGGCGCAGCAACACCGGATCATTGCCCCGGAGGTGCACCTGGAAGGAAGCCAGCCGGGGCTCTCGCAGAGCATTGTGCAGTCGGTGAGTCAATCGTTCGTCGTCCTCGCCAGCCAGGCCGGCGGCGTTCAGTTCGCACCGAGGATCACCTTCCTCTACGGTGGCCCGAGCTTCGACACGCTCGACTACTTCGGCGCCGCCTTTATCGGCCTCGTGGTCTTCTTCCTCGTCTTCGTCATCACCGCGGTGGCGTTCCTCCGTGAACGCGGACAGGGAACCCTCGAGCGCTTGATGGCGAGCCCACTGCGTCGGGCGGAGATCGTGCTCGGCTACATGCTGGGATTTACGGTGCTGGCGCTCGTGCAATCGGCCGAGGTGCTCGCGTTCAGCCTGCTCGTCCTGCACGTCCACAATGTGGGCAACGTTGCACTGATCTTCTTACTCGAAGCGTTGATGGCGATCGCAGCCGTCAACCTCGGCATCTTCCTCAGCATGTTCGCCCGCACCGAGTTCCAGGCGGTGCAGTTCATCCCGCTGGTGATCGTGCCCCAGGTGCTGTTGGCGGGGATCATCTTTCCGGTGAGCACCGAGCCCGGGCCGCTCCAGGTGCTCTCGCATGTTCTGCCGCTGACGTACGCCGTCGAGGGACTGCGGAACATCATGATCAAGGGCGCCGATCTGACCTGGTCATCACTACAGCTCGACGTCGGCGTCGTGCTCGGCTTCTGCATCCTGGTCATCCTCGCCGGCGCCACGACGCTCCGCCGCCGCATCGCCTGACCTCAACGAATCCCCCGGGGGAGGGCAGGGTGGGGGCCCGCGTCATCGATAGTTCCGTGATGTAGGGAAGACGTCTTCATCGGGCAGGGATGGGGCAGCCTCGACGTAGTCGACGAGCACGCTCAGCACGCCGTCCTGCTTCTGCAGGCGCCCGTCCATGATCAGGATTGGTTCCAGGTTCGCGACCTGCCGGTAGCGCTGATAGATCGGCGGCCGCAGGATGACGTCGACGTGGCCGAACTCGTCGGCCAGCGTGAAGAACTTGAACTCCTTGCCGGTCGATGGCGATTGCCGCGTGATCACCAGGCCCCCGACGCGCACCTTGGCGCCGTCGCGGACGCTCGACCGGATCGTCTTCGAGTCGATCACGTGCAATGCATTGAACTGCGGCCGATAGAAATGGATCAGGTGATCCGTCGTCGAGAGCGAGAGCAGCCGGTAGTCGGTCGCGACTCGCTCGCGGTGCGTCATCAGCGCCAGGCTCACTGACTCTGACGGCTCGGCGAGCATCGGCGAGCGCTGCCAGTCGTCCGCGTGTTCGTTGAAGCGCCAGACTGCCTCCCGCCGGTTCGGCTCCAGCGCGTCGAAGGCACCGGCCAGCACCAGGTTCTGCACTTGCGCCCGGGTCAGGCCGTTCCGGGATTGCGTCGTCAAGCGGATGCGGCGGCAGAACTCTTCGAGAGACGCGACCGGACCTTTGAGTTGCGCCTCCTCGAGGACCTCGAGGGCCTTGTCGCCGACACCATGCACATAGTTGAAACCGAGCCGCAACGCACCTCCTTCGACGGTGCATCGCACGTAGCTCTTGTTGATGTCGACCGGCAGGATCTTGACGCCGTGCCGCTTGGCATCCTCCACGAGCACGTGCGGGTGATAGAAGCCCATCGGCTGGTGGTTGAGCAGCCCGGCGTAGAGCGCGGGCGCGTGATGCAGCTTCAGCCAGGCGGTCTCGTAGCAGGTGCGGGCGAAGGCGGCGGCATGGGACTTGGTAAAACCGAACTCGGCGAACGCGGCCAGCTTGGTGAAGATCTCCTCGGCGACCGGCTGCGGGATCTCGTTTTGCGCGCAGCCGCTGAGGAACCGCTCGCGGATCGCCGCCATCAACTCGTGCGAGCGATGGCTGCTCATCGCCCGCCGGAAATGGTCGGCCTCGGCGCTCGAGAAGCTGGCGCATTCCATCGAGATCTTCAGGATCTGTTCCTGGTAGAGCACAACGCCGAGCGTTTCCTCGAGGATCGGCTTCAGGCGCGGGTGGATGTACATGACCGGCTCCTTGCCCTGCTTGCGCCGCAGATAGGGATGCACCGCATCGCCCTGGATCGGTCCCGGGCGGATGATGGCAACCTCCACGACTAAATCGTTGAACGTCTCCGGACGCGAGCGCGGCAGCGTTTGCATCTGCGCGCGGCTCTCGATCTGGAAGACGCCGATCGTGTCGGCCTGCGTGCACAGCTCGTAGACGTCCGGGTCTTTGAGGTCGAGCGCGTCGAGGTCGGGGCGCACGCCGGTATCGGCCTCGATCAAGTCCAGGGCCTCGGCCACCACCGAGAGCATGCGCAGGCCGAGCATGTCCATCTTGATCAGCCCCAGCTCCTCCACGTCGTCCTTGTTGAACTGCACCACCATGCGGCCCGGCATGGTCGCGCGCTCGACCGGCACGATGTCGATCAGCGGCTCGCCGGTGACCAGCATCCCGCCGACATGGATCGACAGGTGACGTGGGAAATCGAGGATCTGGGTGGCGAGATCGAACAATTGCTGCCAGGGCTGGGTGACGTTCGCCGTCGAATATCCGGCCGCCTGCGCGATGGTCTCCGGGCTTTCCGGGTGCCAGGCGGATGCCGACTTCGCCAGGTGATCGATCGTCTCCTCCTTGAAGCCGAGCGCCTTCCCCACCTCGCGGATCGCGGACCGCTGACGGTAGGTCACGACGTTGCAGACCATCCCGGTGCGCTCCGGTCCATATTTTTCGTAGACGTACTGGATCACCTGCTCCCGGTGCGCGGTCGAGAAGTCGATGTCGATGTCCGGCGTCGTCGTCATCTCTTCATGCAGGAAGCGCTCGAAGAGCAGGTTGTGCTCGATCGGGTCGACCCGGGTGATCCCCAGCAGGTAGGCGACGATGCTGTCCGCCGCCGAGCCTCGTCCCTGGCCCGGGATGCCACGCGACCGCGCAAACCGCATCAGGTCCCAGTTGATCAGGAAGAATTCGCTGAAGCCGGTCTTGTTGATGACGTCGAGCTCTTTCTGCAGACGGGCCGCCACCTCGGAGGTGACCGGACGATATTTCTCCCGGACGGCGTCCTGGCAGAGCCGGTAGAGGAAGGAGTACGGCGTCTCCCCCGCTGGGACCGGAAAGCCGGGAAAGCGCGCACTCACCAGGTCGAAGCTGAAGCGGCAGCGCTGCGCAATTTCCGCGGCGTGCGTTAGGCCTTCGTCGGCTACCTGCCGCGGGTACCGGCTGAAGATCTGGCGTAGGGCGGCACCTGACTTGAGGTAGTGCTCAGCGTTCGGATGCAGATAGCGCTGCGCCTCGTCGAGCGTGGTTCGATGACGGATGGCGGTGAGGACATCGTGGAGCTTGTGCCGGTCCGGCGTCGCATAAAAGACCTCGTTGGTGATGACCAGCGGCGCGTTGTGCTGCTCCGCCAGATCGAGCAGCCGCTGGTTTCGCGAGCGGTCGTCGGGCGCGAGGTGGTCGTGCAGCTCGATAAAGACGCGGCCGCGGCCGAAGATCTCCTGGTAGAAAGGCAGCCGCTCTTTGGGATCGGCGACCAGCGCGATCAGGTGCCCGCTCAGGGGCGCCAGCTGGTCCGCCGGTAACCGCGCCATGCCTTTCGCGTTGGGCATCTGCGCCATGCTGATCAAGCGGCACAGGCTCGTGTATCCAAGCTTGTCTTCGACGAGCAGCAGCAGCCTGTCCCCCCAGCGGTCGTAATCCACTCGGTCTTTCGGTGGCGTGGTCCCGTCGTCGATCGTCAGCTCGGTGCCGATGATCGGCTGGATGCCGGCTCGCTGCGCCGCGCCGAAGAACTTGACCGCGCCGTAGAAGCCGTTGCGGTCGGTGATGGCAAGCGCCGGCATCTCCAGGTCGCGGGCACGCGCCACCAGCTCGTCGGGATGCGATGCGCCCTCCAGGAAAGAGTAGTTGGAGTGGCAGTGCAACTCGGCGTAGGCGCTAGTCATAGACGCGCTCGACAAACCATTCCGCACTGGCCCGGTTGCAATAGCACTCCAGCGCGAGGTCATCGTCGATCAGCAGCCGCCAGTACTCGCGGGAGACCGGGCTGCGCCACCAGTCGCAGTCGATCCGCCAGCGATTGAGCACGCGGGTCACCGGCTGCCATCCTGCCGCCGACTCGAGGTGCGTCGGCACGCCATCCGCATCGACGCGTACCCGGACCGGCCGTGCCGGCGCCAGCAGTTCCGTCATGCGGGTTTCCACAGGATCCGGTGGTCCGGGAGCGGCACAGCATCGCTGCGCACCTCGGCACGCTGGACCAGGGATGGCCCGTACTCCTCCTGCAGACGCGCGACCGCATCGGCGATTGATTCCTTGAAGCCGTCGCGGCGGATCAGCAGCCCCGGCTGGCGGACATAGGCCGCTTCCAGCCGGCCCGCGCGCAGCGTGATCCGTTCCAGCGGCGCCTTGATCGACGCGCGCAGCAGGCGTGGACGGATGCCGTCGAAAAGCTCGGCGGCGGTCGTCACCGGGTAGGCAAAGCGTGCCTCGATCACCAGCGCCGCTGCCGACTCCTGGTTGAGGGTGATGCGGACCGCGCGGGTCCCGAGCCCTTGCGACAGCAGCGAGGCGCTCACCCGGTCGGCCAGCGCGCGGGCGATGAATTGCAGCGCCTGGGTGTTGTCGACCGGTGGCTCGAGTGGCTCGCTTTCCTCGATCCGGACGGCCGGCCTAAAGGGCCGCAATCGACGCCGGTCGTCGCCAATCGCCAGGTCATAGACCTCGAGGGCTTTCTGGCCGAACTGGCGGCGAAACGCGGGTCGAGAGATCGCCTGCAGGCGGCCGATCGTCTTGATGCCGAGGAGCTCGAGGTATTCGCGCAGGTCGTCATCGAGTGGCAGAACATCGATCGGGTAGCGCGCGAGAAAGGTTCGCGTCTTCTCTTTCTCGACGATCACGGGGACTGCGGCCGTCGCATGGGCGGCCGCGACCGTACTGACGAACATCGACGACGCCACGCCAATCGCCGGCCTGACGCGGATGGCGGCGTCGATGGCCCGGCTGATGGCGACCAGCAATCGCGAACGGTCGGGCCAGCGCAGGGCCAGCCGGTCGAGACGGAGGAAGGCACAGCCAGGATCGTCACCGGCAGCCACGTCGGGGGTGAAGTGGTGCAGGGTTAGGAGCAGGGACTGGCGGACCCTGGCTGTGGCCTCCTCGTCGACCGGTTGAAAGACCGCGTCCGGCGCAAACTGTTGAGCCTGGTTGAGACTCATCCCCTCGACCACGCCCTGCGCTCGCGCTTCGGCGGATGCGCTCCTCACCGAAGCGCGCTCGTGCGCGAGCCCGCCGAGGACCAGCGAACGACCACGCAGCTCGGGCGCCGTCAACCAGGCGGCGACCAGCGATGGGTGGGGCGTGCGAACACAGCAAATCATGGGATCGGGTATGGAATGATCCATCGGGCCGTGAGGCCCGGCGGCGCCAGCCGGTTCTTGACGACGGCGGCATCGACCTGCAGGCCTTCCAGATCGCCGTCGCGGCGGAAGACCCAGGCGCTCCGCTGGAAGCTCAGGATCAGGCTGGCGTAGTAGCGGATCGCGTCCTCGGCATCAGCGTCGTGGATCAGCAAGAGCGTGCACTCGGCTTCGGCAGCGCGGTGCAGCAGGTGCGGCAGCTCGGCATCGAGCCCCGACGATCGGGTGCGCGGCAGGTCGATGCCGATGAGGTCGACGCCGGCGCGCGCCAGCACCCGTACGCTGGCCATCGCTTCTTTGATGGACTTCGGTCGTACCACCAGCAGGTGGTCGAGCCGCGCATCGAAGTGGCTCAAAAATTCAGGATCAAGACGGCCTGGAATGTCGACGTAGGCGACCGGCCCCTCCCGGCTGGCGGCGGCGATGCTGCGCTGCGCCAGCGTTCGCTTGCCCGAGCCCCTGGGACCGGCCAGCAAACTCAGCCGGCCCACCGGCCACCCGCCGATCCCGGTCAGCGCATCGAGCTCCGGGATCCCGGAGGACCGTGCTGGACAGGGAGGTGCCGCCGGACGCGGCGCGGCGCTCCCGAAGCGGGTCTGGAGCACCGTAATAGCTTGTTGCAGCCGATCTGGCATCTGAGCACGTCCCAAAGGAGAAATGGCGAGAACCGCGGTGACATCAGGCCTCCCCGGGGACGCAAGACCAGACGCTGAGGCTGGTCAGATCTTATCGAACAAATGTTCGCTCGTCAAGCCAGGCCGGCGGCCGTGTTAGCGGGCTTCTTGCAGTCCGACGCTGAACATCGCCTCGAGGTCGTGCTTCGAATAGACCTTGAAAGCGACGTGTGTGTGGGTCTTGATGATCCCCGGCACTTGCGACAGCCGGGAGGTCACGACGTCGGCGATTTCCTCGTGATTCTTGACCCGGACGATCACCACGAAATCGAATTCGCCAGTCACTGAGTAGGCCTCCGCGACGCCTGGGACATCGGCCAGGGCAGGCCCGAGCTTGGCGATCGCTGACCGCTCCGCCTCGATCAGCACGATGGCGGTGACCACGAAGGGGATTCTCTCACCTCGTTCGGCAGACCTCAAAGTCCTTGACACTACGAACATATGTTCGTATAATGTTGGTCATGAAGATGGGGGTGGGGGGAAACTCGACCAAGACCAACTGGCGACTCGAGGATCTGGTCGCAGCCCTTGACGAGCACATCCGTCGTACCAACCAGCGGATTGACGACGAGCTTGCCCGGGTCAACCGGCTCCGCCGTGCGCGCCGCCAGCTGGAGCTGCGCATGTGGCGGACCTCCCCGCTCTTTTGCAAACCTCGATGAGCGTCTTTGCGGCGCCGTCCATCAGCATTCCTGCTGGGGAGCCACTACGTCGCGATGTCGATGAATTCTTGGAGTTTGTTGTGTGCGACCTACCCTCCGGCGATATCATCGGCAGGCTCAAGCGACTCAGCTACGTACGCGATCGCCTCAGCCTGGCGTTCTCGAAAGACGCGGCACGGCTGTCGGCCGAGTTTCGTGAGAAGGAAACCGCAGACCGGCTCGATGCGCCGACCGCCGGTGAGTGGATCAGGCACAACTGCAAGATGAAGAGCAGCCGCCTACGACTGCATCAATGTCGGCGAGCAACTGCCCCGGATTGCGAAATGCGCGCAGGCGATGGTCAACGGTGAGATTGGTTTCGCCCACCTATCGGTTATTGCGCGCACGGCGACAGCCCTTTCGAATAGCGCTCACGAATCTGTCTTCCAGGAGGATGATGTCCTCGAGCACGCCCGGGAATCGTCAGCCGGACGTCTCTGGCATTACTGCGAACGCCTACGCCACGCGCTCGACCCGGAAGGCGTGGAGCAGGATCATCGCGTTGCGGTCGAGGAGCGACGCTTGCAGCTGCGCGTGTGGGAAGACGGGTCGGTCCAAATCAGCGGTCAGCTGGACCCGGTCGGCGGAGCGGCCCTGCGCACCGCCCTCGAACCACTCGCGCAGCCGATGGGTCAAGGAGACGAACGTTGCCTCGAGCGTCGCCAGGGCGATGCCGTCGTCGAGCTGTCGCTTCATTCGCTCGATGCCGGGCTCGTGCCGCAGCACGCGAGCCAGCGCCCGCATCTCCAGGTGACGACGACCCTCGAAACGCTCCAAGGATTGCCGGGATCGCCGGCGGCGGACCTAGAGTTCTCGACGCCGATCTCCTCAACAACCGTCCAGCGACTGGCGTGCGATGGGAACATCGCGCGCGTCGTGTTCGGTCCGGAGTCGGTCGTGGTCAACGTCGGCCGAGCGGCTCGAGTCGTCTCCAGCGCAACCCGCCGCGCGCTGAACGCCCGCGACCAGCACTGCCACGGCATCCTGGAGTGCCGCTCACCATCTCGTTCACTGGGTTCAAGGTGGCGGGACCGATCTATCCAATCTCATCCTCCTCTGTCATAGACATCACTGGATGGCGCACGAGGGCGGGTGGAAACTGGCCCGCTCGGATGATGGTCGGCTGCTGGCGCTCCCACCTGTCTACGACTACTACCGCGTGCGCGCGCCCGACACCGTCCCCGCGGCCTGACCTCGACGCGCTTCCGCAGAATGGTCATCAGTGGCAGGCGATGTTCGAATTGGCTGTTCGGGCTGGTCGTATCCGCACTGGCGGAGGGTGTTCTATCCAGAGAAGATGCCGGCGCGTGAGCACTTTGCCTTTTACGCGCAGCACTTCAACACCGTTGAGCTCAACAACTCCTTCTATCGACAGCCGCCGCGGGAGCGCTTTGAGGCCTGGCGTGAGCAGGCTCCGCCAGGCTTCTTGTTTGCCGTCAAGGGCAGCCGCTACGTCACCCACATCAAGCGGCTCGCCGTCGAGCAGA
>WNEY01006473.1_pt1 | contig 11546 bp, 15 predicted proteins | sample 5400531 | NCBI WGS metagenome assembly WNEY01 (sample SAMN13153338, study PRJNA577476) | soil metagenome | isolation source: 200 cm saprolite under Douglas fir tree site 1 | place: USA:California | collected 2015-04-18
GGAAGTCCGCCGGCCGGCCATCGCTGCACCGCCGTGGTGAACGCGTCCTGGACAGCTTCTTCGGCGATGTCGATGTCACCGAAGACGCGAACCAGCACGGCAACCGCCCGACCGTACTCCTCGCGGAAAACACGCTCGATCTCCGAGGCCGCCGGCGCCGGCACGTCGGGGATCAGTCCTCGACTTCTTCTTGGAACGGCCGCACCTCGATCGGAACGGTGCACGCCCGGGCTGCCTTACGCCCCCACTCGAGCGCGGCATCGAGATCAGGCGCCTTGATGACCCAGAACCCGCCGATGTGCTCCTTGGCCTCGACGAAAGGGCCGTCGGTCACGAGCATGTCGCCGTCCCGGAGCCGGACCACTGTGGCCGTACTCGAGGGGTGCAGCCCGCCGGCGAAGACCCACGAGCCGGTGGCCTTCAGCTCCTGGTTCAGGACATCCACATCCCGCATCACCTTCTCCAGGAACTCGGCCGGGGGAGTGCCGCCTTCGGGTTGATAGACGCTGAGCAGGTATTGCTTCATTCGGGGCTCCTCGATGACATTACCGCTGGTCGGTAGGTGGCGATCACGACGCCCGTAGTGGTCGTCTTGGTGTCGACGTGATCGAGGGCCACGCGTGAGCCGCCGTCGTTGAAGAGATGGCTTCCCGATCCGAGTATCAGCGGGTGGATCTGCAACACGTACTGGTCAATAAGGTTGCACCGCATCAGCGACTGGAGCAGGTCTCCGCTGCCGAGCACCACGATATCTTTGCCCGGCTGCTCCTTGAGCCTGGCCACCGCTTCAGCGGCGTCGCCCTCGAGCAGCGTGGAGTTGATCCAGGGCAGCGGCTCCTCCAACTTCTTTGATGCAACGTACTTGTGGGTGTTATTGAGCACCTCGGTGAAGGGGTTGTCCTTTCGGTGGGGCCAGACGGCGTAGAAGTCCTCGTAGGTCCGTCGCCCGAGAAGGATGCCGCCGGTGGTGGCCATGCTCTCTTGGGCCACCTTGCCCATGGCGGCATCGGCGTACGGCAGCGCCCAGCCGCCGTGCTCGAAGCCGCCCCGGCGGTCCTCGTCCGGCCGGCCCGGCGCCTGCATGACCCCATCCAGGGTCAGATTCATGAAAACGATGATCTTGCGCATGCGTTCCTCCTTGACTTGGCGCGGCACTTTGCCGCCTCCTCACCCAGTACACGAACGGGTTCGGGCCAAATCGACACGATCGGTCGGGAACCGGCTCGGATGAAGTGCAGCGGCCTCCATCAGACCGTAGGCTTCTCCTGCGCCATCTGAAGGCGATCGAGAGAATCAGCGACTGATGCTTGCGCACAACGAGTCTGGCAACTACCGGTTCCTGGCGGCCGAGGGGAGGCCTTTTTCGGGCGGCGCCGTGGCCGACGAAGGGTATGACCTCGTTCACGCGAGATTCGAGCGTCCGCTGGCCCTGGAAGCCGGTCTGGCAGCCGCCTCGCGACACGTCGCCGCGGCCGGGAGGCCGGTTCACGCCATCGCCGGTTTCGAGCTCCGGATTCCTAAGCCGCTGACGAAGGCGGCATTCGACAGTTTCAACCAACGATATGTCACGAGCTTGCAGCGTCTTGACCTCGACGTCGACGGGCTCATGCCGGCCGCTCGAACCAACGTGGCAGCGGTGGTGGGTGGGGTCTCCGAGCCGAGCGTGTACGCGGTGTCTTACTCGATCCCCGGGCACCGCGCTCGCCCTGCATTTGTGCTTTCCGGCGCCCCTGAGGAGGCGGGCCGCGACACCGCCACCAGGCTGGATTCGATCATGCGAGTGCTAACGGGCCGGCTGGATGCACTCGGCGTCTCCTGGGAAGATGCAACAGCGATCCAGCTGTATGGAGTCGACGATTTTCAGGGTCTAGTGGCGGAAAAGGTGCTGAAAAAGACCGGCGGGGCAGTTCATGGAATTCAGTGGTTTCCGTCGCTTCCGCCGATCGAGGGTTTGAAACTCGAGATCGACGTTCGGTCTGCGGGAACAGAGCTCGTTCTAACTCGGTCGTAACTCAGCGCGCGTTCTTGAACGGGCAGCTTATGACGTGGTCGTCGACCATCCCCACAGACTGGAGCAGCGAGTACACGATGGTCGACCCCACGAACGTGAAGTTCCTGCGCTTGAGGTCCTTGCTGATGCGGTCCGACAGCCCAGTGGTGGCAGGCAGTTCCGAGAGCGTGCGGGGGTGGTTGATGACCGGGACCCCGTCGACCCACTTCCAGAGGTAGGTCGAGAACGTCCCAAACTCGCCCTGGACCCGGATGAAGGCCTGGGCGTTGCTGCGGGTGCCGTAAATCTTGAGCCGGTTCCTGATGATGCCCGGGTCCTGGCGGAGCTGTTCCAGGCGGCGGTCCGTGAATCGGGCCACCTTCGCCGAGTCGAAATTGGCAAAGGCACGCCGGTATCCGTCGCGCCGGTTGAGGATGGTGGCCCAGGACAGGCCGGCCTGGGCCCCTTCCAGGGTCAGCATCTCGAAAAGGTGTCGGTCGTCGTGCGAGGGGACGCCCCATTCGAGATCGTGGTAGTCGCGCATGGCGGGCGAGCTGTCCGCCCATGTGCATCTCCCCTCGCCTGACACCGGTGACTTAGCCAACCGAGGTCATCGTAGATTTGTCTGGGGGATGCGTCTGCCGGAGGCCGCCGGCGCTGACGAGGTGGCCGAGGTCGTGCGGCGATGCCCGAGCGGCGCGCTGCTCTATCACCGGCTCGATGGCCGGCAGGACGAGGATCCGGAGGGACCGGCCAAAGTCACGCCGATACGCAATGGTCCGCTGCTGGTGACCGGCAAGATCGAGGTCCAGCGTGAGGATGGAACCGTCGAAACGCTCCCACGGGCCACGCTTTGCCGCTGCGGCCAGTCAAACCACAAGCCCTTCTGCGACAACCAGCACCTCGCCGCGGCTTTTCGAGCCCCCGGGGTTCCGTTTCGAATCCAGCTCAGCCCGGTTCGCCCTCAGCTGGATCAGCCGATCAGCAAGGCTGAGGACCCGCGCGGCCGGTGAATCGCATCGCCCGCGCTGAGGTCTGGCCGGATCTGCCCTACAGCGCGTGGAAAGACACGCTCGAAACCCTGCACATGAACCTCCAGATCGTGGGCAAGGTCCGGCTCGCGCTGACGCCGTTCGAACCGCAATGGGCCAACGTGCCGCTGTATCTGAGCGCGCATGGACTCACGACGACGCCGATGGCGTCGGGAGGCCTCATATTCCAGATCGACATCGACCTCATCGACCACCAGGTCGTGATCCAGACCGTGCGGGGCGACACCAGACGAGTCGCGCTCACGGCGCGCCCGGTCGCCGAGTTCTACGCCGATTTCATGTCCAACCTGCGCGCGCTGGGGATCGACGCCGGCATCCGGCCGATCCCCGATGAGGTGAGCGATCCGATTCCCTTTGCGGAGGACACCGTCCATGCGGCGTACGAGCCGGAGTGGGCGAATCGTTTCTGGAGAGTGCTGTCGCAAATCGATCTAGTGCTCAAAGATCATCGTTCCCGATTTCGGGGGAGGACGTCGCCGGTGCATTTCTTCTGGGGCACCTTCGACCTCGCCAATTCGAGGTTCTCAGGCCGAGCGGCCGAGCCGCGAGCTGGCGCCGGACTCATCGAGCGAAAAAGCGGCGATGCGGAGCAGGTCTGCGCGGGGTTCTGGCCGGGACACGCGCAATTCCCAGAGCCCGCCTTCTTCTCTTACACGTACCCGAAACCGGATGGAATCGAGGACCAGGTGATCGAGCCGGCACAGGCGGGCTGGAACCCGGACCTGGGCGAGTTTGCGCTCCTCTACGACGACGTGCGCGCGAGCGCATCGCCTGCAGAAGCGGTCCTCCGGTTTTTCGAGAGTACATATGCCGCTGGCGCCCGCCTTGGCAAGTGGGATCCGGGCCTGCTCAACGATTAAGAGAAGGGCGAGACCGGCCGCTCCTGGAGTACTCCGTCAACGTATAGGTCGACCTTCTCGTTGTAGAAACAGAGCAGGTTCTCGATCTTCGGGATTTCCGGAATCGGCCGCGGATAGCTCCAGACGAAGTCCTTGTAGGTCTTGTCGCCGAGCTGCAACGACCAGTAGCTCGCCGCGCCCTTGTAAGGGCAATGCGTCACGGTGTCGGTCTCGTGAAGGAGGTCCATGCGAACGTCCAGCTTGGGGATGTAGTAGCGCGTGGGCAGGCCGGTCTCGAAAAGCAGGATGGGCCGGCTGGTCTCCGCGATCACCTGACCGTCGACCTCGACCCGCACGTGCCGAGAGCTGTGGACCGTATCCACTCTCGTATAGGGGTCGCGGGGGTGAACGAAGACTTCCTCATCCTCTTCGTACCAGGCGTCGACTGCATTCCAGTAGAAGGCGATATGGCCCTTCAGTGGCGCCAGGTCGCCTGTTGGCTGGGCATAGCTCCACGCGAGGTTGTCGACAGCTCGGCTGTCCGTGTTGGAGCGCCACCGCACGGTTCCCGAGGCGGCGTCGGGTGACGACTCTTTGCGCGCCAGCAACTCCATATTCACGTCCGCGGTCGGGAACCAGTAGACCGGTGGGCGTTTGGTCTCGAACACCAGCAAAACTTTCTGGCTGTCCGCAAGCAGCTGATTGGCGAAGTAGGCACGAACTCGCCGCGGGCTCAGCTCGATGTGCACCCCGTCTTTGAGTCGAGCCCGCGTGGCGGCCGATGGTACCTGGGTCTCTGTCACGGTGGAGGAACTCATGTAGACCGGAACCGCCTTAGGGGGATAAACCTTCCCTCAACGGCGACGGATGCTTGGGCTGGTACAGGCGAATTTCGCCTCCCCCCGGAAGCTGGATCGCCGACACAGATCCCCACCTTACGTCTTCCACGTTGGAACACCGGACGTCCTTGTCTGCAAGCGCCGCCAGGTCGGCATTCAGATCGTCAGACATGAAATAAAGTTCGTGCCCAACACTGTCTTCGGCCGGATGCAGGGCCATTTCTGCCGGAGGCAGCGCAAAGATCAGCCAATCGTGACCAGCATCCACCGATGAAAATCCGAGAACGTCTCGGAAGAAGGCGCGATCAGCGGTCGGATCCTTGCTGTACACGATGACGTGGGCGCCAAAGATCATGTCCTTGCTCCTTTTCGGCACGCCTCACACGGTGATGACGACGTTGCCGGTCTTCTGTTCCGTTTCGACGTACCTCGTCGCCTCGACCACGTCCTCCAAGGGGTAGGTCCGATCGATGACCGGCCGGAACTTCCCGGCCTCGACGAGCTCTTTGAGGAAGAGGACGTCCTGCTTCGGCTGTCGAGGCGGGATCTGGAACACCACCTTCTTGCCTCCGAACCGCGGGGTCCACAGGGCCAGGACGAGATTCTCGAACCCGTCGGTGGGCAGGTACATTCCGGCCGGCTCCAGGGAGCCCTGGCAGCGCTTGAACGAGTGCTTGCCGACCGCGTCAAAGATGACGTCGTACTTCTGGCCGTTCTTGGTGAAGTCTTCCTGTGTGTAGTCGATCACCCTGTCGGCCCCGAGCGATTTCACGAGCCCGAGGTTCTTGGTGCTGCACACCGCGGTGACGTCGGCGTCGAAGTACCGGGCCAGCTGCACGCCGGCTGTGCCGATTGCCCCGGACGCGCCGTAGATGAGGATCCTGCGCCCCCTCCGGAGATCTGCCTGTTTCAGACACATGAGTGCATTGAGCGCTCCGTCGCAAATCGGCGCAGCCTCCTCGAAGCTCATACCGGCCGGCATGTGCGCGATTCGAGCGCTCTCGCGCATGCACATGAACTCCGCGTGCGCGCCGAACCTGAGCCCATTGGTGCCGAAGACGCGGTCGCCGACCGCGAACTCCTTGACACCCGCGCCGACGGCTTCGACCTCGCCGGCAAACTCGCTGCCGAGGATCCGCTGCCGAGGACCGCCGAGGCCGGAGACCATACGGCTCAGAAGCGATACCGCCACGCCGCTGCCCCGGTTGGCCCCACGTATGTGGACGTCCGACCGGTTGACCGTGGTGGCGTGCACCTTGATCAGGACCTCGTCCTCCTTGGGGACAGGCCGCTCGACGTCTTCGAGGCGCTGGACCTCGGGCGGGCCGTACCTGTCGTAGACAACTGCTTTCATGAGCGTCCCTTCTCAAACCGCCGGCGGCTCGTAAGGGCCGGCGAATTCGACTGGTGGGTACGGATGATGGTTACCAACCCGGTCGAAATCATGTAGAGGCCAAAGAGCACGGCCATGATCGCAAAGCTCGGCGGCAGAGTCGGCACGTCGTAGCTCAGGGTGAGTCCTGACCAGGTCGCCACCAGGGCGATGATTGCGCTGAGCGCCATACCCATGTAAGGGCGCGTCGTCAAATTGCGCGCGACCGCCGCCGGGGTCGCCATCAGGCCGAGGATGAGGAGGGCTCCGGTGACCTGCACGGCTTCACTGGCAGTAACTGCGACGACCAGGAGGAATGCCCCCCCCAGAACGCCCACCCGGATCCCCTGCGCTGCGGCGGCGGCCGAGTCAACCGACGCAAAGAGCAGCGGGCGTGCGATCACCAGGAGACACACGACCGCTCCAATGCTGACGAAGACGGCTGTTCGTGCCTGGCCCGCCGAGATCCCGAACACGCTTCCGAACAGGACTCCGACTCCGCCGGTGCTGTTGGACGTCGCATGCCCGGAAACGTAGATCGATATGAAGAGGACCCCCAGCCCCAGGATCAAAGCGAAGAGGACTCCGATCTCGATGTCTCCTGCTCGGGAGGCCACTGAAAGTGAGTTGAGCAGAACTGCTGCGAGCACCGTGGCCACGAGCAGGCCGAAGAACTCGTTGACTCCGAAGGCGAGGGCGGCGACACCGCCTGTGAACGCCACGTGGCTGAGGGCGTCGGCCGCGAAGACCTGGCCGCGGAGGACGAGGAAATATCCGGCCAGGCCCGCCGCGAGCGCGATCCCGGTCGAGGCCAGCAGGGCGTTGCGCATGAACTCGTGCGCCAACATGCCGTCCAGCACGTCCATCTCAGGCCCTGGTCAAGCGTCGCGCCAGACGCGCCGCTACGTAAATGACGAACCCGATCGCTGTGACCAGGAATCCGATCGGGAGGTCGGTGAAGTAGGAAATCGTGAGGCCGCTCCAAACGATGACCAACGCGAGCGCTGTCGACACGATCATCGCCGGCCCCGGCCGGACCATCAGCTGATTGGCGGCGGCCGCGGGCATCACCAGCAGGGCAAACACCAGCAGCGCGCCGGTGATCAAAGCGGTGCTCGCGATGGCAAGACCAAGAAGTACCAAGAACCCGATCGACAATGCCCGCACGGGAAGTCCGGCGGCGGCCGCGGCAGGCTCGTCAACGGACACGTACAGCAGGGGCCTGCCGATGATCGCCAAAGCCGCGAGCGCGACAACTGCGATCACCAGCAGCAACAGCGCCTGGTCTCGCGTGATTCCTAGGAATGTACCGAACAGGATGCCGTAGACCCCGACGAGGAGGCCTTTGTACAGGCTTACGAACAAGAAACCGAGGGCGAGCAGGAACGCCTGGATGGTCCCGATCGCCGCCGACTCGGCGTGCCGGTCCCGCACCGCTCCCCGCCCGAGCACCCCGATTCCAAGGCCCGACGCGGTGCAGAGGACCGCGAGCCCCAGCAGCTGGGGCAGCCCGAACAGAATCGCCCCTGCCGCGCCAGGGAATCCGACGATCGCCAGCGTGTGGCCGGCGAAGGCCTCGCCGCGGAGGACCACGAAGTAGCCGACGATCCCGGCCAGCACCGCGGCCGTCGTTCCGGCCAGGAAGGCGTTCTGCATGAACTGGTAGGAGAAGAGCTGGTTGATGGCGTCAATCATGTGCGTGGTATGAGATCGCTTCCGGCTGCTGGCCAACGACGAACAGCCGGCCATCGCTGGTGCGGAGCACCTCGATGTGGGCGTTGTACAGGGCGCTCAACTTCTCGCTCGTGATGACATCCTCGGGCCGCCCGATCACAGCGCTTCCACCCGCCATATAGATCACCCGGTCGAGATCGCCGAGGATCGGGTTGACGTCGTGGGCGACCATGATCACGGTCACGCCTTCGGTCCGGCAGATGTCGCGCGCCAGCGTCGAGATCGCTTGCTGGTTGCCCAGGTCCAGGCTTTCCAACGGCTCGTCCATGAGCAGCATCCGCGGGCTGCGCACCAGCGCGCGCGCGATCAGGATGCGCTGCTGCTCGCCACCGCTCAACTCTCCGACTGGACGCCCCGCATACGCTGTCGCCCCGACCACCTCGAGGACCACGTCGATTCGCCTGGCGATCTCCCTGGCGCCAGGCGCGAATGGAATCGGCACTCCCCAGCGGTTGCCATCGAGGCCGAGGCGCACCAGGTCACGAGCGCGCAGTCGCAGCGATGAGTCGAAGCTGCGTCGCTGGGGGAGATATCCGAGCAGGCTCGCTGCCTGCTGGGGCGGGCGGCCGAACACCTGGATGCTGCCGGCCGTCAGAGGAAGCAAACCGAGAATGGCCTGCACAAGGGTCGATTTGCCCACGCCGTTAGGGCCGAGCACGGCGACGTACTCGCCGGGCTCCACGCGGAGGGTCACTCCCCGCCAGATGGACCGGCCGCCGCGGCTGACGGCGGCGTCCTCAAGCTGCAGCGCGGCCGTCCCGACGGCGGCTTGCTGATCGTGCGTGGCCGCTTGCAACTTCGCTACCTCGCGCCGGCGAGCGCATCGCGCAGCGCTTGCAGCTGCTTTGACTGCCAATCCTGGAAGGTGACATTGGCGGGGTCGAGAGTCTCGGTCGCGGACGTCACCGGGATGCCCTTGGTCCTTGCCTTGTCGACCAGCGCCTGCACATCCGGCGTCGAGTTCTGGCTGTTGAAGAGCAGGACCTTGACCTGCTTGCTCGCGATCTGGCGGTCCATGGTCGCCTTGTCGGCGGCAGTGGGATCGGTTCCCTCGCTGATGGCCTTCAGGAAGCCGGGCGGGCTGATCAGGTTGAGCCCAAGGTCGCTGGCCAGGTAGGCGAAGATGCTCTCGGTCGCGCCGACGGGCGTGCCGGAGTACTTCTGTTTGATCTCGGCGCGAAGATCGTCGTATTGCTTCAAGCCGGTCGATATGTAGTTGTCGTGCCGGGTCGCGAAGTAGCCGCTGCCGGCCGAGTCGAGCCGCAGTAGGCGTGAGCTGATCGTATCGATCACCTCGAGCACAAAGGTCGGGCTGTACCACATGTGCGGGTTGTCGCCTTCGGCCACGCCGTTGAGCTTGCCTACGTCGAGGACCGCTCGCGAGCTACTGGGATTGGCATCGATGAGCTTCTGCGCCCACGGGTCGTAGCCGGCGCCGTTCTCGATCACGAAGTCCGCGCCCGCGATGGCGCGGGCGTCAGAGGCCGTCGGTTCGTAGGCATGGGGGTCGGTCTGCGGGTTCGTGATGATGCTCCGGACAGTCGCGCGCGAGCCGGCAAGCTGACTCGCGATGCTGCCCCAGAAGTTCTCGGCGGCGACCACGGTGATGGTCCCGGAGCCTGCCGATGGCGAGGTTCCGCAGGCAGTCGCGAGCGACACGATGGCGCCGAGGAGCGCCAGGGCAACGAGCACCAGCCCGCGCGGCTCATTCAATGCTCGCAACCGCTGGTGGGACACTTCTTCATCTCCGTTGGTGGGCCGGGAACCCGAGCAGCATACCAGTTGCGCATGTGACATGCGCAAGCCCATTGCGTTACAATGTACCTCGATGCCCAGACCCAGTCCGGTGCGCGACCGGGTTCGCGACCTCGTTTTGAGCGGCTCGCTGCACGCGTGGACGATCGAGGAGCTACTGGCGCGTGTCCGCAAGGACGTGGCGACCGCGGATTACTCGACCGTCTTCCGGGCCGTGTCTTACCTGGAGGAGAAGAGCCTGATCCGCAGGGTCGACCTGGGCGACGGACGCGGCCGATACGAGACGGCGGACCGGCATCACGATCATGTGCAGTGCGAGCGCTGTGGGCGCATCTCGGAGAGCGGGACTCGATGTCTCCTCGAAAACGCCGCCGAGAAGGTCGGCAAGGCCACCGGGTACAAGATCCTGTCGCACCACCTGGTGTTCACCGGGCTATGCCCGGCATGCGCGGCCGCCGGCTGACCGCAGGGTCAGCCGGCGCGGTTTCACTCGGCGAAGAAGTCCAGCAGCACGGGAGCCAAGGCAGCGGGGACGATGTCGTGCGATTGCCCAACGAGAGCGCGCACGTGTCCGTCGGGGAGCGCTTCCGCCAGCGCCTTCGCGCCGTTGCCCATGAAGGCCGGGCTTTCACCGCCGTAAACGACCAGCGCCGGCGCTTTGATCGACCGTAGCTGGGCCATCGGCAGCTCGAGGTCGCCGACAATCGTCGCTTCATAGACCAGCGTGTGCGCGGTAGCCTCGAGCCCCGGCCGAAACGGTGCGTGCCTCATCTGCGCGACAACCTGCTCGGGGATCCCGACCAGCTTGGTCTGGAACAGCTCGACCGCGTCACCACGCTGGCCAGAGGAGACGAGCTTCGCAAGTTGAGCGGCCATGTCCTTCGGGGGACGTGGGCCATCGTCGCCGACCATGAACGGGGCTTCGTACAGCGCCAGCTTCGTGATGTTGAGCCCGCGCGCCGCCGCCTCGAGCGCGAGAGTGCCACCCGATGAATAGCCGAACACTCGTGCCGCTCCGCCCGCTTCGCGAATGAGCGCCTCGAGATCCTCGACTTCGCGCTCGACCGTATAGGGCTGAGTATCTCTACTCGCACCGCGGCCTCGCCGATCGTAGTTGAGCACCGTGAACCGCGACTCCAGTGCCTTGGCCAGAGGCGCGCCCGTCGAACGATCGTTGAATGCCCCCACCACCAGGATGACCGGTGGACCGTCACCCGTCTGATCAAACGCGATCTTGGTGCCGTCAGCCGAAAGCGTCGTTCTCATCGAAAACCTCCCAAAATCCGTGGTCTTTCCTGCTTAGACGGAAATGGGCGGAAAACTGTTCGCTGCTGTTCAGAGGGTCGGGGGGAGCCCGAATGCCGCGAATATGTCGGCCCTGATGAACCTGGTGATCTCGACCACGAGTTCGCCCTCAAACCGAACGACGTCGATCCCGAGGGCACGATATTCGGAGTCGCCGGGGCGCCGAACGTAAGCCGCCACCGCCGGCTGCCGGTTGGCGGCGGTCGCCACGGTCCGGAGCTGACCCAGATAGCTGGGCGAGCTCGGGTCGGTCGAGAATTCGAATGCGGTCGCGATATCCCCGCGACCCTGGAACCACGTCGGGAAGGGCGGCATGGTGAGGCGCGCTTCCTCGCGCAAAAGTGCTGTCAAGCCAGCGACGTCCGCCCGGTCGGTGGCCTCCATGTAGCGCTCGAGCAACATCATCTCTGCGGTGGTCGGTGTCGCTGCTTTGGACCAGTCAAGCCTGCGCTCGGGCAGCCGTTTCCGTATCGACGATCGTGCGCGGTGCAAAGCGCTGTTCACCGAGGACACGCTCTCGCCGATCAGGTTGGCTGTCTCCTTGGCCGACCATCCGAGGGCGTCGCGAAGGATCAGGATCGCCCTCTGTTTGGGAGGGAGGTGCTGGATGGCAGCCAGGTAGGCAAGCTCGATCGTTTCCCTCGCGATGACCACCGCGTC
>WNEY01003680.1_pt1 | contig 11545 bp, 9 predicted proteins | sample 5400531 | NCBI WGS metagenome assembly WNEY01 (sample SAMN13153338, study PRJNA577476) | soil metagenome | isolation source: 200 cm saprolite under Douglas fir tree site 1 | place: USA:California | collected 2015-04-18
GAATTCGGAGTCCATCATGGTCTGTTTTTATTTCTACTGAACGTCCTTAGAAATGATGACGAGGAATGTTATGCGGTTGACGTATTTGATTCCCAGCATCTGAATGTGGACAACTCTGGATCCGGCTCGTTAGCGACGTTTCGTTCCCATGTTGACACTCTGATGGGCTCGCAAGGACGCTTTTTCAGGATTGTCCAGCGCGACACGTTGAGTTTCTCGACAGTCGAAGTGGTCAATCTGTTTGGCAAACTTGGCGTAAAAGTGTTCTCGATTGATGCTGGCCATACGATTCAACACACTCGCAACGACCTACATCTAGCCCAAGAGGTCTTGGTACCTGGCGGGATTATTGCGCTCGATGATTACATGTCCGTTCATTGGCCAGGGGTGACGGAGGGATTTTATAGCTTTATGAACGCGGGGAATCGACGATTGAAGCCATTTCTCTATTTTCAAAACAAGATATTTCTGACCACAATCTCAGAATACACCTCGTGTTTGCGACGATTTCGCGCAGGAATCGAGGCGATGTGCGGCGACGAGTTCCGCAGCGGTCGCTGGAAAGAGGTGGATATTGCGGGGTCGCATTGCCTGTCATTCGCGTGAATGGTCGAGGTTCCTAACCATCAGCGGTCGTCCCTAACCCGGCTACCCATCCAGCTCGCGCCCGCGATCGGGAAGCCAGGGATCGGCCGATGCGCACAGTCTGATGTGGCGCCATAGCCGCGATGACGGCGGCGCGAGGATCAGGTCAAACGACGGGGGCGCAGTGTGCCCGGGCGGGTTGACGCCCGGATCCACTGTGTACCAGTGGGGGTTGACGCTCGGATCCACCTCCAGTGCCGTGCCCCAACGCTGTTCCAGCAGCTTCAGCTCGGCCACGCTGCGCGCCCATTTTTCAGGATCGAGATGATCGAGTCCGCGGGTCTTCGACTCGTAATGACGCAGTGTGATGCTCGGGGTCCACAGGATCTTGAGGCCGCGAACGCGCAGCTTCAGGGCAAAGTCAATGTCGCTATGGGCCACCGGCAGGCCGATTTCGTCAAAGCCCCCGCTTGCCTCGAACACGTCGCGGCGAACCGCGAGAAAGGCGCCAGTCACGGCACCGACTCTGCGGCTTACCTGCCATCGTCGGCAAGGCCCAGCCCGCCACACGGGCTCATAGCGCCCGTCATGGAGCGCCAGCCCCTGCCAGTTGAATAGAATGCCGGCGTGCTGGACGCTGTCGTCGGGATAGAGAAGACGCGCGCCGACGGCGCCGATCTCACGGCGCTCGAGCAAGCCGCGCAGGAGTCGGTCCCAGCCGTCGCTCAGCATCAGCATGTCATCATTGGCGAAGACCAGGAGTTCAGGCTGGGTCAGCGCGACGCCGCGATTGTTCAGTCGCGACCAATTGAAGGGCTCGTCGATCGCGACAACCTGCACCCCTTTCTGCGCCTTCAGCTCGTCGAGGATTCGGGCGGTTTCAACCTTGCGGCTGCCGTTGTCGATAATTAGAAGCTGCAAGGCTTCCGGTAGCTCGGCATGGGCGCGCAGACTGTCGACGAACTCGCGGAGGTCCTCGGCATTGTCACGCGTCGGGATGATCACCTGAACAGTTTGATCGGGGTCGCGGGGTTGCCACGAGATCGACAGTGGCGCTGTCGCATGGGGCGGTGACCCGACCCTTACCCGGTCGCTGAGACCAACGGTGGCCAGATGGGCTCGGACTGCGACCGCATGAGCGGCCCGTGAGTCCGCCGGATCTTCACTGGCTTCCGCCGGTATCGGATCGGCGACGAGCGGGAGCGGGATATGTCCGACGGTCCCCCGATGGACGAGGTTCAACAGCAATGAGCTTCGGGCGGCGGAGAGCGACCGGGTGACGAGATCGCCGGCGACGGCGACGTACGTGGCTCGCTCGACGACGACCGTCTCGCCAAACGGATTGGCTTCGAGGAGCGTGTCGTAATCGACGACCTGGCGCAATTGGGGCGTCGACCGTCGCATGGCGGCGCCCTCTTGGCTGACGCTCTCGCCGTCGGTTACGAAAGCCTTTGCCGCGCCGTGGCCTGCGATCGCTGCGAACCAGGCCAGCGCATGGGCGTGCAGCACCGCACCCCGTGACGGAAGAACAATCCAATCCGTGGACAAGGCGGCGGCAATCCGGCGCTCGGCGACGCTCGCCGGCTCATTCTCTGCCGTCTCCATCCACCTGATGCGCCGATCGGCCTTCGCGGCGCGCTCAACCGCCCGGCGCTGACCGGCGTCGACGCCGGCGACCCAGAGCTGCCAGTTGCCGTAGCTCTGGGCGCTGACCGAAGCGAGCTGAGCGTAGAGCTTTTCGAGCGCCATGCCCGCCGCCGTCATGATGATGCCGAAGCTGCGGTCAGATCTCCCCGGCGGCGGAACGGGAATGTCAAAGAGCGTGCGGAACCTGTCATACGATGCGACCGGAAAGGCCAGCTGGGCATATAGGTCTGGCAGTGCTTTGGTGAGCCGGGTCACCGCACCGACCACGTCCTCGGTCATCGCCGACAACGCCTCTACACCCCCCCGCCTGGCTTGGGCTTCGGACGATTCCTGATGCGATTGCAGGCTGACGGCTTGAAACACCTCGTTCCACGCTGGTTCAAGCGACGGGCGTATCTCGATCGCGCGGCGGTAGGCCAGCAGAGCCTCAGTGCGTCTCCCTTGCAACTTCAAGACATGGCCGAGCTGCAAGTGGACCTCGGCGTCCCCCAGGGTTTGCGCCAGGGCGTGGCGGTAGGCGGCTTCCGCCTGAGCCAGGCGGCCGGCGTCCTTCAGCATATTCCCCTGCTGAATTCGGATGTCGCTGCGTGTCGGTGAGAAGCTGAGCGCCAGGCTGTAGGCGTCCGCTGCCTCGACATAGCGGCGAGCATCGCGCAACCGATCGGCGTCACGAATGTGCGCTTCACCAGCGACGGTGTCGGCCCCGGAAGTGCCATCGCCAATCGCCGCGCCGAGCGCCCGCAGCTCGACCACCGGCGCCTCAGTGCCTGGCAAAAGCTGGTGCGCCGCGGCGTAAGCCGCGATGGCCTCCTTGGTACGGCCGAGCAATTTGAGGAGATGGCCTAATTGAAGATGGAGATCGCCATCATCGGGGCATTGGGCCAACGCCTGGCGATAAGCAGCCTCGGCTTCCCCGAACCGCGTCAACTCCTTGAGCATATGCGCCAATTGGACCCGGATATCGGTGCGGCGGGGATCGAACGCCAGCGCTCGGCGGTAGCGTTCGGCAGCGGCCGCATAGTTGCCGACGTCGCGCGCCCGGTCTGCCTTGTTGATCAGCTGCCGGGCGCGCTGCCGGCGCAAAGAAAAAGGAAGGCGTGATAGAAACATCCCCCAGCTGATCATCTCAGGGTACCGAGAGTTGGGGCGCGGCAATGAGCTCCGGCCACTGGCGACCATCGCCCTTCGGAAAGCGTAGGCGGACGCGGATCAACAGAGGCAGCCTGGGGCCGGGCCACTGCGCGTGCCAGAGGGGCGTTTGTCCCGAGGAAGCGGCACCGAAGTAGGCCAGTTCGAGGCGCCCCACCCCGCGGATCAGCTCGGTCTCGGTTGGCGCAACGGGCGGCGCGCTCGGCGCCGCGTGGCGCCGCGGCGCCCAGCCGAGGATCAGGCGTCCGGCGTATAGCGTGAGCGTGATGTCGGCCCGCCGGGTGGCACCGAGCCCAGTCGGCAGATCGCCGACAAAGGCCAGACTGTCGGCCTCGCCAGTGATTGCGATCGCCTGGGGAGCGGCCTCGGCCGCCGTGACGGGCAAGATCGGAATGCCCGTCAGCAAGCTGCGCATTACCCGCGCGGCTGCATCGAGTTCCTCGGTCTCGCCGATCCGGCGGGCTTGCGCGTCCCACAGCGCGAAGCCGGTGCGCGCGCCCTGGTTGAGGCCGATGAACAGGAAACCGAACACCACCAATGCCACGAGGATCTCGAGAAGGGTAAACCCGGCCTGCCGATCGCGCCCGCTCCGGCTCGGCTCGGCGCGCTCGTTCATCAGCCGAGGCGCCGTGAGCTGAGCACCACCGATCGATGCCCGCCGCCCGCTTTCCAAGTGATTGCTATCTCGACGTCGAACAGTGTCACCGTCGCGCCCGCAGCTCTCGATCCGATTTGCCAAGCCGTCAGCGGGCGAGCGCGAACCCGCCACCGATAGCCGCCGCCATCATCCCCTTCGGTCTCGCCCGGTGTGATGGTGGTGATCCGACCCAATGCGGCAAGGTGGGATTGGGCGCGCTCTATCGCCTGGTTGACACGCCCGGCCGCGTCGACCGCGAGCACGCCGCCGCTCCCGGCTCGGAACAACCCGACCAGAGCCAGCCCCGTAATTGCCAGCGCAACCACGACTTCGAGCAGGGTAAAGCCGCGCGCCGTCGAACCGGCGTCATGACGCCCGACCGGAGCAATCCTGCCGGAATCATCGGGAAGCATCGGCAATGCTCACGCGGCCGGTCAACCACTCAACGCCAACCATGATCTTGCGTCCGCCGCTGGCGAGCCAGATCTGACCGCCGGTCGAGCTCCCGTCGGGGTTGAACCGGATATCGCCAACATGCCCTTTGCGCTCGCCGGCAATCGTCAGCAGCTCGATCGCGAGGCTCGGGTGCAGCTGCTGCACCGGCCCGCTCCCGGGACGAAATCGATGCCCGGCAGGATCAAGGCCGAACGCGGCCGCTCGGTTATTGAGGATCGCCTCGGATCGCGTCAGACGCAACCCGGACGCGACCACCGCGGCCGACCCCCGCAGGTCGAGGCCGCGGCTGGCCGGCGAGCCGTAGCCGACCACCAGGGCTAGGGCGAAACCGAGGATCGCGAGAACGACGAGCAGCTCGATCACCGTGAAGCCGGAAGCCCCGGCGCCGCACCATCTTGCCCCGGTGCGACCCGGTTTGCGCTCACTGGGCCAGGTCATTGAGGCTCAGCATCGTTGTCAGCAGCGAGCCGATGATGCCGGCGACCACCAGTCCCATGACGATGGTGATCGACGGTATCGCGAGGGCGACGATCCGCTGCATCATCTGGCGCGCCTGCTCGTCATGAATATCGGCGGCCTTCAAGGCCATCGCCGGCAGCTGGGCGGCTTCCTCGCCGAGCTGCAGGAGGTGGATCATGCGCCTCGGAAACACGCCGGTTTCGCTGAGCGGCGCGGCCAATCCGCGACCGCCTTTGGCGCCAAGCGCCGCCGCTTCGAGGGCCGCTGCGGCCGCCAGATTGCCCAGCACCTCCCCCGCGATGGAGAGAGCCACGATCAGGGGCACCCCGTTTTCCAGCAAGGTCCCGAGAGTCCGCGTCAGGCGGGCCGCGAGGACCTCGCGGACAAGAGTGCCGACGGTCGGCAGCGAGAGGAGCAGGCGATCGGCCTTGATGCGAAAAGCCGGCATGGCGAGCGCGCGCCTCAGAAGCAAACCGGCGGCCAGCATCCCGATGAGCACCCAGGGGCCGGCGACGCCGACGATGGCGCCGAGCGCGATCAGCATGCGCGTCGCGGCGGGCAGCTCGGCGCCAGCCTGTTCGAAAATCGGCGTGAATTGTGGCAGCACGTATTCGAGCAACAGCACGATCGAGGCGATCGCCGCGACTACCAGGATAACCGGGTAGATCAATGCCGCTTGCAAATTGGCGCGAAGGCTGCGCTCGCGCTCGAGCAGCGCCGCCAGGCGGTCGAGCGTCGCGGCCAACGCGCCCCCGGCTTCGCCCGCTCGTACAAGCCCGACATACAGCTTCGAGAATGTTTGAGGATAGGCGGCGATGCTGGTCGCGAGCGAGCTGCCGGCGCGCACCTTATCGCGCACCTCGGCGAGGAGTCCGCGCGCCCGCGAATTGCCGGTGTTGTCGACCACAAACCGCAACGCCCGATCGAGATCCTGCCCCGCGGTAAGCATGATCGCGAGCTCTCGCGTCACCTCGCCAAGGGTGGTTCTGTCAACCCCGCGGCGCAAGCCAAGCTCGGTGTGCAGCAACACGGCGAATAGGTTGCGCCGATCGGCCGGCTCGGCGCTCAGCACGATCTGGCCCTGGCGCTGCAGACGCTCGACAATTGCCGCTTGGTCGGGCGCATCATCGACGCCGCTGACGACCTCGCCGCCGGCGGTTACGGCTGACCAGCGAAAGGACGCCATGGCACCCCCCCCGCGCCTATCCCGTCAGGCGTCGCTGTGGACGCTGCGCAGAACCTCCTCGAGCGTCGTCTCGCCGTCGATGATCGCGAGCAACCCGCTGTCGAGGATCGGCTGCATACCGTCTTCGATCGCGGCGCGCTCGATCGCCGCGTGATCGGCGCGCCCGAAAATCAGTTGGTCGATCGCCGCGCTCGGCACCAGCAGTTCACCGATTGCCAGGCGGCCGCGAAACCCCGTGCCACGGCATTCCGGGCACCCAACCGAGCGATAGAGCACAATCGGCGCCCCTTGCGTCAGCCGTTCCAACCTATGCCGATCGATCAGCGCTGCAGGCAGCAGCGCTGCGGGAGTGGCCTCGGCAACCTTGCATTTCGCGCAGAGCCGGCGGACCAGCCGCTGGGCCAGCACCGCCTTAAGTGTGGCAGTCAGCAGATAGTCTTCCACCCCCATGTCGCGCAGACGCGTCACGGTCGCAGCCGCCGAGTTGGTATGCACGGTGGACAGCACCAGATGTCCCGTCAGCGCCGCCTGTACCGCGATCTCGGCAGTCTCGAGGTCGCGGATCTCGCCGATCATGATGACGTCGGGATCTTGCCGCAGGATCGAGCGCAGCAGCGTGGCGAAGTTGAGGCCAATCTGCGGCTTAACCTGAATCTGGTTGATGCCAGCGAGCTGGTACTCGATCGGATCCTCGACGGTGACAATCTTGCGCGCGACCGAGTTCAACTGCAGCAGGCCGGTGTAAAGCGTCGTCGTCTTGCCGCTCCCGGTCGGCCCGGTCACCAGCACCAAGCCGTTCGGCAGATCGAGCGCGCGCCGCAGGCCCCGCTCGGTGTCGACCGAGAAGCCAAGCTTGGCGTAGTCGAGCTCGACCGCCGTGCGATCGAGAACCCGTAGCACGACCGATTCGCCGTAGAGCGAGGGGACGGTAGAGACACGAAGGTCGATCTCATGACCGCGCACCGTCAGTCTGATGCGGCCATCCTGCGGCAAACGGCGCTCTGCGATGTCCAGCCGGGACATGATCTTGATGCGCGAGATCACGGCAGCCTGCAGCGGGCCTGGCGGCCCTTCGACCTCGTGCAATACGCCGTCGTAGCGATAGCGTACCCGCAGCCGATCCTCGAACGGCTCGATGTGAACATCCGACGCACGGGTCTCTACCGCCCGCGCAATCAGCTGATTGACCAGGCGAATGACCGGCGCCTCGCTGGCGAGATCCTTGAGCCGCTCGACATCCTCTTCGGCAGGCTCGGCATCGCTGGCGGCGGCTTCCAGGGTCTCGGCTGGGTCTTCCTTGTCCTCGGCCTCGGCATAGAGCCGCTCGAAAGCAGCATCGAGCTCGATCGGGACGGCTACGGCGACCGTGACGGGCTGGCCGAGCGCCGCCGCCGTCGCATTGCGCGCGAACTCATCGAGCGGATCGGACATTGCAAGTACGGCGCCGTCGGCGGTCGCGGCGATGGGCAGAGCGCGCGCCCTGCGCAGGAATTTGGGCCTCAGCCGGTCGGCGAAAAGCGGCGTTTCGGGATAATCGGGAGCGCCGACCAGCGGCGCGTCGAGGAGCCGTGCCAGCGCTTCGGCAAGGCCCTTCTCGCTTACCAGCCCGAGTTGCGTCAGGACCCGGTCGAACCGGCCACCGGTCTCGGCTGCGACCCGCCGCGCGCGGTCCAGCGTGCGCTGATCGATCGCACCGGCCTCGATAAGCCTTGCCCCGAGCTGGCCAAGTGCGTCAGCCGCGGCGTCAGGGGCGGGAGCGTCGACTGACGGGAAAGCCATGTCCGCAATATACCCGAGAACCGGCCACAGAATGACGATTCTATGATGAACCGCACACGGCTGTGCGCCGGTCAAAAAGCGAGCGGTCCGCCAAGCCAACTCGTCCAGGTCGCCAGCGCGAGAAACGGCCCAAAAGGCAGCGCGGAGTGAGCGTGCAGCGGAACGCCGCGGAGGCGCAACACGGCGGCCGCGAGGAGGGCGGACAGCGCCGCCAACAGGATCACCTGCGGCAACGCCGTCGCTCCGACCCAGGCGCCAGCCGCGCCCAGCAGTTTCGCATCGCCCCTTCCCAGCCCCTCGCGCCGCCGCAGCGCTCGATAAACCGTTGCGATCGCGCGCAGTGCAGCATAGCCGAGGGCGGCGCCAAGCGCGCGATCGAGCACCGTGTCGGGATCCAAGAACGCAGCCGCGGCGAGCCCGGCCACGATGAGCGGCAGGGTCAAGAGGTCGGGCAGCAGCCACTGCCGCAGGTCGATCCAGGCAAGCGTCAGCAGCCACCAGCCGAAAAGGCAATCGAGCGCGGCGCGGGGCATGTCGTCAACCGCAAGCGCGATTAGCGCCACGGTCAGAGCGGCGATTTCGACCGCCGGATAGAACCATCCGAGCGGGTAGCCGCAGTGACGACAGCGTCCTCGCGCCAGCACCCAGCCGATCAGGGGCACGAGGTCGCGCGGGGTAATCGCCACGCCGCACCCTTCGCATTTGGAACGCGACCAGGCGATCGGCCGCCCCTCCGGCAGGCGCCGGATCAGCACCCCGATGAAACTGCCGATGACAGGTGCTGCGACCAGCACGCCCCAGCCTTCTGGCCCAAGATTGCCGATCCTCAAACCGATGCTCGCCGTCGGACTATTTGCAGGATCGTTTCATGCGGCACCGCCCGAGCGCAAGGATGTGGTCTATCGGGTGAGCTGTCTGCCAGCGGCAAGTTGTCCTATGATCCAAACAAACCGAGCCTTGCGTCACGATTGGGAACCACGACCTGTGCCTACCCGGCACGGCGCGATGGCGATAGCGGAGACTTCAGGTTGGCATTGCGATTCAGAGTCGGTTCGGCCGGCGCGTTCCAGTCGGGCGGGTTGACGTCAACTGACAAGCCGGACGGGCAGCACGGCTTCACCCTGCTCGAGCTCCTCGTCGTTCTCGCCATTCTCGGGCTGCTCGTAGGCCTCGTGGCTCCAGCAGCCCTGCACCAGCTCGGCTCCGCCAAGGAAAAGGTTGCGCACCAATCGATCGAGCGCCTCACGAGCGTTCTGGACATGTACAAGCTCGACGTTGGCAGCTACCCGACAACCGACCAGGGACTGCAGGCGCTCCTCACAGCCCCGCATGGCGTCGCCCGATGGAATGGCCCCTACATGAAGGGCAACAAAATACCCGAAGACCCCTGGGGTCGCCCGTTTCAGTATCTCAACCCGAGCCATCGGCCGGGGCACGATTTCGACCTCTATTCGCTCGGCCCGGCCGGTCAAACCGGTGGGATCGCAGAGGCACCGATTTATAACGACTGACAGGGCAGCAGGCGCGGTACGCCGCAAAGCGGTCCCGTCCAGTTCGAGCCCGCGAAAGGGGGAATTCACGCACTTTTCACGCAATATCAACGCGTACAATCAACTTTGAGGTTTAAAAATAAGACCGACCGCTTGCCGATAGTGATCGGCAAACCCCTGAGCGGAACGCGATCGGGTCTCACCTCGCGGTCGGAGGTGAAGAGCATGACCGGTGGAATGTCTTGGCTGATTGATAGATCTGGCGCAGCCTGGCCTCATAACGCGCACCCGATCGCCCGATGGGACGCAGATTGCGATCCGATGGGATTTGCTGTTGACGATCTGGGCTTCATCCACCTGCGGCAGTTTAACGGTGGGCTGACCGTGCGCTTTAACCCGTCCCGCCTCGCGCGGACGACGATGATTTCCGCCTTCTATGTCATTGCCAGCGAGCGGCCCAGACGTATCGCGTTGTCGTACGGAGATGAATGCCCCAATCTTGAAATCTTCGGCGCCGTCGCTACGGCGTTCCGCCGTATCGAAGAGCTTGCCGAAACCCATCCCCCGACGGTTCCTGTCATCACCGACCGACGACGATCGCTCGATCATCCGCCCAAGCCTTTCGCGAAGCAGATCACCGAACTGCTGAGTTGTTGGAATAATACCTCAGCACAGTGGGCACCGGAGCGGCACGCCAATCTCTCCAGAAGTTAGCGTCCGCGGTCGTGGTGGAAATTCGAGGGTAAGCGCGCGTCGGGCGGAATGCCCGATTAGATGGAGCCCGGCGCGCGCGTGAGCGAGAGGTGGTCGCCGGGAAGGCCGGCTAAGGTGGAGTTGCGATGCTTCACCCAAAGCCCACCGAGGACCCGATGACCGACGAGAGAATGGCGCTGGCTGAGCTGCTGCAGAAGATCGGCGATGGCGATTTCCTGCGAGCCGTGGCGGAGGCGGTACTGCAGATCCTGATGGAAGCCGATGTTGAAGGCCTGATCGGTGCCGGCCGGCACGAGCGCAGCGCCGATCGGCTCAATTACCGGAATGGCTATCGCGAGCGCAGCCTCGACACGCGCCTCGGCTCGCTCCAGCTGCGCATCCCCAAATTGCGCCAGGGGTCGTACTTCCCGCCTTTCCTCGAGCCGCGCAAGACCGCAGAGAAGGCGCTTGTCACGGTGATTCAGGAGGCCTGGATCGGCGGTGTATCGACCCGACGGGTCGACGAGCTGGTGCAGGCGATGGGTCTGTCCGGTATCTCCAAGAGCCAAGTCTCGAAGCTGTGCAAGGACATCGACGAACGGGTCAACGCCTTCCTCGACCGGCCGATCGAGGGTGAGTGGCCGTATCTGTGGCTCGACGCCACCTACCTCAAGGTAGGCGACGGCGGGCGCATCGTCTCGGTCGCGGCAATAATCGCCATGGCGGTCACGACCGATGGCCGGCGCGAGATCATCGGGCTCGGTATCGGTCCCTCGGAGGCCGAGCCGTTCTGGTCGGCCTTCCTGAAGGATCTGGTCAAGCGCGGCCTCAAGGGCGTCAAGCTGGTGATCTCGGATGCCCATGACGGCTTGCGCCTCGCCATCACCCGGGTGCTCGGCGCGACATGGCAAAGGTGCCGAGTTCATTGGATCAGGAACGCCCTGGCGCATGTGCCCAAGGGCCAGCATACGATGGTCGCCGCCGCGATCCGCCAGGCGTTTCTGCAACCCGACGCCGAGGCGGCGCGCCAGACCTGGCGGCATGTCGCCGATCAGCTCCGGCCGCGCTGGCCCAAGCTTGCCACGTTGATGGACGACAGCGAGCACGACGTGCTGGCCTACATGACCTTCCCCGCCCAACACCGCACCAAGCTGCATTCCACCAACGCGTTGGAGCGATTGAACAAGGAGGTCAAACGTCGGGCTGACGTCGTGGGTATCTTCCCCAACGAGGCCAGCATCACCCGGCTGATCGGCGCGGTGCTGCTCGAACAGAACGACGAATGGCTACTCCAGCACCGCTATATGCAGATCGAGGGAATGGGCGTACCCTGTCCAGCGCCGATAACGTTGTCGCTGATTACGACGTGCCGAAGCCACCTCGCTGCGGCAACTGGTGTTCCAGTTCCAATATATATTTCCCCAAAGGTAGGAACATTTTTTAACTGCAACAGTTCATTCCCCG
>WNEY01003684.1_pt1 | contig 11542 bp, 12 predicted proteins | sample 5400531 | NCBI WGS metagenome assembly WNEY01 (sample SAMN13153338, study PRJNA577476) | soil metagenome | isolation source: 200 cm saprolite under Douglas fir tree site 1 | place: USA:California | collected 2015-04-18
TCAGGTCGTGCGGGACGGCCAGGCCGTACTTCTCCAGCGGGACGAGGTAGCTGCGGTAGTAGTCGTCGTAGATCCACCGCCGCCACATCTCCGCGTAGGACTCGCGGTCCTTGCGCCGGTCCTTGGTGCCGTACTCGATGAACGTCCCGATGGCGGCGTCCACCACCCGGTGGTTGTTCCACCACGCGTACCGCAGGTCGCGCTCCAGCAGCTGGCGGTTGCCTTCATCGGACAGCGCCATCAGCAGCGTGGCGTAGCCGTTGCTGATGTGCCGGGACTCATCGGACTGGACCGAGTGGAACACCGTCGGCAGCAGGTAGTCACCGTTCGCCGCTGCTTCGGCCGGCATGGCCACGAACAGCGTGTTCGTGAAGGCGGTCTCGGCCACGATCGTCAGGTAGATGCTGGCGGCGGTGATCGCGTCACCGGTGATGAATGCCTCGGCGAACTGGCGCCCGATCGTCCCGCAGTAGTCGTCGTGGAACCCGCGCAAGCTCATGTTGAAGCCTGACGGGTCGATGTAGTTGTTCATGTACAGGCGCTTGAGGTTCTGCTGGATCGTCGAGTGCCGTACCTCGTCGATCATCTGGATCGCCTGACTGTTGTGCAGTTCAGGGTTCGGCACCGTGCGGAACAGCAGCGGCATCGCCCGCGCCGCCGAGATCTCGGGCAGCGGAATGATGGACAGGAACAGCTTCTGCCACTCCAGCCACCGCTCCTGCACCTGGCGGAACATGTTGCCGCGGATGGCGCCGTCTTCAGCGCCATAGACCCGGTGGTCCTTCTCTTCCTGCATGGGGAAATAGGACCGCAGCACCTGCTTGAGCGGATCCTTCTTCTGTGCCTTCGTGAACGTATAGTCGGTGCCGTACTGAGATACCGGTTCGTGATATCGCGGTTCCCAGGACAGTTCCTGAATCTTCTGGTGCGCCTTCGCGACACTCTGGCGACTCATGTGCTACCCCTTTCGGGATTCCGGTCCCCGGCGCCTCCTTGCGCCGCGTCAGCTTTCTAGCGGCCGCGCCGGCTCGAAACCCGAACGTCGTAGGCAATTAGAAACACGTCCTGGCTGGTCCGAGATTCTCAACCTGAGAAAGGAAGGGAACTTCACCTCGGCTCCACGCCGTCTCCATCTCCATCGCTGGCATCGCGCTCGCCGAACGTCGCCGCGCGTAGTTCGTCGAGCTGCGCCCGGATCTGATCGCGGGCCCTCCGGCTGCCACCTGCGGCAGGTTCGATTCCCATGGCTACAAGCAAGGCAGCCGCTGGTACACCTGGATTCCCGGAATCACCAAGTATGGGATGCAGTCCTTCATCAGCTAGATGACGAAATACCAGATTTACAATTGTCCAAGGATTATATTTTTCGTTATCCGCCTGTTCGGAATCATGCATCAGGCACCTCCTGCGTTCCGGAAGGGCACAGATCACAATTAAATGCCACACGATGCCGCGTGGCGGTCTCACCATGAGACGGGGCGTGCCGAGGATCTATCGGTCAGCGGATTATCGTGGGAGCTGGCCGTAATTTGTGGAAAGCGATCGCCTCGATTAGCTCGCCCTGCGCGTCGGCCTCGCAGCGGCGGGGGCAGGAGGAGGCGCCATGGCGTCCCGCCGTGTCCGAGCGCAGCCAGCAAACCGGACGGCCACGGCCAGAGAGCGGTTCTTGACGCTGGGCTCGGCGGACCCGCTTCCGGTGCGCGAGCCGATACTGGCATCGTGGTGGCGATCACGCGAGTGGAACGTGCCCGCGGATCGGGCGCAGGTGCCCTATGTCCGCGAACCTGACCCCGACACTCCGCTGACCCGCCGCGCCGCGCCTGTGCTTCGTCAACTGCATGAGAACCTGGGCGGTCAGCCCGTCAGCGTGGTCCTGGCCGACGCCGCCGGCGTCGTGCTGATCAGGCTGACGGCCGATGATGACCTTGAGCGGCATCTCGATCAAGTGATGCTGGCGCCCGGATTCAGCTACGCGGAGGCGTCGGTCGGCACAAATGGTCTTGGCACCGCGCTGGAGGGCGGCCAGCCAGCACACGTCTTCGGGCCCGAGCACTATGCGCAGATTCTTGTTGACCTCGCCAGCGCGGGGATCCCGATTCACCATCCCATCTCCGGCCGGCTGGCCGGGGCCGTAGGCCTGACCTGCTGGCGTCGTTACGCCGATCAAGACACCGCGCCGCTGCTTATGGCCCTGGTTAAGACGACTGCCGATCAGATCACTCAGGCGTTGTTCACGGACTCGACCGCGCAAGAGCTTGAATTGCTGCAGGACTATCTCAGGGCTTGCCGGCATAGCAGCGGCATCGTGCTAGCGCTTAACGATGACGTGGTCATGTTGAACGACCACGCCAGGCACGCCCTGGAGCCGGGGGACACCGAAGTTCTGCTCGGGAGTGCCAGCGAGGTGCTAGCCGGCGGCCGTACCAACGCCGTAAAGGTCGATTTGCCCACCGGCATGACGGCGCGGCTGCACTGCCGCCCGGCTGGCAGCGCGAGCCCGCGCGGCACTGTCGGCGGTGTGGTGCAGGTCAAGCTGGTCAAACCAGCGCGACCGGCCGGTGACGCACCGGCGTCGACCCGGATGTTCCTGCCCGCCCTTGTCGGGTCGGGTGCCCTCTGGCTGCGTAGCTCCGAGCGGGTGCAGGAGTGCTGCGAGAAGGGCGAGTGGCTGGCCTTGGAAGGGGAGCCCGGCGTCGGCAAGCTGGCGCTGGCCCGTGCGGTGCACCAGCGTCTCAACCCGGCCCTGCGCTTCGACGTTTTCGACGCGGCTGACGTGGGTGCCACCGATTGGCTGACATCGGTCCGCCGGGCCCTGCTGGCCGGCGAAGGAGACCTGGTCATCCGGCATGTCGACCAGCTCGGGCCGCGACAGGCACACGCATTGGCCTCCGTGCTGGCGCAAGCGCGGCCCGCTGGGGTCACGGACCAGACAGCGGGACGCGGGGTTCGGCGGCATGGCGCTCAGGGCCGGGGGGAAGCGGAGCACCTGACGTGGGTGGCGATCACGCAGACCCACGGCAGTACTGCCCTCACTGAGCTGCTCCGGTTGTTCCCGACTACCGTCGCAGTTCCGCCGCTGCGCCATCACATCGATGACCTGCCGGAACTGGCTCAGTTCTTCCTGGGCAGACTGAGCCACCAGAGCCGCTTGACCTGGTCGCAAGACGCGATGAAACTGCTCATGCGGTCCAGTTGGCCCGGCAATGTCGAGCAGCTCTGGCAGATCATCAGGCGGATCGTCCAGCGCAGGCGGGTGGGCGCCATCCGGCCGGGAGACCTGCCACCCGAATGCTGGACAGTGAGCCGCCGCCTGCTCAGCCCGCTGGAGACCCTGGAGCGCGACGCGATCGTCCAGGGCCTGCTGGATACCGAGGGAAATAAGGCCAGGGCGGCGGAGTCGCTGGGCATGTCCCGCGCATCGATCTACCGCAAAGTACATGAATACGGGATTGTTATCCCGGTTAGCTGATCCTCGGGATGCCGCTCGACTGAGACTGACTCAATCTGAGACCGGCGGTGTCGCCTGGACGGCATATCTCTTAACTAATAGACCACGAGTCGTATGGGGCTCCCGCAATTGTCCGGCGAAGGAGCAGCAATGACCGTCGATCCACGTTCCGAGTCCGCGCAGCAAGGCTTTGTGGGAACTGCGCAGCAAGCCCCATCGGTGCCTGCGCAGACAGGTCCGGTAGAGCCCACGCAGCAAGCTCTGGTTGAGGCCGAGGCTACCCCGGAAGTTACCGGGCCGCTGGCCGGGGACCCGTTGGCGCTCGGGCTGCCGAGCTTCATCGTGGGGTCGGTGGCGCTGGGCATGGTGCTGGTCGGGTTCGTCTCGCCTATCGGCACCGGTGCGTCGCTGCCGATCATCCTGGCCGCTACGGCGTTGGGGCTGATCATCTCGACGGGCTGGGCGATGGCTGTCGGTCAGTCCGCTGTAGCGCTTGTGCTGGGTGTCTTCGCCGGATTCTGGCTCAGCTATGCGTTCCTCGTCCTGGGGCTCACGCACGGCTGGTTCGGCATCGGACTCGCCGACGTCAAGGCAAGCCAGGAACTCTTCCTGACCGCCTGGATTGTCATCATGAGCATGCTGACCCTCGCGACGCTGCGGCTGGCGCTGGCCTTCACCGCCGTGCTGGCGCTCGTCGACATCGCCCTCATCCTCGTCCTCATCGGCGTGATCCAAAACTCGACCAATCTCCTGAAGGCCGGGGGCGCCACCGCGTTCTTGTTCGCCGCCGTCGGCATCTATATCTTCTTCGGCAGTGCCTCCAGGGCTACGGGCGGCAAGGCCATGCCTTTGGGCAGGCCGGTGCTGAAGTCCTGACCGGGCTAGCGGGCCTGGCCGAGTCACTCGGTCGCGGTCCCGGCGAGGTCGCGCGCCCAGCTGTAGTCTGCCTTGCCCGCGGGTGAGCGCTGGACGGCCCCCGGAATCGACCACCTGACGCCCTCGATCTCGGGGAAGGTGCCGGCGGTCTTGGCCGGGTCGTTGAGGTAGCCCAGGGGGATGTGGCCGGACTTGGCCAGCCCGCCGGTCTCCTCATGGCCAGGGGCGAGGCGGCGGGAGCGGCCGGGGTGCAGGACGGCGACGGTGGGACCGGGCTCGAAGATACGATCGCGAATCTGGCTTCCAGCCGCCGATACCTGACTCAGGGCGCTGCCGGTCTCTGAGGCTTCGGCCAGGTCTACTACCGCCGCTTGGGGAATCAGGTCGAATATGCGCTGCTTGGTGGCGGGGGTGGTAAAGGCACCCTGGCGGAATCGGGGCTTCATCGCCTGGACCCCGTGGTCGCCTTGCTCGCTGACGAGCCGCTGAGATAGCGGCGCGATACGGTTCTGTCACGCTTCCGCCTAGCGCATAGGGGTGGCGGTCAGACAACTCAGGAGGATGGGTAATGCCGGCAACACCGCAGATCGCCGAGCGTGCTGACCAGCCGTACGTCGGTATCAGGGCAGACGTCACCATGGCCCAGTTGCCGGGACTCGCTGATCGGCTCGGTGAAGTGTTCGGATGGCTGGCCGAGCGCGGCGTGGCTCCGGCCCGGGCCGCCGTTCTTCCGGTACAACGTCATCGACATGGAGCGGTTGCTCAACGTGGAGGCCGGGATCCCGGTCCCGGTCCCGGTGCCGGCGCCGGCGCCGGTCGAGGGTGACGACCGGGTGATCGCTGGCGTTCTCCCGGCGGGACGGTACGCGACGGTCGTTCACGTCGGCCCGTACGACGGGCTCATCGGGGCCGTCGACAACCTGTTGCAGTGGGCGGACTCTCAAGGCCTTGAGTGGGACTCATCGAGCGCCGAGGACGGCGAGCATTGGGGCTGCCGGCTCGAGATCTACCTCACCGACCCAAGCCAGCAGCCCGACCCGGCCACCTGGCAGACCCAACTCGCGTTCCGGCTCAGGTAATACCCGCGGGGTTACCCTCGCTCGATCGCCATCACTTCGCCGAGGCGCGTGCGGCCGGTCAGCGGTCAAGCCCAGCGCGTCGGCCGCGGCTCTCGCTCGGGCCGGGTTGGGCGGACGTGCCCTTGGTCGCGCCCCGGGGCTGACTTGCCTGTGGACTAGGAAGAGACCGCCGGGATGCTTTATGCCAGCGCTATTGAATTTTTCTTTTTGGTTGTAGCGGAGTTCCAACCAGGCGAGCCGGTCGGGCGTCTGATGCTGGTGAGGGCGTCATATCTCTAGGCGGCGGCGAGTGGCAATGAGGCAAGGGCTTTCTGGAGGACCTGACCGGCGCAGGTTCCTCCTGATCGGCGGGCTGTCGCTGGGCGCAGCGGCGGCGGCCGGAACCGGGATCGGGGAGTTTCTTGCCGGTCAAAGGCGGTCGGCGCTCGGCCGGCCTGAGGGCGGTGCGGACGGATCGCCTCGGGGGACCGGTTCACCCGGCTCGCCCAGCGCCAGTCCGACGGTGCCGCCGGTTTCGCGGCCGCCCGAGCCAGCGGACTGGGCCACGCTGCGCCGGCAGCTCTCGTCCGGACTGCTGGTCACCCAGGACAGCTCAGGCTATGACACCGCGAAGCTGGCATTCGACCCGAAGTTCGACCAGGCGCGGCCGCAGGGGATCGCCTACTGCGCGACCGCGTCGGATGTCGGTGCGTGCCTGGCCTTCGTGCGCCGGTTCGGCTTGCCGGTCGCGGCCCGGTCGGGCGGGCACAGCTATGGAGGCTGGTCGAGCACGAGTGGCTTGGTGATCGACGTAAGCAAGCTGTCGAGCGTGAAGGTTGATGGCGCGGGCGGGACCGCCAGGGTCGGGGCCGGGACGCTGCTGATCGACCTGTACAGCGAGCTGGCCGCGCATGGCCTGGCCGTGCCCGGCGGGTCGTGTCCGACGGTGGGGATTGCCGGGCTCGCGCTCGGCGGCGGGGTCGGCGTCGTGTCCCGGCTCTACGGCCTGAGCTGCGACAACATCGTGGGTGTGCAGATCGTCACGGCCGAAGGCACGGTTCGCGACTGTTCAGCCAGCAGCGAGGCCGACCTGTTCTGGGCGTGCCGGGGCGGCGGTGGCGGCAGCTTCGGCGTGGTCACCGAGTTCACGTTCCGCACCCATCCGGCACCTGATCTGGTGCTGTTCTTCCTGCAGTGGCCTTGGTCGGTGGCGACGCAGGTGATCGACGCCTGGCAGTCCTGGGCGCCGGGCGCGCCCGACGAACTCTGGTCCAACTTGCACCTGAGCGCTGCGCCCGGTGGCAGCGAGCCGCAGGTCAGCGTCGGCGGCACGTACGCGGGCGAGGCCGGGCAGGCGCAGGTCCTGCTCGACCGGTTGTATTCGGCGGTCGGATCACAGCCTGACAGCGCGTTCGTGCGGAGCGAGGAGTTCCTCACCTGCATGCTGGTCGAGGCAGGCTGTTCTGACCTGTCGGTCGGGCAATGCCACCTGCCGACCCAGAACCCGGCCGGCGTGCTCAGCAGGCCGCCTGAGTACGCCAAATCCGACTTCTACACCGAGCGGCTGCCGCCCAAGGGCATCGAGACCTTGCTGAATCAGGTGGCCGCGCTCAGCCAGGTCGACGGTGCGCCCGGGGCCTTGGGCGGCGTTGCCTTCGATGCGTTCGGTGGCGTCATCAACCGGATCGGGGCCGGGCAGACGGCGTTCGTCCATCGAAACGCGCTGTTCCTCGCGCAGTACAGCACCGGGTGGTCGCCGGGAACTGAGCCCGCCGCCGGAGCCGGCACGGCGGCCGTCGCCAGGCAGCGGGCCTGGCTCGCCTCGTTCCACGCGGCGATGCGTCCTTACGCGAGCGGACAGGCCTACCAGAACTACGCGGACCCTGACCTGGCAGACTGGCAGCGTGCCTACTACGGTGGCAACTACGCCCGGCTTCAGCGGATCAAGGCTGCGGTGGATCCGACCGATCTATTCCGCTTCCCTCAGTCGATCGAATTGCCTGCCTGATCCTGGCCTGATCCTGGCCTGGCCCGGCCCGGCCGCTAGCGAGGGTGCCACATTCCTAGGACGATGACGGCGATTCCGAAGGCGAGAAGGATGGTAATGACGCCATTGCGGTGCCGGTTTTTCCGATAGCCAGGTATTTTGGCTTTCGTCGACTTGACGTCGCCGTGTGCCGCGTAGGCCCGATTCGCGTACCAGCCGAGCGAGAAACCCGCGCACAGTGCTATAAGTACCAGTCCAAAGGAGGCCGAACTCATTTGAAGTACCTTTCCCCCGATAGCGGCCTTCAGTAACACCCATCAGGAATAATCTGAACGGCCAGGAAGAGTCTTCCCGTGGGCCGGGTAAGTCAATGTCTGGCATAGGTAAAAAGGGAGAATGGTAATATGAAGGAAACGCTCACCGCCGAGACCATCATGATCCCCGGTTACAACGGCGATGAGATTGAGGCGTATCTAGCCAAGCCGGGTGAGGTCGAGAGCTTCGCTGGCGTCGTCGTAATCCACCACATGCCTGGTTACGACACCTCGACCAAAGAGATCACCAGGAAGTTCGCAGCGAACGGCTACGCGGCCCTGATGCCGAACCTGTACTACCGGGACGCGCCGGACGCGAGCCCGGACGACGCCGCCGCGACGGCCAGGGCCAAGGGCGGCGTGCCCGACGAGCGCCTGGTCGGCGATGTCGGGGGAGCGGCCGACTACCTGCGGTCCTTGCCCGGCGGCAACGGCAAGATCGGCGTCATCGGGTACTGCTCGGGCGGGCGGCAGACGTTCCTGGTCGCCTGCAGCATTGAGATCCAGGCCGCGGTGGACTGCTACGGCGGCGCGGTCGTGCACGTCCCCGAGCAGGCGCCATCCAGCATGAAGCCCCTGGTCGGACTCTCCGAGAACCTGAGCTGCCCGCTGCTCGGCCTGTTCGGCGCCGACGACCAGTTCCCGACGCCGGCCGAGACCGCCGAGTTGTCTGGTGTTCTCGACAGCTTCAGCAAGCCGCACGAATTTCACACCTTCGAAGGTGCCGGACACGCCTTCTTCTCCGTCGACCGGCCGTCCTACCGTGTCGATGCCGCGACGCAGGGCTGGGCAAAGGTCTGGGAATTCTTCGGCAAGCACCTCGCCTGAGAGGCGGATCAGTCATGTGCACGTATCTCACCGAGAGCATTCCGGCGACCGGAAGCGGTAAAGGCGCGAATGGCTGGTTCGGGCTGACCGAGGTCAATGTCTATTTCGACCATCCCGTCCACGCCCCGGCCGATCATACGCTCAACATCGACTTCGCCGATCCCGGTAAGGGACCAGCGGCCAGGGTGGCGGTTGAGCTGACCGCCGAGACCGCTCGGGCGCTAGTCAAGGCGATCGAGACCACGCTGGCGGCGGCACCGGCGGGATTGGCCTAGCTAGTCTCTGGGCTAGTTCTGGGCTAGTTCCCGCGACACCGGCCTAACGCTGCCTGTGATCGGTAGCCTCGGGCCGGTGTCGGTAGCGGATGCGATTATCGGGGGCGAAGGCAATCGACTCGTGATGAAGGTTGGACGCCGGGCGGAGTCTGGCGCAGGCGCAGGAGGCGGACATGAGAGTCAGAGTCGGACGTGACGCGCTCGGCGAGGCGGTGGCGTTCGTCTCTCGACTGCTGCCGTCTCGACCCGTGCTCCCGCAGCTGTCTTGCCTGCTGATCGAGGCGGGCGATGACGGACTGACGATGTCCTGCTTCGACTATGAGATCTCGGCCCGGTGCCGGGTCGCAGCAGAGGTCGCCGAGCCCGGCACGGCGCTGGTGCCTGGCCGGCTGCTTGCCGAGATCACCAGGAGCCTGCCGTCCCGGCCAGTGGAATTCTCCGCCGAGGCGGACGTGCTGAACCTGGTCTGCGGCGGCGCCGAATTCGGCCTGGTCTGCCTGCCGCTTGATGATTATCCGGCGCTGCCGGAGTTGCCGCCGCTGGTGTTCTTCCTGGACGGCGGCGTCCTCGCCTCGGCTGTCGGTCAGGTCGTCACCTCCGCCAGCCGGGACGACACGCTGCCGATGCTGACCGGCATCTGCCTCGACCTCGACGGTGACCAGCTGACGCTCGCGGCGACGGACCGGTACCGGCTCGCAGCGAGTCGGGTCTCGGTTACCCCGGACGACGCTGGCGTCAGGGCGCTGGCGCTGGTACCGGCCAGGATCATGGTTGAGGTGGCCCGCATGCTGACCGCCGGGGTGCCGGTCACTGTCGCGTTCAGTGTCGAGGCGGGCCCGGCCGACCGGCAGTCGTCGGGTGCTGAGTCCGCGCCGCATCCGGCCGATGGGCTGATCGGCTTCGAGGCCGGTGATCGCCGGCTGACGGCCAGACTCATTGGCGGCGAGTTCATCAAGTACCAGAGCAGGTTCGGCAGTGAGTTCGCCTGCCAGGCCGACCTGCCGCCTGGCCCGGTGATAGAGGCCGTACGGCGGGCGTCGCTGGTTGCCGAGCGGGCGGGGCCGGTCCGGATGTCCTTCGGTGCCGGTCAGGTCGTGATCGAAGCCCATGCTGAGGGGAGGGCGCGGGCGGCTGAGGCGGTGGATGCCGAGTTTTCTGGCGACCAGCCGGTGATCTCGTTTAACCCGAACTACCTGATGGATGGGTTGGTGGCGGCAGCGGCGGCAGGGGAGGCTGTGCAAGCCGGGCGGGCGGGATCGGCTGGTGGGGCTAGATCGGCTGGAGCGGCTGGCGGGGCCGGATCGGCTGGCGGGGCTGGAGCGGCTGGCGGGGCCGGATCGGAAGCGTCCGGTGCGGAGTCGGCCGGCGGGGTCGTTCGGGGCGGCCGGATCAGGCTGGAGTTCAACACGGCGGCCAAGCCCGCGTTGCTCACGTGGGTTGAGGGAGAAGCTGAGGGCGACGGGCCGGGTAGTGGGCAGCAGGCCGGGGATGACGAGGTTCCTGCCTTTCGGTACCTGCTCGTGCCGCTGCGGGTCCCCGAGCGTACGTGAGCGGCCCGGAACCTGGGCCGGGATTGGCAGGATAGGTGGCCTGAGTCTCGCCGCCCTGTTGTGGGGATGGACGCGCTTGCTGTCACCGGGTGCCGGTGCTCCGGGTCGCCGAACTTGCCACAAGTCAGGGCACCCTGGTTCGGGGCTCCGGCTCCGGCCTGGCCCCGGCGAGCGGCCAGTTCTCATCCGTTGGACGCCACTTACCATCGGTTACGACGACTTACCTATGATTAGGGCGAAATTTTACCCGAAATGCCCCGATTAGTAGCCACGCAACGGGTGGGAAGTCAGCGCAACGGGTGGGAAGTCAGTTCCGGCGGCCCAGAACCGACCAAGTTTCGCTGCGTCCAATTGGTGACCGCAGTCGGCGGTGCTCCATCCAGCGGTCGCTGTCGGCGATGCTACATCCAGCGGCCGCGACGGGTGCCGCCGCCGAATATTCGCCTCAGGATCTTGCGCAGGAACGTGAAGACGGCGAACAGGATCAGCACCGGCCTGAAGATCCCAGCGAACGGCCAGGAGAAGCCGATGATCGCAACCGCTAGCGCGATCAGCGCGAAAGTGCTCCAGGCCCAGGCGCGAACCGGGTTTGGGCGCCGGTGACCCTGGCCGGTTCCGTCACCGAGGTGACGCGCGTCACCGAGTTGGCTGGCCCTGGTGCTTCCGGCTGGCTGCTGGGGTGGCCACGGCGGCGCGTACGCGCTGGGGTGAGGGAGATCGGCGCTGATTTTGGCCAGGTCCACGTCGGTCCTGGCGGCGAAGACAGCATCAAGCCGCTGCTGGAACTCCTCCAGCGTCAGTCGTCCTTGCGCGTAGTGCTCGCGCAGCCGGGTCGCGGCCGCTTCGCGTTCTGCGTCGCCGATCCTGAACCCCGGTCCTGCCGTCATCGTTCCTCCAGGTGGGATCAGCGCGGATGCGCAGCTCGGCGGGCAACCCGCCGGGCCAGGCGGATGCTGACACCAATAAGATATATCGCAACCAGCCTACCGGCAACTACGAACTGGAACTCACGGCATATCGCGTTCTGGAACCCGGGAACCCGGGAACCCGGGAGAGCGGGAGAGCGGAACCCCGGGGACAGCCGACGCTGCGACTCAGCCCGGCCGGACCGCGAGCAACAGCCCAACGGGCCAACGATATTGCTGCCCGGCTGCAAACCCCTCGGGACTCGTCCCACGCTACGGCCCGAAGTAGCCGCCGCTGTCG
>WNEY01003685.1_pt1 | contig 11541 bp, 11 predicted proteins | sample 5400531 | NCBI WGS metagenome assembly WNEY01 (sample SAMN13153338, study PRJNA577476) | soil metagenome | isolation source: 200 cm saprolite under Douglas fir tree site 1 | place: USA:California | collected 2015-04-18
CCGGCGTGAGCAGGATGCCCACCGGATAGAGCACGCCGGCGGCCACCGGGATGGCGAGCACGTTGTAGCCGGTGGCCCACCAGAGGTTCTGGACCATCTTCCGGTACGTCGCGCGCGCCAGGTCCACGATCGCCGTCACTCGTCGGCCGCGCTCGTCGGGGAGATGCCGATGATTTCCAGACGCCCCAGCTCGACCACGGGCCGACCCTCAGGCCACAGGGCGGTGACGTCGTCCGTCGGGTCGCCTGCCTCGGCCAATTGCAGGAGCAGCCGGAACGCCACCGGACCGGTCCGCAACCGGCCTTCCAGCTCCTCGCGCAGGAAGCTCGGGCTTCGCTTGCCGGCGTGGTCAGGGGAGAGAAATGCCTCGCCTGCCTGCGGCACGAAGCGGTAGCGGCCGAATCGGCTCGCGCCATCCACGGCGGTGAAGTGGAAGGCGTGCTCGGCATGGTAGATCGTCTGCGCATAGCTGGCCGGCACCGGCTTCTTCATCAGCCGCTCGACGAAGGCGCGTCCGGCGGGATGGCCGGCGAGAAAGCGTGGCACCGCATCGGGATCAGGCCGGCCGCTGCCCGGCTCGGGGAGCTGAGCCCGAAGGAACTCGAGCAACTCCTCGGGCGTTCGCGCGATGCCGTCGGAGAGCTGAAACTTGACCGCGATCGAGCGCACGTTGGGGACAGCATCGTGCACGTCGGGGTTCCCGTTGGCATTGGCGAACCGGACGATGGTTGGCACCGATTGACCTGTGAAATGGGGCGCCCGAGTGACGCGGGGCGCATCCGCCGAAGCGCGAAACGTTCCCGAACAGACGAGGCCCTTGGCGTGGACAGGACGGAAGCCGGGATGTGGGCCGGCCAGCGTCCTCATGGCTTCGAGCCTCTACCAGACTTTGACCACCACGTGGCGAATGTACGACAATTCCGTACATCAGCCGCGATTGGTCGCTTCGGGAGCTGGAAGAGAGACGCTTGTAGCGAATGACGTTGCTCTCTGGCGACGGATCTGGGCGGAGGCAGGTCATGAAGGCTAAACAGATAAGTCGTGTAGGCCAGATCTTCGCCGACGGCCGTCGGATCGACGAAGCTCTGAGGTTGGCCGCCCGCGACGCGATACGAAAACACGAGCAGCATAACGCCCCCGTCGTCGTCTGGCGAGATGGCAGTACCGCGTGGGTGCCGGCACGCGAGTTGAATGTGAAGAAGGGCTCCCGTAAGACGACCCGAGGAAAACGGCTGGCCAAACGCGGGAGCTAGGCCTTGCAGCCTGCATTTCTACCGCGCCAGCGGGTGCAAGAGCATCCTGAGCTTCAGGACGCGGAGGCGGGGCGGGGCGCGCCCGTCGTCGGGGCGCCGGCGCCCGAGCGGAGCGCGCCGAAGACGTAGGTCCCGACCAGGATCCCCGCCACCGTGAAGAAGGCGACCAGCTTTCCCTCGCCCAACTGGGCGAGCGCGGTGCCCGGTCAGGCGCCGCTCAGCGCCCAGCCTGCCCCGAAGACGAGGCCGCCCCAGATCGCGCCCGACTGCCAGGGTTTGCGACGCATCTCCACGGCCTGACCGGTGACCGTCCGGTTCCCGCCCCGGCGCACGATCCACAGCCCGAGCGCGGAGATGGCGATCGCGGCGCCGATCACGCCGAACAGGTGGAGGTCGGTGAGCCGGAACATGCCGGCGATGGCGTTGTAGTCGGTCACGCGGCTCCGCGACAGCACGAAGCCGAAGAGGGCGCCGAAGAGCGTGAAGGCCGTCCAGTGCATGGCGCTAGCGTCCCAGGACCGCGAAGAGGAGGTTGAGCACCGCGAACCCTCCGACCATGAAGGCCAGGGTCGCGACGATGCTGGAGGTGGCCCCCTGGGCGATGCCCACGATGCTGTGGCCGCTAGGGCAGCCGCCCGCCCACCGGGCGCCGGCGCCGATCAGTAGCCCGCCGCCGAAGAGCAGCCCGGCCTTGGTCGTCAGCGAGCCGCCGGTCAGCGCGTCGAGCTGACCGTAGGCCAGTCCGGGCGCGAACGCGCCGGCGAGGACGGCGGCCGCCAGACCGCCGAGCGGCAACCCCACGACGAAGGCCAGCCGCCAGGGCTCACGGTACTCGCGCGTCTGAAAGAACGCCGCCTTCGACACGATCGCGCAGGCCGAGCCGTAGGCGGTGGACACGCCGAGCGCCTTGCCGCCGATCCAGGCCATCAGGGTGACGATCAGCCCGATAGCCGGCCCGGCGACCCACCAGGGCCAGGGAGTGACGAAGATTGCGTCATACACGCTGCAGGTCTCCTTCTCGGGCCGTGGCCGTCCAGGCGGTGATGCCGCCCACAAGGTCCATGAGGTTGGTGCGTCCGACCTGCTCCAGCAGGCTGGCCGCCGTCGAGGAGCGCTCGCCCGTCCGGCAGTAGAGCACGACGGGACGGTCGATGGGGATCTCGTCCAGGTGCTCGCGCAGCAGGTGGAGGGGGACATTGATCGCGCCGGGGATCGTTCCCTGCCGCCACTCGTTCTCCCACCGCACGTCGATCAGGAGCGGCGGCGCGGTGGCCAGCCGCTCGCGCAGCTCGGCGCTGGTGGTCCGCATCGGATGCCGAACAAGCCGGGCGGCGTCCTGGATCGCCTCGATGCCGCCCTTGAGATAGCCGAGCACGCGGTCGAAGCCTACGCGTCGGAGCCGCATCGCGGCCTCGCGCTCGCGCCCGGGGCTGGCCACCAGGACCATGGGCCGGTCGGGCGGGAGCAGCGTCCCCGCCCAGGAGGCGAACTTCCCACCCAGCCCGACGTGGGTGCTCCCCGGCAGGTGGCCGGCCGCGAACTCCGCCGGGTCGCGGGTGTCGAGCAGTTGTGCGCCCGCCCGCTGGGCCTCGAGCACCTGGTCCAGTGTCAGCGGCGCCAGCCGGGCCTCCAGCTCGGCCAGCGGCGCCAGGCGGCCGGTCCGGTTCAGCTCGGCGTCGTAGCCGAAGTAGGCGGGCGCCTCGGGCTGGTCGGTGGTCATCAGCTTCACGAAGGCCTGGCGGCTCATCGGCTGGAGCGCGTAGTTATCGCGGCGCTGGGCCCCGATCGTCGAGACCGTCTCCGCCGAGAGATTCTTGCCGCAGGCCGAGCCGGCGCCGTGGCCGGGATAGACGCGCGTGACGTCGGGCAGGCGCAGGAGCTTGTCGCGCAACGAATCGTAGAGCATGCCGGCCAGCGCCTCGGCGCTCATCCCGGCCGAGGCCAGCAGGTCGGGTCGTCCGACGTCGCCGATGAAGAGGGTGTCGCCGGTCAGCACCGCGTGCGGCGTCCCGGCATCGGCGGCCAGGTCGTAGACGAGGATCGAGATGCCCTCCGGCGTGTGCCCCGGCGTCTCGAGGATCCGGAGCCGCACGGTGCCGAACTCCAGCACGTCGCCGTCGGCGAGCGGCGTGAAGTCGTACTCGGCCCGGGCGTGCGCGCCGAGGTAGATCCGGGCGCCCACGCGGTCGCGCAGCTCCAGGTGGCCGGCCACGAAGTCGGCGTGGAAGTGCGTCAGGATCACGTGCCGGATGGCCAGCTCGGCCTTCGCGGCGTCCTCGAGGTACTCGTCGATGTCCCGGCGCGGATCGACGACCACGGCCGTGCGCGTCTGCTCGTCGCCGATCAGGTACGAGGCCTGCGACAGGCACCCCAGATAGTACTGCTCGAAGATCATGGGCCTTCCCTCCCTGGCGTTGCGCTCACGCACTACATCACCACCGCGCCGGCTGAGCAAGACCTTCCGCGTAAACGCACAATCACTGGGCGCCCTCCGCCATCGCCGACACCGACAAGCTCGTGGCATGCATCGTCGCCAGCCCCCGCCTGCTCGAGTCACGCGCGCGCACGATCGAGCAGATGCGGCTGATCAACGCGCTGTGTCGGTTCGCGGAGATGGCGGGGGAGCAGGCCGGCTAGGCCTCGCGTCGCCTCCTCGAGTTACAGACCGAAGTCCTCTCTGGGAATCCCCGCACGCTCGCAGAGACTTTCGACCGCGGCCCGGGTGAGCCGATCGCTTTCACGGATCGGCGGCAGGTCCACGAGCTTCAGAAAGTCGCCCACTCCGCGGCGAAGATAGAGAATGCGTGCCCGGAGCTCCGGAATGCGAATAGCGTGTTTCGTATAGCCATACGCCCGGGCGCGCATGATGAATTCTCCCAGGGTGGGCATCTGGGAGAAGGCTGGCGCCAAATGCTAGGCGGCGCTTGGAGCCGCGACGCGAACCCGAGGCACAGCGACCACGACGCCGCGAGACCTCAGTGCCCCGATCCTGAACATCGGCGCGGGGAGCTTCAATCGAGACCGCTTGAACATCGCCCAATACTTCTCTGGCGCGCGGGGCAGATCGCGGAAAGGCTGCTGCTTGTGGCGCAGCCGAACGGCTACATGCGCCACGATGAGCCGCTGCAGAGCCCTGGAGAGTTGGTTCAGACTCTTCGCCTGGGCCACCAAGTTGTACTCCAAGCATTGCGCGCACAACCATTCGCCTTCCTGGAATACGACGGCCCGGATGACATACTTTCTCACCGCCCGCGGTCTACGACGCACGCTGATGACGTTACCATTATCCATGTCGCCGGCTCAAAGGGACTCTACCGAGCCTGTTCTTAGCGCGTCAATTGTGGATCTTTCGATACGCCATCTCTAGCCCGCCATAGGGTGCAAGACGTCGATCGCTGCGACTGCGTAATCGGTCGGCGCTCGCCTACTCGCTCGCCTATTGTGTCCACACCTGGGAGATGTCGGCCCTGCGGGCATGGGTTGTCACGTTCCTCACGTTCGCAGCCGCCCAAAGGGCCGCCGGTGCGTGGACGGCCCTCGCGCCTGCCACTGTCGCGAGCGTGATGGGGCTGCTCGGCGTGTGGGCAAGTGTGTGGGGCAACGAGTTGGCAATCCGGTTCGGAAGGCGCCGCTTCATCATCGGTATCATGTTCGCGTCCGCCGGGATGGCGGGAGTAGTCGGCTTCAGCGCGGCGCTGCCGTACGGGGGCGCCGTCGCCTTGGTCCTGGTCTACGCGGTGCTGATCTGGTCGGACTCTTCGTCGCTGACCGCTGGCAGCGCCGGCAGCGCCGAGCCCGGCCGACGGGGCGCGACGCTGGCGGTCCACTCGACGCTGGGGTATGCCGGCGGGTTTCTCGGTCCGCTCGCGCTCGGCGCGACGCTCGACCTCTTCGGCGGCCCGAGCGTTCTCAGCTGGGGGATTGCCTTCGGGCATGTCACCGTCGCCCTAGTCCTCGGGGCGCTCGCCTTCATATGGCTGCGCCCGGCTGATCTGGCCGGTGACCGTTCGATGGCTGCTGCCATTGCCGCTGCCCCACCCGCGAACCGAGCCTGATCCTGAATGGACGTGTCGGAACGCTCGAGCAAGAGCATATGGCTGCCGGCCTGAGCTTCAGGACGCGGAGGCGGGGCGGGGCGCGCCCCTCGTCGGGGCACCGGCGCCCGAGCGGAGCGCGCCGAAGAGGTAGGTCCCTACCAGGATCCCCGCCACCGTGAAGAAGGCGACCAGCTTTCCCTCGCCCACCTGGGCGAGCCCGGTGCCCGGTCAGGCGCAGCAACTCGGGGCTATGGGATACGAACGATGCCGGCGGTGCCTTCAGAGCGGTCGACGCGGCGCAGGGGTAGGATACGTGCGCTGACACGTTGCAGCCTCGCGGAGGACGATTATGCCGAGCGTCGGCGCCGAGGATTTGACCGCTTTCGTCATCGCCTTGTACGAGGCGGCTGGCACGCCGCCTGATCACGCGCAGATCGTCGCCACACACCAGGTCGGGGCCAACCTGGTCGGGCACGACTCGCACGGCGTGGTGCTACTGCCCACCTATATAGACCGCATCGGTCGCGGCCACATCGTGCCCGTGGCGCGGCCGGAGATCTTGAACGAGTCGCCGACAACCCTCGCGGTGAATGGAAGGTGGGGATTCGGCCCGGTCATCTCGGAGTGGACGATGGAGCGCCTCGTTGCCAAGGCGCGGGAGACGCGGATCGCGGCGGGAACGATTCGCGAGCAGAGCCACGTCGGGCGGCTCGCCGACTATCCGCTGATGGCCACGCGAGCCGGCTTCATCGGCCTGATGATGGCTGACTCGGGCCAGAGCGCCAAGGCCGTCGCGCCGTTCGGCGGCCGCGAGGCGCGACTGGGTACGAACCCGCTCTGCATCGCCTTTCCGAGCGATCTTCCCGGCCCGGTCTTCATCGACATGGCGACGAGTGCCGTCGCGGCGGGCAAGCTGAACCTGGCGCGCGCCCAAGCGAAGGCCATCCCGCTCGGCTGGCTGCTGGACAAGGACGGCAAACCCACCACGAATCCGAACGCTCAGCTCGAGGGTGGAGTAATGCTGCCGCTCGGCGGCCCCGAAGGGCACAAAGGCTATGGGCTGTCCTTTGCCGTGGAGACCCTGGCCGCGGTGCTTCCGGGGCTGGGCTTCGGCGTCGATCCGAAGGGGCGCCACAACGACGGCACATTCATGCTGGTCGTCGATCCGCAGGCGTTCTCGCCGACCGACTTCAAAGCCCAGGTCGAGGCGTTTGTGCGATACCTCAAGGCCACCCCTCCCGCCGAGGGCTTCGATGAAGTCTTCTATCCTGGCGAGATCGAGTACCGTACGGAGCAACGCCGCCGCCGCGCGGGCATCCCGATCGAAGACACGACATGGCGCCGGCTCGGCGAGACCGCCGCGCGCTACGGAATATCCCTGCCTCGAACCATGCCGCCGGAGTGAGCGGGAGAAGAATACTCAGGGCCTCATTCATGCCGCCAATCTCAGCACGCCGCGGATGGGGACGGTCAGCCTAAAGCGATCAGATCCCGTTGGGGCCACCACGCTAATCTGTAGGGCTTTCTGAGGCTTCGCGCGCAGTTCGATGTCTCCGCGTGAGAACTCAGAAAGCCCGAAGAAAAGCCCCGAGACTTGGCTTCCGGCCGAGGCGTTCACTAGCCAGAGCGCATGCATCAACAAACTCGAAGGTCGCCCGCGGGAGGCAAAGGATTCGCCGCCAACAAAAGAAAAGGACGGCTATGTGCTCGACGTTCGACACCGATAAGCTGCGCGACCGGCCGCTGTTCGGGCGGTAGCTCGAAGTACAATAGGTGGGTGCTTGAGATCGCGCTATCGATCGGTGGGCTTCTTCTTTCGGTGCTGACCTACTTCGCGGGGGTGAGGCGCGGCAAGAAGGATCGCCAGGAAGACCTGGCCGCTGCTGCGGCACACGAGGCAGATCACCGGATCGACAGGGTCGTCCAACGTTACGTGACTCTTGTTCGAACCAACAAGACCGGAGCACTGCACGGCATGCTCGTAGCAGGCGTCAAGAACCTTCAGTCGTCTGATGAGATTCGGTTGGCGCGGGAGCAGGCCGCCGCGCAGACCGGAAACGATCCGCTTCGCCAGTACTCGCTCGCCGGAGCGGACCTGAAGGAGTTCATCGACGCGTGCGTCTTCGACAATACGTCCGTGAAGAACGATCGCGAACTACTCGAACGGTTCGGCAAGAAGTAAGGTGGCTAGGCCTCGTCCCGAGAGGAAGCGCGAGCCGTCAGCGCCGGCCGAGCGCCGCGTCCTACCGATGGAGCTTCAGATCGGCGACCGGCTCGCCGACGAGACCGGCGAGTGGGAAGTCATCGGCCGACCGTACACGACGGCCGGCGGGAAGAACGCGCACGTTCGCATTCAGCGGATCATCCCGGCGGCGTTCGCCCGAGCGTCTGAAACACGTCGGCCACCCGCTCGGCGGCGAGAAAGCTCCGGCGCAGCTGCGGGGTTACGAGCTTCGCGGCGATCGACTCGATCGTGTGCGCTGCCGCGGTGAGCTGTGCCTCGGCCTCCGTGTCCCGGTCGAGCCGGGTGAACACGTTGCCGAGAGCTGCTTGTCCGATCCAGGACTCGCGCGCCGTACCGAGCATGCACGCCTGATCCAGCGACGCCGTCAGTGCTCGCGAGGCGTCCTCGAGCCGTCCCTGCGCAGCCAGGATTTGCCCCTGCAGTCTCAGGGCGCGAGCCGCGTGCTTGCGCTGGCGGCATTGGATCGCGGCCTCGAGCGCACGCGAGGCCCAGGTCCAGGCCTCCTCGTACTTCTCCTCGGCGAGCGACAGCTCGCCGCGTGACCTCCACAGCGAGGTCTCCCACGTCCAGCGGCCCCAGTTATCGAGCTCACGAAGCGACTCCGCCTCGCGAAACGCCCGTTCGGCGCTCCCGTGATTGCCACTGTATAGGTGAGCGAGACCGAGCTTCCAGAGTGAGTGACCGCGTGGCTCGGGCCATGGCCAGAGTCGCCGGCTCGTCTCGTCGCCCTCCGTGTTGAGTCGGATGGCTTCGTCGAGATCGTAGATCTCGAGGGACACGCCGCCGAACAGGTTTGGCAGGCGCGCGAGGTAAAGCTTGTCGCCGGCGGCCTCTGCGTATTCGAGCAGACTCCGGTAGTGCTCGAGCGCACCCTCGTAGTCCCCGCGGGCCAGAGCGGCGTGGCCCAAGTGATACAGCGAGAGACCTACCAGATAACCGGAATGCTCGCGGCGCGCCAGCTCGAGCCCTTCGCGGAGATGCCCAACCGCCACGTCGTATTCGCCGTACCACTCGAGTTGCCGACCAGCGAACGTGAGGCACTGCGCCAGGAGACGGGAATCGCCGACCTGGCGAGCGAGACGCAACGCTTCAGACGAGTCGCGCATCGCCTCGACGACTGGCCCATATACGCCGCCCCTCGCCTCGCCGCGCAGGGCGTGGCAGCCGGCCTGGCCAGCCGTGTCGCCGATTTCGATCGCGATCGCGAGGGCGCCGTTCACGGTCGCCAAGACCTCGGCGATCTTGTGGCCCCAGTTGTAGACGTTGGCCAACCCGAGGAGCGTCGCCACTTCTTGCTTCCGGTCGCCGAACCGGCGGATGAGCGCGAGGGCCTGCTCGAACTCCGCCACCGCCGCCTCGAACTCGGCCAGGATGAAGAGGGCGCCGCCGAGCTTTTCGTGAACGCTGGCCAGCTCCCGGTCGCCCGACGCCGGCCGCGCGCGACCGGCAACCTCCAGCGCCTGCGCGTAGTGCCTGCGCGCCTCCGCGCTCGCGAACGCGTGCGCGGCGCGGTCACCGGCGAGGACGCTATAGCGAAACGCTTCGTCCCATTGCTCGCCCTCGACGAAGTGGTGCGCCAGCTCCTCGTAATGCTCGGCGAGGCGATCGGGATAGAGGTCTTCAATCGCGCGGCCGACCGCTTGATGGAGCTCCTTCCGGCGCTGGACGAGCAGGCTCTGGTAGGCGACATCCTGGATCACCGCGTGCTTGAAGATGTAGGCCGGCTCGGGCAAGCGCCCTTGCTCGTAGATGATCTCCAGCGCCTTCAGCTCCTGGAGAACTCCCTCCAGCTCGCCCGTGAGTCCCGCGATCCGCTCGAGCAACCGGCGCAGGAACTGACGGCCGATCACCGAGGCGAGCTGCACGGTGCGCTTGCCCTCCTCGCCGAGCCGGTCCAGGCGCGCCATGATGATGTCGTTGATGGTGTCCGGTACCGCGACGTCCCGGATCGGTCTCACGACGCGAAAGCCGCCGTTGTCACGCTCGAGGATGCCGAGGTCGAGGAACGTCTTGGTGACTTCCTCGACGAAGAGCGGGACGCCCTCGGCCTTGTCGAGCAGCACCCTCGTCACATCGGCCGGGAACCGCTCGACGCCGAGCATCCGGCCGGCCATGGTGAGGGCTTCGGCTTCCGACAGCGGACCGAGCGTGATCCTCGTCTGAAAGCTGCGCGTGCCGAAGGGCGGGGAGTAGCCAAGGCGATGCGTCGCGACGACGAGGATGCGCGTCGCGGCCACGCTGTCGATGAGCGCGGCGAGGTACTCCTCCGTGCTCGTGTCGACCCAATGGAGGTCCTCGAACACGAACACCAGAGGGCGTCGCATCGCGCCGCGCAGGGACATCGCGAGCACCGCGTCGAAGATGCACTTTCGGCGCCGCGCGGCGTCCATCGCGACGACGGCGGGATCTCCGGGATCGACGGAGAGGAGGTACCGTACGAACGGGACGTGCGGCTCGAGCCCACCCAGGCGACGCATCCCGTGCTCGACCTTCGCGATGATCTCGGGCTCGCCGTCGAACTCGTCGATACGGAAGTTCTCGCGAAGCTGATCCACGACGGGCAGGAGCGGACTCGACTGGCCGAACGAGATGCAGCGGCCCTCGAGCCACGTCGTCGGCTCGCCCGTCGCCGCGAGCCGGCGTCGGAATTCGAGCAGGAGGCGTGACTTTCCGATTCCCGCCTCGCCAGCGACGAACACGACCTGTCCACGCCCCTCCCGCACTCGGTTGAACAGTTCCATGAGAGTGGCGATTTCTTGATCTCGCCCGACGAGGGACGTGAGGCCGCGCTCGCTCTCCACGTCGAGCCGTGCCTTGCGGCCGCGCGCGCGCAGGACCTCGAACGTCTGGACGGGAGCGTGCCCCTTCACGGACAGCTCGCCCAGGTCGAGCGTTTCGAAGTATCCAGCGATCAGCCGATACGTCGACGCGCCGACGAGCACACTGCCCGGTCGCGCGTTCTGCTGGAGTCGAGCGGCCACGTTGGTCGTGTCGCCAACCGCCGTGTAGTCCATGCGGAGATCGTCGCCGATCTTGCCCACGACGACCGGCCCGGTGTTGAGGCCGATCCGCATCTCGAGGCTCCGCTCGAGGCGCGGCGCCAGCTCGCGGCTCAGGTCACGGACGGCGCGCTGGATCGCGAGGGCGGCGTGCGCGGCGCGCCGGGGCGCGTCCTCGTGCGCGATCGGCGCGCCGAACAAGGCCATGACGCCATCGCCGGTGTACTGGTTGATCGTGCCCTCGAACCGATGCACCTCGATCGCGATCATCTCGAAGCAACGATCGACGATGGCGTGGATCTCTTCTGGGTCGCGCTGCTCGGCGAGTGCGCTGAATCCCGCGAGATCGGCGAACAGCACCGTCACTTGCCGCCGCTCGCCCTCGAGCGCGGACCGAGCCTTGAGGATCTTGTCCGCGAGGTGCTTCGGCGTGTATCCGGCCTTCACGATCGGCGCTATGCTGCTGCCCTGCGCCGGGGTGGGCGGAGCGCTCGCTCCCGACGGCACCTGAGCGTCGGAAAGAAGCTGATGTCCGCACTCGTTGCAGAAACGACTTCCGGGAAGATTCGAATGCTTGCAGGCAGGGCAAATGGCATCCAGGCGTACGCCGCATCCGCGACAGAACTTCGCACCTGACGGGTTCTCGGTCCCGCATCGCGGACAGTCCATCGCCAGGATCATACCTCAGTGCTCGACGAGATCGGCAAGGCCGCCCGCGAGAAAGGTGTGGCCGCCCGCGGCCTCAAGAAATGGAGCGCCGGTAACGCCGAGACGGAGTATCAGGGAGGTGGATCGCCAACATCGAGGACACACGAGGACCTCGACCGCGGCGACCACTCCTTGGCGAGACCCGGATGCGACTTCGGCACCGGGAGCTGCCCGGGCCCCTTCGCGATGCGGTCCGTCGCCGTGATCCAGAAGCGGCAAGCGACGAGCGGTCGCCGCGTATCGGCTTGTGCGTCATTGCCTCACTGTGGTTATCTAGCCGTTAGAGAGGGTCGAAATGG
>WNEY01004577.1_pt1 | contig 11537 bp, 12 predicted proteins | sample 5400531 | NCBI WGS metagenome assembly WNEY01 (sample SAMN13153338, study PRJNA577476) | soil metagenome | isolation source: 200 cm saprolite under Douglas fir tree site 1 | place: USA:California | collected 2015-04-18
CTCGTCGGAATGCTGGCCGCAGTCGCCCCGGTTGGAAGCCAGACGCCCAAGCGCGGAGGCATCCTCACCGCGATGCTCGCCGAGGACCCGCCGGGACTCTCGATCCACGAGTCGGCCACCATCTCCGGCGTCTGGCCGGTGGCGCCCTGCTATTCGAACCTCGTCATCTTCGATCCGTTCAAGCCGCTGGAGACCGTCGACACGGTCATCCCCGAGCTGGCGGAGCGGTGGTCGTGGCAGGACAACTACCGCAACCTCGTCGTCTTTCTCAAAAAGAACGTGCGGTGGCACGACGGCAAGCCGTTTACGTCCAAGGACGTGAAGTACACGTTCGACGTCGTGCGCGAAGCGCCGGAGGCGCCGGCAAAGCTCCGGCTGAACCCGCGAAAAGACTGGTACGCCAATGTAGAGGCGATCGAGGCGCCGGAAACGTACACGGTCATCTTCAGGCTCAAGCGGCCCCAGCCCTCCCTCCTGCTCATGTTGGCCTCCGGCTACTCGCCGGTCTATCCGTCGCATGTCCCGCTGGCCGATCTCCGCCAGCGCTGCGTGGGCACGGGCCCCTTCAGGCTCAAGGACTACGTGCGGGGCCAGATGATCGAGATGGAGCGGAACCCTGACTACTTCATCCCGGGCCGGCCCTATCTAGACGGGATCCGCTACCCGATCATCACCGAGCGGGGCACGCGGCTCGCGGCGCTCCAGGCCGGGCGGCTCGACACCTCCGTGCCCCTCGAGATGACGAAGCTCATGGCGGAAGGGGCGAAGAAGAACGCGCCGACGCTCGTGGTGACCGTGATCGGGCAGAACGGCAGCGACAACGTGGTCGTCAACCACAAGCGCGCCCCCTTCGACAACCTGACGGTCCGTCGCGCGATCAGCTACGCGATGGACCGTCACGCCTACGTGCAGGGCGTTCGCCAGAACGGCGCTGTCATCGGCGCCGCGCTGATGCCCAAGCCGTATGGCGCGTGGGGCCTTCTCGACAAGGATCTGCGGACGCTGCCCGGCTACCGAAGCTCGGAGCAGGACAAGGCGGAGGCGAGGCGGCTCCTGGCCTCCGCCGGTTACGGCCCCGGCAAGCCGCTGCGGGTCGAGCTGACCACGCGGGCGTTCGCGATCTACATCGACCTCGCCTCGTTCGTGGTCGATCAGCTCCACCAGGTTACACCGACTACTGCAGCGAGGCGATGGACAAGATGATCGACCAGCAGTCGCAGGAGCTCGACCCCGGCAAGCGCCTGAAGCTCGTCTGGGAGATCCAGCGGAAGCTCGAGGCCGACGTCGCGCGGCCGATGCTGGGCTGGCGCAACGAGTACTTCACGCAATGGCCGTACGTGAAGAACCTCGTCCCCCACAACTCCCTCTACAACTACGGCCGCATGCAGGAAGTCTGGCTGGACAAGTAAGGAGGATTCCGCCATGCCGACGATCACCCACAACGGCGTCAAGTTGGCCTACGACAGTCGGGGCAAGGGCAGGCCGGCCTTCGTGTTCATCCACGGCTGGACCTGCGACCGCTCGTTCTTCGCGCCGCAGGCGAAGTATTTCGCGCGGCGGCATCGCGTGGTGTCCGTCGACCTGCGGGGGCACGGGCAGAGCGACAAGCCGCAAGGCCCCTACCCCATCTCCAACTACGCCGACGACATCGCGTTCCTGATCGACACCCTTCGTCTCGGCAAGGTGATCGCCGTCGGGCACAGCATGGGAGGGATCACGGTCCTCCAGCTGGCGGCCGACCATCCCGACAAAGTCGCCGGCATCGTCATGGTCGACCCGGCGCCGCTCGTCTTTCCTCCGGAGCTCAGGACAGCCTTCGACGGAATGGTCGCCGCGATCGAGGCCGGCAACCAGGAACCGCGCCGCCAGGTCATCGCCAACAACCTCTTCCTGAAGACCTCCGACAAAAAGCTCGTGAAGCGCGTACTCAAGGTGATGATGGCCTCGTCGCCCCAAATCGCCGCCGACGCGATGAAGGGCATCCTCGCCTTCGACGGACCCGCGGTCGCCGCCCGCTGCACGGTGCCCGCGCTCCACCTGGCCGCGACCCCGCCGCTCAATCCTCCGCACCTGATGACGCAGTGGCTGCCGAACGTCGTCAACGGATGGACCGTCGGTGCCGGGCACTTCAACATGATGGAGGCGCCAGACCAGGTGAACTCGATGATCGGGGCATTCCTGCGCCACCACGTATAGGGGCCGCGCGAGTCCTGGGCCGGGATGTTTTGACTCAGTAGGAGCTTCTCTCGTCCAATTTTTTACATAGCCAGGAGGTCTCGAGACGGTTGGCGAGCGGGCATTTGTCGCGAAGGGCCCCCCGGCGCCCGGCTCGGCACCGCATTTGCGTAGCGAGACGGGCCGTCATTCCCGTCGTCCGTCAGAGCCAATCGAAAGAGAAAGGAAAGATGAACGCTCGGGGCAGTCGGGTCGGCTCGACGACCGGCAGGTCCCCGGCATCGCTCACACGGCGATCATGAGACGTTCACCGGGATCGCGCGAGCAGCAGCGCGCCGCCTTTCTTGTCGAGGCGGGCGCCCTCATCGCATCCTCGCTCGACTACGAGCGGGTGCTTGCGCGCCTGGCCCGGCTGGCCGTCCCCGTCATGGGCGATCTGTGCGCCATCGACCTCGTGCAAGCGGACGGCACGATCAGCCGGGTGGCCAGCGCCCACGTCGATACGACCAAAGAGGCCCTCGTCCACGAGGTGCGAAGCCAGCACGGCTTCAATCCGGGCGCTCCGAAAGGGGTGGCCGCCGCCATCGAGTCCCGGCGGTCCATCCTCGTGGCCCGGGTCACCGATGCGGGCCTGAGGGCGGAGGCCGTCAACGCCGATCAGCTGAGCCTCTTCAAGCAGCTGGGTCCGAGGTCGGCGATGATCGCGCCCCTGATCGGTCGCCAGGCCCCCTTCGGGGCTATCGCGTTTGCGGTCACGGAGTCGAGGCGCCGCTACGGCCGCGCCGACCTCCTGTGTGCCGAGGTCGTGGCGCGGCAGGCGGCTATCGCGATAGAGGGAGCGCGGCTCTATCGGGAGGCGGAGGCGGCCCGCGTCGAGGCGGAGGCGGCGAACCGCGCGAAAGACGAGTTCCTGTCCACGCTGTCCCACGAGCTTCGGAATCCGCTCAATGCGGTGGCGGGATGGGCCAAGGTCCTCGAGGGTGGCCAGCTGAGCGAGGAGCAGTCCCGGCGCGCCGTCCAGATCATCCTGAGAAACGCCGCCGCCCAGGTCCGGCTCGTCGACGATCTGCTCGACATGTCGAGCGTGGTGAGCGGCCGGATGCGGCTGGCCGTGCAGGCCGTCGACCTCCGGTCGGTCGTCGAAGAGGCCCTCGATGCGATTCGCCCGGCCGCGGAGGCCAGGAACATCCGGCTCCAGACGGTGATCGAGTCGCCCGGGGCGCCCGTCAGCGGTGACCCCGGCCGGCTTCAGCAGGTCGTGTGGAACCTGCTGAGCAACGCGGTCAAGTTCACGTCCAAGGACGGAAGAATCCAGGTCAAGGTGCAGCGCGTGAGATCCCACGTCGAGATCATCGTCAGCGATACGGGCGAGGGCATCCGCGCGGATCTCTTGCCTTACATCTTCGACGGCCAGCGCCACGGCGACGGCCCCGCCGCCCGATCGCACGGGGGCTTGAAGATCGGCCTCGCTCTCGTGCGCCATCTCGTCCAGCTCCACGGGGGAAGCGTGTTTGCGGAGAGCCCGGGTGAGGGACAGGGCGCGACCTTCGGGGTCAAGCTGCCGCTGATGATCGCCGAGGTCCGGCAGGAGATGATCGTCCACAAGTCGCAACCGAACCTCACCGATCTCTCGCTGGCCGGCGTGCGCGTGGTGGTCGTCGACAATGACCCGGCCGCCGTCGATCTGATCTCGGAGGTGCTGACCCGGGCGGGCGGGGATGTGAGGGGCTGCGCCTCGGCGGAGATCGCGCTGCACACCCTCATGCAATGGCGACCCGACGTGCTCGTCTCGGATATAGAAATGCCCGGGGAGGACGGGTACACGCTCATCCGGAAGGTGCGAGCGCTCCCGCCCGAGCAAGGCGGGAAGACGCCCGCGGTCGCCCTGACCGCGTTCAGCCGTCCCGAGGACCGCATCAGGAGCCTCGTGGCGGGCTTCAACATCCACGCAACCAAGCCCGTCGACCCGGCGGAGCTGACGGCGATCGTCGCGAGCCTGGCCGGACGCGCCGGCTGACCGGCCGGGGCCCCCTGGACCGCGACGTATGCCGAAGCCGCGGGGAGCGCGAGTCCGTCTGGACAGCCTTGCCGCGACGGTATAGGCTCTCCGGTGTTCCGCAGGCGGCAGACGCTTCTATTTTCGTAGCCGAGAGGACGGGAGCCTATGGATGCATCGTCACCGCCTCAGGGCCAGGCCGGCCCTGGAGCCGGGCACACCACGAGCAAGCCCATCATCGCCGTGTTCAATGCGAGCAACGACACGGTGGAGCTGCTGCGCACCGCCCTCGAAGGTCAAGGGTTTCATACCGTGGTCGGCCACATCCCCGATGTCAAGAGCGGCGAGCTCGATCTCGTCGCCTTCATCCAGCATCACGCCCCCGCCGTGATCGTCTACGACATCTCCCCGCCGTACGACGCGAACTGGACCTTTCTCCGGCTCGTCCGCAATCTGGAGCCGGTGAAGGGACGGCCGTTCGTCATCACGACGACCAACAAGCCGGTTCTCGACAAGCTGGTCGGCGAGACGGACGCTCTCGAGATCATCGGCAAGCCGTACGACCTCGATCAGGTCGTCGGAGCGGTGCGGGCGGCCCTGGCGCGACGCTAGCGAGCGAGCATCCTCTCATGCGCCACCACCCGCCGGAGTGCCGCACCCGATGAGCGTCCAGGGGCGCAGGGCGGCGCCCTGCTAGGCGCGGTCGACGGCTGGGCGGATCGTGCCGGTAACGAGGTCGAGCAATTCGAGCATCCTCCCAAGGTCGTCGCGGCGGAAATCGACCATTGCGTGGACGAGGCCGAGGCGCTTGTACTCGGCGAGCTCGTCCACGACGGCCTGGGCGCCCTCGGCGACGAGCTCGTCTTTGAGCGCGTAGCGGATAGACAACGCGATGCTCTCGAAGGACCGGTGCGCCGCGTCGGCCGCCGCGCGCAGTCGGCCGAGCGCCTCCTTGAGCTGGGCCGGCGTCTTCGACGTCGCGTGCCAGCCGTCGCCCAGCGTGACGACGCGCCTGAAGGCACCGGGGCTGTCGCCGCCGACCCAGATCGGCGGATGCGGCTTCTGCACGGGCTTGGGCGCGAAGCCGATATCGCTGAAGCGGAAGTACTCGCCCGCAAACGACGGGTTGTCCTCCGTCCAGAGCGCCTTGAACACCCGCAGCATCTCGTCGGCCTGGCGGCCCCGCTCGTGGAAGGGCGCGCCCAGGATCTCGAGCTCCTCCTTCCACCAGCCCACGCCGACGCCGCAGATGAGCCGGCCATTCGACACCGCGTCGATGCTCGTCAGCATCTTGGCCATGACGACGGGGTGGCGGTGTCCCAGGATGAAGACCGAGGCGCCGAGCCGCGCCCGCGTCGTGCAGGCGGCGGCGGCGGACAGAGCGACGACGGCCTCGAGGTAGGGCTTGTCAGGGGGATGCGGAAAGCGTCCCCCGGGGTAGTTGCCGGTGGCTGTCCTCGGAAAAACGACGTGATCGCTGACCCAGAGCGACGCGATGCCCCGCTTCTCGGCTTGGATCGCGAAGGTCACGAGCGCCTCGCCCGTTGCTAGAGGCCCCTGCGTCGGAAGATGGCAGCCGATGTCCATGGCGCCAGATACTGCCCCGGCGGCACGGCCGCGTCAAGCAACGGACCGTCATTCCTGCTATCATGCGGCCCGCCATGAATTTCCTCCGACCGGTCGACCGCGATATCGTCGTCAACGGTTTGAAGCTCCACCTCCTCGACTGGGGCGGCGAAGGGCGCACGCCGTTGGTCCTCCTCCACGGCTTCACCGGCAACGCGCACGCGTGGGACACGCTCAGCATCGCGCTCCAGCCGCATTTCCACGTCTACGCGGTGGACCAGCGTGGCCACGGCGATAGCGACCCGGCCGAGGTGTACAACCCCGCGGTGGCCTTCGACGACATCTCGGGAATCGTGGACCAGCTGCATCTCGCGTCGTTCGTCCTCGTCGGGCTGTCGATGGGCGGCCGCAACGCGATGTACTACACCGCCAAGCGGCCCGAGAAGGTCCAGAAGCTCGTGATCGTGGACATCGGTCCCGAGATCAGCAAGCGTGCCGCCCAGCCGTCCTCCGGGCCTCCCGAGCCCGACACGTGGGAGAGCATCGAGCAGGCGGCCCAGCATCTCTACCGGGGCAATCCGTATCCGGGCATCCACTACTACCGCTGGGTCGCCTCGAACAGCCTCAAGCAGCGCCCCGACGGCGCGATCGTGTGGAAGTGGCACCCGAGCGTGAAGGAGCGGCGCTCGCAGCTCGACCTCGACTGGTGGGCGCTGCTCCGGACCATCGCGACGCCGACGCTGGTGCTGCGCGGAGAGTCGAGCCCCATTCTCGACCGCGACGTCGCGGAGCGGATGGCGAAGGAGCTGCCGCGCGGGACCTTCATCGAGATCCCGCGGGCGGTGCACACGCTCCATGAGGACAACCCCGAGGCGGTACTGGCAGCGCTCGGAGAATTCCTGGAGCTCCAATGAAGATCACCCACGTCACGACGCGCATCCTGAGCACGCCGGCCGACAATCCACTCGTCGTGGGTCTGCCCGCGCCTAAAGACACGCGCGAGTTCGTCACGCTCGAGCTGGGCACCGACCAGGGGCTGGTGGGCATCGGGCTCACGTTCTTCGGCGCCGCGCTGACGCCCGCGCTCAAGAGCGCCGTGGACACGCTCGCCGGTCTCACGATCGGCGACGACCCGTCGAACACGGAAGCGATCGCCTCGAAGTTGCGGCGCGCGGCGGGCAGCTCGGGCCCGGGCGGCATCTTCTCGCTGGCGCTCTCGGCCGTGGACATCGCCTGCTGGGACCTCAAGGGCAAGGCCGCGGGCAAGAGCGTGTGCGCGCTCCTGGGCGACCTGCGCGATCGCGTGCCGACCTACGCCAGCGGCGCCCTGATGCGCCAGCATCCGGTCGACTACCTGGCCAAGGCTGGACCGCGGCTCGTGGACATGGGCTTCAGGCAGATGAAGATGCAGTGCGGAAGCGAGCCGACGGTGGCGGCCTCCGTGGAGCGCGTGCGCGTCATGCGGGAATCGATCGGGCCCGACATCGACCTCATGTGCGACATCAACCAGCTCTGGAGCGTGCACCACGCCATCGACGTGGGGAGCCGGATCGCGGACTACCATCTCTACTGGCTGGAGGACCCCACGGCCCACGACGACTATGCTGGGCTCGCGCGCATCGCCGACGCGCTCGTGACGCCCATCGCCGCGGGCGAGTACCACTACGGCATCGCGCCGTTCCGCCACCTGCTCGAGGCGCGCTCCGTCGACATCGCCATGATCGATCTCCTGCGCGCCGGCGGCATCACGCAGTGGATGAAGATCGCGGGCATGGCCGAGGCCTTCAACGTGCCCGTCGTCAGCCATCTCATCCCGGAGATCCACCTCCACTTGGTGGCCGCCATTCCCAACGGCCTCACGGTCGAGTACATGCCGTGGACGTTGAGACTCTACGAGGAAGCGCCGGCGATGGAAGGCGGGCGTCTTGTCGTGCCGAAGAAGCCAGGCCTGGGCCTGGCGTTCGACCAGTCGGTGATCAAGAAATACCAGGTCGCGTAGGCACTACATCTTGATCATTCTCGCGCTCGTCCTCGGGCTCCTCGCGGCCCCCCTCATGGCTGGCGCGCAGCCGGCGAGCAGTCTGGTTCGGATCGGCCTCATCCCGCTGGGTTCGCCGTCGAACGCCTTTGACCAATCGCTCGTCGAAGCGTTCCGCCAGGGCTTGCGCGAAGCCGGCCTGGTCGAGAATCGCCACGTGATCGTCGACGTTGTATGGGTCGCCAACGATGCCGGCTTCGCTCCGGCCGTGAGCGAGCTGGTTGAGCGCGGGGCCGGGGTCCTGGTGCCTGCCGGCTCGAGCGCGGCGATCGCGGCGAAGCGTCATACGTCGACGATTCCCATCGTGTTCGTCCCCGCCGGCAATCCTGTCGGCATCGGGCTGGTCGACAGCCTTTCGCACCCCGGTCATAACGTCACCGGCTTCAGCGACGTGCTTGCGGACCTCAGCGGCAAATACATAGACCTTGCCAAGGACCTGGGCAGGCCGAAGGCGCCGATAGACTACGTGTGGTACAGCGGGTGGCCTGATGGCCAAAACAGGCTTCAGGCCACCGAACGAGCGGCCGCATCGCTCGGCGTCAAGTTGCGGGCACGCGCGATTGGCGGCGACGCGGAGATCGACGATGTCATGGCTGCGATAAAGAAGGCCGGCTCGGTAACGCTCGTCGTTCAGCCAAGCCCATTCACGTACCGGAACCGCGTCAGGCTTATCGAATCTGCGCGGGCCCAGGGCCTCGGCACGATCGTCGCGTGGCCGCAGGCCCCGCGCGATGGCGCGTTGATCGCCTACGGTCCCGCCTACCCGGACCTGTTTCGTCGGGCCGCGTCCTATGTCGCGCGGATCATCAGGGGCGCGAAGCCGGCCGATCTCCCCGTCCAGGAACCCACGAAATTCGAGCTCAACGTCAACATGAAGTCGGCGAAGACACTCGGCCTGACCGTCCCGCAGGCCCTGTTGAACAGGGCAGATGAAGTGATCCAGTAGCCTCTTGATCGCTACGTGGGCTTGGCGGCGCGGACGAGCGCCAGGTTCTCCTCGATCGTGTCGTCGCCCGTGATGGCCCGGAGCACGACCTCGTCCACCGCTCCCTGCCACTTCGCGAGCGCTTTCGGGACCTCTTCCGCCTTCTGCGCGGCGATACAGGTCTCCACCGGCTTGACGCCCATGCGCTCGAAGTTCGCGCCGTAGGCGGGGATCGCCGCGTAGCGGGCGCCTTCCTCCGCGAGCTTGTCGATCGCCTTGGTCCCGAGGGCGAGACGGACATAGGCGTAGAGCGTGGGCGACTTCCGCCCGGCGGCCTTTGCGCCCTCACGCACCAAACCTGCCGAGACGCGCGCGTGCTCCGGGGTCAGCCAGTTGAAGAGCACGCCGTCGGCGATCTCCCCCGCGAGACGGCACATCTTGGGGCCGAGCGCCGCCACGATGACGCGCGTCTTGAGCTGCGACTTGAGCGCCGCCACGCCGTCGCGCACGCGGGCGAGAGACTTCGGGTTGGGGCTGCCGACACCGAGAAGCAGGCGCTCGAGGGGCAGTGCGGTCGCGCGCACGCCCTTGACGATCTCCTCCGGCCCGCGCGTGTGAAGCGGAATCACGCCGATGCCCAGGGCGATGCCCTTGGTCTCGCGCGCCCCATGAGCGAGCGCGGCCAGGCCGTCGAACGAGCCCGGGTGATTGACCCAGAACGACGTGTACCCGAGCGCCTCGGCTTCCTTCGCCGAGGCGCGAATGGTTTCGGCGGCGGTCCCTGCGAACAATGCGAATCCTTGCGCCATCACGCTCTCCTTTCGATCCTGTGCATTCGGGCAAGAGGCTGCGCGCTGAGCCCGCTCAGCCGTCCAACAAGAGCTTCTCGATGCGATCCACGACCTGATCGGCCCGCGCGCTGACTTCGGCCGCGGTCAGGCTCCCGAACGGGTGCGACACGACCGCGTAGGGATAGCCGGGCATGCCGGCCAGCCCGGCCATCGCCTCCGCGGTGGGCTCGAACGGCTCGGTGATCACCACGGCTGCGGGGATCCCGCGCTTCTCGAACGTGAGGGCGTCGAGCACACTGCCCGACGAGCACGACCCTCAATCGCCTATGGCGGTGATGACAGCGACGCAGCGCGCGGCGAGCGCGTCGGCATCGCTCTCGCTCACAGGGGCGCTCGCATTGGTCTTGGCCACCCGGACGACGTCGCCGATCTGGTGACGCTCGCGGAGACGTGCTGCGACTTGATCCAGGAGCGCCATGCCGTTGGATTTCCCGTTGGCGAGCAGTCCGATCGTCGCGCCGGCGAGGCGGCGTGGCCGCGGTGCCCGCGACAGCGCGACCGGCGGCGCGGGCGAGCGCAGCGTCGGGTCGAGGATCCGTATCATACGGGCACCTCCTTCGTCACGAAGGGAACCGAGCGGCCTCGGCTCCACGAGGGAAAGAATGCGGAATGCCCGCCGGCATCGCCGCCACCGACGGTCATGAGTATATCGTCGGGACCCAGGCCGCGATGAACGCGGACGGCCTCGTCGCCGTCGAGGACGCGCCCCGCGTCGGCCGGGTTGGCCAGGTTGGCCAAGTTGATCGGTCGCGCGGGACGTCCGCGGGGCGCGTCCCGGTAGAGCCAGTCGACAAGACTCGGGTTCGTGTAGAAGGCCGGCTCCACCTTGCCGCCCCGTTTGAGGTCGGCGAGCGGACGCCACGCATGGTCGTAGAGCCATTGTTGGGTCCGCGACCTCGCCCAGCCGGCGTGGCGGAGATGTCGGGCGTGCTCGGGGGCGAAGACGATGACCGTGCGTCCCGGGCTCAGGCTCCCGAGCCCGGCCATGGCGTCGGCGAAACAGGTGAGAAGCTGCTCCGGGTCCGCCGTGCCATGGCTGAGGACGTTGTGTCCGGACTCGGCCGCAAAGACCGTAACGGTCGACTGCCCTGGCGCGAATCCGCGCGAGACGTGGAGCGGCTCCCAGGGGCTCGATGCCTCGTCTTCGGAGAAGCAGAGCGAGTACTTCCCCGGCCAGCCCTGGGTCGACTTGTCGAGCACGCCGGGCCGGCAGTCCAGACAGTTCAGGAGCACGAGGCGGAGCGATCGCCCGATGGTGGCATTGGCCCGGTACCCGGGTCCAAAGAGGTTCGTCTTCGCATTGAGACCGAGGCGCTCGCGGATCGGGCCGTTGACGATAACCATCAAGGCCGCTCCGCCGGTGCTGGTGGCCGGACCGTGAAGCATGAAGGAGGAGTCGCCGATCGCCTGCAGGGCCGCCCCGACGACCGGAAAGTACTCGGGCAGGCACCCAGCCATCACCGCGTTGATCGCCGCCTTGTCCGCGGTCACGGACCGGTCGCGCACGGGCTCATGAAGCAGCACGTCCTCGGGCTTCCACGGGCCGGCTGCGAGCATCGCGCCGACGAGCGACTCGGTGGGCGGTACCACGGGCAGGCCGTCGGTCCAGCCCTTGGCATAGCACGTCTCGATCGCTCCCCACGGATCGGCAACGTCGATGCCGTCACGCGAGGCCAGATCTTGCGCGTGGTTCACGCTCGGGACCTTATCCCGTCGTCCGGTCGCGCGCAAGCAGCGCGGGTCTCTGGATCGCGGCAGGGTCCTTGACCACTCGCGCTCCCGGCGCTAAGCTCCTGCCTCGTCCGCCTCTCACCGGTCACGCTCAGAGGAGAGCCCCGATGCTGAAACGAGCCGCTGTCGAGAGCACCGCCGAAGCCTACCTGGAGCTCCTTGCCGCGCGCGGCGTCGAGTACCTCTTCGCCAATGCCGGGACGGACTTCGCGCCGCTGATCGAGGCCTACGCCAAGCGCGGCGCGCAGGGCCAGG
>WNEY01018209.1_pt1 | contig 11536 bp, 9 predicted proteins | sample 5400531 | NCBI WGS metagenome assembly WNEY01 (sample SAMN13153338, study PRJNA577476) | soil metagenome | isolation source: 200 cm saprolite under Douglas fir tree site 1 | place: USA:California | collected 2015-04-18
GTTCGTGATGACGACCCCTGCGCATTGGACGGATTGGCTGCTCCAGCTCATGGCCAGGACACGGCTGGTGAGCCACCTCGAGATCAATGAGCACAAGAGCACGTACAGTCAGGCCGATATCCGGTCAACGCTGGAATTCGCCGGCTTCAAGCGCGCCTCGGTGCGATCCGGCAGTTTCGAAGCTTCGGCGAACCTGTGGGCTACGGCGACGAAATAGACGGCACCCGGACTCAGTGAACCGGATCTGTGTCGGTTGGATTCAGCAGCGGATGGTGCATCGAAAGCTGGCTTCGACGCATGCGATGGTAGTCATCGTCCAGGGACGGACCAAACAAGCTCCCTGAAGAGCTGACCCGCATTCTGATGAGGGTGCCGAGCGCCCTGATCCCGTCCACCCAGGTCAGCTTTTTGCCTTCCTCGCGGCTCCGCGCGTAGTAGTGGATCGGGACTTCGTGAATCCTGTAGCCAAGACGCAACACTCGAGCCGTGATCTCGGGCTCGATGTCGAATCGTGTGCCGTGAAGGTTGAGCCGTTTCCAGAGCTCGGTCCGAAGAACCTTGTAGCCGGTCTCCATGTCCGAGACGTAACAGTCGAATAGCACATTGGTGGCCAGGGTCACCGCTCTGTTGCCGATCACGAACCAGAAGCTGAAAGCTGTCTGGCCGGCAAAGCCTCGCACTCCGTAGACGACGTCCGCGCGACCTTCGACCAGCGGCTGCATCAGGTCGCCGTAGTCCTGGGGATCGTATTCGAGGTCCGCGTCTTGAACTACCGCAAAAGGCATGCGGAGCTCCTGAATCGCACGGCGCAGGGCCGCGCCCTTACCGCGATTGACGTCCTGTCGAAGGATGCGCACTCGCGAGTCGTTTTTCGCGATCTGTTCCAGGATCCCCCACGTGCCGTCTGTCGAGCCGTCATCGACGACGATCACCTCCCCCACCTCGGCACGAAGAAGCACGTGACCGAGAATGAGCTCGATGGTCCGGGCCTCGTTGTAGGCCGGCACCATGACAGACAGGAGTCCGTGCGATCGGGGGCTCATCGCCCCATCACTCTATCGCCGGACCGCCCGTCGGAGGCTTGCGCGATCAGCCGAATTGGAATCCGAAGTGCCAGAGTGCGTTGTCCAGGCCACGTAGGAAAATGTCGTTGCGACCTGGGCCCCAGGAGACCGCCGATGGATCTGAGGCGTACGTACCGCCCCACGGTTCCCAGCCCGTCCAGGCGTAGCCCAGCCAGGCGCGGTGCAGGAGACTGTTATCGCTCGCTCGCGCAAAGACGTCGAGCCGGTTGGACCCCCACGACGCCGCATCTGCGCCTCCGCCCAGGTTCCCTCCAAGCGACTCCCAGCCGTACCAGGCTCCTGCCCAGACCTTGTGATTCAGAGTGTTGTCGGTGCCGCGCGCGAAGACGTCGATGCGATTTGGACCCCATGAGACCGCGCTGGGGTCTGATGTGAGCGCCCCACCCAGGGATTCCCAGCTATACCAGGCTCCCGCCCAGACCCGGTGATAGAGCGCGTTGTCGGTACCCCGAGCGAAGACGTCAAGGCGGTTGTTACCCCACGAAGAAACGTCCGGACCTGACGTCAGGGACCCACCTAGCGACTCCCAGCTGCTCCAGGATCCCTGGTAGAACCTGTGGTAGAGGGCGTTGTCGGTGCCCCGCGCAAACACATCCACGCGCCCATTCCCCCAGGAGACCGCGGACGGGTCCGAGGTGAGCACGCCACCCAGACTCTCCCAGCCCCTCCAGGCGCTGCCATCCCACCAGCGGTGGTAAAGCGCGTTGTCGGTCCCGCGCGCGAACACATCCAGTCGGTTGGGACCCCAGGATGCGACGTCGGGTGCCGAGGTCAGAACTCCGCCCAGGGACTCCCAATGTGCAGAGAACTTCATGTCGATCTCATTCCAGAGCTCGGGAGCGTTGCCGTCGTAACCGAGAGCCCACATGCCCATGCCGCGCAGGTTCATCCTGTTCACCAGGTCGTACTTGATCCCCAGCGATTGCGCGTCGTCGTAGTAGAGCTCGCGCCAGCTGTTGAAGTTGGCCTGGCAGGGATCGTTGCTGGCCGGGCTCCACCAGCTGGCCCACGGTGACTGGGCGGTGTCGTCCCAGTTGTGGGTCAGCTGTTGCGCGCATGCCAGGTCTTGCACGATCTGGGAGTAAGCGGTCGCCGTCGCTCCGCTCGAGACGCTTGCATAGCGTGCCGTGCTGGTCGTGGACCACTTGTAGCCGTAGTACGGAACCCCCAGGATCACCTTCGACGCGGGCGCCTTGGTCAGGTACTCGGTCATCGACGTGGTGTCGTTGAACGTCCAGCCGTTGAGCGGCGCGTTTGGCCCGGCCTGGCCGGAAGCCATGTTGGCGAAGGACATGTCGTAAGCCATCACGAACATCGCATCGACGACCGGGGCGATGGCGTCGATCTTGAACAAGCCCAGGTCCCAGCTCGCCGATCCGGAGTTGGTGTCGACGCTCACGAACCCGGACGGCCATCGCTGATGCACAGCGGCTGACAACTTCGTCAGGAAGGTGATCATGCCTCCCTGGATGTTGGGATACGTCGGGTCGGTCGGGCACCCGTTGTCCCAACAGCTCCCTTCGAAGTCGACGTTCACACCGTCGATATTCTTCGAGGCGATGAGGTTGATCGTCTGCGAGATCACCCAGTCAGTGATCGGGGGATTGGTGACGATGTCATTTATGGATGCCGTGTTGAACTGCTTGATGACCACCACCACTCGATCCCCTGACTGATGCGCGCGGTTGACCATGTCGGTGAAGTCCGCGCTGTTCCAACCGGTCCAGGCCGAGTTCGTGGTGTCGAGGCTCCCATCCCAGTTCATGGTCAGCCCGAAGTAAGCGAGAGTGCTGAGCAGTGAGTAGTTCCAACTCGATTCTGCGTTGAGCGCCCAATAGGGGGCGAATCCAAACACCTCTCGCTGCAGCGGCCCACCCGTGATGACGAGACCGGTGCGAGGCGCGCCTGGCGCGGCAGCGGCGAACCTACCGGCCGCACCTACGGCGGATGGGACATTGGCGGCCACTCGCGGGAGGGGCGCGCTGGTCGCCGGCGTGAAATGCAGGACGTCAGCCGAATGCAGCGCATCGTCCCGAGCGTGCTGACCGACAGCGTGATCCCTGTTTACTGCGTGGACAACCGCCGGCAGGTGATTTATCCAACCGACCGATATCAAGGCGACGGTTGCTGCCGTCGTCAGTGAAGCCGCAATCTTGTGCTTCAAGGCCGGTAGGGTATCGAACTTGCCATGTCGCTGCAAGCCTAAGGGAGCGGCCGGTGTGACGAGTGATAATCTCGTCAATTCCCTATGACTCATGTTCCCGGCACAGCCAAGTCGGTCTGACGGAAGTACCAAGAGCCACGGTGAGGGTTGCGTTCGATGCGCACATGGTTGGCGAGCGAGAGACTGGCAACGAGAGCTATGCCGCCAACCTCATTCGTACTCTGGCAACGGACTGGCCCGAGGACACCTATCAGGTCCTGACGCCAAGCATCGAAAGGCTGAGGTCGGCCATCAATCTGTCGCCGAATGCAACTCCGACCTCGGTGTGGCCGGGCTGGTCTCCGCTCCGAATCTCATTGGGCATCCCCGTGACTTCGTGGTTGAACAAGTGTGATGTGCTTCACATGACCACCTACATCGTGCCGCCGCTGACGATGACGCCTACCGTGGTCACCATCCATGATCTTTCCTACCTGGTGTACCCGGGGGCTTTCTCGCGGCGCGTGCGAACGATGCTCACGACTCTTGTCCCGATGTCCTTACGCCGAGCGGCTCGAGTCATCGCAGTGTCCGAACACACGAAGAGCGATGTGATCCGCTTTTACGGTCTGGCGCCAGAGAAGATCGCTGTGACTCCGTTGGCTCCCGGACCCGCGTTTGTCGAGATGCCACGGGCCGCCGACGAACAGCTTCCGCCAGGAATCACAGAACCCTTTCTTCTTGCGGTTGGCAACTTCGAGCCGCGCAAAAATCTGGACCGTCTCCTGGAGGCTTTCTTCGTGATCGCACGAGAAGGCTTCGATGGACAGCTGGTGTTGGTAGGTAAAAGTTCGGGCACGCAAAGCATCGCCGCCCGGGCGCGCCAGAATGGATTGGAGTCGCGAGTGGTGCTGACAGGGTTCGTCACCGAACGAGAACTCGTACTTCTCTACAATCGCGCAAAGTTGTTTGTGTATCCCTCGCTGTACGAAGGCTTCGGGCTGCCACCGATCGAGGCCATGGCGTGCGGCTGCCCCGTCGTCGCCAGCAACACCTCTGTCATGCCAGAGACCTTGGGCGACGCCGCGATCCTGGTCGATCCGGAATCTGTAAATGACCTCGCTCATGCCATGGCTGCCGTGCTCGAAACGGATGGCCTGGCTCGGACGCTCAAGCAGAAGGGGATCGCACGAGCTCGTTCGTTCACGTGGCATGAGACCGCAGCCCGCACGCGGTCGGTTTACGTCGACATTGCCTCGAGGACTGAGCAGCGCAAGTCGGCGTGAGATGAAGGTAGCCATGCTGGGCACCCGGGGCGTCCCAGCCGCATACAGCGGCTTCGAGACGTGCGTGGAGGCCGTGGGCAAACGTCTGGCGGCGCGCGGGCACGAGGTCACCGTGTATTGCCGTCGCCACAAGGGTGACGCAACGATGCAGACGTACGAGGGCATGCGGCGTGTGACCCTTCCCGCCCTGCGGACCAAGGGCCTCGAAACCCTCTCCCACACTCTGCTCTCCAGCGTGCATGCGGTCACTCGCGACCGGCCCGACGCGGCCGTTGTTTTCGGCGTTGGCAACGCCGTGTTTTGCAGGCCGCTCAGGTGGGCCGGCGTTCCTGTTGCCATCAACGTGGACGGGCCCGACTGGAGCCGGCGGAAATGGGGCGCGGTCGGGCGCCGCTACCTACACTGGTCCGAGCGCGTCGCAGGTCACGCGGCGAGCCGCGTCATCGCCGACTCTCATGCTGTCGCCAGGTACTACGCCGAGCAATACCGAACCGAGAGCGTTTTCATCCCTTACGGCGCCGACATCCCTACCCCAATCGGCACCGCCGCGCTCGAGAAATTCGGCCTGCGCCGGCGGGGCTACCTCCTGGCGGTTGGGCGTTTCGTGCCGGAGAACGGCTTCCACCACCTCATCCAGGCGTACGCGGACGTGCGGCCGGAGATGTCCCTGGTCATCGTCGGGGATGCACCCTACAGCGAGGCCTACAAGCGCCGGCTCAAAGCAATGGCGCCGGCAGGCGTCATTTTCACCGGCTTCCAGTTCGGTCATGCGTACCACGAGCTGAGCCACGGCGCCTACGCGTTTCTGTTCGCGGGCGAGGTCGGTGGTACGCACCCGGTTCTTGTGGAACAGCTTGCGCATGGGAATTGTGTCGTGTCTCGCAGGACCGAAAGCAACGCTGAAGTTCTGGAAGATGCCGCCCTCTACTTCGCCGATGACGCGGAGCTCGCGGAGAAGCTGCGCGAAGTCATTGATGACAGCGAGACGGTGGTGCGACTGCGCCAACGCGCTGCCGAGCGTGCGGCCGTCTACTCGTGGGAACGCGTAACCGACCGGTACGAGGAAATCTTGAAGCAGCTGGCAACCGCACCGAACCCCGTGCTGTCGGACTGATCGCCTCGCCCTCACCCGCCAGGTTTGGAACTCAATACGGCCCGAAGCAGTACCCTTACGCCTGATGTCTCGACCGTCGCTCCGCGGTCGGCGGGCGCGGGTGGACGACCAACCTCAGCCACTGCCGACAGTCCACCTGGAAAGCGTGCGACGGCGCTCCTTGCGAACCGACTGGCTGCCGATCGCGCTGATTGGTGGTGACGCGATCATCGCCGGCGCGTCAGCGCTCCTCGGCTACGCCCTGCGCTATCGCCTGGGCGAGACCCTATCTGGCCGCGCTGCCCATCGTCATCGGTATCTATCTCTTCGCGCTCGGCGTGAACCACCAATACGTCTCGTGGCGCGGTCGGACCCTGGTTGATCAGGTGCTAGGGCTGTACAGCGGCGTCGGTCTCGCCGCCGTTCTCATCCTGGCCGCCATATCGCTTTTCAACCTTGGCGCCAGCTACTCCCGCTTGAGCATCACTTATAGCGTGCTGTTGTCCGCGTTCCTCATGACCGTGGAGCGCGTCCTGCTTCGGGAGTACGAGACCCGAATGCGCCGCAAGGGGGTGGGTACCGAGAACGTGCTCATGGTCGGCTCCGGTGTGAGCGCCGAGCTGATCATCCAGCGCATGAACATGTTTCCTCAGTACGGCTATCGAGTCTCTGCCGTCCTCGACGAAGAGCGCCCTCTCGGCACCACTGTCGCCGGCGTCAAGGTTGTCGGGCGCCCACCGGACCTGCCTCGGCTGGCAGAGGAGATGGGGGCGGATCAGGTCTTCATCGCGCTCCCTGGAAGCAAGCGCGACCAGCTGCTCCAGCTGATCAAACTCTGCGAGGACAAGAACCTCGAGTTCAAGATCGTCCCCGACCTCATCGAGCTGATGAGCACTCGGATCGACGCCAACGCCATTGACGGACTCCCACTTGTCGGAATCCGGCGAAGCCGGCTGCGTGGAGCAACCGCCAGCCTCAAACGTGCGATCGACATCCTGGTCTCAGCCGTCGCCCTCGTCATCCTCAGCCCGCTTCTGATCGTCCTCGCGGGACTCATACGCCTCACCGCGCCGGGAGCCCCGGTCCTATTCAGGCAGGAGCGGGTGGGCATGAATCAGCGCCCTTTCACCATCTACAAGTTCCGCACGATGATCCCCGATGCGGAAGCGCACACCGGACCAGTGGTGGCCAGGCCGGGTGACGCGCGAGTGACAATCGTCGGTCGATTCTTACGCAAGTCAAGCCTCGATGAGCTTCCTCAGCTGTACAACATCCTGCGCGGGGACATGAGCCTTGTAGGGCCTCGACCGCAGCCGGTCTACTTCGATGAACGCTACCGAGACGAGACTCCGCGCTACCTCGAGCGTCACAGCGTCCGTCCGGGACTCACGGGTTGGGCAGAGGTGAATGACTTGCGGGGCGCGGCACCCATCGCCGATCGGACGCTGTATGACGTGTACTACATCGAGAACTGGTCGCTCAGGCTCGATGTCAAGATCGTCTTGCTCACAGTCCTCCGAGTACTCTTCCAGCGCAACGCCTACTGAGCCCGCACGTGGGACGGCGGCAACGACGGTGAGCGGTCTCGCCTCGGCGCGGTTCGCGGCAACGGCTCGAGACTACATCGCGGCGCACCGGTACTCGGTGACGCTCACGTTCGCCGTGGTGACATGCGCGCTGGCACCCGCGTATGTCGTGCGATGGCGCATTGCGTTCGTCCCCACCACGCTTCTCGAGATCGCCATCCTGCTCACGGTGGCGGCGTTCGCGGTGGAGACCGCGCGACAGCGGTCGCCAGTCGTCTGGAGAGGCCCATTCACGTTTCCAGCGCTGGCTTTCCTGCTCGCGGGCGCCATCTCGGTGCTGGTCGCCCCCGACCGCCGCGCTGCGCTCGGCCTCTACCGTGCGTACTTCATCGAACCGATTGCGTTTGGGGTCATCGTCGCGACGATCGTCGACAGCAATCGCCGAGCGCTGATGTTGCTTGGCGGCCTCGCAGCCGGCGGGCTGGTGGCCGGCGCCGCGAACTCCATCGTTGTCCTGGCTGCATTGCGTGCGCACGCCCTGGACGTGACGCTGACGCCGCCGGTCGTGATCTACAACACGTCAAACGCCGTTGCCCTCTACCTCGTGCCACTTGTCGCGGTCTCGGCCGGCATCGTGTTCTATGGAGTCAACCCGAAGCTGCGCCTGGTCAGCGGCGCCTTCACCGCCCTGGCTCTGATAGCCGTGGTCCTGAGCTTCTCCCGTGGTGGGTATCTCGCATCGGGCGCAGTCGCGTTGGGTCTTGCGGTCATGCATCGGCGGCGCTGGTGGTGGCTGGCAGCGGGGCTCGCAGCTGCCCTCATCGCCCTCCAGATCCCGCAGATCTCAGCTCGCGTCTACACCGAGATCGATCTGACCAACGGTCGCAACACGTTGGTGGGACGCTTTCACCTCTGGGATGCCGCGCTCCAGATGCTCAGCCACCACCCCTTTTTCGGGGCCGGGCTTTCGGGTTTTGCCGCCGCACTGGCCCCGTACTGGAATCCAACCCACATCGACCGCTTCACGTACCCCCACAACATCGTCCTGAACTTCTGGACCGAGACCGGCGTGCTCGGCGTTGTCGCGTTCGCGTGGATTCTGGTCACAGGCTTCAGAGTGAGCTGGCGTGGCTGGCGTAAATCTGACATCGATTGGCGCCCGATTCATCTGGGCGTTTTCTTCGCCCTCGTGGCGGTGATCGTGCACGGACTCGTGGACGTTCCGTATTTCAAGAACGACCTCAGCCTCGAATTCTGGACGCTGGTCGCGATCAGCTGGTCAAACGTCTACCGTCTGGGCCCGAGGCCGGCTTAAAGGCTCCCTATCCGCCGCATTCGCCTCCGTCCGCACGTATGGGTGGAGGGCAATCGCGAGCAAGAGCAAGAGCGAAGGAGCGAGCTGCATCATGAGGCGGTCAAAGGTCGTCGAAACGATGTAATCCGTATCAAAGGGCGTGATCAGATAAACGATGAAGTAGCCGGCCGCCTGCACGGATATTGCTATCAGGACAGGCAGCGCAAAGGGCGCACGCGAAAAGGCGATGAGCACGACGGTGCGACTGCCCGGCCTGGAAGGGTCGGCACGAGCTCACGCCAGCCCTGCTGGCTGACAAGTCGCGCCGCGTGGATCCCATTGAACCTCAAGTAGAGCTGCCAGGCGATCAGCGGCGCCACGCCGAGCAGTACCACGATTACGAACGTCCGATCCAGCCCAGGCGCCTTCTTCAGGCGCAGTGCCTTGATCAGATATGGAGCTCCCAGAACGACCACGACTATGCCGAGGAAGCTCACGCCCTCGTTCTTGGTCAGCGCACCCAGGCCCGCATAAACGACGGCCAGCGCGTACGAAAAATGATCGCCGGTGCGAAGCCCTTGAACAAGGTGTAACAGGCTGACCAGCATCAGGATCGCGAACGGGTAGTCCGCCCAACCCATGTACGGGAAGCTGAACAGCGCGCTGAGGAAGATCGGCATCGCCGCGAGGACGAATGTGAAGGTGATCGCGAGCTGACGGCCCAGCAGGTCGCGAACTGTGACCAGAAAGCCGACCACGCCCGTCAGGAAGAAGAGATACGTCACCGACTTGCCGAAGATGTCGTCGAGATGGCCCGAAAGGGCGTACAGGGAGTCGACCATCAGCGAGTACAGGGGCGGGTAATCCAGGTTGCGCCGGATGTCGGTCGAGATGGGAGCGAGATTCACCGCTTGCTGTGCGTAGTACAGCTTGGCTTTGAAGAGCCAGATCGCGATCGCATCCCAACCGAGAACGGGCTGTGTGACCAGGTTGAGCAGGTACACGAGCCCAAGCGCGACCAATCCAAGGAGCAGCACCAGCTCCAGCGGTCCTGAGGCCGCCAGAAGCCGTATCTCGGTCGTGACCGCCCGCCAGTCATCGGCGGCGGCTCGACGCAACTCCCGCCGGCGAACAACCCCAGCGACCAGCCACGGCGCGAGGATCGTGAGCGGATTCCACGGGATGTGAACCGCTCCGTAGATCCAGAGCTGGATGGCCAGCGCGCTGCCACCCAGGAGTGGTGCCGTGGCTCGCACGAGACCGCCTGGATTCGCCACCACGAGGCCGACCAAAAGGCGGCCGATCGAGTAGGCGATGGCCAGGTACGCGATCAGGCCCACGACCGACAGCGCCGGGGACCAATCAGCCATTGCGTACGTAGGTGGTAACGACGTAGTCGGGGTAGAGATAAACCTTAGACGGCGTGAAACCTCCGAAATCCGGCGGTGCTTCGAGGGGTCGGCGAACCACCATCAAGGCATCGGCGTCTTGCAGTGAAGGTGGATTGAAGGTGGTCGCGATCGTCACCTTTCGCGGAAACAACCAGAACGTCGACCAGAAGTAGGCGTACCAGTAGTCCGGAGGATTGTTCCAAACGACAACCACCCTGTCGCCGGAAGGGAGAGAGTCTCGAATGTGAATCAGGCTCTGCTCGAAGCCGTCGCCCGAAACGGCCTGTGTGGCCCATGGTGGTGTCACCAGCGCCGACCTGAAGTGTTCGTTGAGGACGGCGTCCCCGCTCACGATCAGGCTGCGAACGGCCCAGGCGGTGACGAAGACGATCGCGACCCGGCGAAGAAACGTCGCGCGCCGAGGCGAGGTCACTTGGGCCGGATCTCGAGAGATGCATCTTTGCCTCGATCGGGCAGTTGACCGGGCAAGAGATCGCGATAGGCACCCAGGTGGAGATCGACGTGCTCCCGAAGGTTCAAGGTGTCATTCAGGGACTGTTCGTCCGTCGCCTCGAGATGCCGGGCCTGCAGTATCGCTTTCGCCAGGTCTGCCACCGTGTAGTCGCCGGCGCGCAGGAAAACGATCCGTGGCTGCCGGCGAAGTGAATCTGAGGTGGCCGGCCCGACCGTTGTCACGACCGGCAATCCGTGCTCACGAGCCGCCTGCAGGGTTGTGTTCCTTCCAGATGCGCCATCCGGATACAGGAAGACCGAGACGTCTGCCGCCTGCAATGAAGCCGACACCGCCGCGGGATCGACATGGTCCATCCATTGGACGACGCCATCGAGTCCCATGGATCTTGCCCTGTCCCTGAGAAAGACTCCATAAGCTCGTGCCGCGTCTGGGTCGTACTCCGCCTCACCGCCGACGACCCAGAGTCGCACCGTCGTGAGCGATCGGCTCAACTCATTGACTGCATCGATGATGTCTTCGATGCGACGGCGTGGATGAATCAACCCAAAGGTGACCACGACCACGTCCGCAGCCGACGCCCCCCAGCGCTTCCGCCATGCCTGCCGGTCCACGCCTGCGACGACCGGGATGGTGGAGATCATCGCGCCGGTAAGGATCCGCGGCCGGAATGGTCTCAGCGCACGCTGCAGGCTTGAAGCCTCCACAGGGTCGAGAGTCAACACGAGACTCGATGTGAGAGCCATGAAATTGATCGCAAGCCGGGCGATCAAGCGCCGTTCGCGTCGCTCGTGAATGGTCAATACCGCCGGCACGCCGCACGACCAGCGCACCGCAAGCGGCAGCAGGACGATGCCGAGCCCGCGGCCATAGCCGATCGCCGGGTACTGGATGTGGACGATGCCAGGCGCCCGGACGCGAATCATCTCCACCAGCTGGAGCAGGTTTCGCAAACCCCACCCGGGTGCACGCAAGACCACGGCCGGAGCAGCCGCGTCCGTGCGCACGCGCTCGTTCTTGCTGGTGAGGACGAAGATCGACACCCCCGGACTTCGCGCAAGCTCGGTGACCAGTCGGGCCGTGTAGTCACCAATGCCACACCGGAGATCGGGCAGCGATCCAGACACCATGACGATCTTCAAGCCCGTTTTCCCACCAATCGCGTCAGGACTTCCCATTCAAGAGATGCCCTCGACTGGAGTCTGCGATCGGCCAGGCCGGCCACGGCGAACGCGCCGGATCGCAA
>WNEY01003689.1_pt1 | contig 11535 bp, 11 predicted proteins | sample 5400531 | NCBI WGS metagenome assembly WNEY01 (sample SAMN13153338, study PRJNA577476) | soil metagenome | isolation source: 200 cm saprolite under Douglas fir tree site 1 | place: USA:California | collected 2015-04-18
GGGTGCACGCGGAGCTGAGCCGGCAGGCCGTCGGTCAGGTCCGTGAACTCGACGAGGTGCACCAGGTACACGAAGTAAGGCTCATTCATGAGCGCCGCGGAGATCGTTCGGTAGAGCGCGCCCGTGGCCAGATGAAAATTGCTGTAGAAGGGCAGGTTAAAAATCCGCGTTCGTGGGAGGGGGACTTCGACAATGGGCCGCGCCGGGCCCTTCCGTGTCCACTTCTCCTTCGAGGGATAGTACATGCCCCGCGACAAACCCATCGAGGCCTCCCCGAAGCTGTCCGGCACCAGGCGCCCCGAGAGGACTCGCCGATAGATCCTCATCGCCGGGTGCAATACGCTCCAAAAGGCCGACGAATCGTATTCGAGCCCGAGCTCTTCCAGAATGTCGAGCACCGCCGCGTTCACCTGGTAGCCCGGCGCCCTGAAACCTACGGGCGGCGTCCCCGTGACGCGGCGTATCACATCCGAGCAGTCCTCGACCTCCCTCCGGAGTTCGGCCGCTCTCAGCGCCGTGAGGCCGAACGGGTGGGAATACGTGTGGTTGGCGATCTCATGGCCCGCGTGGTGGGCCTGTTGGAGCATCGCCGCCGCCACCGGGCTCTTCTCGAGCTCTTCGCCGATGCAGAAGAACGTCGCCTGGATCCCGCATACCCCCAAGAGGTCTAGGGCGCGCGTCATCGCCAGCTCATAGAAACGGTCGAGGTCGGGGCAGCTCCCGCCGAAGCCCCAGAACCGGAGCAGCGTGTCCGGGGAGTCCATGTCGATGTGAATCGATGCGAGCTTCGGAGCCATGGGTTCGCTACGCGGGGTTTTCTCTGATGTGGGCATCGACGAGGATCCTGACGATCCGTTCGGCGGCCTGGCCGTCCCACAGAGGAGGGAATCCGTTCCGCCGAGGCGGCTCATCCAGCGCGCGGAGAGCCTCATCCACGATCCGCACGGCGTCGGTCCCGATGACGCGGTTGGTGCCGTGGGTGACCGTGGCTGGACGCTCCGTCGTATCGCGAAGGGTGAGGCACGGAATCCCGAGGAAGGTGGTTTCTTCCTGGACGCCTCCGGAATCGGTGAGCACCAGACGGGCGCGGCTCATGAGGGCGATGAAGTCGAGATAGCCGAGGGCATCGAGGTAGGCGATCCCCTTGCGGTGAAGCGGCTCTCGAGAATCCGGCATCGTTCTGAACAAATATCCTTGGCGGAGGAGTTGCTGCTTGACTCGCGGATGAAGGGAAAAAACGATCGGAACCTGACGAGCCAGCGCGTGAAACGCATCGAGGAGATTCATCAGGGTCAGTGGATCGTCGACGTTCGAGGGGCGATGGAGGGTCAGGACAACATAGGGGTCGCCGGCACCCAGCCCGAGGCGGGTCAACAACGACGACTTTTCCCAGCGACCACGGGAGGCCTCAAGGGCGTCGATCATCACGTTGCCGACGAAGTGGACCTTCTCCGGTGCGATGCCTTCGCGCCGAAGGTTCTCCCGACCGCTCTCCTCGGTGACGAAGAGGAAATCCGAGATGGCATCCGTGAGGAGTCGGTTGATCTCCTCCGGCATGGTGCGGTCAAAGGAGCGCAGTCCCGCCTCGACGTGGGCGACAGGAATGTGGAGCTTCACGGCCGTCAGCGCGGCGGCCAGGGTGGAGTTCACGTCCCCCACGACGAGCACCAGATCGGGACGCACCGTGTCGAGGACGGGTTCGAGGCGCCGCATGACTTCTGCCGTCTGCACCGCATGAGATCCCGAGCCGACACCGAGGTTGAAGTCTGGTGACGGGATTCCCAGTTCCTCAAAAAATTGCGTCGACATCGGCCCGTCGTAGTGTTGACCGGTGTGCACGAGGGTCGGTGTGATCCCCGAGCGGCGTCGCATCGCACTGATGAGAGGCGCCATCTTCACGAAGTTGGGCCGCGCACCCACGACGTTCACGATCCTCATAGACACCTACAGCCTGGTGATCCGGCCGGCCGGCGCCGGACATCCCCACGTGGCATTTCGGGTGTCGACGACGAGGGGGGCGATTTCCACCACTCGCCGATAGTCGAATTCCGGATGGTCGGTGAGGATCAGCACGCAGTCGGCCGCCGCGAGGCCCTGATCGATGAGCTCGATGGCCTTGAGCACGATCCCGTCGAGGATGATCGAGGGGACATAGGGGTCTGCGTAAGAGATCTCGGCGCCTTTGTCCCGCAGCCGGGTGAGGATCTCGAGCGCCGGCGACTCCCGGGTGTCGCCAACACCTCGCTTGTACGCCACTCCGAGGGCGAGGATCTTGGCGCCGTTCAGGCAGCGGCGCTGTTCGTTGAGCGCCTGGGTGACCAGCTCGACGACATAATCCGGCATAGAGCGGTTGATCTGGTCGGCCAGGTGGATGAAACGCGCCTCATACCCGTTCAGGCGCATCTTCCAGGCGAGGTAGTTGGGGTCGACGGGGATGCAATGACCGCCGATCCCAGGACCGGGATAGAAGGGCAGGAAGCCGAAGGGCTTGGTGGCGGCGGCGTCAATCACCTCACGGGTGCTCACGCCCAGTCGGCGGCACATCAGCGCAAACTCGTTGGCCAGAGCGATGTTGACGTTCCTGAAGACGTTCTCGTAGAGCTTGGCCAGTTCGGCCACCTTCGGGCTCGAGACCTCCACGACCGTGGTGATGACCTGCCGGTAGAGCAGGGCGGCCAGCCGGCGGCAGGCCGGGGTGATACCCCCCACCACCTTCGGGATGTCCCGCACCTTGAAGGTCGGGTTGGCCGGGTCGATCCGCTCGGGCGAGAAGGCCAGGAAGAAATTCTCCCCCACTTGGGCTCCGCGGGCCTCGAAGAGCGGAAGAAGGAGCTCCTCGGTGGTCCCCGGATAGGTCGTGCTCTCGAGGATCACCAGCTGCCCCGGCCGGAACTGGAGCGCGACCTGCTCTGCTGCGGCGACCACGAAGGAGATATCTGGATCCTTGGATTTCCGCAGCGGGGTGGGCACACAGATGATCACGACGTCGCTCCGGGCCAGCGCGGAGAAGTCGGAGGCCGCCTCATAGCGGCGGGCGCGGACCAGGGCCGCCAGGTCTTCGCTCGCGACATCGGGGCTGTACGAACGCCCGGCGTTGAGGGCCCCGACCCGATCCAGGTCGACGTCCACGCCTGTGACGGCGAACCCGGCGCGGGCAAATTCGACGGCCAACGGAAGGCCCACATAGCCCTGGCCGATGACGCTGACGTGCGCGTGGTGTTTTCGGATGCGCTCGAGCAGGTGTGCTTCAGTCATTGCGATGCCTCATTAGGTCCAGCTCCAGGACGGCGCGGCTAGCTTGTACGGATCATGGCGTGGAGGCGTGGTCGAGCGGAGCCTGCCGTCACTAATCGTGCAACGTGGCTGTGACGAGCGTGCTGCCGGCGTCGTTCCCGATGACGAACCGCAGCGTCACCGGGTTCGTTTTCCCGACTGGAGCGTCCTTGCCCTCGGCCTTGAACGCGAAGCGTTTCCCGTCCCGCGCATCGATCTTCACCTCGAGCCTCGCGCTGCCAACGACTCCTTCGAACTTGAACGCGCGCTGCCCGTCGCGCCGGAACGAGCCTGCCGGGATCACCACCGCAAAGGCCCCGACGTCGAGACTCACGTCCTCGATCATGGGGTCGATCCCGTTGCTCCCCGCGCCCAGGGTGAACGTACCCGTCGCCTCGAACTCCCGCTCTTCCGCGTCAATCTTCACGCGGGCCGCGAGGTTTGCGAAGGGCACCTCCTCCATGGAGACGGCATAACTGCCCGAACCGGCAAACAAGGTCGCCCCCTTGGGTAGGGTGATTTGGATGACCCTGGCCGCACTCAGAAAGTCAGCGGATGCGCCGCCGATGAGTGCGACGTTTGCCCCGGATGCGACGTCCGCTCCAGTCGTCAAGTGACCAGTGAGAAAAAAGGGCTGGTCGTACTCGAAGGTGAAGCTGGCCGTCACGAGTTCACTCAAAGCGAGGCGAGGGGGATCGAAGGGCGTGGGGTGTGTTACTAGACTCCTCTCGTGAGAACGTCGAATGAGATTCTTTGTCGTAGAGGTTGACTCACCCGTCCGTGGATCACCTGGCCCTGCAATGGTTTGATCAAGGGAGAAAAAAAACAACGCGGTTTCTACGGCAGGCTGATTCTCGAGAAAAACTAGCTCTCCCGCACTCACTTGTAACGTGCCTTCTAGCAGCACGCTGAGTGACGCGGTGCCGGCCCCGGAACCGCCGACGATCACGAAGCCATCCGTCCACTGCGAAAAGGCGCGGGCACTAACACCGGACCCGTCCTGCAGCAAGCTCGTGCTCATCGCGTCATTGCGCCCGAAATCGGTGGTCGCCGTCGCTTGATAGGATCCGGCGAATAAAGCGGACGGGCCCAACGAGAGCGAGACAGAGGCGGAGGTGGTGCCGATCGCGGATCGCCCGTTGAGAATGCTGGGTCCCAGGATAAAGTAGGCATCCGCCTTTGACGTTAGGGAGCCGGTGGGCGCGAGGGGCACAGCCTGAGCGACCGTAAAAACGCTCGTGACAAGAAGAAAATTAGAGATAACGAGAAGACATGTCGACAGACCGTTGCTTGTCCTAAACCGGAATCCCCAATGTGGACCCATTCTTCTTCCCCTACGCCGCTAAGTGAGCCACGCGCTCGTCAACCTGCCGTTCCGCCCGTGCGGAAGAGATGCAAGGCTGAGACGCGGCGCCACCAGTTGGTCCGATGGCCGTTGGGGGACCCGCCATAGGCGGAGTAGTAGCCGGAATATCCCGAGAACGGGCGATCATCACCGTTGAACACGAGACCGATCAATTTGGCCGGGTCCATGACATCCAGGGCTGCTTCGACCAGCTTCCGTGGCGTCTTGTGGGCTGCCACAATCAGGAGAAAACCATCAGTCCATTTTGCGATGATTCGGCAGTCTGGGACCGGAAGGAAGGGCGGCGTGTCGATGACGACATAGTCGTACTGCTGGCGCGCCTCATCGAACAGTTCTCCGACCCGCGGCGATTTGAGCACCTCGTAGGGGGCAGTGGTTCCCCGGCCGGCCAGTAGCACCGAGAAGCTGAACGGGGGACAACGCCGCACCACGTCCGCCAGCCGGAGGTTCGGAGCCAGAATCGTGTCCACCAGGCCAAGGCTGCCGGCATCGCCCCACCCAAGGTGGCCTCGCACGGAGCCCCGTCGAATGTCGGCATCGACAAGGAGGACCCGAGCTTCAGCGGACTGCGCCAGGGCGCCCGCCAGGTTGATCGCGGTGGTCGTTTTGCCGTCGCCGACGGCCGGGCTCGTAACCCCCAGCATTCGCAGGCCGCTGTCCTTGTGCGTCTGCTCAACGATGTGTCGGAGCACGCGGTACTGCTCGGCCGCGAAGGAGGAGACGGCGAGGAGGCTCACCAGACGCTCCTCCATCCCATCCCGGCGCCGCCCCGCCTGCTCCGGGACGGAACCCTCTCGCTCGCCTTGCTTGCGTGACTTGAGGAATTTGGTCATTTGACCACTCGGATGGAATCCCGTGCCAGAATCCCGAGCAATTGCTCGTTTCCGTGGGCGATGTACTGTGAAGCCTTGATAATGACCCCAAGCGCCAGCATGAGCGCGACGGCGGCGAAACAGAACCGCCACCTTCCTCGACGTCTATCAGCCTCGGTCACGATCAACGGAATGCTGACCAGAACGGGCGCCCCCGCATGGGCCCGGAGATCGTCCACCGTGTGGAATGACGTGTCGAGCTGCTCGGCCAGCACCATCGCCCCCGCCGCCATCCCGAGCGCGAGCATCAGGCCTATGAGGAGGAGTTGGATTCGGTTGGGTGCCGCCGGCTGCTTCGGGGGAATGGCGGGATCCAGTATGCGAAACCGCTCGCCCCTCTGGGTCTGCTCGATGCTCTCTGCGAGCTGGGCGTCCTCGTATCGTTTCAACAGCGAGGAGTAGAGGTCCATTGCCGTCTCGTAGTCCCGCGACAACTTCCGAAACTCTTGCTCGCGTTGGGGCGCGTTCTCGACCCGCCGCTGGTAGGCGGCGATGCCCTGCCGGAGCCTCTGCTCCTGGGCTTTGAGAGCGTTGATCTCCGCGTCGACTTTGCCGAGGGCCGCCTTGCGCGGGAGATCCGCCGACGTTGCTGGCGCCGTTTCCGCCCACACCTCCGGCTTCCCCTCGGCGAGGTCGCGCTCGAGAGCGGCGATCTCCGCCTTCACCCGGATCACATCCGGATACTTGTCGGTAAAGCGCCGGCGAAGCTCGGCTAGCTCTTGCTTCAACTTGGCGATCCCGGCGGTTATGGTGTCGGGCGTCGCAGCGGGGTCCGCCTCGCCGAGCTCCTTCGCGAGTGCCGCTCGCCGATCCATCGCCCGCAGCTGGTTTGCGCTGTTCAGGTCGAGCTGCGACTGGAGTCGCTCCAGCGTGGCCAGGTTCACCGTCATCTGCTGGGGAAGCTCGCCGATGTAGCGGCTCTGGAACTCCCGGACTCGCTGTTCCTGCTCATCGAGTCGCTTCTTCGTCTCGGCGAGCTGAAGCTTGAGGAACTCGGCCGTGCCAGCTGCCTGCTGCTCGCGGAGTCTCACGTTTTCCTCGACGTAGAAGGACGCGAGCGCATTGGCGACCCGGGACACCGTCTCCGGATCGCGTCCCTGGTAGCTGAGGTTAAACGCCACGGTCGCGCTACGCCCACTCGTCGCCTGGACTCCCTTGAGCTCGAGCTCGATGTCACGCCGCATTTTCTGGACGGCCGCCTCGATGGGAGCCCGTGTTCTCAAGTCCTGATAGAGGCCAAGGTGCTGAATCAAATCAGCCAGCCGCGCCCGGCTGAGGATCTCCTGGCTGATCGTCTGAAGCCTGGTCTCGAGCTCGCCCGTGACCGATGATCGAACGAACGTCTCGGAAACCTGGTAGCGTTCCACCAGCACCGTGGCCGTAGACCGGTAGATGTCCGGCAGGAACCTCGCAACGCTGACTACGGCGGTGAGGACCACCGCGAAGACGACGATCCCCACCCACTTTCGCCGGCTCCACACCCCCAGCACCAGATCGAAGACTGAGCCTGTCCCCACGTGCATCTCGTCCGTCCCCGACTCGCGTCGCATCTACGGCACCAGAATGATAGCGTCGGGCTGGAGGAAGAGATTCGCGTGCTTGCTTTTGGCGGTGATGACCGTGTTGGAGCTGAAGGGGATCCGTTTCATGATGGCGCCTTTGGTCCGCTGAGGAAATTCACCGGCTGGGCCAGCAACCGTCGCGGTCAGGCAGCGCGGCCGAGTCGCTCTCGCCGTCGACGCGCCTGCCGACGGACGTTGGCGCTCGCGGCGCCGTGCCCTGAGAACACAATCTTGACCGTCTCGAACAGGATCTGCAGGTCCAGCCAGAACGATACGTGTTTGAGGTAATAGAAGTCGTAGCGGACCTTCTCCATCTCCTCCTCGAGGGTGTTCGCGTACCCATGGTTGACCTGCGCCCAGCCGGTAATCCCCGGCCGGACCGAGCATCGGAGCGAGTAGTAAGGAATCGCGTCGCCCGACACCTCGCTCAGGTTACGGACCGCCAGGATCATGAGCTCGAGGTTCGTCACCGGGTGGGGCCGGGGACCCACGAGGTTCATGTCGCCCCGGAGGACGTTGGCGAGCTGGGGGAGCTCGTCCAGCCGGAACCGCCTGAGCCACCGCCCGAGGCGCGTGATGCGATCGCAGTTGTCCAGCTCCCACTCGGACGTCGCCCGGCTGCTCGGGTGCATGGTGCGGAACTTGATCAGCTTGAAGGATCGCCCGCCCAGCCCTACGCGCGCCTGGATGAAGAACAGAGGGCCCCGCGAGTCCAGCTTGATCAGCAGCGCAATCAGACCCAGGGCAGGCGCCAGCACGATCAACCCGATGACCGACGCGAGGAGGCTGAACGCCCGCGAGAGCGCGAGCTGTAGCGGTGACGGTTGGAAGTAGGAGGAGAAGAGGACGCTGCTCGGCCTGAGCGCCTCGAGGGCCAGCTTGCCGGTCAAGCGCTCATAGGTCTCGACGGCGTCCTCGACCAGGATTCCGCGCGCCCGCGACTCGAGGAGCGGGTAGAGCGGCAGACGGCCCCGCCGCTCGGCGAGTGCGACGACGATGCGATCGGGCCGGGTCGCTTCGATAACGCGACCGAGGTTCACGGCGTCGTCCACCACGCCGACGACGACGTACCCCAGATCGGGCCATCGCTCGATCTCGTCGATGACCTGGCGCGTCAGGGGGCTCGCCCCGAGGATCAACACGCGTTCCTCGACACGACGAGGGCGCCGGACACCGCGCCACGCGCGCACCCCGAGCACAAAACTGACAATGACGAGGAGGCTCGCGACGAGCCGATTCCCGTCGAGTTGCGCCTCCGGAACCAGGCTGTAGACGATGCTCATCGGATTCACACGAAGCCGTCGGCGGCCGTGCCGTCCCTACACCCACTCCGTGCGCTTGGCCACTAGGTCACAGAGGATCGGCCCAAGCTTGTCCGGGGCGTGCCGCACCACCGGACCGGGCTCGAGAAGATCGCCGCGGACGATCACCGATGGCTCGCCGGGCAGCGCGAAGTCGGGGTCCACGGGGCTCCCGCCCTCGGCGGCGTAGCGTGCGCGGACCTTGGGCGGGATCGGAGTCGTGTTGACGACGACGTGATCGAACACCTCCGGCGGCAGGCCGTGGACGGCGAGAGCCCGAAGGTGCTCGGCGACGCCGTATCCGACGCTCTCGCCACGCTCGGTCATCGCGTTGCACACGAAGATCCGAACGGCGCGCGAGTGCGTCACCGCCTCGGCCACGCCCGGAACGACCAGCGTGGCGAGGAGACTCGTGTAGAGACTTCCGGGACCCAGGATCACTGCGTCTGCCTCGCGCAACGCCTCCAGCACGCCCGGCGCCGCGGCCGCATCCGGAGGATCGATCCGGACGCGCTTGATCGGGGCGCCACTGCGCGGGATCTCGGACTCGCCGTGGACTGAGCGGCCGTCCAGGAGGTCGGCGACCAAGTGGACCCGCTGGGTGGTCGACGGCAGGACGAGGTCGTCCACACGCAGCAGCTCAGCTGCCAACCGGATCGCCGTCACCTCGTCGGTCGCGACCATGTCGAGCGCCGCTAGGAGGAGGTTCCCGACGGGGTGCTGAGCCACGCCGCCGTCGAACCGGTACTGAAGCGCCGCCGACACCTCCGGAGTCACCCGCGCGAGCGCGATGAGGCAGTTGCGGATGTCGCCGGGCGGCAGCACGCCGTACTGCCTCCGTAGGATTCCCGAGCTCCCACCGTCGTCCGCGGCCGTCACAATCGCGGTGATCCGGCTGGTCGCCGCGAGGTGGCGACGCAGCGCCGTGAGGACGACCGGCAGCCCCGTACCACCCCCAATAGCGACGACCATCACGATTTCCTCCACGGCCAGCGCCGTGGAGCCTTGGAAGACGATCCCGCGTACACGTCGTCGTAGCCGTCGTAGCTGGAACGCCGCGCGCCGGCGCCGTCGAACGCGAGGCCCACCACCTTCGCCGGGTCCATCAGGCCCAGGGCCTCCGCCAACACGGCCCGCCGCGGGCCATGCGCCGCGACGACGACGAACCCGTCCTGTCTCCTCAAACCCGCATGGAGCGCGAAGCGAGTGATCAAATTCTCGATCCGTGCACGGCTCAAGATCTCCTGACTGATCGTCTGAAGCCGAGTCTCGAGCCCACTCGTGATGGCCAAGGCGGCGAGGGCGACCACGAAGACCACTCGCGCGCCACCTACGGCACCACCACGATGTCGCCAGGCTGGAGGAAGAAGTTTTCGTGCTCCCCGTCCGCCGCAATGACCTTGTTGTAATTGAAGGGAATCCGCTTCACGGTCGTTCCGTTGGGCCTGAGGATGAAGATTCGGCCGCGAGAGGCGAAGTCGCTGAACGAGCCGGCCTGGGCGAGGACGTCCAGCACGGTGGTCCGGCTCTTGAGCTCGTAGCGGCCCGGAGTCTTGATTTCGCCGATCACGGCGACCTTGAAGCTCCGCACTTCTCGGACGATGACGGAAATTTCGGGCGTGGGCACGTACTCGGCGAGCGTCTTCGTCAGGACGTCCCGCAGCTGCATCGGGGTGAGGCCCGCCGCCTGCACGTCGTTGAGAAGCGGGAGCGAGATCTTGCCGTCCGGGCGGACCGGCACGGTGCGGCTGATGGCGGTGTTGTTCCACACGGCGATGTCGAGGACGTCCTCGGGGCCGATCCTGTACTCGCCGTTGGCCCCTGCGGCCCCGGAGCGGCCCTTCGGCGCTTCCTGTCCTGTTGCGAGCCCGGTGAGGATCAGCGACACGACGAGAGCCGCGGTGATGACATACCTACGTAGCGTCATGATGCTCGTCCTCGTGGGCCTACGCCGGAACCACCCAGGTGCAGTCAACGTGCGCGGCGACGCTGCGCTGTAAGAGATCGACCGACACTACCAGCAGGCCCCGGTTCGGCTTGGTGCGAACGAGAATGCCTTCCACGTCCGCCAGCGGGCCGCGCGTGATCCGCACCCGCTGGCCCTCGCGCAAAAAAGCGTACGGTAGGGCGGGGACCCCGGCATCGACGATCCGCCGGATCGCGTCGACTTCCGCGTCAGGAACCGTCGCCAGCCGGTCCCAGCGCTCGCCGAGGACCTGCACCAGTCCTCGCGCTTTCAGGACCTCGACGTAGCTCGCTTTGTCCATCGCGCCGTGGAGGAAGACGTAGCCCGGAAACATCGGAATGCGGATGAGGTGCCGGAGCCCGCCGCGCCGCGACCACTGGTCGATCTTCGGCAGGAACAGGTCGAACCCCTTCGCCGCCAGCTGGTCGTGCACCAGCTCCTCGCAGTGACTCCGCGTCCACAGCGCGTGCCACGCCAGTGCCGGCGACGCCTGCACGGCACCGTCGTCCACCACGGCAGCGTCCTGGATCGGCGAAATCGCTTCGGTCATCGTTGCGCCATTCATCGGATGGGCTTCGCCCCCTTTGGTTCGTGGCCCCCTCTCGGGGCCGAACCGCACAGGCCCGTAGTCATCATTCGTCGCGGTCGGGGTCCGCCGAGCGGACGAGCCCGACCCCTACTCGACCGTGACGCTCTTCGCGAGATTCCTGGGCTGGTCCACGTCGCAGTCCCGGAGCACCGCGATGTGGTACGCCAGGAGCTGCAGCGGAATCGCGTAGAGGATCGGCGTCAGCAGCTCGGACACCTGCGGGACGTAGAGCACGTGATCCGCCCGCGTCGCGATCTCGTCGTCCCCATCGCTCGCGACGGCGACCACGAGGCCATTCCGAGCTTTCACCTCTTCGATGCTCCCGAGCACCTTCTCGTACAGACGCCCGCGCGGCACCAGCACAACCACCGGCAGCTTCGGGTCGACGAGGGCGATCGGCCCGTGCTTCATCTCGCCCGCGGGATAGCCTTCCGCGTGGGTGTACGCCAGCTCCTTGAGCTTGAGCGCCCCCTCGAGCGCGACCGGATAGGTGATGCCGCGCCCGAGGTAGAGGAAGCTCGGGTACGGCGTCAGCGCCGACGCGAGCTCCGCCACCCTGCCACCCCGGGCGAGGACCGTCTTCGCGAGGTGCGGGATCTCCGTCAA
>WNEY01003690.1_pt1 | contig 11535 bp, 14 predicted proteins | sample 5400531 | NCBI WGS metagenome assembly WNEY01 (sample SAMN13153338, study PRJNA577476) | soil metagenome | isolation source: 200 cm saprolite under Douglas fir tree site 1 | place: USA:California | collected 2015-04-18
CTCTCCAAACCGTACGAAGGCACTCCCAACTATTTCGGATTACTGATCGCGACGGAAGAGGAACAGTACGAGCGCTCGCGCAAAGCGCATCTCGCCGGCTGGCAGATCGGCACGCACGCCAACGGCGACGTGGCCATCGATCAAACACTCCGCGTCTACGAGCGCCTGCAGCGTGAATCACCGCGCCACGACCCGCGCTTCCGCCTCGAACACTGCACGCAGGTCAATGACTCGCTCGTGGCTCGCATTCGCGCTCTCGGCGCCATCCCCACACCTTTTTCCAGCTACGTTTATTTCCACGGCGAAAAAATGCATTTCTACGGTGCCGAGCGCCTCAAGAACATGTTCGCCATGCGAAGCCTCCTGGATGCCGGTATTCGCCCCACGCAAGCCTCGGACTACACAGCCAGCCCCTTCGAGCCCATGATGGCGCTACAGTCCCAAGTGACCCGCACCGATACCAAGGGCAACGTCTGGGGCGCCAACCAACGCATCTCCATCGAAGAAGCCATTCGCGTGGGCACGCTCCACGGCGCCTACGCCACCTACGAGGAAAACAACAAAGGCTCGATCAGCCCGGGCAAGCTCGCCGATCTCGTCGTTCTCGGCCGCGATCCCTTGCGCGAAAATCCTTCCACGCTCGTCACCATCCCTGTCGAACGCACCATGCTCGGCGGCCGCTGGTCGTTCGAGTCCTGACAAAGGGCATTTCCGTGCCTCTTGGCGGGGTCGACTTGCCACATTTCACTTAACTCGCCCATGCCGACTCCGTATAAACTCTCCGGCATGCCGCGCACGTCTGTGTTTCTCGTGGTTCCTACCCTGACCCTCTCGATCCCTGACCTGCGGGCGCAAATCGCCACCCTGGCCTTCGGTTTCCTCATTCTCGCTATCGGCCTCGCGGCGTTGGCTCTTTTCCTCTTCCGTCGCAAGACCCGCGATCTGACCTTGCTCTCGCTTGGCATCGCCGCCGTGGTGTACGGACTCCGCCTGCTCACCCGGGGGTCGATCATCCAATCCATCTTCCATATCGCGCAGCCGCTTCAGAGTCACATCGACTTGTGGATCACCTGCCTTATTCTCACCCCCTTCTTGATTTTCTTTCTCCAAGTCGCCGTCGAGCCCGGCAAAACTCTTGTCCGTTGGGCGCTTTACCTCCAACCGATTTTCCTTGTTCTCGCAATTACCCGAGACCTCCTTGGCCGCAGCCCGAATCTCGCCCAAGGCATCAACAAGGTTTTTGTATTCACCTTGATAGCCAGCATGGTCACCAATCTTCCATGGTTTCGTCCAAGAGCGTCTCGCAAACCCCTGAGTCGCGAGTACCGCATATTGATTTCCGGCCTCCTCATCTTTGGAGCCTTTGTGGTGTACGGAAATCTTGCGGATCTGAGACTCGTACAGGGAACCAATATCGAACCCGTAGGATTCCTCATCTTTCTTGCTTTCCTAGGTTACCTCGCCGCTCATCGCACCTTGGCCAACGAAGAACACCTTCTCGCCATCAAGAAAGAGCTGCAGATCGCCAACCAAATTCAATCCTCGATCCTGCCGCGCGAAGTGCCGCGGCTCGCCGGCCTGGAAATCGTAGCGCGCTATGCGCCCATGAGCGCCGTCGCTGGCGATTTCTACGATTTTTTAGTCCTCGACGACAGGTGCATCGGCATTCTCGTCGCCGACGTCACCGGTCACGGCGTGCCTGCCGCGCTCATTGCCTCGATGCTCAAAGTTGCCTTCGCCGGCCAAGCCGCGCACGCAGGCGATCCTGCGCTCGTGCTGACCGGTCTCAATCGCGCGCTCTGCGGGAAATTTGAAGAGCACTTCGTCACCGCTGCCTACATTTTCGTAGATTTGGACAAATTGGTCTTGCGCTACGCCGGTGCCGGCCACCCACCGCTGCTCCTTGCTCCTCGCACCAACGCACACGGCCGCGAATCCGATAGCCGCGAGGTTGATGCCAACGGCCTTATGCTCGGCCTCTTCCCGGAAGCTACCTATTCCTCCGTGGAGATGCAGCTCGATGCCGGCGATCGCCTTCTCCTTTACACCGATGGAATTTCCGAAGCTATGAATGCGGGACGCGAAGAATTTGGCAAATCGCGCCTCAAACAATTTCTGGCCGCTTCGACTACCTCCGCTTCTCATTTCGCGGATGCGCTCCTGCTGGAATTGCGCCGCTGGTCCGGCACCGATTCCGGGCGCTCGCAGGACGACGACATCACTCTTCTGGTGCTCGAAGTTCAATGAGGTCCTCGTGACAACGGAAAAGGGCGAAGCAAAAAACCATGCCGCATCTACCCCCGGGCTCTGGTCTCTCCTCGCGCTCTGCGCCGCAGGCAATCTTCTCTTACTTCTCGGCACCCCGCCGGACGGACTCGCCGTAGTTTCCGACCCCACTGGTGCAACGTGGAGGGTCCGCGACATCCTCGGCACTTCCGCTATAGTCTCCATTTTCACCATGGGCGCTTTCGCGCTCCTCGCCTGGGTCCGTTTCGCTGACCAAAATCAGAATAAGGAAACGCCGTCGCAATGACCGCGTCTTCCAGCGCCTTGTCTTCTGCCGATTCCGCTTCCCGGCTCTCTCCCGAGCTTTCCCGCCTCGCCACCCTCCTCGCCCTGTCCATCTTCATCAACTACATCGATCGCGGAAATCTAGCCCTCGCCGCTCCTCTCATCAAAGACGATCTTGGCCTCTCGTATTCCCAACTCGGACTCCTCCTCTCCTCTTTCTTTTGGACCTACGCCATCTTCCAAGTCGTTTCCGGCTGGCTGGTTGACCGCTTTCCTGTCAATTGGGTTCTCGCCGTCGGCATTCTTCTCTGGTCAGCCGCGACATTCGCCACCGGCCTCGTTCACGGTTTCCAGTTGCTCCTCGCAATGCGCCTCATCCTCGGGATCGGTGAATCCGTGGCCTATCCTTCGTACAGCAAAATCATTTCCCGTCATTTCTCCGAATTCCAGCGCGGTCGCGCCAACTCTTTGATTTCCGCTGGACAGGCTTCCGGTCCCGCTGTCGGAACGCTCCTTGGTGGAATACTAATCGCCCATGTTGGATGGAGACTCTTTTTCATCGCTCTCGGTATTGCCAGTTCGCTCTGGCTGCTGCCCTGGCTGAAGTTCCTCCGAAATCCCGCAACGCCCACGGCATCGCATCCGACGCCCGAGCAAGGCGGCGCCGGGGTCCTGTTGCCCGGCAAGCCCGCAGGCGCCTCCATCCTCCAAATCCTCCAAAAGCGTTCTGCCTGGGGCACCTTCGCCGGACTCTTTGCCTACAACTACGTCTGGTATTTCTTCATTACGTGGTTGCCCACTTATCTCATTCGCGAGCGCCAATTCTCCATCCAGGCCATGTCCATCGTTACCGGACTCGCCTTTTTTGTTTTGGCCATCTCCGCCCTCGCATCCGGCTGGCTCTCCGATAAATGGATCGCCACAGGCGGCACTCCCACACGCGTGCGCAAGACGTTTACCGGCGCAGGCCCCGTGATCGCCTCCAGCATTCTGCTCGTGGGCCTCGTCGCGAATCACAGCATCGCCGTGGCCGTCCTCTTCCTCGTCTGCATCGGTCTCGGCATGTGTACGTCGAATCTTTGGGCCGTGACGCAGACGCTCGCGGGCCCCGGGACCTCCGGAAAATGGACCGGCCTGCAGAATTTCATGGGCAACTTGGCGGGATGGATCGCACCCGCGCTCATCGGCCTGATCGTTCAGCGCACCGGCAACTTCTTTTGGGTTTTCGTGATTACCAGTGCAGTGACTTTGCTAGGCGCAGCCGCCTGGGTTTTCGTCGTCGGCCCCATCCAGCCAGTAGCCTGGTCAACGTCCAAGTAGGGGCGCAGCCATCGCTCCGCCCGATTGAGGCAAGTTTTCCGATTTAATTCTGTTTATTCTCTCTATGCTCTCTGCGTGCTCCGCGTCCTCTGTGTCACCTCTTAGTCCCCGCCACGGCGTAAGGACTCTGTGGCCGATATCGCTTCTCAAACTCCTCGCGCGTGCACATCGTCCGAATGTCCGTAATCCGATCCACTGCCAGAATGCCATCAAGGTGATCGATCTCGTGCTGCAGCAATTCCGATAAATTCCGCTCTTCGCTCGCGCGAACTTCCTTCCATTCGCTTCGCAAATCCTGATACCGCACCACAATCTCCCGGTGCCGCTCCACCTGCATAAAGATCGACAAAAAGCTCAAGCACGCGTCCCACACCACAATCTTCTCTTCGCTCCGCCAGGTAATCTCCGGATTCACCAGGGGCCACGGCTCTGGCTTCACGCCGCCGGGCTCGGCCTGCAACTGCAAGAAAATCACCCGCACGCCAGCCGCAATCTGCGGCGCCGCAATCCCGCGCCCATAACCGGTCGTCGCCCGCCAATGCGCGAGCGTATCCGCCAAGTCTTGCACCAGCGCCCGAATCTCCGCCGAACCGGGATCCGCCACCGGCCGCGCCACCACCCGCAATCCCGGATCCCCCAACTGCAAAACAGTCCGTACCGCCACACTTCCTCCTCAGTGCCCTTTGTGCTCTCGTCTCTGTGGCCTCTGTGTTAAATCTTCTCCGGTCTCTCCCATTTGCCGGACTCCGCGGCCCTGAAGATTGCCTCGATCACCGCCATGTTCCGAATCGCATCCTCGATCGGCACCGCCACGTCGCGCTCACCGCGGATGGCCCGCGAAAATTCATCGCCCTGAATCGTATACTGATCGCAAACCGGAAACTCCTCTACTTTCGGCTGCCCGCCCGTCGCATCGCCGACAAAAATCCGGCACGGCCGGTCGTTGGGCGCATTCCACGGAATCTCAATCTCCACGCGTCCAGTCGTCCCCAGAAAATGCATGCGCTGATAGAACGCCGTCTGCGTCCCGCAGCTAAACACCGACTGCCGCCCCGCCGAAAATTCCAGAATCGCCGACGCCAGCCGGTCGGTGCCAAAATCCGGATCCCGCTCCAGCACCCCTGCCACGCGCGTGGGCTCTTCCGCAAAAATAAATCGCGACATGGTGATCGGATAGCACCCAATATCCAGCAGCCCGCCTCCGCCCCATTCCACCTTGTTCCGCACATTCGCGGGATTGCGATTGAAATAGCTGAACACGCACATCGCCGATCGCAATTCCCCAATCCCTCCACTGCGAATGATCTCCCGCGTGCGCAGCCATTGCGGATGCGTCTTCACCATGAACGCCTCGCCCATTTTCACGCTCGTGCGTTCGCGCGCCGCTAGCAGCGTCTTCGCCTCTGCCACGTTCAAGCTGATCGGCTTCTCGCACAGCACGTGCTTCCCCGCCTCCGCCGCTTTGATCGACCACGGCACGTGCAAATGATTCGGCAGAGGGTTGTAGATCGCCTCCACCTCGCCATCCCGCAGCAGCTCCTCATACGATCCGTACGCTTTCGCGATCCCCAGCTTCCCCGCGGCCTCTTCCGCTTTTTTCTTATCGCGCGAAGCAATCGCCGTAATCTCGCTCCGCGCGCCGCGCTGCATCCCGGGAATCACCTTGCGCACCGCAATCGATGCCGCACCCAGGACACCCCACTTCACTTTCTTCATTCTCTTCTCCGTCCGGCTCTTCTTGGAGAGTTCTGCGTTAGAATCTCTCGGCCCTTCTTCTTTACACCATTAGCGTCAGCGATTGGACTACAATGTACTCCAACTCGCCTGTGGAGGAATCAATGACCGCCGATCGCGTGGAAATCTCCTGGGACCCCGGCAAGTCCAAGTGGCTAGTCCGCATCCAAAGCGGTGAAGAAGTCATTCGCCGTTACTGTAACGCATCGAAGGGCGCCGACGAGCAAACCTTGCGCGCCGCCGCCGAAAATACCGTGCGCGATGAAGGCTACCAGCTCGCCCCAGCCGGCATCACCATCCGCCGCGAGTCCGCCGCCGCACGCTAAGCGCACAGCGACCTTAGCCGCTTCCTCGCGCACTAGCGTGACGAACGTCTCTGGAAAGCTTGGGAAAAACAGGGCAATCTTGTTGTTCAATCTCCTCGGTAGTATATTGGTAGTATGAAAGAGAAGACCTCCATCACACTCTCCAGAGAGCTGCTGGCGGAAGTGGACCGACTGGCTGGCTCCAGGCAGTCCCGCTCGGCCCTCATCGAACGCATCCTACGCAAATATCTTCGCGACCGCCGCCGCATGGCCTTGCACTCTCGCGACCTCCAGCGCCTCAATCGCGCCGCTGATCGCTTGAATCGCGAAGTTGCTGACGTGCTCGAATACCAGGCATCCGAAGACTAGTGCGCACAAAGATGAACCGCGGCGAACTCTACCGAGTCTATAAGCCCAGCGGCGACCCCAAACAATACCGCACCTTCGTCGGCGTCAGCCGCAAAGCCCTGATTGAATCGCGTTTTTCCACCGTTATATGCGCGCCCATCTTCACCGCCGGCGAGGGACTATCCACCCAAGTCTCGGTCGGTCCCGAAGACGGCATGAAGCATCAGAGTTGGATTATGTGCGACAACCTGCTCAGTCTGCGCAAGACCGATCTCGCCCACTATGTCGGCTCGCTCAGCCCCCTCAAGCTCGCCCAACTCAACCGTGCCCTAAAAATGGCCCTCGACCTTCCCTGATGTTCTCGTCAGCATTCCACGGTAGGGGCTCCAGCTGCCGAACGAAAGAAGGCCATCCGCGAGAGGCCTATCGCGGCGCCGCCGAAAAATCGGTAAGCGCCATAAACGTTGAATCTACCTTCTCCACCAACTTCCCGTTCTCTTCCGACTTGTCCCGCACGCGCACCCATTCCGGATCATCCCGGAACGCCTGCCAATTCGCCGTCGCCGCTTCCCGGCTGGGATGCTCCAAAATATAAATCAGCGTCTTCCCTTTCAGCGGCTCGTCCACCGGCACCCAATACGCCACGTTTTTGATCCCATGCTTCTCGAAAAGTTTGGTGGTATGCTCGCGAAAGCGTCGCAGCAAATCCTCGAGCTTTCCCTCATACGTGTGGTACACGCGCAGCTCATACACTGTGGTTGGGGTTGCTTCTGGCTCCGCCTTCTCTCCGCGAAGCGCGGCCAAGCCCGCCATCGGCAAAAGTGGAACGGCCGAAATCGTTTGCAGCAAAGTTCGTCGCTTCATGAACAAGCCGCCTCTCACGCCTTCGCCGCGCGCATCTGCGCGACCCGTTCATTGAACTGCCGCGTCAGGTGCGGCACGATCCCCAGTTGCCGCTCGATCAGCATCAACTGCGCACGATGGTGCATTTCGTGCTCCTTCACGCTGAGCAGCCGCTCGAATCGCGACTTCGCCGTCTTGCCGTCCGGCTCCGTCACCATCTCTGCCAAGAACTCCGGTGTCAGCGTCTCCAACCACGCCGCAAACTCTTCCCCCGAAGTGCGCAGCAGCTCCACGATCTCTGCCTTCGACCGCGGCTTGGCTTCTTCGGCGTTCCACACGTCCAGCATGCCGAAGAAGTTATAGCCTACGAGCGTCGTCAGTCGCTGCTTGCGATGAATGTCGTCCCAGATGCGCGTGGAAATCGCGATATGCGTCAACATCCGTGCCACGGAACGGCACTCTGGCGCCGCCACGTGCCCGTACTGCGACTCCGGAATGTCCTCCGCCACCTGAATCGTATTGTTCCGCACCGTTCGAAACCCGCCAGCCAATTCTTTTCCGCCGTAAGCACTCATGCTCGTTCACCTCGCTGCCGTATTTTCCGCCCGCGATCCCGCGGAACGCCAGGGTAATGCTACACCCATACTGCCGGACCCATCCCGGGCGGATGCTGGTTTCGATGCGCATCCCTTACCCGCCGTCACACCGGAAGGAGAGGTCTGCCCCGCGGTCGGCGGCGGCGGAAAGCGGTTCTTTCCTGACGGCGTGCGGCTGGACCTGGAGCTGCTCGAGGAACGCCGGTTCGCCAACGGCGTGCTCATCCTGCGGTACGGCGTCCGCGGGGCTGCTCTTGGGCTTGCATCGGGCGTGAAGTCTTCCGAGATCCTGCTGGCCTAATAAGTAGGGAGTATTGAGACCCTTCAGTTTAGGTAGCTAGCCGTTTTCGACCCGCGCCTTTATATCCGAGTACGCCGTATCGATGAGCCTGCTTAGCGCTGCGGTGTTTGTGGCCGTTCCTGTTCTCAGCTTCACATGGCGCATGAACTTGCCGGTGCCTTGCAACAAGCGATCCGGATCCGGCAGTGCTGCGCCGTGAAAAAAACCCACGTTTACGTGCGAGCTGAATACATTGACGTAGCCGAAGGGCGCATCTCCCAAACATGCAACCGGACAGCCGTCATGCAAAAGCTCCCGGACTTCGTCCCCGCATTTTCGCATCACTTCAAACCACTGACGCGCGATGGCTCCCAATTCACCTGCATGCTCTTTCATCCACGCATCGATGGCGGCATCCCGCTCGACAGCGCCGTCAAATCGCAGCAATTCCGATCTCATCGTCGCTCCACTTTCTGCCTTCGGGATCAATGGTCGCGTCGACCCATTGAAGCCGCAGCGCTCTTCGGACATTGCCACTCCAAAGGTCCATTTGTGAGAGATTGATCCGCGTCTTTGTATTTTCACCCCAACTTCAATTGCAATTGCGTTGCAACTCCTCCGCTAAATCCTTTTTCTTCAAATACTAACGCTGCCGCAACCGTTCGAACGGATATCCACTTGATAAAGTTCTTGACAGAGTATCCGTTTCATGCTATATAAGGACGTGACATACGCCTTTCAGCCCCGCCCGCTCTGCCCTCCCAGGACCCTCTCCGTTCCCGGGACTCCAGCGCCTGGCCCTACGCATCCAGCCTCGAATTTCTTCTCCTTTGTTTTCATATTCTTACAAATCCCTTTCCCCGCAAGCCCTTTCTTTTCACATCCGTACAAAACCCCGGGGGTGTGGGGTCCTCGAGTTTTTCTCGCAGCTCATCACACGACACTTTCCCTTTGTTTTCATTCACTTGCAGCCTCTTTGATATCTCTTTGCGCTCTTTTTCCGCTTCCCATTCTTTATTTTCAACAACTTGCAGCCTCTTTTGCCAAAACACCCGGGTGGGGGGGTACCCCAGCACATCCCCGCCGCGATTCGTTTACGCCGTCACACGCACTACGTGGCGCCTCTACCCTTGTGGCCTCATTCGATTGCCCATACTTCCTGTCACCAAGGAGGTGTGTACCCCCGCAGCAGCTTTTTGCTCCGGCCGATTCCATCCACCCATGTGCCTCGCAGGCCCTTCAACTGTCGACTGTCGGCTTCCCCTCGACAATGCTAAAATCCTCTCGATACCGCTATGACCACCCCTAAGACTCTCTACCAAAAAATTTGGGACACCCACGTTGTCCACGAAGAGCCAGGCCAGCCCGCGCTCCTCTATATTGACCGCCACCTGATCCACGAAGGCACTTCCCCGCAAGCCTTCGCCAGCCTGCGCGCTGAGGGGCGCAAAGTCCGCCGCCCTGACCTCACCTTCGCGGTGATGGATCACTCCGTCCCCACCACCGACCGCACCCTGCCCATCCTCGACACCGACGCGCGCCTGCAATTCGAGGCGCTCGAGAAAAATTGCCGCGAATCCGGCGTGCGCCTCTTTGACATGCACAGCAAGCATCAAGGCATCGTGCACATCATCGGGCCGGAGCTGGGCATCACGCAGCCCGGGCAAACCATCGTCTGCGGCGACAGCCACACTTCCACGCACGGCGCGTTCGGCACTCTCGCCTTCGGCATCGGCACCAGCGAAGTCGAGCACGTGCTCGCTACGCAGTGCCTGGTGCAGTCGCGCTCCAAAACTCTGTACATCGTGGTCAACGGCAAGCGCCCCGCCGGCGTCACCGCCAAGGACATCATCCTCGCCATCATCGGCAAAATCGGTATCAGCGGCGGTACGGGCCACGTCGCCGAGTATGGCGGCGAGGCCATTCGCAGCCTCTCTATGGACGGTCGCATGACCGTCTGCAACATGACCATCGAAGGCGGCGCGCGCGCCGGCATGATCGCGCCCGACGAAACCACCTTCGCGTATCTCGAAGGCCGCCCGTTCGTTCCCCGCGGCAAAGCGTTTCAGGAAGCGGTCGAGCGTTGGAAGGAACTGCGTACCGATGACGGCGCCAAGTTCGACATGACTGTGGAGCTGAATGCGAAAGACATCGCTCCGCAAGTCACCTGGGGCACCAATCCCGGCATGGTCACCGGCGTGACCGCCTGCGTGCCCGACCCGCACTCCTTCCGCGATCTCAACGATCAGAAAGCGACGGAGCGCGCCCTGATCTACATGGGCCTGAAGGCGGGCACACCGATTGTGGATATTCCCATCGATCGCGTGTTCATCGGCTCCTGCACCAATTCCCGCATCGACGATCTTCGCGCCGCTGCGCATCTCGTCGAGGGCAAGCACCTGGCCCGCAACGTCAAGCAAGCCCTGGTCGTGCCCGGTTCTCGCGGCGTCAAGGCGCAAGCCGAACAGGAAGGCCTGGACAAAATCTTTACCGCCGCCGGTTTCGAGTGGCGCGATGCCGGCTGCAGCATGTGCATCGGCATGAACGCCGACGTCCTGCCGCCGCACGAGCGCAGCGCCAGCACCTCCAATCGCAATTTCGAGGGCCGTCAGGGGCGCGAAAGCCGCACGCACCTGGTGAGCCCGCTGATGGCCGCGGCCGCCGCCATCGCTGGCCACTTCGTCGACGTCCGCGACCTGAACGTCGCCCCCGTGGAGTAAGAGAGGAACGAATGCAACCGTTCTCGACACACACCGGCAAAGTGATGCCGCTCGATCGCGTCAATGTCGACACCGACCAGATGGTGCCCAAGCAATTCCTGAAGGCGCTGACCCGCGAAGGCTTCGGCCGCATTCTCTTTTATGATTGGCGCTATCTGCCCGGCGAAAAACCGAATCCGCAATTCGTGCTGAATTTCCCTCGCTATAAAGGCGCTTCCGTTCTGCTCACACGCGCCAACTTCGGCTGTGGCTCCAGCCGCGAACACGCCCCCTGGGGCGTAAAGGATTACGGCTTCCGCGTGATTCTCTCGCCCAGTTATGCCGACATTTTCTACAACAACTGCTTCAAGAACGGAATCCTGCCGGCTACGCTCAGCGAAGAACAGATCGAGGAATTATTTCAGCGCACCGAAAAAGAAGAAGGCTACTCGCTCACCGTCAATCTGCCCAACCAAACCGTGGCGGACAAGCACGGCCTGATGTTCCGCTTCGATATTGCCCCATCGCGCAAAGAAGTACTGCTCAAGGGCCTGGACGATATCGGCACCAGCATGCAGCACGAATCCGACATCACCGCCTACGAGAAGGCCCACGCCGCCACTGCGACTATGTACGACCCCGTCGACGTCAAGAACTACAGCAACGGCCGTTGATCGCCGAAACCTAGCCCGGAAGAGGTCGGGGTTTTGGACTCCGGTGGAACTGGAACTGCCCGAAGGACCTCAACCATAGGTACTTGCTTGTGCTTCATGTACGCTCAACTGTACAGGTCACGGATTTTCACGGTTACTTTTGCCGCAACCTCGCCCGTAAACAAAGCGGGGCTGGGCCTCGCGGCCCAGCCCCGGAAAAGTGCCTAGGTTTTCGCCGTGCCTAGA
>WNEY01003691.1_pt1 | contig 11533 bp, 6 predicted proteins | sample 5400531 | NCBI WGS metagenome assembly WNEY01 (sample SAMN13153338, study PRJNA577476) | soil metagenome | isolation source: 200 cm saprolite under Douglas fir tree site 1 | place: USA:California | collected 2015-04-18
CGCATCCGTCGAAGCGACTGGCCGAGCGTCAGCCTGCCGGCCGGCGGGCGCAAGGCGAGACCCAAACGACCAGGCTAAGCATGTAGGCCTGACTGCAAAGGACTTGCGGACGCGGGTTCGACTCCCGCCACCTCCACCATTTAAACGTCCAGAGGGGCCATAGAAATCCCGGACCCAGGAATTACGCGGGGTTCCGGGCGGAATGCGATTTCCGCCGTCCCACCATTCATCGCGCGACGCTGAACTGCGGGCAGGTCTTTCGCCACGCGGTCGCCACCGGACGCGCGGAGCGCGACCTCCGGCAGATGCGTACACGAACGAGCGCAGTCAGCGCGCTGCGGCACCTACGCTCTTTATTGCAGCACCGTCCCGCCGCTCCAGAAGAAGTTCTCCTTACCGTCCGCGTACCACACCGGATTTCCGTTAATCGGCTCTCCGTTGTCCACGTACCCTTCGAAAGCGAGCCTCGTGCCGGGCGCGACCACGCGGGAGACTTCGGCTCTGGTGTTGGGAGCACCATTGCGGACGTTGAGGCGCGCCGTCGCTACGGCGGTGCCTTGCTGCGGGATGTTGTTCACGGTCGGTTGGGAGGGTGCGCCATCCCCTGCGGTGCACGCAACATACTCGGAGACCACGTCCCTTAGCAGTTGATCGTATGTCCTCCGGCCATGTGCCAGGCCCGTCACGGGATCTGTCTTGCGGTGCGGATCCAGGAAAAAGTGACCTACAACGGATCTCGAGGGGTCGAGCCCGAATTTTGCGCATGCATATGCAATGACCCATACGTATCTCCTGTACGCCTCATCGGCGTCGATCTTTTCTCCATAGCAATATTCCACACCGATCGCGGCGTCGTTCGCGTTGTAACCGAAGAGCTGGTTGTCCGTCGGCACTTTGTAGAGGACGTGCCACGCTTTTTCCGGCGGCGAACCCTCCAGCGCGGGTATACACTCGATGATCTGCTTATCGTCCACGAACAGATGGGCCGAGGCGCTCTCGTCGTTCCGGCTGCGTTCGTAGTAGGCAACGTTGCCCTGAGAGGTCGAGTTGGGATTGCCGGTGTCGTGGGCGACGATGAACTTGACGCCCGGCGACATCGCGATGCCGGACCGGCGCTTCGACGGCTTGGGCAGGTAGCTCGTGGCAATCTGATACCTCATGGTGAACGCCATTTTCCTCACCCCACTGGCGGATGGTCTGCTGCCGCCTGATCCGAAGCCTTTCCAGATGACCCGGCCGCCTCATCCCGTCCGCCACCGCCGGGCAGGTACCTGCTCATGAATGCCTCGATAAAGTCCGTTCCCGCGTACCCAGACGTGATCAGCATGATAACGGTGCTTCGATCGAGCTGCGTCGGCCCGGCGCCGCTGACCCCGATGATCGCGAGGGCACCTGCGATCGCGCCGATCAGCAAACTGACGGCCAGCGTCGCCAAATCGAACATGTCTCCGAAGGGTCTATTTTGCTGCTCCGCAGAGTCGTGCAGCTTCTTGAGACCGCTCACCACCCGGATCCCCTGACCGATCAATCCGAGCATCGCTCCCAGCAGTATCTGAAGAATCCAATCTACATTCGACATGCCACCCTCCTCCGTTGAAACGTCACACTGGATCCAATTCGCCTGACTTTGATCGCTTCGATGTGCCGCAACACACGCATCTCACGGCCAATCGCCCTGCACTTGCACCAACCGATACGCGCCGCACGCTGCACTGCTGCTCCAGCATCCATTCAAAAAACGCGACCGAAGCTTCTGATTACATCCTAGATATCGCCCCACTGCGACACAAAGTACCGATGGTCAGCTTCTCGCTGTGCCATGAGGTCGGGACGGTGACGCATGGTGGCCTCGTTCAGGTGGTCGCAGGGCAGTCCCTCCACGCAGTGGATCTGATAGTTGTACTGATCGACCCGGAACGCGAAGTCATCGTCACCGTACCAGCAGCGATAACGAGAATCGAACAGCGGGAAGCCCGCTTTCGTATGGATGCCCCCTTTGATTAGAAAGCAGTGTCCCGTCATTCCCCCATGCCGCTTCGAACCCCGCGTTGAAAACGTACGTCCCGTTAACCGCACTCCGTCATTGACGCAGCAGCGTGGGTCCGGGTAGGCGACCCATATCTCGTTGCGAAGGACTGCACGCGCAAGAACTTCGAGTGTTCCAGAGCGGAAGTCGATGTCGTTGTTGAGGAAAGCGATCAAGACCTCGTCGCCGAAGTCCGAAAGCGCGGCCTTCCAGGCCAAGTTCCAGGCTTCGTAGATGCCCAGCCCGTGCGCCGGGATCGTATGCAGCCGCTCGCCTTCGCGCGCGGTCAGCTGTTCGAGCAGTGCCACGCCCTCCCCGGCGTGCGGCTCGATGCCACCGTTGTTCGCCACGTAGATGCGTGCGACTCGTTCGCTTAGTACCTTTTCCAGGAACGTGGCGGTCATGCGTACATGCTCTCTCGTCGGAAAATACACGGGAATGGCCACCGTAATCGGATGGCCGGTCAGGAAGTGACGATGCACCGTAGTGTCGCTTTTCCTTGCGTCGAAGGGAACAAGCGGGCCATGCAACCCTAGCACGTCGCACCTGTTGTACTGCTCGAATCCCAGCCGTTCACGAATGACGCGGTAGGTCGCCGGATCGTCGGTCAGGTTGTCGTCTGGGTCCCAAAGCCATCGGAAGTAGCGGAAGACCGAGCGGTGGAGAAACCATGCGCCGGCGGTATTCATGTACTTCCGAACGGGAAACGCGTACCCCCCGACTTCGGGGCCGGAAAGACAATACGCAGGAACGTTGAACCCACAGAACGGATGCCCCAGCTCGAGCATCTTCACGATTGCATCCGGAGGGAACTCGATGTCTGCGTCGACGAAGAGAATCCAGTCTGCCCCAACACGCAAGGCGAACTCCGTGATCAGGTTGCGCCCCTCGCAGATCTTGATCAGACGCGTGCCGTTCGTGATGCGCTCCGAACCATCGTCGATCATGAACCGCCAGACCTCGCCACCCAGCGCCTTTACCCGTGCGGACACATTGTCCAGCAACGGCTCTAGTCCGTCCGGCTGGGTCTCAGCAGCGAGTAAGAAGGCGAGCTCATGGGGTGTGCACGCCCGCATCTCTTCGGCGTGGGCCAGCCAGCGGGAAGCGTCCCTGAATTTGTGACCCGCAGCAGTCGCGCCCACGACGATCCTCATTTTACCGCCCGGACGTATAGATCACCTCGCGGATGCAAAACGTGTTCGGCGCGGCGAAACAGGAAGCGAACCGGAGGCAGCAGCGCGTCGGGCGACACATTGCCGTACCACTCGCCGGGCGGAGGCGGAACGATGCCGACGATCGAGTGCGGCGGGCGCGGCTCGGTGGCACAGGTGATGAGGCACGTTCCAGCGGCTTTCGAGGTGAGCCACATGTTGTATAGCACGCCACGCCAGTGCTCCACGTGTTCAAATACTTCGGTGCAGAGGGTCACGTCAAATGCATTGCGCAATTCCCGCGACGGGGTCCACGTGACCGCGTCGGCGACTACGTCCACATTCGGTCCATCCCTTGTATCCAGAACAAGATAGTCTGTGGTCGGCGAGAACAGTGCTCTAGGCGAACCGTTTACGTCGTACCCTCCAATATCGAGCACACGTTTGGCGGCGGCAAGGTGCGGCCGTATCTGCGTCTCGAGCCAGTTCCACGCTTCCGGATGCATGGCGCAGTCTTACGTACCGACACACAAAGCCAAATGTTGTGTCATGCACCAGGCTCGCTTGCTTGCGATAGGTTCGCCCATATCACCCCACTCCCGTGATGCATCCCGTGCGGCTCCCCGCCGCGCCGCCGGTCGGGCCATACGACACCGATGCCGCCCCAGTCCCCGGACCCGCGTTCCTGCGTCTCATATTCGGACCGCAAGGCGTCCCAGACGCGGGACACGCAGCAACGCGCCCCGGCGTGCCAGTCCGAGTCCACGATGTCGTGCAGCCCGAGGACGCGCGGCTTGCGGCTCAGTGCCACGCTGCAATCCCTCGCCACGCTTCGATAACCGTGGTCGGCGTCGATGAACACGGCGTCGTATTGCGGCAAGAGCCGCGCCACCGTGTCTTGCGACCCCGAGTCGCCCCGAATCAGCTCCACCTGCTGTCCGAACCTTGCTCGAATATCGTCCAGCGATCGCTTGAGCTCGGGGTGCTCTTCCTTGTCCACGCACGTAATGCTGATGTCCCTGCCGGCCTCGCGGAATTTCCTGGCCACGTGCCACTCCACGCCCCCTTGCCCTGCGCCGATGTTGAGCAGGCTGCTTGCCCTTTCCTGCAGCATCAGACCGATCCACCAGTCGAACTCCTCCGGGACCTGCTCAAGCCTGGGCCAGGCATGGCCGTCGTAGGAGCGCGGCTGCGCCAAGTCGGATGGAGGAGGCATGCCGCGCTGTCGTGTCTGCCACGTCGTGACGGCCCGATCTCCGATCTCCCGCCAGAACCTCTCGTCGTATGGAATGCGACGGAGGTTGTCGAGCAGCAGGCAACCCGTGTCAGTGGCGGGGAAAAGAATCCCCGGCCACGCCTCCACCCCGAAGTAAAAATCGGGCGCCTTCCATCCGCCTTCGCGGCCGAAGACATCCGCATTCCTGAACCAGAAAAATGTTCCGCTGTAGTGCCAATCGCCGAGATTTTGATGGATGCGGAACTGGCCTTGCATCTTGAACGCACCGGTCATCGGGTAGCGGTCGAGCTGGGCCCGCACCGAGGGCCAGTCATCGAGATTCACTCGATAAAGCGTATCGACCCACTTTTTCAACGGATCGGGAAACCGAGGCTCGTGTCGGACGCCTTTGGCGTGAGCGTAGAACGTGACCTGGTCGTCGACCTCGGACTTGACTTTCTCCAGCAGCGCCGGGAAGGCCGCCCCTTCAGCGCGCGCATCGTTGGGCGCCACCAGAAACTCAAACCCGTGCGGCGCGAGCAGATCCCGCACGACCTCCGGCGGCTCCGAGCGAGCGTCGTGGAAGATGGAGACGACGCGCCGCCCGTTGAAAAGGTCGATTCTGCGCAGCAGCTGATCCACGTTCCAGCGCCACGTGGACCCTCGCACCGGCCAGATGTGGTACAGCAAATTACGCTTCGGAGTTCGGACCGGGCGCGCAGACCGGCTTCGCGTTTCCGATACGCGCGCGGTGGGACGAGTGATCGCCGCATCGGCCGGAGGGGCGGGCTTTCTCACAAGCGCCAGGCTTCGAGCGGCGCCGCCGCTCGACTGTGGCCCATTCGGCACCGCGGTGGAGACGGCCACCTCGAGCGCCGTCCGCAATCGTGCCGCGTAGCTGTGCTGCGCGAGCTTGGCGCGTGCGCTGACGAGCACCTCCTCGCGCCGCGAGGCGTCTTTGACCAGTTCCGCGGCTGAGGTCACGAGATCCGCGGCGCTCTGGAACGTCGGAATCTCGGGGAACACCCCATTGAGCTCGGCGCGGGCCTCCGATACGACTGCGGCGCCGCACGCGAGTGCTTCATAGACGCGCGGATTCATCGACCAGCCCGCCACGCCGTCGCGGTTGTAGTGATGGACATCGCGGAAGACGTTCACGACGACCTTGGTCTGTTGATAAAGGCGCGCCGTCTGCTCGGCGGGGATGTTGCGGGACAAGCAAAGCCGGTTGACCGCGTCGTTTCGCCAGGGCCCGCCGACGACGTAGGACAGCAGGCCTGCTTTGGCCAGTTCCAGCAGATACTGCTCTCGAGTCCGGTTGTATCCGCCGATGAAGCCGACCTTGTGGCAGCGTTCCAGGCCCGCATCGGCGTGGACCCGCGGGTCGAAACACACCGGCAGATAGTGCGCATTGCGGTGCCGGGTGAGCGTGCTCGGATCATTCGCGAAGACCACGTCGAACCGACCGGACCACTTGGCGGTATCGTCCACCTCGTAGGGCTCGTCCAGAAGCCAAACCGCGGAGCGATGCTCGCGAAAGGCGCCGTTCCATCGCTCGGCGAACCTTCGCCCATGGACGACGAAAAGCAGATCGGGGCGGAACGCGCGGATTTTCTCGGGCAGACGGGGGTCATCCCACCACGACTCTTGATGGTCGACGCCGGCCTCCGCCGCGCCGTTGCGCAGTCCCGTCGCGAAGACCTCTCCGCAAGCGAGGAAGCGGTAGTTAACGAAGAAGACCCGGCTCGCGCGCCTCGACGGCGCCTGCACCTCGGGCTGGGCATCGAAATCATCGAGCGTGATCTTGGGAACCGTGGTCAGCCGGCTGACCGGGCTCAGGTTGAACAGCTCGACCCCGCGGTCGCGCAGCGCTTTGCACAGCTTTCCATACTGCTCGTCGATCTGCCGCAGCTGCCCTCGCAGTGGATGCGGGCCGGTGTTCGCGAAGAAATGGTGATCCGTGAAGTCCACGCCGACCAGCCCGATGCGCCGGGCACCCATGTATGCCGCGAGGCACGCGGCAACGTAGGGAGAATTCTGCGTGTACGGCAGCCCGGCAGCATCCCACGGATCGATCCCTCCGAACCGGGCGAGCCTGATCTTGACCAGGGTCTGCGTCGCGAGCCCGAGGTCGTCGCGCGAGGTGAAGATGTAGGACGCCCGCGATTTGCGCACGAAGGAAAAGCGATCGTTCGCGAACTGGCCGGGCGGATTGAGAACGACGAGATAAGTCGGATCGAACCGCCTGCCGACGTCGTTCACGCCGATGGTCAGTCGCGCCTCGGGATGCGTCAACAGATTGAGCGACTCGCCACAGCCGCAGACCACGACGGTCTCTCCGCTGTGGTGATCACGGAAATCCGCGAAGAGCTTTCGGTCCTGGGTGCGGGCCGGAAGGGGCGCTGTGGCGTTGGAATTCACAGGCCCCCCCTAGAGCAAGCATTGGTGATCGGAAAAATGTACACAGCGAGCATGCCGCCTAGTCAGAACTTGAGTCTCAGCCATTTCTTGTTAAGGGAAGTCAAATTGGGGTGCTCCTTCTGAATACGAGAAATCTCGGCTCGAAGGTTGCGGCCCGAGGCCTGATTGACCTCGGAATTGAGGGGCCACACATTGCCCTTGTCGTCCGGCCCGCCCACCTGTTTCTCGAGGACGTGATCGCCGTCGGTCGGCGGTTTCGCGTTGTCCTTGCGGTTGTATCCCCAGGCTGTGATGGTGTCATTGAACTTGTCCTTTTCGGTATTGCCCGTTACCTTGGTTTTGGCCTCGAACGCGTACCCATCGGCGATTCCCCTAGAAGGGGCATGGGTTATACCGATCCGATAGCCACCGAGGTCTGTGCTCGACAGCGGAGCCGCGGTGAAAGCACCCTTCAGCTTCGCGACTTCGCTCCTGGACAGGGGCTCACTCGATCCCCGCGCCGCTTTGACGGCATCCTTCGGCGCCAGCTGAATTGACGGATAGTTCGCGATCGCCGGCTTGAACCACTTGATCTCGATCGCCTTCGCTTCTGTACTGCCGTCGCCACTTTGCCCGGATTGCTTGCCGCCCTTCGCCTTGCTTGTGGGGCTCGCCTCGTATTCATAGTCCCAGGACCCACCCCCATCCACGACCTTGATGGACTTAAAGACCGGATGGTCCTTCTTCGTCTTCACCGCCGCCTTCTCGGCGTTCTCCCGGTCGATCGTGCCTGCTTTCTCAAATGACTTTTCCGTCTGGCTGAGCGCGGCCAATCCGATCGCCACCTTCTTCTCCTTCTCCGGATCACCGTTCGCTCCCTTGCCGCCAAACAGCTTGCCTATCCCGGCGATGATCTTCGCGATCACCTTGTCCACCGCCTGATCGACCTTGTCCTGGATCTTCTTGATGATTCCAACGATCTTCTCCGTGATACCGGTGATGCCCAAGAGCCGAGCCAAGAAAGCGATGATGATGGGGATGGTGCGGGCCAGGGCTTTCTCGATCCAGTTCGCCGCCGCGCCGATCTGGCCTGTCGCGATCTCGTAGACGGAGTTCACCACCGATTCCACGAACGCCAGGATCTGGTTGATGCGCTCGACGAGGAACATCACGACGTTGTAGATCATCAGGATCGCCTGGATGATCGCGCCCACCGGGTTGAACATCGAGACGAGCTTCGTGATGGCGGCCTTGATGATGGTGGCGATCAGCCATTCCTGGACGCCCTGGATGATCGTCTCCTTGAGGTTGGAGAGATACTCCTTCATCATCTCCCAGAGCTTCGCCGGCCCTTCCGTGAGCAGGACCTTGATGAACCCCACGACCTTCTCGATGATGGCCACGTTGCGCTCGCCGATGAGCTTCACCGCCTTGGCGCGAAAGCGCTCGTACGTGAGCCCCAGGACCTGCAGCACCAGCTTCAGGATCGAGCCGAGGGAGAAATCGCTCGGCACCTCGATCCCCGCCTCGCCCAGCGAGCCGAACAGCCAGGCGATGAACCCGGCCTTCAGGTGGGTCCAGATGTTGTCGATGAACTGGCCCAGCCCTTTCTTGATCGCTGCCAGCACGTTCTTGAGAAACCCGATGGGATCCGAGACGATCAGGTCGATGGTGTTCTTGGCCTTCTTGAGCAGCGCCATGACCTTGTCGCGGAACTCGCGCAGGATCCTGATGACCTCGGCGATCGCGTCGCGCACTTTCTCGTACAGGCTCTTGTGCGCGTCCTTCATCTCCTGCAGCGCCTTCGCGCCCTTGTCGTACGCGTCCTTGTATTTCTGTGCGAGCTTCTGCGCGAGATCGTTCTTCTTGTCCTCGACGCCCTGGCGCAGCTCGTCGAAGCGCCCCTGCACCTCTTTTTCCGCCGCCTTCCCCACGGCCTGCAGGTCGCCGGGCAGGCCCTTCACGTAGGTGCGAATCTCGTTCTGCCCCTTGGTGATCTCGTCCTTAGCTTCCTTCAGCCGGCTCTCCACGAGATTCGCGACCCGCACCACCAGGGCGTCCAGGTCCTGCAGGAAAATCTCGTGCGCCTGGTCGAACCAGGCCTTGACCTTGTCGGGCAGCGGCAGCAGCTTGTCCTTGAGCCACAGCACCCCGCCCGACAGCCCGCTGTAGCGGTCGTCGAAGCGCGTCTCGACGTAGTCCTTCATCTTCGCCACGGCGGCGTCGGCACCCTGGTCGAAGATCGCGGGCACCTCGGTGTCGAGGCTCTCCAGTTTCTTGTCGACCGCCGCCTTGGTCCGGTCGAAAATGCCCTGGATGTGGTCGGTGACCTCTTTGCGCCTGAGCTCGTCTTTTTCCTTGGCGCTGAGCTGGCCCCCTTTCACCTTGTGCAGCGCCTTGACGCCCTGCCCGACGAATCCCGCCAATCCCTTCTTCTCGTCGCCCGCGGCCGCGGTCGCCGCCGCCCCGAGAACGTTCTGCTCTTCCTGGCGGTATTGCTGCGGACCCGAGTCGGCGAACTGATCGGCCTTGTCCTTCGCAGTGACCACCGCGGAAAAGCGGGGGTCGTTCGCCTTCTCCATCTGCGGAGTGGTGACTTCCGCATCCGTCAGGAGCTTTCCGGTGTCCTTCTTGCCTTGCTCCAGCGAAACGTCGGCGGCGGGCTTCGCCTCGGGCATCGCTTGATCGGCGCCGACGGGCGGCGGAGTCGGAGGTGCGCCCTCGGGAGGAAGCTCTGTCACGGACTTGCCTTCGACCTTGCTTTGGTCGGGAGGAGCCGAAGACGCCCCCTCGATCCCCGCGGTAGCCTGCTGTTTCTGCTGGGAGACATTGCCGGTCATCGCCCCTTTCAGCTTGGTGCGATCGTCGCCCTTCATGAAGTCCCCGGCGTCCTCGGTCTTCTTGGGCATGGACTTCTTGATCTCTGCCCGCAGCATCTCGAGGAAGCTGGAGGACTTGGGCTTCCCGGTGGGAGCGGCCCCCATGTCGTCGACTTTGTTCGCCTGCGCGCCGGCGAGCTTTTCGTTCGGCGGCGGGTGCGCGGCGGCCTGCGCCTCTGCCGCCTTCTTGGACGCGGGCGGATGCGAGCGCGCCTTGGCCGCGCTCTTGCCGAGATTGTCGAGGGCGCGCGCGATCCGCGGATGCTTGCCGGGATCCAGGCCTTTCAGCGAGACGGCCGGTGTAACCGGCGAAGCCGCGTGGGCCGGGCCGCTCCTCGCGGGCGCCGGCCGCGCCGGCGCGGCGCCGTGCGCTCGTGCGGCGGCAGGTGGCGCGGGAGCGCGGGCTGGGGCTCGCACTGGAAAGGGAGCTTACGAAGCCGCCACGGACAAGCGGGTCGGGCCGCGGAGCGGGCAGACCGCACCGATCTTGCGGTACTCGCGCTGCACCGCCGCCTCCAGATGGCGGTCCTGCAGGGCGGCGCCTTCCGCCATCGACTGCAGGCACGCGTGCAGCACGGCGTTTCGAATCTGACCGCCGCTCATCGTGCAGCGATCGGCGATCTCTTCGAGGAGTCGCCCGCAGACCTCGTGTTCACGAGGCAAGTGCAGCTGCAAGATGGCGAGTCGCTCCTCGCGGTCCGGCAGGCGAAAATCGACGACCACGTCGATGCGCCGCCGAAACGCCGAATCCACTTCCTGATCGAGGTTGGTGCTGATGAGTAGAACGCCCTCGAAGGTTTCCAGCCGCTGCAGCAGGAAGTTGGTCTCCAGGTTCGCGTAGCGATCGTTTGCGTTGCGCACGCTGGTGCGCTGGCCGAGCAGGGCATCGCCTTCGTCGAAGAGCAGGATCACGTCCAGTTCCTCCGCGCGGCTCAACGCCCGGTCCAGGTTCTTCTCCGTCTCCCCTATGTACTTGTTCACTACCGTCGAGAGATCGATCCGGTAGAGGTCCTTGTCGAGCGCCGACGCGAGCACGTGGGCCGCAAGCGTCTTGCCGGTGCCGCTCGGTCCCCGCAGCAAGGCCCGAACGCCGCAGTTCGCTCTGGAGCCGTGCGCGATCCCGATCGCTCCGCAGAGGCGCTCGCGGTGTCTGCAGCGCGTCTCCAAAGCCTCGAGCTCGCGGCGCGCCTCGGGCGAGAGCGCGAGCTGGTCCCAGCCACCACTGACGTTCAGGCGCGTGGCGAGGGCGTCGAGCCCGGAACGATCGAGCACCCGGCTCGCGTCACGAACGTCGATCAGCGAGATCTCTGCGCGCCCGCCGACGCGTGCGTGAGCCCGTGCCAGCCGGCAGACATGCGCGAGGTTCCCAGTCGTCATTCGGAACGCCTCGGACAGGCACGGCACCAGCGAGAGGTCGCCCAGCGCCCGGCTCCACAGCTCGCGCCGCGCTTCCCTGTCCGGGATCGGAAGCTCGAATGTCACGACGCGCCTTCCCTCGGCTCCGGAGAGCCCACCGCGTGAGCCGAGCACCACGCCAAACGGCACGCCCGCGCAGCTCAGTCGAGGCAACGCAACCACCTCGCCCGGCCCGGGATCGAACACGAACACCGGCATGGCGTCGAGCAGCACCGCCAAGGGGCCCACCGCCTGCAAGTCCGGCGACTCCGCGGGATTGCGCGCGTCGACCTCGAGCAGAGCCTTGCCGCTTGCGCGAGCGATGGCACCCAGCAGCGTGCGCCTCCCGTTGTGGCGAGGCCCGCGGACGACCACGCCGTCGAGCTGTCTTTCTGCAAGCAAGGCGGCGACGCGTTCCGCCTGCTCGCGAGTGTCGGCCGGGATGCACAGGGACGAAAGCGGCAAG
>WNEY01003692.1_pt1 | contig 11533 bp, 14 predicted proteins | sample 5400531 | NCBI WGS metagenome assembly WNEY01 (sample SAMN13153338, study PRJNA577476) | soil metagenome | isolation source: 200 cm saprolite under Douglas fir tree site 1 | place: USA:California | collected 2015-04-18
GGTGGTCATCCAGCATGAGAAGGGCCAGACAAGTGGCAACCGACCGACGACACACCTTCGGCGCCGCCGCTACAGGTCGGGCGATGCGCAGCAACCAGAACAACTCGGTGTCGGTGTGCAATCGCGTTACGATGCCGCTCACATCACCCGGTGTTGAGTCGGAGGCGCGGGCGATCACCAAGCGAAAACGTAGGCTGGACTCCGGCATGGCGGTGCCGAAACTAGACTCATGGACCCCCTCGGCGAACAAGGTACAGAGCACTCTCCTGATTCTGGTTCAGCAACGCCCGATTCCGCATCAGACGAGCTTGGCTCGCACCATTACAACCTACCGACGAAGCCCGCGCGAGGCGCCGCTCCGCTCCCGCGCAGGCCGCTTCCCGCTTATCTTGCAGATGGCGCGCGGCGGCTTGCGCTGCCCCGCCCCCCGCAGGGAGCGGTCCATCACCTCCGGTGGACCGAGGCGTTGCCCAAACGGCCCCCCAGCGGCGGTACCTCTACCAATGGGAATGTCGTATGTCCTTCAAAGGCATTAAGGGCTCCGACACGAAGCTGTGAGCGCGGCGGGCAACGCTCGCCCCATAGTCGTCGGCTCTGGCCTGGCCGGGTTGTGGACCGCCTGGCGCCTGGCCGCGGAAGGGCGCGCCTGTCTCCTGCTCACGAAGCGCAGCCTGGCCGAGAGCGCCAGCGCCTGGGCGCAAGGCGGGATCGCCGCGGCGCTCGGCCCGGGCGACAGCCCGGCGCTCCACGCCGCCGATACCTTGGCCGCGAGCGACGGACTCGCCGATCCCGAGGCGGTCCGCATTCTCACCACTGAGGGACCCGAGCGCATCCGGCAGCTCCTGGCCCTCGGCGCCAGCTTCGATCGCGGGCCCGACGGGCGGCTCTCGTTCGGCCTCGAGGCCGCGCATAGCCGGCCGCGCATCCTGCACGCCGGCGGCGATCGAACCGGAGCGATGTTGGTGCGCTGCCTCACACGGATTGTGTCCGAACACCCGCGAATCGAGATCGGCGAGCATACGGAGGTCGCGCAGCTACTGCTCGACGGCGAGCAGGTGGCCGGCGTCGCGGCCGTCGCGGCCGACGGCTCCGTCGTGACGCTCCCAGCGCCCGCAGTCGTCTTGGCGACGGGCGGCCTCGGCCAGCTCTACGCCGTCACCACCAACCCGCCCATGGCCACGGGCGACGGCTGGGCGCTGGCGCACCGGGTGGGGGCCGCGTTGCGCGACATCGAGTTCCTGCAGTTCCACCCCACCGCGCTGAAGCTGCCGGGAGTGAACCCCGCGCCGCTCGTCTCGGAGGCGGTCCGGGGCGCGGGCGCGACCCTGGTGAATCGCCGCGGGCGCCGGTTCGTGGTCGAGGCGGATCCACGCGCGGAGCTCGCGCCGCGGCACGTGGTGGCGCGCGCGGTTGCCGCCGCCGATCGCGCGGGCGGGGCCTGGCTCGACGCGCGCCGTGTGCCTCGCTTCGCAGAGCGGTTCCCCGCCATCACGACGATGCTCCTGGTCCACGGTCTTGATCCCACCGAGCACCGGATTCCCGTCGCGCCGGCGATGCACTACGCCATGGGCGGGATTGCCACCGACCTCGCCGGGCGCTCAAGCGTCCCCGGGCTCTGGGCCGTAGGGGAGGTGGCCTGCACCGGCGTCCACGGCGCGAACCGTCTGGCGTCGAACTCGCTGCTCGAGGGGCTGGTCTTCGCCGATCGCGCGGCGCGGGCGCTCGCGACCGAGCGCGGGCGAGTCGCCGCGCCGGTTCTGCGGGCGCCGGAAACGCCGTTCTCTGGGAGCGCCGACGAGGAGTGCGAGGAGCTGCGCCGCGAGCTGCGCGGCGTGATGACGGCCGACGTCGGCGTCGAGCGTAGCGAGGTGTCGCTCGTGCGGGCGGGGCGTGCCCTGGCCGGGCTCGCGGCGGCGGCGCCGCGTGCAGCATGGCGCACCCGCAATCAGATCATGGTGGGGAGGCTCATCGCAGAAGCCGCGCGGCGCCGGCGCGAGACGCGCGGCGGCCACACGCGCGTGGATTACCCGCGGCAGACGAGGGCGCCGGCGTGCGCCACCGCGCCATGACCGACTTGACGCCCGAGATCCGGGCCCTCAAGGCCGAGCGGCGGGCGGCGATCGTCGCGCACAACTACCAGCGCCCCGAGATCCAGGACCTGGCGGACGTCGTCGCCGACTCGCTCACGATGGCGCGGCGGGCGACCGAGAGCGACGCCCCGGTGATCGTCATTTGCGGCGTGCACTTCATGGCCGAGACCGCCGCGATCGCGAACCCCGACAAGCAGGTGCTCATCCCCGATGCCGGCGCCGGATGCTCGCTCGCCGCGACGATCCAGGCCGCGGATGTGCGCGCCTGGCGCGCCGAGCATCCGGGCGGCATCGTTGTGGCCTACGTCAACACCAGCGCGGCGGTCAAGGCGGAGGCGGACTACTGCTGCACCTCGGGGAACGCCGTCGCCGTGATCAACGCGCTGCCGCGGGACGTGCCGGTGCTGTTTCTCCCAGACTTCTTCCTCGGGAATTACCTGCGGCGCGTCACGGGACGCCCGCTCGACGTCTGGATGGGGGAGTGCCACGTGCACGCGGCGCTGACCCCGGACGTGCTCGAGCGCAAGCGCCGCGAGCATCCGGACGCCGAATTTCTGGTTCACCCGGAGTGCGGCTGCGTCACGAGCGCCATGTATTACGCCGAGGCGGATGGCGACATCGCCGCCGGCCGGACCCGCATCGTCTCGACCGAGCAGATGATGCAGCGCGCCCGCGCTTCGGGCGCGAGGGAGTTCGTGGTGGCGACGGAGACGGGCGTACTGCACCGCCTGCGTCGCGAGAACCCCGAGAAACAATTCCACGCCGTGGCCGAGTCTGCTGAGTGCCGCTACATGAAGATGATCACCCTCGAAAACCTGCGGGACTCGCTCCGCGACCTGAAGTACGCGGTGCACGTGCCGCCCCAGACCGCCGCCCGGGCGCGCCGCGCCATCGAGCGGATGCTCGCGATTGGCTGACGTCCTCGGCCTGGAAGAGGTGCGGCGGGCGCTCGCGGAGGATCGAGTGCGCGAGGACGTCACGACGCGCCTGCTCGGCGTGGCCGCCGAGCGGCCGGCGGCCGCCCGGTTCGTCGCGGAAGGGCGGTTCGTGGTCGCCGGGATGGCGGTCGCCGCGCTCGTGTTTCGCGAGCTCGATGCGTGTGCTGAACTCGATGCACGGATCGCGGACGGCGGCTGGGTGGAAACCGGCGCGACCCTGGCGAGAGTTCGCGCGTCCGCCCGCGCGGTGCTCGGCGGGGAGCGGGTCGCCCTCAACTTCCTGCAACGGCTCTCCGGGATCGCGACGCTCACGCGGCGTGCGGTGGACGCGGTGGCGGGCACCGGGGCGCGGATCACCCACACCCGTAAGACGACCCCCGGCCTCCGCGCGCTCGAGCTGTACGCCGTCCGGATCGGCGGCGGTGTGGAGAACCGCGCCTCGCTCGCGGACGCGGTGCTGTGGAAGGACAACCAATGGGCCCTCCTCGCCGCCCAGGGACAGACGCTGGCGCAGGCGCTCGCGGCGGCGCCCGCCGGCGTGCCGGTGGTGGTCGAGGTCGAGAGCGACGAGCAACTCGAGACGGCGCTCGCCGCGGGGGTCACTCACATTCTCGCGGACAATCAGCCTCCGAAGCGGATCGCCGCCTGGGCCCGCCGGGTGGGGCCAGCGGTGACGCTGCAGGCCTCAGGGGGCATTTCCCCCGACGGCGCACGCCCGTACGCTGTGGCGGGCGCGAGCCTCATCGCGATCGGGGCCCTCACGCATTCCGCTTCCGCCGCGCCTATTCGGCTGGACGTGGCTCCGACACCGGCCCCTCAGGCGTCTTGAACCGCCCCGGGCAGGCCGCAACCTTTCCGCGTCTGCGTGTATGACGGCCGTCCCGGGCGAGCTACCCCAGAACAGGTGAGGAACGCCTTAGCAATCCTGAACGGCGCTCCTATCCTGAAGCCGACGGACGTAGCGGCTATCCACGCCCGCCTCTACCGCGTCCTGGAACAACTTGAACGCACGGCCTCAAAGGAGCATATGGCGAAGACCCCCCGCCGTGTTTTGGCTGAAGGAAGGGCCGCCGTGCCCGCTGTCGCCCGGATCGTGCGGGTGCCGCCGGCGCTGGGACGGGGTGACCACTTCGAGCTTGAGTGGCAGGGGTCGGCCGGCATAGCGCGCTCGGGCATTCGGTATGAGTCGGCGGACGCGGCCGGGCAGATGGCCACGGCCTGTGGTGCCAGCGCGGTCGCATAGTACTTTCCTTCCTCCCGAGGCCGGACTTTGGGGCCTTATTTCGCGTTGCCAATCATCGCCATCGCCCCCTGGCCTTTTTCTGCGTTCCCTACCTTAGTAAGCATATCGTGGGGGGGGGGAAACACGGAGGGCAGCGCTGGGGCTTTTCGCTCATAGTAGTGAGGCCCCCCGACCTGCCCTGGCGAGCTTTCGAGACTCCACCACCGCCGCCCTCGAAAGCGCCGCAGCGGGTGGAGTCAGGGTCTAATGATGTCCCGCAGATTTTGCAAGATGCGTTTCAGCCGGCGCGGTACGTTCCGCTTCGTCGGTAAGAGGCGCCCCCGCACCCAGGCGCCGAGCGACTGCGGCATCCACATCTCCCTAATCGTGACCCTGGTTGCAGCGCCGGTGAACACGAGTTGGAAGAGCGTCTCCGTGCCTTTCCGCTCGCCCGTTCCACCCGGCCGAAACGATGGGGTGGAGTGAAATCCACGACCTCGAACTCCGTCGGGCGCCGACCGAAGCGCACCCTGAACCGATCCCCTCGCTTAAGCGGGCCCTCGGCTACAACGACGTCACATCTCGGCAGCCAGTCGGCCATGCGGCCGGGGTCGGTAAGTAAGGCGAAGACCCGCTCGACAGGCGCGCTGACGTGATCGATGAGCGTGTAGCGTATGGGACGCATTAGCGCACGGTGGTGCAGTAGCAGTCCACCTTCCGAATCGTGACCACCGTTCGTCCACCTCCCCCGAAAAGGAAACCGGCCAAGGGGGGGATCCCATTTGGAAATCATTCGTCGGTTCTGGTTCCGCGGCAAGACCGAGACAGCATTCGCAAGTTTTATTGTGAAGTCCTCGGCGGCAAAATCATGAAAGCGGATCCAGAAAGGGACTTCGTTCGCTTGGGAGAAGATTTCTATATCGGGTTTCTCTACGGGGATGTCACTGATGAGAGCGAGTTCTTGAGAAGTTTTAGAGCTATCTGGCTAGAACTCAAGTCCGACAACGTAGAGGAGATGAGTCGAAAAATCCTCGAATCCGGTCTCGTCAGGAAACTTGCGGTACCGGACCCTCACCTTTACTTCCAGGCTCCAGGCGGTCAATGCCTCCGGTTAGTCGGAATCGACGAGGACATGTCCTTTTATGAAGGAGCTGGAGAAGGTCCGGACGTGGCAAAGGTCAAAGAGGCCATCAAAAAGGAGCAAATGAGAAAAATGAGCCACGGAATCAATCATCAAGTGGGCATTAAGGCATCACCGAAAGGGAGATGAGCAAGCCATGACCAAAGCCCCCAAGACCCTGACCATTAATTCAAAGCGCGTGATCGCTGGCGACCCCGCCAAGGTGTTCGAAGCCTGGCTGGACCCGAAGCAGCCCTGCAATCCCTGGAGCGCCGGCAAGACCGTGGGGTTGGAGCCGAAGGTGGGCAGTCTCTACTGCATCCTGATGGGGAGCACTGCCTACATCTTCGGCCGCGTCCTGAAGGTGGCCAAAGGCAAAAAGCTGCAACACACCTGGATGTCGCGCTACACCCACGGCCTGGAAACCACGGTGGCCGTCGATTTCAAGAGGCACGCTGCTGGCACCTTGATGACCCTACGCCACACCGGTCTGCCAAACGATGAAAACGGGCGCCTGCACACCGACGGCTGGAACCAGTTCTTGGAGAAGCTAGAAGACCATTTCGCGGGGAAAGGGCAGGAGGCAATGAAAAAATGAGCTACGGAATCAATCATCAAGTGGGCGTTAAGGCATCACCGGAAGAGATCTACAAGTATTTAACCGAGACCGAGAAGCTCGCTCAGTGGTGGACAACGGACACGAGGGGCAGCGGCGCGAAGGTCGGGGACACTCTTGAATTTTGGTTTTATGGACACTGCCAAAAATTCAATGTCAAGGAACTCAAGCCGGGAGGGCGTGTCGCCTGGAAATCGCCGAAAGGTCAAGGTGCGGACGAATGGGAGGAGACCGAAGTCACGTTTGATTTATCGACGGATGAGAAGCAGACCTTCATTCGGTTTCAGCACTCGGGCTGGAGAGAAAGCACGGACTTGCAGGGGCATTGCTCGACGAGATGGGCCGTCTTCTTGTTGAGCCTCAAAGACGTGCTGGAGAGAGGGAAAGGGCGTCCCTACCCCTATGACCTTGAGGTCCATTGGCGGTGAGTTCGTTGGAGAATCCTCGTCGCGCTGGGGATCAAGCGCGGCGTGGACAAGGGGTGGCTACGCTGAGGCAGCCCGCGGCTTGAGGGGCGTAGACCGGGGCGCAGACGTGGACAACGAGTTGCCCCTCCAGGATTCGAACCTGGATTACCGGATCCAGAGCCACGCGAAGCAACTAAAGAAGTATGGCATTCTCCCGGCTTCGCGGCGACGAAGCAGCTGCAACCATTGCCGCGTAGGATCTCGCCGGGGATTCTCCCACGGCGAGACTGACCCAGACTGGGACCCACGCCGCCGATCCGGCGCGTTCGATTCCCGGAGCGCGATCGCCGCCTCTACGCGGCGACGTACGCCCGGCCGGGGCACCTCTGGGCGGACATGGAGTGGTTTCGCGCGTTCGAGCGGGACGGGAAGGAGCTGGCCGAGCTGGCGAAGACGCCGCTCACCATGCTGATGCTGGTGCTGAGTGGCGAGAAGGCGGGGCGGCGAATTCCTCATCGAACAGGGCCGCCTGGTGGACCACAACGTGGAGGGCGTGGTGGTGAAGGGATCGGGCCACTGGCTGATGGAAGAGGCGCCCGATCAAGTGACTCCGGCCCTGGTGGCGTTCCTCAACAAACTAGCACCACACGGCGCCTTACGTGACCGGTTACCGCCGATGAGGTCTTGCGGCTTTCAACGCGTCGACAGGCGAGATTTCCCTGCCCTCGTCGTCAACGTATGCATGACGAACGGTCCGTTCGTATATACCCAGAGCGTGCACGCGGTCGTGCAGCGGAACCGCATCGCGTGATGTACCGGCACGAAGAGATATCCGCCGGCTCGAAGCAGGAGCGGCTCCTCACCTTTGATCTCAACCCGTGCATTTCCGCTGACCAACATCACTTCCTCCGTGGACGGGTGCCAGTGCCATGGAACGATGCATCCTGCGCTGCCTTTCATCAGCATCAGCGAGGGTTCTTGTTGAGGATTGCCTCTTTCGACTAGTGCCGTGAAGCAATCAGGACCGCCGGGAATCGCTGCGAACTTCGCATCGGCCAAATTTCTTGCCAGGACGCGTTCGTCGGCTTGTTGAGCCACCCCAACTGCCGGATGAAGAACCAGGGCCCCAAGGACTAGAAACAATAGAATGAGGAATGGAGCCTTTTGAGGAAATGGCATGGCGAGATCTCCCTGAAGAAAAATGTGGCCTATGCTTCTTCGAGGCTTGCGCCGGAGCGCATGGTTGGGACCCGCGTTAGCCGACAGATCCCACAGATGATGAGCCGTCGAAATCTAGAAGTCAAACCTGTGAGAGTTACCGTATCTCTATCTGTTAGGAGCATGTCCCAGACTTGGTGAAGGGATCGGGCCACTGGCTGATGGAAGAGGCGCCCGATCAAGTGATTCCGGCCCTAGTGGCGTTCCTCAACAAGTATCACCACTCGGCGCCTTACACGCGGAATTGCCCCATCAGGACTCGAACCTGGTTTACCTGATCCAGAGCGGAAAGTTGGGGACGGGCGTTCCGGGCAACTTAGCCGGAATGATTCACTTTGACGGGCATCGGTGCCCGCTTCCATTGCTACAGCTGCCCCGCACTTGCCCGGAGAAAGGGTATGCAAAACGGTAGCAACCTCTCGGCTCCGCCTCGCCGGTGACACGGGGACCAGGCAATCGCATCCGGGTTTTATATCGCAAATTGGGTCTCAAGCGAGGCGTTTGGCGGGAATTGCGTTCGTGCGCAGCGAGTACCACCTAGGACAAACCTAGGACAACGCTATCGAGAGCCGAGGGCGCGAACGGTCCTATTTCCGTTTATTTTGTGCTCAATCGCGCCGATGGTCTCGGTCAGTTCCGTGGGGGAAAGACCTTAGGATCCTGTGGGGCAACCCGTGGGGGTTCGAGTCCCTCCGGTCGCATCGCGGATCACGGCAGCTTCCGCAACAGCAGATCGATCACAGCCTGCTCGTGCTTGAGGAAGCGTTCGTCCCCGTACACGAGCAACGTCGCAGGGCCCCAATCGGGGTCCGTCGCATGACCGATGTCTTGGGGGTTGATCCCGAGCTCGACGCCCAGCGCCTGTAGGCTGCGGAGCACCCGCTCGTAGTGCTCGGCCACGGTGGCGAAGCCGGCTCGCAGCGCCGCGAGCTCCCGGGCCAACCGCACACGCTCCCTCAGGCAGCGCCGGAACTCCTCGGACGCGTCGTGCGACATTGCGGATCTGCTTGCGCTGACCACGGTCGCATCCCCTACCCGGCGCGGAACGCGCCATTCTGCCGTCTTTCCTCCGGTATAATGGGGACCGGTACTGAACTGCACAAGATGCACAGCGGCGCGATCTCCCCGTCACCCGATACTTGACGGGTAACCCGACCGGCTTGCACATTGCGTGCGCAGCATGTGCAGTATGAGCGTGCGGGGCTGGCGGAAGGACGACAGGTGGCGACCGGATCTCTCGACCAATCGTCCGCGGAGCGGTGGGCCCGTCTACGGGACGACGTGCGGCGCTGTCAGCTGCGCCGCGGTGCGTGGTATCCCGTCTTGAGCCTCGCGCCCGATGAGGCGGTCCTGGAAGTGCGTCGCAAGACGGCCATCGTGCCGCTCGCCTATCTCGAAGTCGTCCGCAGCCGCCCCAAGTCCTGGACCCTCATCCCGAGCGAGCGCTACGCCGTTTGCCCCAACTGCGCCGAGCGCGTGGCCCTGGGGCGGCCGCCGGAACCCCTGCGCTGCCCGCAGTGTCAGGGCCTGTTCGACGTCGACCTGAACCACCACCAGATCGCGCCCGCCTAACGCTGGGCGCGTGCCGTTTTCACGATCGCCCACCCTAACCCGGCGATCCCCCGAATCACCGCCTCGAGACGCACGAAGTCCACCGGCTTCGTGAGGAACCCATCGGCGGCGAGCGCCGCCAGCTGCTCGTGCTCGGCATCAGATGCGGTGAGGACCACGACCGGCAGGGCCTGCCAGCGCGGCTCCTCACGGATCCGCATCAGCACGTCCCGGCCGTCCAGGTTCGGGAGCTTCAGATCCAGGAGGACGAGGTCGGGCCGGGGCACGCCGCGGTGCGGCCCCTCGCGCCGCAGAAACGCGAGCGCGTCCACACCATCGCCCACGATCCAGACGCGGTTCTGCAGCTTGGCGCGCTGCAGCCCGCGTCGGGTCAGCTCCACGTCGCTCGGGTCGTCCTCGACCAGGAGGATGTTGATCGGTGTCGGGCCGCGGACCATGGGGGTCATTTTAAGGGCTCAGCTCGTCCTGAGGTAGCGCTCGTCCCAGGCGACCGCGAACGACTGCTCGCAGCGCGTGCAGCGTTTCTCGCCGGTCGGTCGGCCCACCGGCGCGCGCGCCGCGCAGTTGGGGCACACGACGTAGAAGTAACCCCAGCTCTCGGGCAGCTTGTCGGCGTCCTGAGGACGCGGCACGATCGTCCATCGGGTCGGACGTGCCTCGGTGATCTCCAACGAGTCCCGGGGAACCCGCACGGTCGCGTTGTCCACCTCGAGCACCGCCTCGTCCGGGCCGAGGCTGCGCACCAGATACCAGGCGCCGCGGCGCAGCACGCTCTGAGTGTCGTGACGCAAGCGCGCCCAACGCTGGCTCGGGGCCGCGGAAGCAGGAGTGGACACTCAACTCACCCGCGGCGGAGCAGCCACCACGCCACCAGCGCGCCCACCGCGATCCAAAACGGAATGCGCCACAGCCCGCCGCCCCCGCCCCGCGGTTCCGCGTCCTCGCTCGGTGGCGGCCGGATCGCTCGAGCCGCGGGAGCCACGGGCGGCCTCACGGCAGCCCCGCCGGACGCGACCCGCGCCATGGCCTGCTCGTAGGTGCGCCGGACATCGGGCGGCATCGCGTCGACGCTGTCGTATTTCTTGCCGTTGACGACGATCTCGCGGAACGTGGCCTTGATGTGCGTTCCGCTGACTCCCATGTCGCGCTGTAGCACCGACAGGATCTCCTCGCCACCGGATTTCCTGAGCGTCTCGAGCGCCACTTCGTACTCCTTGCGGACGTCGGGCGGCATCGCGTCGACGTTGTCGTACTCCTGGCCATTGAAGACGATCTTCAGGCTCACGGCCCAAGGTATGACGCGGCGGAGGTCCGAAGCAAGAGGAGCGCGCTCTAGCGGAGCCGCAGCTCGAGTAGCAGGGTCACCGCCGAGACCTGCTCGAGCCGGCGCACACCCGCCTCCGCGGGGAAATCGTAGCGCTCCAGCGAGTACTCCACGCACAGCGTCGTGGTGCGGACGCGGTACTCGAGGCCGGTCGCTGCGCGGAACGCCGTGTCCGGACCCCGTAGTCCGCTCGCGGACACCGCGGGCAGGAGCGCCGCTCGCCACACGCTATGGATGGCGTCCCCGGCGAACGCCATCCGGGCCTTGGCGCCGAGGCCTACCAACGTCCAGGTCTGACGACCGAGCTTCGTCGAATAGGCCCGACGCGCGGCTCCGGCTTGAAGAGCAAGCCACGGGACCGTGACGACGCTGGCTTCGACGCCGAGCTCTCCGACGTCCCGATCGAGCACGCCCGTGGATCCGATCAGCCTGCCTCCGACCGCGCGCAGCGCCGCTTCCACGCGGGGGCCGACACGAAGGGTCCCGACTGCGCCGACGATCGGACCGAGCGAGCGCTCGACGCCGAAGCCGGCGTCGACCCGGTGCTCGACGAGGGACACGAGCGGCGCGACGGTCAGCGCGCGCTGCGCACCTGCGGGCGCGGCGCCCCCCAAGATCGCGGCGGCTACGATCACCCGGGCGGCCCTCACGGTCCGGGGCCCTCGCCGGCGGCGGGGGACACGAGCAACACGGTCGCTGCAATCCGGTCGGCGTTGCGCCCCCGCACGCTGGCGTTCGCCGAGTCCCGCTCGGCGCGGCGGCGGGCGTTCGCCACGATGTTCTGCGGAATCGCGCCGTGCCGTCGACCTACGAGGAACGCGACGACGCCGGTCACCGCGGCGGTCGCGGCGACGACGACCGCCCCCTCCCGCTCACCACCACCCAGGTCCCCGTTGGCCGCGCCGGCGATCAGCAGCGCGGCCGCGGCCACGCCCAGCCCCCTGGCGACGTCGCGCCGTGCTGCTTCCGGCGAAATCCGCTCCGGGAGCAGCGCACCCCGATCGAGATCGGGGAGCGTGTCCTCGA
>WNEY01012670.1_pt1 | contig 11532 bp, 13 predicted proteins | sample 5400531 | NCBI WGS metagenome assembly WNEY01 (sample SAMN13153338, study PRJNA577476) | soil metagenome | isolation source: 200 cm saprolite under Douglas fir tree site 1 | place: USA:California | collected 2015-04-18
ATCTCATCGCGCGCGCCGGTTGGGCCCTGGATTCGAAGAGAGTTTATGCCGTGCGCACAAACCGCGTGCAGAACCGGCTCCAGTTCCTGCTGTTCGACGCGAACTCCGGCAAGTCTTCAGTCGTGTTTGAGGAATCCGACCAGTTCTGGATCAACATCGAAGGCGATCCGGTTTTTCTCAAAGGGACGCGGCAGTTTCTCTGGACCAGCCAGCGTGACGGCTTTCGGCACATCTATCTTTATTCGCTCGACAGCCGGGTGCCCAAGCAGCTCACTCACGGCCCATGGGAGGTGACCGCTATCGCGGGTGTTCATGAAGCTAGCGGCCGCGTTTATTACCAGTCGAGCGAGCCGAGTCCACTCGAACGGCAACTCTATAGCATCCGCCTGGACGGCACAGAGAAGCGGCGCCTCAGCAGCGGCGCCGGTACGCATCGCATTTCCATGGCGCCTGAGTGCGCGTATTATCTCGATACGTTCTCGAACCTGACCTCGCCGCCTGAGGCAACGCTGCGAACGGCCGATGGCTCCGAGATCGCCATCTATCGCCCCGCCAACCGCATTGCCTTGGAGGAGTTCGAGGTTCTGCCCACGGAGATCGTCGAGTTCAAAGGTCCGGATGGCGCCCTGTTCTACGCGCGTCTCATCAAGCCGGCCGCCTTCGATCCGGCGAAGAAATATCCGGCGATCGTCAACGTGTACGGCGGCCCTGATGTTCAAGCCGTGCGGAATGCGTGGCCCGGCGTCACGATCGACCAGGTTTTCGCACATAAGGGATACGTCGTCTGGGAAATGGACAACCGGGGCTCAGCGGGGCGCGGACACGCGTTTGAAACACCGGTCTATCGGAATTTGGGAGCGACGGAGCTGGCCGATCAGCGCGCCGGAATGGAACACTTGATTTCCATGGGATTCGTCGATCCCCAACGCATAGGCGTGACGGGCTGGAGCTTCGGCGGTTTCATGACGCTCAATCTTTTGCTAAATGCCCCGGATCTGGTGCATGCCGGTTTTGCCGGCGCTCCCGTGACCAACTGGCTCAACTACGACACCATTTATACCGAGCGCTACATGGGCCTGCCCAAAGACAACACCGAGGCCTACACCAGGACGGCGCTTTCGCCGCGCGCCTCGAATCTAAAAGGGAAGTTGATGATCGCTCACAATCTGGAAGACGACAACGTGCTGTTTCAAAATACGCTCCAGATGATCAACGCGCTGGAGCTGGCGGGCAAGCAGTTCGAGCTGCAGCTCTATCCTCAAAAGACTCACGGTGTCGGTAGCGCGGCCGCACGCCAGATGGACGCCACCATGCTCGATTTCTTCGATCGAAACCTGAAGCCGGAATCCACGCGCTAGAATGAAGGTGCCACCAGCCATCATGAATCGCACCTTTGCAGCACTGTTGCTTGCTGTGTTGACCGGTTGCAACCGCTCCGCTCCCGCCAACGTGGCCGCGACGGTCAATAGCCGCGCCATCACTTACGCGGAGCTGGAGAAACAATTTCAGTCTCAGTTCGGCGGCCAGGGGGAAACTTCCAGCGGCGATCAGTCCATGATCCAGAAGCTGGAGGTGCTGCGCACGCTGGTTGACAACGAAATCATGCTCCAGCGCGCCGAAAAACTGGGGTTGATGGCGGCCGACGCCGACGTCGAAGCAAAGTTCAACGAGCTGAAGGCTCCCTACACGCAGGAGGAATTTCAGAAGCAGCTCGATTCGCGCAAGATGAGCATCGACGATCTGAAAGTGCAACTGCGGCGCGACCTGAGCGTGCAGAAGCTGTTCAACAAAGAGATCACGTCGCAGATCAGCATTACGGACAAGGATATCGCCGACTTTTACAACACCAACAAGGCCAGCTTCAACCTGGGCGAGCCGCAGATCCACATGGCGCAGATCCTGGTGACCCCCATCGCGGATCCCAACGTGCGCAACCTCAAGAATGACAAAGCGCGGGATGAGGAACAGGCGCGGAAGAAAATTCTCAGCCTGAGCGCCCGTCTCCGGCAGGGCGAGGATTTCGCGATGCTTGCTCAGAATTATTCGGAAGATCCCAACTCCTCGCAAAACGGAGGCGATCTCGGATTCGTACCCGAATCGGCGCTGGATAAAGCCAATGTCGAGCTGCGCAAGACTCTGATGGCGCTGCGCCCTGGGGAAACCACCCAGCCGCTGCACACCGGGGAAGGCTATCGGATCTTAAAATTGATCACACGTGAACCCGCCGGTCAAAGGGATCTCGCCGATCCCAAGGTTCAGCAGACCATCCGCGAAACGCTGATTAACCGCAAAGATCAATTGCTCAAGGCCGCCTATTATGAGATGGCGCGCAACGACGCCAAAGTGGTGAACTACTTCGTCAACGGAGTTCTGGGCGACAAGGTTAAGAAGTAAGAGGCTAAGAAGTAAGGGCTAGACGCCGTCTTACCAGTGAAAAATCAGCGGTAAATCCGGCCGGAAATCCATCCGCTTTGCCTGGAGGGCGCCATCGAGTGTCAGCTCAAGCAAGTGTTCGCGGCCAGCATTCCAGCCGATCACTCCGATGCGCGCCATTCCAGCGGTAAGTGAGGATTCCTTAAGCTGGGGACTAACGACGCAAACGCCAGTGACCTCGTGAAAACCGGACGGATGATCGAGCGGCTGCCGTCGATCCGGAGGAGCCTCCGCGGGGCTTCGGCCGGCTTCCATGTAGCACCACATCGGCTCCTCCGGCCCAGCGCCCTCGGCAACGCGAAGCTTCAAGTCCGGCATAGAGGCAGGCCGGTACTCCCAGGAAGGAAAGGGACACGCCTCTCGGGTCCCCGGCGCGGGTCGGAGAACAATGCCGAAAGGAGAGGTGGCGCGCTCGGCCTCCGACCAGCGCTCCCAGAGCCTCGTTCTCCGAGTCTGTTCGCTCCGAGCTTCCGCGACATCTTCCACCCATAGCAACTCGAGCATTGCGTTTCGAAAAAAGAAGCGACGGCAGGCGGTGCCTTGTCCGGGATGTTGGTTCGGAGATCCCTCCACCAGACCGAATTGCCGCAGACGGTCGGCGCTTGCCGCGCCGATATCGGTGCAAATGAAGACGTGATCGACTACGGCAGGCATCTGGACTACGTTGCCATTCAACTCGTCGTTCCACCACCGGTTGTCCGGTCGGGATGCCTATGGTTATTGCCCGGGAGTTTTGGCGAGCTGCTCCTTGGTCCAGACCCGCGCGGGATTCAGCTCGAGCGACTTCTGGAATTCCTTGCGTGCATCGGCTTCCCGGTTCGCCTTTCGTAGTGCCAGGCCCAGCCAGAGATGCGCATCGGCCGAGCGCGCATCGAGCGCAATGGCCTTCTCGAAATCCTTCATGGCCAGCTCGACGCCCCCGCCCAGCGCTGCCGGCAAATAATAGTTGCCGATGCCGTGGCTGAGGTAGTTCAGCGAGGCCTTCGGGTCCAGTTCCAGCGCCTTGTTGATTTCTTCGAGCGAGCTGCGTCCATACTTGAGCGCCCCCAGCCCTCCGACTGCGGCCGCTTCCTGTCCGCACAGTGTGCCCAGAATGCGGTGATACTCGGCGTTGGCCGGCTTGAGTGAGATCGCGCGCTCGGCCGCCTTCATTCCGGCTTCCGCGGCGGCTTGCGCCTGATTCTTGTCGCGCACTTCGGCGGCGATCTCAGCCAGTACCGAGTTGGCGAGAGCCGCTTGGTATTGCGCTTCGGCGTCGTTCGCTTGTTTTGCGGCAACTACGGACAACTGGCTCGCGATGCGGCCCAGTTCGGTCCGGTTCTGTGTGTCGCGAGCTTTCTGAAGATCGGCGCTCCAGGGAGGCGCGGCGGCAAGAAAGAGCATAAGAAACAGGCCGGTCATGGGCATTAGATGTAATCTCTACCCGACAGGATACAAAGTTATGCTGCGCGGTAACTTCCGAAGACCCGTATGAAGTCGGCCAATTCCCCCAGGTGCGCCAGTGCGTTGCGCACTACCTTCTCATCGCGGTGGCCCAACAAATCCAGATAAAACAGATACTCCCACGGTTTGCCGCGCAGCGGCCGCGACTCGATTTTCACCAGATTCAGATCGCGCAGGGCGAGGGCGCTTAAGGAGCGGAACAGAGCGCCCGGCACATTGTGGGTGGAAAAAACGAGGGAGGTTTTCCAGGAATTGCGACCGGTGCCAGGCGCCGGGCGGGGCTTCGATCCGGCTTGTTCGAGGAGAAAGAAGCGCGTGAAATTCTGGCGGTCGTCTTCGATGCCTTGCTTAAGGATGCGTGCGCCGTACATGCGGGCAGCCAGTTCCGAGGCGATGGCGGCGGCGCCTTCGGGCCGTTCCTCCATAATCATTTTGACGCTGCCAGCCGTGTCATAGAACGGAACCCGTTCGATTTGTGGACGCCGGGTGAAGAAATCCAGGCATTGATTTAAGGCCACCGGATGAGAGTAGATCCTGCGGATTTTTCGCGGGTCGGCGCCGGGCGGCGCGATAAGATTGTGCACCACGCGCACGCTCGTTTCCGCAGTGATCTCAAACGGGAATTTCATCAATAAATCGTAGTTCTCATAAACCGAGCCGGCCAGTGTGTTTTCGATGGGCACCACGGCCGCTTCCACTTGGCGGGTCTTTAGCGCGGCAAAGACCTGATCGAAGCGCTGGCATGGGACAGGATCGGCGCGCAGCCCCAGAAGCTGCTGGATCGCTTGCTGGCTGAAGGCGCCTAGCTCACCTTGGAAAGCGATTCGCTTCGGTGTCTTGCCCGAGGCCTTCTTCATCGGATTCGTTCTCCCGCAGCCCCGCGTGGGCAGTCGCAAAGTGGGCTCGTCATCCTGCCAAGATCCCGCCCAGGCCGTCCTAAAGTTAGGGATTTCGTAGAAGTTCTCCAGTTGTGGAAATTCTTGTTCTGAATTCAGAACAAGATCGGGCAAAAAGCCTTGCTCTCTAGATCTTTCAACCGCTATAATTCCTATTAGCCTTTAGATCTTTTGGGAGTATATGGCATTTGCGCCCCTACGGCCGGATCCGCCCCCCCAAGTCTCTATCATGGAGGAAGCGGGCCGGAAACTCAAGCGCGCGCGTGAACGCCTCAAACTGCGCTTCCGGGACGTAGAAGAAGCCAGCGCCCAGATTGCGGTCCGGCGTCGGAACGACGAGTTCATCGTTGCTCTCAGTCGTCTTGCCGATATTGAAAACAAAGGCACGATGCCGTCCATTTATCGGCTCTATTCCCTATGTGCCATCTATCGGCTGGACGTTGCGGAGGTGCTGTCCTGGTACGGGGTCGAACTGAGTGCGTTGCCGGCGGATGGCGCGATCCTCGAGCATGAGCGCACCAGCTTGGTAGGCTTTCGTCCCGAGGATGGCGACGTCCAGGTGCCCATCGCGCTCGATCCCGGTCTGGACCTCAGCCGCACCGTGTTCCTGAGCCGCCTGATACAGCGGTGGGGCTCTGTACCACTCATGCTCTTGAATAATCTCGATTTACGGAACTATCGCTACGGCTTAATCGGAACCGAAGATTGGTCCATGTTTCCCATCATCCCACCCGGTTCTCTGGTGGTGATTGACGATTCCAAACGGCGTATTGTCACGAGTGGGTGGTCTAGCGAATTCGAACGCCCGATTTATTTCCTGGAGCACCGGGAAGGCTACGCGTGCGGCTGGTGCTCTCTGAAGGACGGACAGCTCGTTGTCCAACCACACCCGGCCTCCAATTGCAATTTGGAATCTTATCTTTATCCGGATGAGGTTGAAGTAGTAGGTCAGGTTACGAGGATTGCGCTGAGCCTGGACCAGGCGGCTCGCCGGCGCTCGCGTTCCTGAGAATCTGGAGAAGGGCCTCCAGATCCCTTTGAAAAAGCTCTCTTTCCATGGGACGCGCTGAGTCCGGGATCTGAGCGCGGTAGTGATCCGATCTCAACCAGTGGACCACCACGCTCCCTTGTGAGTCATCCAGGCCCCGGAGATAATTTCCCAAATCCCCGCTTTTCTCCGCAAGAGCAAGATTCAACCACTCGGAAAAGATCCCCTCATGGCTTTGCTTTAGCGCTTTTCCACTTTCTTCACGTCCAAAGGCCGCGCTGAGTCCGTGGTGCCGGTATGCACCCGAATTGGGATCGCGCAGTGACGCGAGGTAGGCCAAGCGTCCGTACACGGTTGGAATTTGTGAAAGGGTGTGTTTCCAGAGGTCAGCTAAAGCACTGCGCTCCAACATTCCCTTGGATTTGAATCGCGCCATCCTTCTAACTTTACCAGAGATATTCAATTCTAACCCACTGTTCTCTAAGCCCAAACAGCTGATTGTTCTGATTCCCGAAAACGTCGGCATACCTCCTCGAAGGCGAAGTAGTAAGGCCTTAAGCTACCCGAGCAGTTTATTTTTGCCCGGTAAGAGGAGTTCACATGTTCAAGAAAATGATGGTTTTGTTTGTGTTGGCGTTCTCTCTAGCTACGGTGGCGGTCGCTGCGAATCCGCAGATGCCCCCGCCGCCCTGCTTCCCTTGCGACGGCGGCGGCAACTAGCATCGGCCTGTTTGGTCCTTTGGGGACTCACGCGGCGTGAGCGCCTTTTGCGCTCTGATCGCCGCGTGAGTTTCGCCATTTCCTCCAGCTTCCTTTCCCGGCTTGATGGCGCAATTCCTTGCTGGCGCAATTCAATGCTAGACTCTGTGGGAATGAGTTGAGCCGAGCGCCTAAGGAGAGTTGATCCGTGCAGGGCTTCGAGCGAGGGATGGTCTATCTGAATCTAGTGGCTGTCGTGGGTCTGCTATTCCGTCTGTATAAGCTCGGGCTGTTCCGCATTTATCGCAGTCTATTTTTTTATCTATTGGCCTATACCGCGCAGTTCCTTGCTACAGCCACGGTACCATTCCCATCTACGCTTTACGGCTACTGCTATATGGCGGGCGAGACCGCCAACGTGGTCTTATCGATTCTGGTGGTGCTGGAACTGTACAAACTTAACTGCTTTCATGATGTGGTTTCCGGTCAAGGTTCGGCGCAATATCATGCTTTACGTTGGCGGCTTTGTTGTCTTTTATCTTTCGCGAACTTTTGGTTTGCTCACGATCAATCTGCTCCCGCCACGGTCTATCAACGTAATCACCAACGTACTGCTATGCCTTTCCTTCAGTTGTTTGATGGGCTGGCTGTTCGGGCTCCGGCGAGAAAGCGAAGACATCACAACCACCCTCGGTCACCGTTGGAATCCGGATGCGATGGAGCGTCTCTCGGGGCAATTAGATGCGATCAATGCGACATTGGTACGCTTCGGGCGTCACTAAGAAACATGAAAAGCAGCGATATTTGATTTGCATTATCTTTGACTATCTAGTATTCTGATGTGGAAAATGGGACACTCCAGATGACATGGGTTGCGATCGGTTGGGTCGTGACGGTCGGCTCCGTTGTGGTCCTGTTCGCGCTGATTGCTCGGATCTGGCAGCAGCGCCAGGGGAAGCGGACGATCGGTGGCTTCGGAGAATCCATCGGGTTTTCGGTATCCCGTTACCAACCGATGGAGTATTTGCTTTCCGAGGAGGATTTCGCATTTCTGGCCTCCCAACCGGGTTATAAGCCGGATATCGGCGCGCGCTGGAAGCGGGAGCGGCGTCGCATTTTCAGGCTCTATCTGGATGAGCTGAAGCGTGACTTTCAGCGGCTCCACGCTGAGGCCCGGGTGATGGCTGCCAACGCTGACGCCGAATCCGCGGAACTGGTGGGAATTCTTATGCGCCAACAATTCACGTTTTGGCGCGCCATGGCCGGCCTCGAGGTGCGATTGGTGCTGCGGGCGGCTGGAATCGGGAAAGTCAACGTCCGCCCCCTCCTCGAACTGCTGGAGGCAATGCGGGCGGATCTGGCTCGCGTCAGCGCGCCACAGACGGCCTAAAAGAGACGGCGCAACAGCGCTTTTGCCTCGGCCAGGCTCTCGAATTCACGTTCCGCCTGCTTGAAGGCCCGGGTGTGCACGCAACGCCGGGCCCCGCGATTCTCGGCGGGATAGCGCAGGTGGAGCATTTCGTGGAAAAGAACATATTCGACGGCGGAGCGCGGCGTCTCCGGCCGGTCGAGGATGCGGCTCAGCACAATGGCGTTATGGGGCGGGTCATAATGGCCGAGCATGGTTCGTGAAGCATTCGGGCTCCACCCCAGTAGCGGCCGCGCCATAAGCCCGTGGAAATATCGAAAATTCAGCTCCTCGAACATTTCTTCGAGATTATAGTGGTTTCCTTGTGGCCCCTGGAGCCGCTTGCGCCCCCGAATCTGGCGGACCAGGTCCAAGCTCCGGCGGACATCGCGGCGATTGAGATAGCGCCTGTAGCGGTCGTTGCTGGCGGCAGAAACGGGCCGCCTGAAAAGTTTCGCCAGCAAAATTTCAGCCAGTGCCTCCATGACCGACTCCGGGGCGCCTGCGAGGGTATCAGCCATCCGAACCAGCAGAGTTCCGTCTTCCAGTTTCACCTGGGCGTTGGCGTTGGCATAGCGGCGGAATTCAACGCGAATGGCGGGCACGGGAGTGCGCGGCCGAAGCTGGCGAAAGGCCCGCGCATAGATTTGCTCGGGCGTCGCGGGCGTTTCGACGACCTCGACTTGCATTTCTTCCGAATGTAACATAGCTAGGAGTGCCGCCTTTTCCGAGTGGAACCGCCGGTTTCCGGATTGGCTGGTGTTTTTTGAATGAAGGGAGCTAATTTGCCAGGAGCCAAGATCACCGCGCTCGGTTGCCACGTTCCCCCAGGCGTACTGACTAATGCTGATCTCGAAAAATTGGTAGATACCACCAACGAATGGATTGTGGAACGGGTGGGAATCGTGGAGCGCCATATTGCCGCCCCCGATGTCGCCACTTCCGATATGGCGGTGGGGGCGGCTTGTGCGGCGCTGGCGCAGCGCGGAATCGCCGCGGCTGAAATTGACGCCATCATCGTCTGCACGGTGACGCCCGATATGCTGTTTCCCTCGACTGCATGTCTGGTGCAGGACCGGATTGGGGCCAATCGGGCCTGGGGATTCGACCTGCTCGCTGCCTGCTCCGGGTTCATATACGGCTTGACGACCGCGGCGCACCTGGTGATGGGGGGCACGCACCAGAAGGTCCTGGTGATTGGCGCCGACACGATGTCGCGCATCATCGACTACACCGATCGCAACACTTGCATTCTGTTCGGCGACGCCGCCGGCGCCATGTTGATCGAGCCGGCCGAGCCGGGCGAGGGATTCATCGGCTTTCTGAACGAGATCGACGGCTCCGGCGCCGACTTCCTCAAAATGCCGGCCGGAGGGAGCCGCCAGCCGGCCACCGCGGAAACCGTCCGCGACGGCCTGCACTTCGTAAAACAGCAGGGCCAGCAGGTCTACAAATATGCCGTGCAAAAGATGTATGAGACTTGCCGGAACCTGCTCGACCAGCACGGGCTGTCGGCCCGGGACGTGAAGTTGATGATCCCGCATCAGGCCAACCGCCGCATCATCACCTCAGTCGCGGAGCGCCTGGGACTGAATCCGGAGCAGGTGATCATCAACATCGATCGTTACGGAAACACCACTGCGGCGACCATCCCTCTGGCCACGCGTGACGCACTTCAATCCGGCAAACTCCACAAGGGCGATGTCGTGATCTTTGCCGCGGTGGGCGCTGGGTTCACGGTGGGGGCGAACCTGTGGCGCTGGGCGTATTAGTGCCCGAGGAGAGCCGGACCAGGGGTCCGGCGCAGGCCGGGGCCTGCCCACATTAGCGCGTACCGGGTCTCGGTGAAAGAACGGTCTGACGGAGTCCTTCATCCAGGCCGTAAATGCGGACTATGCGAGGCCCGTCGGTGACTGGCTCCGGCGGTGGAGCTTGGGGATGGTATCCGGCGGGCGCAGGCTGGCGGCCAGCTGCTCGGGACCGACATAAAGCGTCAGCAGTACCGCATCGTCGTCAACCTGCACGTCAAGACCTTGTGCCACCCATGGGAAAGAGGGGATCGCTTGCCGCACCTTCTCTGCCGCGGCGGTGGCTTGCTGGGCTGAGCCCATTTGATAAGAGGCTCCCAATTGCAGGCTGCCCCGCGCAATCACGCCGCCTTCAAAGGCGTCCGCCGCGATTTCAAGCGGCACGAAGACGCTGGCCAGCGGATCGGGCATGCGTGAAGTGGCGATCCACAGATCCCAGTCCTGCGAGAGGCGCGCGCCACGCGCCAGCAGGGGCGAATAGTCGCGGATTGAATCGGTCAAACTGCCGGCGATGGCCTGTTCGAGCGTTTTTCGTTGGCCGACAAGCAGCAGATGGTCGCTCACGTGGGCGACGCTGAGCGAATAGTTCGGGGCGATCCACAAATCAACGCCGTGATAGGTCGAGGGCTTCAACCCGATTCGGGCCGCTTGCTCGCGTGTGGCGGCGGCTGGGAAAGAACCGGTGGCGATGGCCATCAGCTCCGGGTAGGAAATCAGGATCTGACGCGCATCTTTGAGACAGGGCAGGTCCGGAAATCCGAGGCTCCCGCCGCTCGACAGCTCGGCTCCGATGGCGCCGGCAAAAATAGAATTTCTCACCTGCTCCCATTGGATGCCGACTAGAGCCGTGGCATCGGGAGGCACATAGTTCCACCAACTGGGATGGGACTGGCCGGCGGTGATCTCCGCGGTGGCGAGCACCAGAAGCAGACTGCGCATAGTGTGTTCATCGGATGACGCAACGTGCAAATTTAGGTTAAGAACTATTTACCGAGAGTGCGCCTTGGGTCGCATCGCTATGTGCTTGCAAGGGAAGGTAATCTTGGCTGGCAAGCAAAGTGCTGCTCTAGAGGCGCGATGCAAAGAGAAGACTACGCGACGGCTTTCCAGACGGGATATGGGGCAACTCGCCGCTTTCTTATTTCCCGCGGCGCACCCAAGGACGAGGCCGAAGAAATCGCGCAGGCCGCATGGGCCCGCGGCTGGGAATACCGGGATCAGTTGCGCGATCCCGGCCTGGTAGGCTTTTGGGTGAACTCGATCGCCCGCAATTTATTTCGCGCGCGTTTTCGTGCGCCGCTGGCCGTGCCGCTTCAGCAAGGGCAGAACGTATCCTATGGCATCGACCTGGATGCAATCGAGCTTGGCCGGCTGCTCGATCGCTGCTCGGGCCGCGATCGTGCGCTCCTCGAGCAGAGTCTTCAAGGCTATTCGGCTGAGGAGATCGCGCGCAACAGCGGCATTACGCCCACCGGAATCCGGGTGCGTATGCTTCGCGTCCGCCAGGCGCTGCGGCAGAAGATTGCGCCGATGGCCGCCTGAATGCCCCCACGCTCAGCTCCGCTTCATCTATGATGTGACGAAGAAGTGACCGCCGTCACAGATGGATGCCATTCTCGAATTAAGACGAGTGTCGAAGCAGTTTCCGGGGCATCGCGCCGTGCACGAGGTTTCGCTGGCGATACCGCGCGGGACCTTCTTTTCGCTGCTTGGACCGTCAGGATGCGGCAAGACCACCACGCTCCGGCTGGTGGCCGGGTTTGAGACGCCGACCGCGGGCGAGATCTGGCTGGACGGCGCGCGCATCGACCAAGCCCCTCCTTATCAGCGCAATGTCAACACGGTTTTTCAGAACTA
>WNEY01006466.1_pt1 | contig 11529 bp, 8 predicted proteins | sample 5400531 | NCBI WGS metagenome assembly WNEY01 (sample SAMN13153338, study PRJNA577476) | soil metagenome | isolation source: 200 cm saprolite under Douglas fir tree site 1 | place: USA:California | collected 2015-04-18
CGGTCATCTGCGCCGCAAGCGGAACGCTGCCGCCCCTACAAAACTAGCTGAAGCTGCTACCCCTTGGTTGCGTTGTCACCAAATCATACTGCAGGGCTTTCACGAGATCAAGGCGGCTATGCGGTTGTCAGCGCTTCGAGCATGTGTCCTCCAGTATGACATCACTTGCTTTCTCGGCGATCATGTAAACTGCGCTCAAAATGAAGAATCCGGGAATCTTCGGAAAGACCGAGGCGTCCACGACGCGCAATCCTTTTGTCCCTCTGACCCTGAAGCGGCTATCGAGAACCGCCCAACCGTCGTCATCGGCGCCGATTTTGCACGTGCCGCAGGCGTGGTGACCCCATGCATTATCCTTGACGAACCGAGCGATCTGCGCACGCGAGCGAACTTGCGGCCCGGGTATCTGTTCGACCAGAACACCGGCGCTCCGTCGCGAGATCTTTCGCACGAACTCCACCCCGGCAACGACCGCGTCGAGATCGTCGCCGCGCGTGTCATTGCCGTCATCGAAATAGCGGAAGTTGATAGAAGGGGGATCGCGGGGATCGCTCGAGTTGAGCAGCACCTGGCCGGCCGTGTTGTTCGTGTGTGCCTTGAGAAGCACCCAGGTGAAATGATTCTTGTGGCTTCGAGCGCGTTGAGAGTACGACGGCCGATACCCAGCGAAGTAGCCTGGGATGGCGAACAGATACAAATCGGGTTCCGGCTGACCGTAACTCGATCGTTTGACGATGGCAGCGACGGCGCCGTTCGTTGTGTAAAGGCCGTGCCCGTTGCGCCATTCCTCGAATTCAGGATCATTCGGTGTAAACGTCGCCTTCTCCAGGATTTCGAAGTCGTGCTGCATCTTATGAACGACGCCGATCTCGTATCGATCTTGGAGGTTTCTTCCAACACCGCATACCGCAACCTCGACGTCGATGTGGTGTTTCTTGAGCTCGGCCGGGGGGCCGATACCCGACAGCATCAGCAATTGCGGCGTGTTGAAGGTTCCTCCCGCCAGGATGACCTCCCGCCGTGCACGCGCCGTTCGGCGCGGGGCGGTAATTGGCGCATCGAGGCGGGCGGCGGGATCGGCATGATAGAGGTGCCCGGCGTCGAGAAATTCGACTCCGGTCGCGCGTCGATCCGCGTCCAGGAGCACCCGAGACACGAGGGCGTGCGGTTTCACCGTCAGGTAATCCGGTCTAAGGCGCATAGTCTCGCGAATGAGCTCTCGCGTGCCAATCCGAACGCCGTTCCTGATCGTCAGCGGCGTGAACGTCAGGCCTTCGACGTTTTGCTTCACTCGACGCCAGTCGTTTGGATCAAGGAAGCTTTCAAGCCAAGCCCACACTCGCTGCAGCAAACCCGGGTAGGGAGCAAGGAAGCTCTGGACCCAAGTCGAGATTCGGCGCAGCAGACTCTCCCGATTTCCGAGGTTGCTGTCGAAACACGTTTGGACGGCAGCCAGTACGAGTCTGGCCAACACCGGATCACGCAGAAGCAACGTCGGATCGGCAATCGACGTGGGTAGCCAACCATCGAATCCATGGCGCGCAAAATTGAAACGGCGAGACCAAGGTCGCGTGACATACTCGCAGCGCTCGATTCGCTCGAAATATTTTCGCATGCGATTAGCTTTCCAGGAGGAGTCGCCGGTTGCTTCGGCAATTTGATCCCAGTCGCAATTGTGCGGACGAATGAAGATCATGGCGTGGTGAGCCGTGCATCCGCCTAATGTGCCGGCGCGCGGATAAAGGATACCGTTTCGCGGTGTGCCGTCGACGATCTCGTTGATCAGGAAATTTCTGACGTCACGGAGGCGCTGCGCATGGTTGTCGTAATGCTGGACGTAGAACTTCCAGGCAAGGTCATTGTGTTCGGTGGAGAAAGCATGGAACGCCGGTACCTGATACTCGATCGGCTCCTCCACACCACCCGCCTCGAGAACCAGGACACGGAAACGATTTTTTGCCAAGTTCGCCGCAACCGGTCCGCCGCCGGCCCCCGAGCCGACCACGATGAAATCATATTCTTCCTCGATAGCCGTCGCGAATCCTTGCATCGAGGTGGCAGGGTCCGCACGGTAGGTATCAGAGATGCTTGTCATAGCTTATCCGGACAAGTCAGCCTCAGGTGCCGTGTTTTCCGGGCCCATCAACTGCGACTCCCGAGCACGCAAAGCTGCGATGCCATGGGCCCATCGGCCATCCAGGCAGCCGCGCAGCTTACCATATCGCTGGATTCAACCCCACCCTGGTGATCCGCGCCTTCGGGGCGCGCTGCCAAATGCGGACATGTGGGCCAAAGCTGTCATTGGCTTAGATGCGCCGTCCGGCGGGGGCCGGAGGTCTGATGAGCTACGGATCGGACACATCTATACCGGCCGGGTTCTCAAGGGCGTAAACCCTGCCGACCTGCCGGTGCAGCAGGCAACCAAATTCGAGCTGTACCTCAATCTCAAGACCGCGAGGGCGCTCGGCATTACATTCCCGAGCACGCTGCTCGGTCGCGGTGTTTGAATAAGAATTTTCTGCTGCGGTGCATCAGTCCGGAAGTGGCACTAAGCGGTCGCGGATTGTCGGCCCGTCCTGGTCAGCTCTCCGGGGCAAAGCGGACGTTCGCATCGGACCAGCGGACTTCCTCCAAAGTGATCCATTGCGGAGGTGCCGTTTTTCGCTGCGACCGCGCCAGGCGCAAAGGCGACGAGTGGCACGCTAATGGTGCCGAAATCGCGTTGCATGGCTTAACGGCAAACTCGTCCGATTAGTCGGCACGGTGCTTACCGGATTGTGCCGGGCGGGTTACTCTGGGGCTGTTGGGGCTGGACCAAGCCCTCGCGAACGAGTCTAGATGTTTTTCACTTTCGAGGACGCCGTTCTTGCTCGCTTCGTTTTGCTGTGATCCTCAAGCACAGCTGCCCGGTGCGGCCTGTTCGTTTCCAAAGCCGCGCTTTCCACAAATGCCCGGCCGCGTTTTTCGGCATATTCACGGCCATCAATCGGCCCGATGTGGGGCGGATCTTTATCGAGGTACGGTCGGCCGATCCCAAACTCTTGGCCGTGCGCGTCGATCCACTTCCACAAGCTTTCGCTCGAAATACATCGCTGCGCCCGTGTCTCGCCCTTTACGCTCACGAGATCGGCCGCAAGCCCGTGGCCATAGCCGCCGCGGCGGCTCCCACCATGGTATGAGCTATCATTCGCAGCCTTGTTGCCGCTTGCGAGCGACTGTCGGTAATCGTCGCGAAATCCGCTGGTCATGCCCGGGGACAATCCGGCGTCATCCATCGCGCGAAGAGCATGATACAGCCTCAGTTTAAAGGTCCGATCCATGCCACCGATCACGTAATCCATCAGCGACATGCCGGCGTTTTGTGCCGCCTTCGGATCCTTCCACGTGAAGTCCTCGTCAACTAGCTTCATAATAGTCTTGGTGACAGTCTGCGTCTTGCCCTTCTTCTTTACTGTTACTTTTATCTGCTCAGCCACCTTGATGGTATCGAGTTTGGGGGCCCGTTGGTACACAGACCAGAGATATTGGTCGATGCAGGTTTCTGCACCAAGGCATTCGTCGGCAGTTCCTACGGAGCTATCTGGCTCTCTTGAGTAGCCTTGGCCCGGGTCACGGCTATTCCCTGAGGTCACGTGTACGGGTGGTATTTCGGACCGTGGAATAGGTCGAGCGTTGGGAAAGGCGTTGCCCAATACATCGGCGGTGGAAACAGCATCCTTGCCCATTGCGGTCCGTTGCGGAGCCTCGATGCGCTCCGAAGCGGCAATTCCCGATGTTGCTCGCGGGTGCGCCTTCCATGCTTCGGTATTCCGCACATCGGGCGAACCGAAGCCGAGCCGTCCGGCAGCACCCCAAGTAACGAGGACAACCATTCCGCACAATGCCGCCAATCCGGCAAGTCGGCACAGGGTAATCACCTGCACGCTTCCTTTCCCGTCGAGGCGCCTGCGTGATCCCATGCTGCACACCGAGCACTACGCTGGTTTCGAACCAAATGTGGCAGAGAGGCAAGAAAACAGCACGTTATTATCTTTTCCGACATGGGTCTGAAATGCAAGCCGATCCCAGAATGACAGTAAATTGCTCGCCCTGAAGCGGCTATCAGCCGAGACGCGCGGAATCGGTTGGGGGAACGCATTTTCGGCGCGGTGCAGCTCTGACTAACCTAAGAGACTTCTGAGGCCTAGTTCGGAACGTTTTTACCCTATTGGAATTATCTCAGTGTGGGACCCCAGAGGTATGCTCGTTCTGGCCTTATGGGTTCTGCAGGGTGGCTATTCTAAGCACTGCAAGCAGTTCAGTCCTGGTACCGGTCTGAAAAGGACAGGTCCGATGTCTGCGTCTCGGCCTTTTTCTACTCTCGCGAGCGCTGCGGTCGCCTTGGTTCTCGCGACTGGCTTCCTGTGCGATGGCATGGCGGGACAGGGACAAGAGCTCGGCGAACGCGGCAGCGGTCAGGCGGCGGAGACGCCTCCGGATCCGGGGTCTCAGCCCGTTAAGCCGAGTATTGCGACTAATCTCGTGCCGGCCGATCTGGCGGTCGCGCAGAAGCTGCAGGAGATGCTCACGGGCGGGTCCGAACGCATTTTTGAACATAAAGAGCAGCGGACGGCTGCCCTGGCGTTTTATGCCGGCCGAGGCTATGCCCCGCTCTGGGTTACTAACGGCATCGAGAGCAAGCATGCCCGATCGGTAATATCTCGCCTAAAGGAAGCCGATAATGATGGGCTCGATCCTGCCGATTATCCGATCCCGGACCTCAGGGCAGCAGTTGGTGGACCGGAGGCACTTGCGGAAGCCGAACTCACCCTTACTAAGTCGGTGCTGACCTACGCACGCCACGCTCAGATCGGTCGGGTTCATTACTCCCGCATCAGTGCGGATATCGCCTACCAGTTGGCGCCGACCGAACTAAGGGAAGTGTTGGCTAACATCGCGTCCGCAGCCAATCCCGGTGATGTCCTAGGGTCCTATAACCCGCCCCACGAAGGCTTTCGGGCGTTGCGCGCCAAGCTCATCGAGCTTCGCTCGCGGCAGTCTAAACCGATCGATCTGGGCGGAGTGATCCTTAGGTTGGGCATGCGGGATTCGCGAGTAGCGGAATTACGGCAGAGGCTGGGAGTACCTCGGACCGCAGACAACATCGTTTACGATCGCACCGTGGTCGAGGCAGTGAAAAAATTTCAGCGCGAACATGGGCTAAAGCCCAACGGCGAACTTGGCCCCGCGACCGTTGAAGCGCTCAAGATGCGAGGCTCTGATCATCGGGCCGTTGAGACCATCCTCGCCAACATGGAGCGTTGGCGATGGCTGCCACGAGACTTGGGCAAGATATACGTGATGGTCAACATCCCAGACTATTCGTTAAAGGTAGTGCGTGACGGAGCCACCATTTGGCAAACAAAAATTGTGGTCGGAAAACCGAATATGCCTACTCCGCTCCTGAGCGAGCAGATGAAGTTTATCACAATTAATCCGACGTGGAACGTTCCCCCATCGATTGTCAGAAACGAGTATTTGCCCGCTCTAAGGCAAGACCCCTATGCGCTGGCACGGATTGGTTTACGGATTGAGCATAACCGCGATGGCTCCATTCACGTTTTTCAGCCGCCAGGTGAGAGGAATGCGCTCGGACGTATTCGCTTTAATTTCCCAAATAAGTTTCTTGTTTACCAACACGACACGCCCGACAAGCGCCTTTTCACTCACGAGAAGCGGGCCTACAGCCATGGATGCATGCGCGTAGAAAATCCGCTCGACTATGCAGAGGTTTTGCTGTCAATGGCGCGGCCGCAAGATGGTTACACGGTTGAGCGATTGTATAGAATGTTTGGCCAGGACGAACGCGACATCACTTTTACCAATCCAATCCCGGTGCATCTCACGTATCAAACGGCCTTTGTTGATGAGTCTGGATCTTTACAAATTCGGGAGGACGTTTATGGTCGAGATACTCCCACTATCGCCATTTTGAAAAGCGAAGATCGAAAATATGCGTACCTGCCAATAGAACGTCATGACGAGCGGGTACGGTCCCGCCAAGTTGTCCATCTTCCCTACAGGTCAAACCTGAGTAGAAGTACGTATTCGAGATCCCCTGAATATCAATCTAACAACTGGGGATTTGATAATTGGGGGTATGGTTATAATACCAATGCAACTTCTCCATTTTCCTGGTGGCGTTAATACGACGATTGACCAGACTCAGCAGCCCTGCGCCGTTCCATCACTTAGGTCGGCTTTAAAGGCAAAGCGGCATAAGTGATTCACGGTCGCTGATGACCCGAAGCGATCATACCCAGCATTGCATCTGTCCTAGCCGAAGGGCAGCGTTTCAGGTGCTGCTAGAGTTCAGGTTCCTCTCCTTCGCCGAGGTGCCGGATTTCGAGTACTATTGGACCCCGACCCCTCATCTATCCCAGGAAGATATTCGCGATGACGAAGCTGAAATTCGGGGCCTGGATCCCGACCTATGCGTGGAGCGGTGGCAAAGGTGACCCCAAGAACGTCAAGCGCATCCGCGCGTCCATTGAGAAGTGCGAGGACCACGGCATCGACGTGTGGGTGGTCGACCATCTACTCTCCGCCCCGGGACTCTACGGCAACGCATGGCTGGAGCCGCTCAACGTGCTCGCCTTCGCGGCCGCGCTGACCCGGACGGTGAAGATTGGCACGGGCATCCTCGTCCTGCCCGTGCGCCATCCCGTGGTGCTGGCCAAGGAGATCTCTACGCTCTGCCATCTCTCCGATAATCGGTACGTCTTCGGCGTCGGCCCTGGCTGGTACGCGCGCGAGTACGAGGTGACGGGCTCGCGCATCGAGGAGCGCGGCCGCCGCACGGACGAGATCATCGAGGCGGTGACACTGCTCCTGACCAAACCGAACGTGTCCTACCAGGGAAAGTACTATCAGTTCAACGACGTGACTATCGAACCGCGCCCGCCCAAGATGCCGGCGATCTGGGTCTCGGGCGGCTCACGGGCGCCCGATCCCACCCATCACGACGTGCCCGTCATCGCCCCGACCGTCATGGATCGCATTGTCAAGGCGGGGAACTGGCTATCGCGCTGCTCGGGCAAGCAGGAGTGGGTCAAGCGCGACTGGTTGCAACTCCAGCAGCACGCGAAGAAAATGGGAAAGAACTCGAGGAAGCTCACCTTCGGGCACTGCAACTTCACCCACCTCGTGGACACGGCGAGCCACGAGAAGGCGGTGGCGCAGTCGAAGGCGCCGTTCCTCCGTGCCATGGGCACAAATCGGAGCTACGAGCACCTGCAGGAGTGCTACATGGTCGGAAACATCGACCGCATCAACATGCGCATTGACGACCTGCGGAAGGCGGGGCTCCAGTACCTCGTGCTGGGACCCGTCACCGACGACCCCAAGCAGATCGACCTCATGGCAAAGCGGATCGTGAAGCACTTCAAGTAGCGCGGGCGCCACGCTCTAACCTTGGCCACGCGGCACCGGTCTGGGTTGGCGGCGACGCGTAGCGGGCGCGTTCTCCGCGGATTAGTCTTGAAACAACGATACCGCGGAAGGCGCTCGGCTTCACGGTGCCGCCAACACTGATATTGACTTCCGCTATGGGGTGAATACCGGAACTGCGCAGAGAATCCGGCCATCGCCGCTAATGACCCCAACTCGGACATCCAGGCCGTCGGCTAATACCGGGACTGAGAGCAAACATGTCCGATCACACGCTTTGGTCGCCAACAAAACTCATGTACGTCCGTCGGCCATTTGGTCCAAACGCCGAGCCTCAGGCCTTCAAATCTGTGATCCGCATGATTGCGACCACCCGGCCGTCATTGGCTGAATGCTCTTTTGTGTCCTTGTTGCAGGTCCAGACGAAGTCCTTTTTGGCCGTAAAGGTCTTGCCGTCTTGCACGACCCGAAGTTCTCCCTCGGTGACATGACAGACCATAGCGTTCATCATCACTTGATTTTCGGGAGTCTTCGAACCCGGTTGAATGATGATGTCACGCAGCGAGATAGTCTTGAAGCCGGGGATTATGGATGGTCCCTCGCCATAGACACGGTTCACGACACCCGGCGCCACTGTCGTGTCCTTATAGCCCGTGGTTTGCGCAGCGGCAGGCTTCACCATAGCGGCCGACGCGGCCGCCAATCCAATTGCCAATGCTGATCTTCGATCGACCTGAGTCATCGCTCTCCTCCTGATTATCTATAAGGTTCAGCACGCGCACCACAGCTGGCGCGCGGACGGCATGCAGGTACTGATGGGCACCCGCGAGAACGCAGCTCTATTTGGATTGCTATTGTGCCCGCCGACGGCACCAACGCTGCCGTTAAATCTCAGGACATCGGCACGTCCGGCTGGCAGCTCGCGGATAAAGCTACACTACTTGCCCGCATAGGCAAAGGGGGCGGCGCGATGTCTCCTCCTGGCACGTACCGGTCTAGCACCGAGGGGCGCTCTGGGTCAGCTTTCGGGACCAGAGCAGACCAGGTCTTCCTAGGGCCGTCGGTATGGGCCGCCACCATACCCGTAAGTATTTTGATCATCTCGGTACGGTTCAGGAGCATCGCCGTAGTCGGGCGGTCTCGGCGAGTACTCTGGCGGAGAGTATTCCGCAGCGGGCGGATACGAGTACTGTGGATAGGGCGAGTCGTAATAACCGGGCGGATAATAATAAGCTTGCCGTGCTGCACAGCTCGACAGCAGTGAAACGACTGCGAATGCTGCAACTGCAATAACAAGTTTCCGCATCATGCAACAAATTGACGCTCGATTTGACAGCGGTTCAAGCCCTATGATTGTAGAAATTAAAAAACTTGGTTAATCCGAGCCGCGCGCCTATTTCGGTTTGTGCTCCGCGCAATAGCCGACCCTACAGGCGGCGGCAGACTGGAGGCGGCTCACGACCCGAGGCGACGGCCTACGGTTCCTGCCGGACTTCCAAATCTCAGGGGTCGCACCGAGGCTGGGGATGTCCGGATGTGGCACGACTCAGAGGAGCCGATCGCGGCCCGGCACGTCCGTTCATTGGGGTGAAGCGGTCAAGGTGACTCCGCGCTCGAAATGACGCGATTGACCCAACTCGGACATTGGTGCGCGAGCCGTCGGCGCTTTCGACCCGCTGTTCACCATCTCCCGCAGCTCCAGGAAGCTCTTATCCGGCTCCAGATACGTATAGAGGATTCTCCGTCCGGTTCGGTCGGCACTAGGTGGGAATGTCCGCTTTATCGTGCTGAAGGGCATCGATGTAGCAAAGGATGAACAGTCCGATGCGCATTAAGCCGCCAGCAGCGCTGCCCAGATCGCTCATGATGGCTTTCCCCCGCTTACTGTACGGACATCGGCATCATGTTGCTGTTGAGATTGGCGATGATCCAGACGGAGCCGGTGATGACGAGAAAGACGATCTGCACGCCGAAGGCGAGGGCCAGAATATTGTTCGTGCTGTCGGGCCCGCTGGCGGCCACTCATGATCGCCTTCACCATGTAGAGCGTGAAGCCCTCCAGCCTTGCTCGAAAACATGGGTAACTAGTGGGTGTTGACCGTCTATTTCGCCTCCTTATACCATGAAAGGATCATACCAGAACAGAAACACCGCAGCCATCCCTGGCCCGGTGTTACCGGATCGCCCCCTTCGATGCGCGAGGTTGAAGCTGGGCAGTTTTGGTGCGACGATAACCGGTCAGGCGCGCCGGCAAAGTAGGAGGTTCGCCATGCCGACACTGCGAATCAACGGCGAAGACCGAAATTTCGAAGCCCCGGATGACATGCCGCTGCTCTGGGTGCTTCGCGACGTGCTGGGAATGACTGGTACGAAGTTCGGCTGCGGCATGGCGCTGTGCGGCGCCTGCACCGTGCATGTCGATGGCAACCCAATGCGTTCCTGCCTGCTGCCGGTCGGTCGCGTCGGAAATCGCGCCGTCACCACCATCGAAGGCATCGGCGCAACGTTGACGGGTGCAAAAGTGCAGCAGGCCTGGCTCGATCTCGAAGTGATCCAGTGTGGGTATTGCCAATCGGGTCAAATCATGTCGGCCGCGGCGCTCCTCGCCGAGAATCCGCATCCTGACGATTCCGACATCGACGCGGCGATGGCGGGAAACATTTGCCGCTGCGGCACGTACGTGCGTATCCGCGAGGCGATCAAGCGCGCGGCGAGCCAGGCATAGGAGGCGGCAATGAACGTTCTCGAAAATCTCGTGTCGGCTCCCTCGCGCCGGAACGTCTTGAAAGCCGGGTTGGCGGGCGGATTCGTGCTGGCCTTCCGGCTTCCCGTGCGGGCGGTCAATGAGCCGGAGCAGCTCCCCGATAGCACCGAGAGCCGGTTCGCACCCAACGCCTTCATCCGCATCGACCATTCGGGCAAGACGACGCTCGTCATGCCGCAGGTGGAGATGGGGCAGGGGGTCTACACCGCGGTGGCCATGATTCTCGCCGACGAGCTCGATGCCGATTTCAGCCAAGTAGCGCTGCTGCATGCGCCGCCCAACGACAAGCTTTACGGCAATCCGGTCTTCGGGATTCAAGTGACCGGCAATTCCAATTCGATACGTGCGTTCTGGAAGCCGCTGCGCCTGGCCGGCGCCGCAGGGCGGGCGATGCTGGTTGCGGCCGCGGCGCAGCAGTGGCAGGTCGATCCCGCGAGCTGCTCCGCGTCCAGTGGCAAGGTGACGCATGGGGCGAGCGGACGCGCGCTTGGCTATGGCGACCTGGTGGATGCGGCGAGCAAAGTCCCGGTACCGCAAAATCCGCCGCTCAAGGACTCGAAGGATTTCACACTCATCGGCAAGCCGCTCAAGCGCCTCGATACGCCCGACAAGGCGGACGGCAAGGTCATATACGGCATCGACGCCATGCTGCCCGGGATGAAGTTCGCGACGCTTGCCGCGAGCCCGGTATTCGGCGGCAAGGTCGCCCACGTCGACGACAGCGCGGTCAAGACCGTTCCCGGCGTGCAGAAGGTCGTGGTGCTCGACGATCTGGTGGCAGTCGTCGGCGATCACATGTGGGCCGCCAAGAAAGGTATCGACGCTCTCGTCGTTACCTGGAACGAAGGGGCGAACGCGCGCATCAGCTCGAGTGACATTTGGGCGGATCTGCGCGCGGCGAGCAAAAAGGAGGGCGTGGTCGCGAAATCGATCGGCGACGTCACGAAGGGTCTGTCGCAGGGCGACAAGTTCGAAGCCGAATACGAGCTGCCGTTCCTGGCGCACGCCGCGATGGAGCCGATGAACTGCACCGTTCATCTCACGCCGGGTGCTTGCGAAATATGGACCGGCACGCAGGTATTGAGCCGCGTGCAGCAGACGGCCGCACAGGTCGCGGGCGTTCCGGTCGACAAGGTCGTCGCGCACAACCACCTGCTCGGCGGCGGGTTCGGCCGCAGGCTCGAGCCCGACATGGTGGCGAGCGCCGTGCGCATCGCCCAGCACGTCGACGGGCCCGTGAAGGTCGTTTGGACGCGCGAAGAGGATATCCAGCACGATATCTACCGGCCGGTCTATCGCGACACCATTTCCGCTAGCTTGTCGAACGGCAGGATCGT
>WNEY01018573.1_pt1 | contig 11528 bp, 6 predicted proteins | sample 5400531 | NCBI WGS metagenome assembly WNEY01 (sample SAMN13153338, study PRJNA577476) | soil metagenome | isolation source: 200 cm saprolite under Douglas fir tree site 1 | place: USA:California | collected 2015-04-18
CTGATTGCAAAGCGTTCGCCGACTGCTAACGCCGCGGGAATGACGGCGCAACCGGGATGCGATTGCGAGGGAGAGTGAGAATCGTCGGTTTCGTCGGCGTGAGCGAGCATGCCGTTGGTGAGCGCGGCTTCGATGGGGCCGCAGAGGATATCGGAAGCAACGACGGTGGAGATTTCTTTGCCGCCATAGGCGCGGGCAAAATCGAGCGCAGCCCGACCGGGACGTAAAGCGGTGCCGGAAATCATGGCGGAGAGAGTGTCGAGGATGTGTTGCTTCGTTTTCTCGATCACTTCGTCCGGAAGAGCGCGAGCGCTGGCTTCGCTCATATAGGTGCTGAGCCGGGCGATGATCGAGTCGGGGGCTGGCGTGGACCTAGAGGCGTTGCCGGACGAATTGGCCGAGAAGAGCTGGGGTGGAAGCGCTGCCGTCGCGATGGCCAGGCCTGCCAGCTCGAACAGATTTCGGCGGGTCAGAGATGCGGCCTGACTTACTGCCGAGCCGTTGCCTGGGTCATCTTCCATTTACGTTTTCTCTCCTGCGGCCGTTCGCCAAGCGGATTTTTCTCGAAGGAGCCAGGCACAACGGACTGGCCCGCGAGGTATGACGGTACGCTACGACGAAAACGGGTACCTGAAAACAGTATTAATTTTTCTTCAGGCCGGTGATTCGGAGAAGCTTTCGCAAGCTGAGGCCGCTAAGATTAGACTCGCGAGGGTAACTCGTTGGATGCGAGCAGATTCCAGGCGGGAACTCACACCTTTGGAGATTTTAATGTAAGTTACTGAAAACTTAAGTCGGCGGCCTACTGTCAAGAACCCTAAGATGAGCAGGGTCGGTCGAACTGCGCTCCTCGACATGATCCGCAGCTGGGGAGAGCGACTAGGCGTAAGGGGAAGAACCTAGCCCTGCTCAACCGATTGCGAATTCTAGGCTGAGCACTTCGACCGAGACGCCATCATGGCAGATTCAGTTCGCGCTGAAGTTAATTTGGTGAATTGTTGCGAATCGTTTGCACCGAGTCACGTGGAGGACAGCATGAAGAGAGTATGCGGGGTTTGTGCGACGGTAGTGCTCATTTTCACATGCGCGATCCGGGTGAATGCTCAGAAGAATTCGCCGCCTCAGGTCACGCGCCCGCTGGTCTTGACCGAGGCGATTCCTCTGGAGGGCGTAAAGGGACGTATCGATCACTTTGGTTCCGCGGGACGTACCATCACGGGAATTCCGAATCCACAGGGTGTGGTTTTTTCCCCGGAAGCCAACAAAATCTTTGCCGCGAGCAGCAAGGGAAAACTGTACATCTACGATGGAACTTCCTTTGACCTCATCAAAGAGATCGACTTCCACAGCGATGTTGATAACCTGCGTTATGACACGGCGAATAAGCGCGTCTACGTTGGTTACGGCGAGGACGAGACAGGAGCGATTGGGACCGTCGATGCAACGACGAACGAGCGCCTTGACGAAGAATATAAGCTGGGGGCCCATCCGGAATCCTTCCAACTGGAAACGTCAGGATCGAATATTTATGCAAATCTACCGGACTTGAAACAAATCGCGGTAATCAATCGCAGCACGCGTGCGATCTCCCGGTGGCCATTGACTCTTCAGATGAACTTTCCGATGGCCCTGGATGAGGCCGATCACCGCTTATTCGTCGGCACTCGAACACCGGCGCGCCTTGCAGTATTCGACACGAACTCGGGTCACATGATCGCCGCGCTTCCGTGTGTCCAGGACACGGATGACCTTTACTACGATGTCGTGCGCAAACGCATTTATGTGGCAGGCGGAGAGGGATTCATCGACGTCTTTCAACAGAAGGATGCGGACCACTACCAACTCCTGTCCAAGATACGCTCTGCACTGGGCGCTCGAACGGCCGGATATTTTGGCAAAGGAAGGAAGAGCGCGGACCGCTTCTACCTGGCGGTTCCCGCGCGTGCGGGCCGCGGCGCAGAAGTGTGGATTTATACCGTGCAAGACTAAAGATAGAACCTGACCAAGATGCATGAAGGAAAGACCCAATTGCGCATCCTCGTGGTGGAAGACGAAGCGAAGGTGGCTCGCGCCCTCCGAGAGGGACTGGAGCGCGAGAAATATGAAGTCGTCGTCGCACCCACCGGTGAAGAAGATAACGCTGAAAAGCGAAGCAGGCCACGGCATCACGTTTCGAATCTCTCTGCCGCTCGCGAAATATTCTGCTACAAGTCCGTTAAAAGGAGGGTCGCAATGAAAATAGTATGGGGGATTCTGGCTGCGGTTGCCGCACTTTCGGGAGTGATCATGATGATTCTTGAATCCAATGAGGGAAGATCTTCCTCCTATGCATCTCAACCGGAGACTCCTGCGCCTCAGCAGTCCGCAGGGGCCTCATTCACATACAACTTCGATGGTGACGCCGTGGGAGCTATGCCACCGAAGTTTCATGGTGCGCGCACTGGGAAAGGAGCCGAAGGCAAATGGGTAGTGATGGCCGATCCCAGCGCCCCTTCGAAACCCAATGTTGTCGCACAAACCTCAACCGACACGACCGACTATCGCTTCCCACTTCTGATTTCCGACGAAGGAAACTTCAAGGACTTGGAGTTGAGCGTGAAGTTCAAAGCCGTTGCAGGCAAAGTGGACCGAGCGGGGGGCCTGGTCTTTCGGCTGAAGGACGCAAACAACTATTACATCGTCCGCGCCAACGCGCTGGAGGATAACTACAGGCTCTACCACGTTGTCGCGGGAAACCGCCGCCAGTTTGCCGGTGCAAATTTCAAAGTTACTTCCGGCGAATGGCATGAGCTGCGCGTGGAATGTGTCGGAAACAAGATCATCTGTTACTACGACGGCGCAAAGAAGATCGAAGCGACGGACGACACCTTCAAAGATGCAGGCAAGGTCGGACTATGGACAAAAGCTGATTCGGTGACTTACTTCGACGACCTGAAGGTGACGGCGAAATAGACTTGGTGGAGATCATCCAATGACGAGACTGCTGCTGACGCTGATGGCGGTTGTGGCGGTGCTCGTGCTGCCCGTTCGGATTCTGGCGCAAACGAGAGAGCTATCAGGAACGGTGACGGCGGCCTCGGGCGCTCGCATTGCGAATGCGCGCGTTGTCCTGAAGAACGGGGCGAGTGGCAGCACAACTTCGGCGATCACAAAAGAAGACGGAACTTACCGAGTGTCAAGTCTAACGCCTGGACAGTATGAGGTTTCGGTTTCCGCGGCGGGATTTGCCGGCACGCAGACCATGGTGACGATGGACGCGAGCAGCGACCAGATTGCAAATTTCGTGCTGCAAGCCACGAACCAAGCCGCCGGCACTTCCGGGGTCAGCGGGGTGGTGAACTCGCAGAGTGTGCGGGAATTGCCGTTAAACGGGCGCTCCGCTTCCGATTTGGCGACCCTAGAACCCGGGGTCGCCAGCGCTCGTACTCAGCAAACAGGCCAGGCACAGCGGGGATTCGGTAACCAGATGACGATCTCCGGTGGCCGTCCGCGGCAGAATGACTCTCGCCTTGATGGAATCAGCGTCAATGACTACGTGAATGGTCCGCCTGGGAGCGCATTGGGTGTGAATCTCGGGTCTGATGCGGTCGAGCAGTTTTCTGTTCTTACGAGCAACTACCCGGCACAGTATGGCCGCTCCTCTGGCGGAATCATCGGGGCTTCGACACGTTCCGGAACTGGGAATTTCCATGGCGACGCATTCGAATACATACGCAACAGCGCGTTGGATGCGCGAAATTTTTTCGATAGGGCGAAGCCTCCCTTCCGCCGCAATCAATTTGGCGGCTCGGCTGGAGGGCCGATCTGGAAGGACCGCACATTCATCTTCGGTGATTACGAAGGACTGCGGCAATCGCAAGGAGTCACCCAGGTAGCCACCGTTCCTTCGGCTGCGGCTCGTGCGGGCAACCTGTCTACCGGGCAAATCACGCCGGACCAGAACGTCCTGCGTTTCATAAATACCTTCTACCCGCTACCCAACGGGCCTCTTCTGGGGTCTGGGGATACAGGAATCTTGAACTTTGCTGGGCAACAGGTCACTCCCGAGAACTATTTCACGACCAAGGTTGATCATAAATTTTCAGGGTCGGACGCAGTCTCCGGCACGTATATGTTTGATGGCGGAAGCGTTAGGCAGCCAGACGAGCTCAACAACAAACGGACGGGATACGACTCGCGCCGCCAGTTCTTCACGTTGAATGAGACCCACACCTTCGGTCCGCAGCTTCTGAATTCTTTTCGCTTTGGGATCAACCGCGTGGTGACGACCACGGGCTTGACGTTCCCCAGCGGAAAGTCACAGGTCGCGGACCCCTCCTTTGGCACCGTGCCAGGGCTGAATGCGGCGGCAGTCATAGTGCCGGGGCTTACGTTCTTTTCTGGCGGGCTAGGGACGCCTTCCAATTTCCGCTTCCACTGGACCTCCATCCAGGCTTCGGAATACGTTTCCCTAACGAAAGGGGTTCATTCTGTGAAGTTCGGGATGAACGTGGAACGCCTCCGGGACAACATACTTGCGATTTCGAACCCGGGTGGGGAATTTGCCTTCAGCCTACTGACTGATTTCCTGAGCAATCGACCTTTCTCGCTGAGTGCGGCAATTCCGGGCACGATTTCCGAGCGAGGATTGCGCCAGACCATCGTGGGAACGTACGTTCAGGACGACTGGCGCTGGCGCCCGAACGTGACGATCAATCTGGGTCTGCGTTACGAGATGGCGACCGTACCTACCGAGGTTCAGGGCAAGCTGACCGTGCTCCGGCACCTTACCGATGCGCAACCGCATCTAGGTGATCCGTTGTTTTCCAATCCCACCCTTCGCAACTTTGAACCGCGGGTGGGTTTCTCGTGGGATCCTTTTCGCGACGGGAAGACATCTCTGAGTGCGGGTTTCGGAATGTTTGACGTACTCCCGTTGCCTTATCTAGTGCAATTCAACGAGCTCTTCTCAGCTCCCTTCTTCAAGCTAGGGAATGCCACAAGTCTGCCCGCCGGTTCGTTCCCCACGGGGGCCTTCGCCATCGTCGCTGGCTCTTCAAGCGGATTTCGACAGGGTTATTTTGATCCTAATCCGCGACGCAATTACGTCATGCAGTGGAACCTGACGCTGGCGCGCGACCTCGCTCGGGACGTCAGTCTGCGTGTTGGTTACGTGGGTTCGCGAGGTGTGCATCAGATCTTCCGCGTGGAAGACGCCGACATCGTTCTGCCCTCGCTTACGTCCCAGGGGTATCTCTGGCCCTCACCTGTTGGGAGTGGCACGCGGCTGAATGCCAACGCCGGCCTCATCAACGAAGGTCTCTGGCAAGGTAATTCGTTCTACGACGCACTCCAAGTAAAAGTAAAGGCCAAGATCGGCAGCGGAGCTGAGATTGAGGGCTCATACACCTGGGGAAAAACGATCGACACTTCCTCCGGCAGTTTGGTGGGAGATGAATACTCGAATTCGATCGCGAGCCCTCTGTGGTTCAACATGAAGTTGAATCGAGGTCTGGCGGATTTTAACGTCGCCCACAACGTAGAAGTGAATTACACCTGGGAAATCGGCACGCCAAAGTGGGCCCACGGAGTTAGTGGATGGGCCCTCAGCGGGTGGGAAATAGCAGGAGTTTTCGAAGCAAGCACGGGCGCGCCGTTTACTCCTGGTTTCGGCGGAGACGCCCTCGGTGTGAAGAGTACCGATCCCAACATCGATGTGCCGAATTTGGTTTCCGCTCCAGGTTGCGGTTCGCTTGTCAACCCTGGCAATCCGAACCGCTACATCAAAACACAGTGTTTCGCAGTGCCCAATCCCATTACGCTTCGCGGCAACCTGGGCCGCAACACGATCATCGGTCCTGGATTGGTGAATTTCGATTTCTCGCTATTCAAAAACAATCACATCAAAAGAATCTCCGACTCCTTTAACGTGCAGTTCCGGACGGAATTTTTTAATGTTCTCAATCACACGAATTTCGCTCCGCCCCTCGACAATCGGAACATCTTTGATTCTGCAGGAAGTCCGATTGGCAACGCCGGGCTGATCACGTCTACGCAGACACCGTCGAGGCAGATTCAGTTTGCGCTAAAAGTGATCTGGTGAGCGGGGTGCGTCGGCGGATTCTTTACAGTTCCCTATGAAACGCATCGAAACGTCAAGCGATTGCAGCAGTTGAAGTGGAGATTCTTCGGGCATCCTCGTCGGATACCCTCAGAATGACAATCTTGGCTTTTTTCGAAGTCTGTCAGGGAAGCACGAGAGTATTGATGCGCTTGGGAACTTCGCCGACGGGGATTTCCGCCACTTCCTTCAGGGTTTGTGCATCGATGGCGGAGACAGAGTGCGCGGCGGAGTTGGAAATGTAGACAAATTTGCTGTCGGGCGTGAAGGTGATCCATTCAGGGACGCCGCCGGCCGGCGCGCGCCCTAACGGGTGAACGAGCGGCAGGGCGCAGTATCCGATGAGGGTAAGGCCGGGCAGCGAATATTTGAAGACGGCGTCCGCAAGCGTGCTGTTTACCCATAGACTTTTGCCGTCTGGGGCAACGCCGATCCCATGAGATGGCGTGCCGGCTCGTGCTTCCGCCGCTCCGAAGCCTGCGGGCTGGTCGGGCAGCTTAATCCTGGCGATCTCAGCGCGTTTCGCGAAATCGACCACGGCAAATCCATTAAAGCCGGACAACTGGACGAAGATGCGGCGCGTCGAGCCGTCGGAATTGCGCTCGAAGGCCATGGGGCGCACACCGCGGTCCAATTTGAGTTGCCAGGCGACCTGATCGGTCTGAAGATCCACGACGGTGACGGATTGCGCTTCGATGGAGCCGCTGACGGCGTACTTGCCGTCGGGAGTGAGGCGTACTTGCCGTCGGGAGTGACATAGACGTTGTGCACGCTGGCGTTCAAGGGGATGGTTTTTGCGAGCGCGAGGATGCCGGTATCGATGAGGTCGAGCGCGCCCGGAGGAGTGCGAATGCCGACGACAACGCGGCGGCCATCCTTGGTGATGGAGATGTTGTTGGGGCGGCCGGAGAGCGGAATTTTGCGCAGAATGTCGCCGGATTGCGCGTCGACAACGTCGAGGACACTCTCGGATTCATTGCTGACGTAAACGCGGGAGCCGTCGGGAGAAAAGTTAATGCCGTGGGGCAACTCGATGCCGCGAATGACTTGCACAACTTTGTTGGTCGCGGGGTCGACAACGTCGATGGTGTCCGCGGCGCTGTTGGTGATGTAGATGCGTGCGGCGGATGGCGGTGCGCAGTCGGGGGGCGAGCCTTCTCGCGCGCCACGAACCCACGCGGCGAGGGCGAGCCAATCAGGATCGTTTTGCGAAGCGAATTGCCTGCCGCCGGAGTGAAAAGCATCGCCACCGGCTTCCGGGGCCAGCGGGTGAAGCAAAAGAGGGCTAGATCCAGGATCACCCCGAACGACCAGGAGAAGCGCGCTCTGAAAATTTTTTCGCGATTGCTCATCGGTCCAAGCGGCGGCATCCGGCGGCAATCTCTCCAAATGGAAGATGCGATTGGAATCGCTGTGGCAGCCGTAGCAGCGAGCATGGCCCGGGCGTTCCTTGAGAAAAATGGGTTGGACGTTGGCTTTGTAAAAGGCGAAATCGATGGAAGCGGGCGCCGGCGCTGAGTTGCTGGTCGGTTGCTGGCAGGGCCTTTGGGAATCTGCAGAGGCTCGCTGTGCGGCGAACGTGAGGATGGCTGCCGCGAGCGCGGCTGCGAGGTTGGGCGCGATTGAATTCAAATGGCGCACGGTTTTGAACGATGGCTCCGCAAAGCGTGAGCACCCATAGACAAGCAGGCGGAAGTTTCCGCTCGCGAGAATTCTCTCACCACTGTTCACGAACTAGAAAACAAACTTGATGGCGAACTGGATCTGTCGTTCCGGGACGGTGGTCCGAAGCAACACGCCGGCAGTCCCGCCGGGATTGCTGGGCGACGGCGCCAGGGCTGTTCCGGTGCCATCAAAAATATCGGTATTGCCGTCGCCGGGTCCTGGAGGAGCGAAGTTCGGATGATTGAGAATGTTAAACATTTCCACGCGGAACTGGACGTTGAAGTTCTCGGAGATTCTCTTGATGTGGTTGTTTTTGAAAATGGAGAAGTCCAGACTCGTAATACCCGGGCCGACCAAGATATTGCGTCCGGCATTTCCGCGCAGGTTGTAGCACTGCAGCGAGGCAGGATCGATTGGGCCGCCGACGCTGGGCGGCGCAGGATCGCAATTGGCATTCCAAAACGCGGCGTCGGGAGCGGTCGGGATGCCGAAGCACTGGGTCTTGACGTAATTGCCGGGGTTGCCGGAGTTTGTGAGTGTTCCGCAACCGGGTCCACCCAGGCGGTTCGGATAAGCGAAATCGTCGCCGCTCAACGTGTTGGCAGGGTCGCTACCAGTTCCCCAGGTCGGAGTGAAGGGTACGCCGTCGCTGACCGTGAAAATAGTTCCAAGCTCCCAACCATCGGTAATCCAGCGGGCTGGGCCGGAGAAGGATTTGGCCGTGGGGATGTCCCAGGTGCCGTTGATGACTAGTGTGCGCCCAACGTTGAAGTCCGAGGGCCCGCGGGTCAATTTCATGTCGAACCAGTTGAGGCTGGAAATCGAATTGTTGAAGGCGTCGCCGGCGAGAGTGGCCGAACTGGTGTCCATGCTCTTTCCCCAAGTGTATGTGCCTTGCACCTGGAAACCATGGCTCATGCGCTTGGCCAATTGCAGTTCGAGGGCGTTAAAGTAAGAGCGCCCTTGATAAAACATGCCGCGAATGGAACCAAAATTGGGGTTGATGGGGTTCGGAGAGACACACTGGGCGGGGTCGCTTCCGTTTGGATCCGTTTGATTGCATTGCCCCGGGACAAAGATATTCCCTAGTACATCGACCTGGGGCCAGAGATAGCCCGCGGATGTCTTCGTGGGGATGATCAGGTCGGCTTCGTCCACGCGGAAGGGTTGATGCACTCCGCGGGAACCCACGTAGGCAACCATGGCTGCCAGGCTTGGGGTGAGTTGGTACTGGACATTGAGGTTCCACTGCGTGACGTAGGTGCGCTTCGGATTAGAATCGATATAAGAGGTGCGCAGCCTGTTGCCAGCGATGTCAGCGGCCGGCACGGCCGGGAAAGTAAGAGGCACGGGGAGGTTGGGGTTGTTGACCTTGAGAGTCGTGTATTGGAAAAACGGAATGGCCTGAGTCTCCAGAAGGATGAACTGGTAGGGAAGCGGAAGAACATCGAATAAGCCGGCGCCGCCGCGGACGGCCATCTTGCCGTTGCGAAGCGGATCCCAGGCGAAACCGATGCGCGGTTCAACATTACGCAGTGTGGGATTGGAGAATAACGAGCCCTTACCGGAGCAGCCGGTGACAAGCACCCCGCAGACGGGCAGCAGATCGGTGATATTCCGCAGGTTCACGAGCTTCCCATTCGTCTCCGTCGGCACAGTGGCGATCTCATAGCGCAGCCCGAGGTTCAGCGTCAGATTCGGTTTGGTGCGCCAATCATCCTGCAGGTAGCCGGCGAAAATGTTCTGGCGGAGATTGCGCGGTTTAAGGGTGCTCGCGACTCCTCCCTGAAATTTGGTGGGACTGTTGGTTAGGAAGGATGGTAGGTCCGAGAAAACCCAAATTCCATTGGGGTCCGTGAGCGCAGTCACCTGGAGCAGCATGCGCTCGAAAGCAAAGCCAAATTTGAAGGTGTGGGTGCCGCGGTTGAAGAAAGCATCGTCATAAGCCTGAAAAGAGTTCCAGCGGTAGAGATAGGTGGGAAGTCCGCCGACGCCACCAGGCATGGGCGATAGCCCGGTGACATTGACAAAGGAAGCGTCGCGGCCCGGGAAAGCGCCCAGGGAGGTGTCCGCGGCGGCGGGATTAAGAGCCTTTAAGCTGGCGTCATTGTCGACGCGTTCGTGGTTGTAGCCAAAGCGAACGGCGTTTACGAAGATAGGGGTAAAACTGTGAGTCTCCTCCACAGCGACGATTTGGCGTGAGGAGAGAGTATTGAGTTCAACGTTGCCAAACGAATCGGGCGAACTGTAGGGGGTCTTGTCATAGAGGTAGGTGCCGAACAAACTGTCTTTAGCGGAAAATTTGTGATCAATGCGAGTGGTGACGAAGTTTTCGTTGATGATCTGCTGGCCATTAAAAACAAGCTGACAAACGTCCGCCCCGGTACACGTCGGGACGGGATAGAGCGCCAAATACTTCTGGACCGCCGAATCCACAGTCACCGGCCCGGACTGCAGATTTCCGCTGCGGGCAGCCGCCGAGGGCACAAAGTTGACGTTGGCAATGCCCTTGGACTGCCGGATGCCTTCGTAGTCGGCAAAGAAAAAAGTCTTGCTCTTGAAAATCGGCCCGCCAATCGCGCCGCCGAACTGATTTCTCTTGAAAGGCGCTTTCGGAGCAGTTGGATCCTCAAAGAAATTACGGGCGTCCAGGGCGCTGTTCCGGAGGAATTCATAGACACTCCCGTGAAAGGCATTGGTTCCGGAACGGGTTACGGCGTTTACAACGCCTCCGGAAGTCTTGCCGTATTCCGCGGAATAATTGCTGGTCAGAACGGAGAATTCCTGGATGGCATCGACGCCGAGGTTGCCACCCAGCACGCTGCCGGGAGCGCCATTGGCGTAATCGTTAAGGCTCACACCATCGAGGCGGTAGTTATTCTGTTGGGGGCGGGCGCCGGAAATGGTCAGCTGCTGGCCAAAACCACGATTGCCGCGATCTGAACCGGTTGCGAAACTCGGCTGCGTCTGGATGGTATCCACACCGGCCTGCAACGCCGCGAGGTCTGTCCAGCTGCGGCCGTTGAGCGGCAGTTCCCGAACCGTCGTGGCACTCACCGTGGCACTGATTTCCGATGACGTCATCTGGACGGCGGGAGCTTCGGTGGTTACCTCGACCCGGTGTGAGACCGTTCCCACATGCAAAGGCAGGTCAAAGGTTTGCTGCCCACCTACGTTCATGGTGATTCCGGACTTTACTTCGGTATTGAAACCCGTAGCGCTTATAGTGACCTGGTAGTCTCCGGGGAGCAGGTTCACCGCGGTATAGAAGCCATCGGTGTTTGTGGTGATCGTTCTCTCGACGCCGGTGGCCACGTTCTTAATCACGATTTGTGCTTGAGCTACGGCTCTGCCGGTAGGATCGGTGATGGTGCCGGACAGAGTTCCGCCGGCGACCTGCGCGCGCAGTGCGGTCGGAAAGAGGATTGCTCCCATCAAAAAAATTGCTGTCAGGCGCACCAACAAAGGTAGTGCAGGAAATCTCTGAGAGGACACAGAATCACCTCCACCTTGACGCGGAGCGTAGTGCAGACACTGGGAGGATACCTTAACCTAGAATTAATTTCCGTTTAGGTACGATTTCGGCAGCAGATTCGCGAGGGTAGGTCATCGGCAAAACCACGGTAAACGTTGAACCGACGCCCGGCGTGCTCTCACATTCGATGGAGCCGCCTGGCGCGCGGGCAATCGCTTGTGCGATGGCCAGACCGAGGCCACCGCTGTGAGCCTCGCCGCTACTGGCTGGAGCAGCGCGATAGAATCT
>WNEY01003694.1_pt1 | contig 11527 bp, 12 predicted proteins | sample 5400531 | NCBI WGS metagenome assembly WNEY01 (sample SAMN13153338, study PRJNA577476) | soil metagenome | isolation source: 200 cm saprolite under Douglas fir tree site 1 | place: USA:California | collected 2015-04-18
GCTTGTTTACAAGTTACTCGCAGATGAACGATTTGTTCGAACGGGTGCGCGGGCGCGTGTCGTTTCCGCTGCTTTTGCAGGGCACTGCGCCGCGGTCGGCGTTGCTAGAGCGATTCAAGAACACGCCGGGGGCGGTGCTGTTCGCGACCTCGAGTTTCTGGCAGGGCGTGGATGTGCCTGGGGAGCAGCTCTCTTGCGTGATCGTGGACCGGCTGCCGTTTGCGGTGCCGAGCGATCCGATCGTGGCAGCGCGGGTGCGGGCGCTGAAGGAGGACGGGCGAAACGCATTTGGGGAGTTTCAGGTGCCGCAAGCGGTTTTGGCGCTGAAGCAGGGATTCGGGCGGCTGATCCGGAGCAAGACAGATCGCGGGGTGCTGGCGCTGTTGGACAGCCGGATTCAGCGGATGGCGTATGGTAAGATTTTTTTGGAGTCTCTGCCGGGGTACGCGACGACGCAGGAGTTGCGGGATGTGGCTCGATTTTTGGAGAGGAAAGAAAAAGACTGAGGGCATAGAGAGAAGAGCACGGAGATCACAGAGAAGAAAGAATTATGTTTCAGGTTAGCGTGGAGGAGACATTTTCGGCGGGACATGCGCTGCGCGGCTATCGCGGGAAGTGCGAGAACGTGCACGGGCACAATTACCGTGTACGCGTAACGATGGAAGGACCGCAACTCGATTCGATCGGGTTGTTGTGCGACTTTACGGAATTGAAGCGGGTGATTCGGGAGGTTATCAGCAGGCTGGACCACCAGTTTGTGAACGATCTGGAGCCGTTCCGGACGGTGAATCCCTCGGCGGAAAACCTGGCGAAATATTTTTATGAGGAAGTCACCGGGCAAATGAAGGCGCTGCCGGCGGGAGCGCGGGTTACAGACATTGTGGTGTGGGAGACGGATACGGCCAGCGCGATGTACCGGCCGGGCACGTGAGGGGGCGGCGAAGTTAGCTGGTGGCGGTCCGGTTTTACGGTTGGCACGAGGCTTACCTTGAAGAAGAGCGCACAGCCAGAATTGGCTGTGCCACGGGATGGCACCGCCGTTGCGCCGTTGCGCCGTTGACGCCACCGTGAGATCGCCACTTCAAATCGCGCTATTCAGCTGCCGATACTAAACACATGTTTATTACTGAAATTTTTCGGTCGATACAGGGAGAAGGCACGCGAGCGGGCTTGCCGTGCATTTTTGTGCGGCTGACGGGATGCAATCTGCGGTGCACGTGGTGCGACACGGCGTACGCGTTTCATGGCGGAAAGAAGATGAGCGTGGACGAGGTGTTGACGCGCGTGGAGGAACTGGCGGGACGGCAGACGGATGGGCGTGTGCTTGTGCCGCTCGTGGAATTGACCGGCGGGGAGCCCCTTTTGCAGGAGGAGATTTGCCCGCTGGCGGAAAAGCTGCTGGCCGCGGAATTCACGGTGCTGATCGAGACCAGCGGGGAGCGGAGCATCGCGCGACTGCCGCGGGACGTGATCAAGATTGTGGATGTGAAGTGCCCGGACTCGGGAGAGGCGGACACGTTCTTGCGGAGCAATCTGGAGGCGTTGAGCGAGAGGGATGAAGTGAAGTTCGTGATCTCGACGCGGCGGGACTATGAGTTTGCGAGGGAGTTTACGAAGGAGCACCGGCTGGAGGAACGTGTGAAGACAGTGCTGTTTTCGCCGGTGTTTGCGGATCCGGAGGGGAAATGGGAAGGACTTGAGCCGCGGAGGATGGTGGAATGGATTTTGGCGGACGGCTTGCCGGTGCGGCTGGGATTGCAGTTGCATAAGTTTGTGTGGCATCCGGCTACCCGGGGCGTGTGAGGAGATAGGTCATGGAGAGGAGTCAAGCAAAGGCGGTGGTGCTGCTGAGCGGGGGCATGGATTCGTGCGTGACGGCGGCGATTGCCCGGGAACGGCACGGTGCGGGGAACGTTGCGGCGCTGCATGCCGGGTATGGGCAGCGGACGCAGGAGCGTGAGCTTCGAGCGTTCACGGAGATCGCGGATTTTTATGGAATTCGCGAGAGGCTGGTGGTGCAACTGGATCATTTTCGCGCGATTGGGGCTTCGGCGCTCACCGACGAACAAATTGCGGTGCCGGAGAACGCGCTGAGTGAATCCGACGGGCAGAGGCGGGCGACGGCGGAGAGACGGAAGGGAGCACCGAGCTCCATCCCGGTTACCTATGTGCCGTTTCGCAATGCACATTTTCTTTCGGTGGCGGTGAGCTGGGCGGAGGCGCTCGGTGCGGAAGCGGTGTACATCGGCGCGGTCGCGGAGGACAGCTCCGGATATCCGGATTGCCGGCCGGAGTATTACCGGGCGTTTCAGGAACTGGTGCGCGCGGGAACGCGGCCGGAGACGAAAATCGAAATTGCGACGCCGGTGATTGCGATGAAGAAAAGCGAAATTATCCGGCGCGGGGTGGAGCTGGGCGCACCGCTGCATTTGACCTGGTCGTGCTATCAGAGCGAAGATGCGGCTTGCGGCGTCTGTGATAGTTGCTTGCTGCGGCTGCGTGCGTTCGCCGAGGCCGGAGTTCCGGATGCGATTGCTTACCGGCGGACCTGGGCGGCGCAGCGTTGAGTTCGGGATGGAGGAGCTTGGAATCGGGGCAAGATTGGAGATAATAGGCGCACGTTGCTCCGGAGACTGGGTAGGCTCGCGAGTGACAAAGGAGAGGGGCATGAAGCTATTGGGGAGTTGGCACAGGGGTTTTTGGGCGCTGGCGATGGTACTTGCCGCGACGCTGTCAATCGTGTGCGCTCCGCGCGCAGCGGCGCAGGAGGGCGTGGTCCAGGGGCAAGTTCTAGACGTGGCGGGGAAGCCTTGGGCGGATTTGGGAATTGAAGCGGTGAGCGATCAAGGCGCGAAGTCCGACACAAAAACGGATAAGGACGGGAATTTCGTGATTCGGGGGCTGAGAAATGGCGTGTTCACGGTGTCGATACAACTCCCGGCGCCAAATAAGCCGTACGAGGTGAAGGTGCGAGTATCTGGCGCGGACACGCCGAAGGTGAACCTCAATTTCAAGGACGTGGTGGCCAAACAAGGGGCGGAATACGCCGAGGCACAGAAAAAGGTGGATGAGGAGAAGCAGAAGTTCCAGGGAATGAAGGCGCACTTCGACGCGGGGGTGGGATTTCTGAATCAGGCCGGACAGGCCAAAACGGATCTAGGGAAAGCGACAGCGGATCAGAAGGACGCGCTGCGGCAACAGGCAAAGGATTTTTCCGAGAAGGCGGTGACGGAGCTGGAGGCGGCGAAGACCGCGGCAGGAGAGAAGGATTCCAACCTGCATTTGATCCTGGCGAGGCTGGGCGACGCGTATGATGCCGCGGGCCGGAGCGAGGATGCTGCGAACGCGTATAAACAAGCGATCGAGCTGAAACCGACGGCGGCGTACTACAACAATTTGGGCGGCATTTACGGACGAGCCGGGAAGATTGCAGAGGCCATGGCGGCGTTCCAGAAGAGCGCGGAACTGGATCCGCAAAATGCGGCGCAGGCGTATCGTAACGGCGGAATTACGTTGTATAACACGGGCAGGCTCAAGGAGGCCATCGAGCCACTAAAAAAAGCTACAGAATTGGACCCCAAGAACGCGCAGGGTTGGTATCTGTTGGGTGCGTCTCTTGTTTACAATATGACCACTAAGAGAGTGGGTGACAAGGAGGAAGTGGTATTCGCCCCAGGAACGATCGAAGCATACCAGAAGGCAATCGAATTGGATCCAAACGGGACGTACGGCCAGCAGGCGAAACTAGGGTTGGAGCAACTTCAGCAGATGGCTCCGGGAATTGACATCAAGGTTAAAGCGAAAAAGAAATCGTGAATTTTTCGCATTAGGAGAAGCCGGCTCCGCCATTTGGGAGCCGGCTTTTTCATTGCGCGTCGTTTTGTTGCAAGGCAATTAGCAAGATGGAGAGAGGCGGGCGTAAGCGATTGATGAGGTTGGCCACCGACCGCCCAGCTGCGCCGCTGCTCTGATGGACCTGTTGAGCCGGCTGGTGGAGAAAAAGTCCGCTTTGAAGATCGAGAACTTTCCCTCCGCAAATCAGGCCATTTACTGCTCCGCACAGTACCTTGGCGGTGGCTATTGCATTTGAGCCGAAAGGGCAACAATTCGACTCTCCCGATTTGCGCCGGGCGCTATAATTTTTCTGTCGTCCATAGCTCATGGAGAGGTCTACGTGAAGCTGCCGAGTGCGAGAGCTGTTCGATTTGGTTTCGCCTTAGTGGGTTTTGCGGCGGTAGCAATGGCTTTGCTGGGTCAGGCTCCCAATTCCCCGGGTCCCTTTCGCTACAGGATCCCTTTGCCCGAAGATTGGAGCCATCGACACCTGATTTATTCGCGCGCGAGTACCTTGGGACAGGCGCTGCAAAACCAGCAGCGGCATCGTTTCTGGCATCAATGGTTCCGTCGCAACGTGCGTGTCGAGCTATCTGACGGGCGTGGCGCGTTCTCCTCCGAATTCGACCATCGTCATGACGTGGATGACGCCGGCGATGGATTGCAAAGAGATTGGGGCATATCGTTGGGCATTGGCGCTACGGTCGGCGAGGGTAAGTCCCCTGCAAAGTTTACGTTCGATATCAATGCCACGCCCAGTTGCACCAACGACTACATCGTTTTCAATACCAGCCTAACCGGCAACACATCGCTGAACATCGTTGGTTTTAATAACCTTTATGCGGGCGCCGGTGGAATTTGCAGCACTGGGCCCTCGGTCTTGTTTGCCTATCACACCAAGACCGACAGCGGTCTCTCCGGTACTTTCACTTCTCCTACGCTTTCCCTTGACGGCACGCAGGTGGCCTACACGGAGAGCGTGGTTGGCGGGCCGGGAGTCCTGCACATACTGCGATGGGAATCAGGCGATGGTGGCACAGTGGGGGCCCCAGTGCTCGTCACCACCAGCGTCACCACAGGCGCAAACTATGTCGCTTGTAAAGCCACGGCAACGTCTTGTCTGCTCAGTCTAGTTTTTGGCAACGCCAGCGGCAGTACCAGTTCCGAACCCTTCTATGACTTCGACACGGACAATCTCTACGTCGGCGATGATAGCGGCAATCTCCATAAGTTCACCGGGGTGTTCTTCGGCGCGCCGGCCGAAGTGACCACAGGTGGCTGGCCGATTGTGGTACACAGCGGCCACGTGCTTACTGGGCCTGTAGTGGACAACATGTTGGGGAATATTTTTGTGAATGACGTGGACGGAACCCTTAGATACGTCAGGGAGGTAGGCAGTACTGTTGGTGCGTGTGGCGCAGGGATTCCGCCTTGCTTGGGTTCGACGAGCGTCGCCGTCAGCGGCAACGCTGGCAGCATTACGGACGCGCCAATCGTGGATTCCACGCAAGGCAGGGTTTTTTCGTTCACCGGTAACCATACCGACGCCATATTGGGCGGCGCAAATGTGGTGCAGGCCGACACGGCTTTGAGCGCCGCGAGTGTTACGCGACTTGATGTTGGAACTGGCAGAAGGTTCCATCTGCACGACGGCGCTTTTGATGACGATTACTTTTCCAATGTCGCGACAGGCCACCTTTATGTTTGCGCGAACAGCGGCGCGAATTCAGGCGCGTCCAGTGGACTTGTTGCTGACAATCAACCGACGCTGAAGCGTATTTCCTTCAACAGTGACGGCACCATGGCCGTTGTCGACGCCGGCAGGCTCCTCCTAGCCACGGCCGCGACAACATGTTCCCCGGTGACCGAGATCTTGAACGGCACGACCGACCGGATGTTCTTCAGCGTGCAGGCTTCTGGCAGCCCGGCAGCATGCGCCGCGTCTGGCTGCGTCATGTCTGCCTCCGTACCCACCGCGAGCCCTTTCACATTCCCGGTCACGGTTGCCGCTGCGCTGCCCGAAAGAGGCGGCACCAGCGGGATTGTAATCGATAACGTAAGCAGCGCTGGGCAGGCCTCAAGCATCTACTTCTCCATTCTAATGAATTCGACGGCTGCCCTCCGTTGTGGAGGAACCACAGGCGTTGGTTGCGCTGTAAAGGCAACGCAAGCCGGGTTAAACTGAAACACATATGCGCGAACAAGACAGTCACAATTCGAGAGATGCGGCTGCTGAAAAACCAAGCGACAAGATGAAGAAGCCCTACCAAAAACCTGCATTTCTGCATGAGCGGGTGTTCGAGACCATGGCCTTGTCGTGCGGTAAAGTCGACCCGACACAGGCCTCGTGCAAGCTCAATAGAAAGAGTTCTTAGTTCACGATGCGCAGAGTTTCACATGTGGCTTCTCTCTTCGAGTTTAGCGTTTTGAAACCGCATCACGAACGTGCGAGTGTGCGGGGGCGCTCGCTCCCTTCCGACCATGCCGCGCTTGAAATCGCGCATGCCGCGAAATGCGAACTGGCGGAGAAGACGCTGAGATTGTTCGGCAGCTTGCATCTGCGAGTCACCGGGTTCAGCATGCTTCCTTCCGTGTGGCCGGGCGACCTCCTATTGATTCGTTGCCAGGAGATGGAGCAAATCTATCCGGGCGATATCGTGCTTTTCGCTTGCCATGGCAGGCTTATCGCGCACCGCGTCGTGTTGAAGAGAGATGATCCGGAAGGTCCGAGCTTAATCACCCGAGGCGACGCGCTCCCGTCACAGGATTCCGCTATCAGCCCAGCCGAGCTGCTCGGAAAAGTCTCTGGCATCCTTCGCGCCGGGGAGTGGATCGAGCCTCCCAGGCGGCTCAGTTTCGGCGCGCGAATTGTGGCAATGCTGGTTTCTCACTCTGGGCGGGCCGCCGGAATTCTCTCGCGTCTCCTCGCGAATCGGCGCCGTCCTCGCGAGCATGAGGCCCTGTGTCAGAGCTGACCACCACGATTGACCGTGACATCGTCATCGAAATCGGCGACGTTCCTGTGCGCGTGCGAACAGGCGACTCAGCCTTCTTGCATCTGCTGGAAAGGCGCTATACAGGTTTCGTTAACCGCAGAAGATACGCGGAGTTCGAGTTTGACGTGGATTTGACTCCGCCGCGTGACGTCGGGGCAGACGACGATCTGCGCGTACTCCAGCGATCAGGGCGATGGTCGCTGGAACGTGGTGACTTTCACGCTGAATGGGATTCGGCTTCCAAAAGCGGCAATATTCGGCAGTCCGCTAACCCGCACTCCATCGACTCGATACTGCGCATCGTACACACTCTAGTTCTCTCGAAACAGGGAGGCTTCCTCGTGCACGCGGCCAGCGCGGTACGCAACGGAAGGGCGTTCCTGTTCGCCGGCGTGTCCGGTGCCGGTAAAACGACCATCGCAAGACTGGCGCCAGGAAACGCCACGTTGCTCACAGATGAGATCTCTTATGTGCGGGAGCAGGATGGCGGATACTCTGCCTTCGGTACGCCCTTTACCGGAGAGCTGGCCAAAGTGGGGGACAATATCTGCGCGCCGATTGCCGCGTTGTATCTGCTGGCGAAAGGCCCGAAAAACCAAATCGAGCCGCTCGCTCACCCCGAAGCGGGCCGCGCACTCCTCGCAAATATCCTTTTTTTTGCAGCGGATGCGGAGTTGGTCAAATTGGTGTTTGCGTCGGCCTGCGAATTCGTCAGCCGCGTCCCGGTTTACCGCCTTACGTTCGTGCCAGACACCCGCGTCTGGGAGATGATTGGATGAAGGCGAAGCGGTACGTAGCACGGAGCTCCGAGATTGCAGCGCGCCGCCTTGGCAACGAGATGATGATTATGTCGGGCCGGGATTCCACGCTGTTCTCCTTGAATGAGGCAGCGACCGTCATTTGGGAGGCGGCCGACGGTCTGACCACGCTGGACGAAATCGTGGAGCATAGGATTTGTCAGGAATTTGACGTCGAGCAAGCCGAAGCCTTGCGGGATGCAGAGGCGCTGGCGGAAGCACTCGCGGAACACGGTATCGTCCAGCTCGCCGACCAGCCGTTCCAGTATTCGCCTTCCGGCAAGGAGCAGAAATGAGCGCCTTGATGCAGGAAATGAATGCCAAGGCACTCCGATTGGGGATTCCGCTTAGTGTGCAGCTGGACCTGACGTACCGCTGCAACGAACGATGCGTCCACTGTTATCTCGACCACGATGACCATGGTGAGATGACGACGCCGGAAATCAGGAGTCTTCTTAAGCAGCTAGCCGAGGCCGGGGTTTTCTTTCTCACCATGAGCGGTGGTGAGATACTGCTGCGAAAAGACTTTTTCGACATCCTGGAGTACGCTCGCGCATTGCTCTTCTGCGTCAAACTCAAGACCAACGCGATCTTGATTCGCGAGCGCCAGGCGGACCGCATCAGGTCTCTCGGCGTTGACTCGATCCAAATCAGCATCTACTCGCACCGCCCGGAGATTCACGACGCCATTACTAAGGTTCCTGGCTCGCTAAGGCGATCGGTGGATGCCATTCGGTTTCTCAGAGCCCAAGGCTTGAAAGTCATCATTGCCAACGTTCTGATGCTTCAGAACATGGATGACTATCCTGGGGTCAAGGCATTAGCCGCCGATCTGGGCGTCGAGTTTACGATTGATCCTACGATCACGCCGAAAATGGACGGAGACAGGTCGATTTTGAGCCTGAATATTAATCAGGCCTCGCTGCGACAAGTGTTCCGCGATGAAGCTCTGGTTGGTGATGTGGAGGAATTCTGCGCCCCTCCGAAGCAGGCGGATGAGGATGATCTGGACGTTCTGCCGTGCAGCGCCGGGCATAGCGCCTGCTACGTTTCGCCCTACGGCGACGTCTATCCTTGCGTGCAGTTTCCCCTACCTAGCGGAAATGTCAGGCGTACGCCATTTTTGGATATTTGGCGCCATTCCGACCAGTTGAATGAGGTTCGCTCCATCAGGACTCGTGACTTGCCAAGTTGCTCTCGGTGCGTTCATGTTGTGGGCTGCACTCGTTGCCCCGGCCTAGCATACATGGAAGGCAACATGCGCGGACCGTCCTCCCAGGATTGCGAAAAATCTTTCGCCAAGACAGGGATACCGTCGCACAATCTGCTATCTAGGAAGCCGCGAGGGGGGGCACTGGTCCACATCCAGAGCGCAAAGGAACTCATGACGCGGCCTGCAATCTCGACCACTCCGGCGCAGTGAGAGGTTGAGTCCGGCTGCAGGCTGTTTGGATTCTGAGTCACACTCGTGCCTCTAGCCACTGCCAAAGCGCGCCCGTCCCTCATGCTCGCAGGATCGATGGAGAATTCGCTGCTGCAAACTTTACCGACGCACGAACATCGGCAGTCAGCAGAATGGCTGGTCCTGCTCGAATGCGCTGCGCCTCAAGCAAATGTCGACCATCTTGCTGATCTGTTGCAAAATTCTTTCGACTGGCCGGCCCTGCTGCAAGACGCCGAGAGTCATGGCGTAATGCCGCTTCTCGTTGAGCGCGTGATGAATCTAAACCCCTTGCTGGTGCCGCCGGACATTCGCGACAGATTGCGCGAATCACGCCGCGTGTATACCGCATGCAGCCTGCAAATGACCGCCGAGCTATTTCGCCTGCTGGAGCATTTTGCTGGAGTTGGTATCGAAACGCTGGTCACCAAAGGGCCGGTGCTGGCCGTGCGTTGCTACGGCGACGCCGGGATGCGGCAGTACGGTGATCTCGATCTGATCGTTCGCGAAAAAGACATTCGGCGCTCGACCGAAGCGATGATTGCGCTCGGGTACGCGCCCGCAGTGCCGCTCAGCGCTATACAAGCATCGAAATTTCCCGGCGAATACGCTTTCCACAGGCGTGGCGCACAGCTTCTGGTCGAATTCCACACCGAACGAACGTTTCGGTATCACCCGCGGCGATTGCCGATGGAAGAGCTGTTTAAGCGGCGCACTTACGTCGCAAGCGACAGCCGTGAAATCCCGGCGCTTGCGATTGAAGACGAGCTGGTGCTCATCTGCGTGCACGGCGCAAAACATTTCTGGGAACAGTTGATGTGGATCGCCGATGTGGCGGCGCTGGTTTCTAAGGAAAATGCCGTGAATTGGGAACGCGCAAGGGCCGCGGCGCGCGAGGTTGGCGCGGAGCGAGTCCTGCGGCTGGGGCTGCGGCTCGCGATGGACGTGGTGAAGGCGGCCGTGCCGGAGCACGTTGCGGCGCAGGTGCGCGCGGATTCCACCGCGGCCCGTCTGGCAACACAAATTACGAAGCGGCTTGCGACCGGCGATCCGCGCAGGATGGGCATTCTCGAACGCGCAGCGTTTCGTGTGAAGATGCGCTCCGGTTTATTGAATGGGGCAACGTACCTGATGCGACTGTCGCTTTCTCCCACGGAGGAGGACTGGGTTCCAGGCGCGGAAACGGGACGCTCGTGGCTGGTGGACGCGCTGAGCAGACCCCTTCGACTGGTGAGAAAACATGGACGAAATTCCGGCACGTAAGGGGCCCTCAGCCAGCGCGCAACTGGTGATCAATAAAAATTGTCGATTCAAAAAAGAAAAGGTCCGGGCGATGAAACCCGGACCTTCTTTTCGTGAGCGGGATCAAATATTCGTGCGGCGCGAGATTTTGCGCTGCACCTTGGGAGTGCGTGCGGGGAGTTCGACGCTAAGTGTAACCTCGCTGTGATTGCGCCACACGCCAAGCTTCGCGGGCTTATCGTCGGTTTTTGCCGTGAGCTTCTGGCGCAGGTCGCCGAGCGTGCGAACGCGTTCGCCATTAAAGCTGGTGATGACGTCACCGGCCTTCAGGCCCGCTTTTTCCGCAGGCGAGCCGCTGTTCACGCTACGCACGAGGATACCTTCGCCATCGGGCGCGCCGAAGAAGGAGCCGAGCTGGCCGCCAACATCTTCCGCGTCGATGCCCAGCCGCGGATGACCGCCGGGAAGCAGTGCGAACTCATCGCCGAAGCCGGCGATTGCGGGCATGTCTGGAATTTCGACTTCAGGTAGGCGAAACGCAAACGTGCCGGGAGCGGCCTTCATCCACGCGCGGTGCCCTTCTTCGGCTTGACCCAGCGTGACGGTCAGAGTTTGTGCGCGGCCATCACGCCATACGGTGAGCTGCGCGGTACGTCCCGCGGGGATTTCGTGAATCATGCGCCGGAATTGCGATGCGCCCTCCACGCGCTGGCCATTCACTTCGGTGATGACGTCCTTTTCTTTGAGGCCGGCTTTGGCGGCGGGACTATCCTGTGTGACGCGGCCGACAACCACACCGCGTTCCGCGGGAAGCTTCAATTCTTTGGCGCTATCGGCGGTGACTTCCTGGGTTTCGATGCCGAGCCAGCTCGGACCTTCATCGCCGGTGAGAACGGCAATTTGTTCGAGATCGTCGGGTAGCTCCCTCACTAGCTGCATCGCGCCATCATATTGCTGCACAGCCTGATCGGCCGACTCCAGCATGTCTTCGGGGTCTACTTCGACGAGTTGCAACTGTTTCTCACACGCGCTTGCTGGAACACGCTGCACTTTTTCCAGCTTTTGCGGCAATACCGGCGTATTCGCGTCCTCTCGCTCTTGAACGGCTGCGGATGGGCTCGGCAAGGCGATGAGCGCGACGCCGAGCGCAGCGAGCCCGCCAGCAACCAACAAAATACCTCTCTTCATGGTTTGTGATCCTCCCTTGGTTGCTTAGA
>WNEY01003695.1_pt1 | contig 11525 bp, 15 predicted proteins | sample 5400531 | NCBI WGS metagenome assembly WNEY01 (sample SAMN13153338, study PRJNA577476) | soil metagenome | isolation source: 200 cm saprolite under Douglas fir tree site 1 | place: USA:California | collected 2015-04-18
GACCGCGAGCCACGCTGCGGCAGCCGCACTGCGGCGAACGTTGGTGCTCATACAATCTCCTCCTTTTTTTACGCTCTACGCTGCGGCCGATCGCGCAGTCAAGAAACACCGAGTCGGAGCTCGTGCAGCAGCTTGGGGTACTACGCAGGCTATCTTGAACCGCGCCTGCGGCGCGCGTGCTCCTCTTGACGTGGCGACGCGTCCTGGCGGACTTGTGGAGCCCGGCTCCACGAAGAAGCCGGGCTCCTGGCGCAGGGTCAGATCCGCGTGCGGATCCAGCCATGGCGCTCGTTGCTGCGCAGTCCGCCCATCTGGGCGTACTGCCTCCGCGCCTTGGTGAAGTTGTCGTTGGGCACGTGCTCCACTCGATGTTCGGAACGGAGTGGCCGTGGATGTCCGTCCGCACCTTGCCGGCTTTGATGTCTTGAAAGGACTGGAGCACGTAGAAGCTTTGCCCGGACCTTGTGCGAGGGCGCGGAGACCACGGCCCTGCTCCAACGTGTTCCGAACGATGTGCGTCTGGTCGTCGAACACGAAGAGGTCATCCGGCGGCCCATTCTCCCTGCAGGCCGCGGGCTCGAACATCTCCTCTTCGTGGACCTTGAAGAACTCCTTGCCGTACACGTCGTTCATCGCCATGAACGCGGCGGCCATTCCGCCGGACCCCCCCGAGGAACTGGCGCCGGCTGATGCCCACCTTCTTGCAGACCTTGTCAGCGAGCTCCTCGATTCGCTGCTCGACATGCTTCTGCTTCTGTGTCTGCGGAAACGACATGTATTCGCCGTTGGAGACCATCCGCGTCGGGACCGGCGACTGGAAAGGCTCCTCCTCTGCGGGCGCGCAGCGAGCGAGCTGCACAGGCCCGGCCGAATTGACGAAGGAGAAGGTGAAATCGTGGCCCTCGCCGTGTCGAAAGGACGGATAAGCGCGGTTCTGTCTCCTCGGCCCTCTTCCCTCATACCGTCCTCAGCTACCAGAACGCGGCGGGGGTGCGCTACACCCCGCCGCGCAGGGCGCGCCGGTGCTCTGCGCTCGGGCGTAGTACGTCGTGTTGTTATGCTCGACGCATGCGAACTTCCCCGAAAGAATGGGGAGGCTTCTAGGCGGCGACACCGCCGGGGTGATCTGACCTTGGTCCTGAGTGTCGAGTGCGGAGCATCGCGCCGGTTGGTTTTCCACTCCGAGTAGCGGTGTCGCTATCTCGCTGCGGACAATGGTTGCGCCGGCACCCATGGGCGGATCCGTTCGAGCGCGCACGGCGGTCGGGGCAGGCCGCCCGCCGGCGCAGAGACGCGCTACCTGCGCGATTCTACGATCGCGCGCAGCTCCGCTTCCTTCCGGCGGATCTCCCCCGTGGGATCGTTCTCCGCGAACTCCGCCGTCTCGAACACCTGCCGGATCTCCACCTCGGTGCCGCCGTCGAACGGCGCCCGCTTCAGCCACTCGATCGCCTCTTCCTTCGACTTGCACTGCCAGAGCCAGAAGCCGGCGATCAGCTCCTTCGTCTCGGAGAAGGGCCCGTCGGTGACGGTGTGCTTCTTGCCGTCGAAGCGCACCCGCGCGCCGTCCTTGCTGGAGTGCAGGCCCTCGGCCGCCAGCATCACGCCGGCCTTGACCAGCTGCTCGTTGAACTTCCCCATCTCGGTCAGGATCTTCTCGTCCGGAAGAACGCCTGCTTCCGAGTTCTTGTCGGCCTTGACGATCACCATGAATCGCATCTCGTCTCTCCTGTCGGTGCGAAGGGGGTTCGGACCTTCGCTCTATCCTGACGACGAAGCACGGTCCACCGGATCGACACGCCCCCCTTTTCCTTGCGGTCGTGCAAAGTGCCCGAAAGCAGGCTACTCTCCGACCTAGCGATCGACCGTGCAAGGGAAGTGTCGCCATGCCCAGCGAAGACGAGCAGCTTTCCGTCGTCCGAGCGCTGACGGTCACGGATCCCTCGCCCGACTCCGAGTCGGACGAGCTCATCCGGTATGTCGCGCGCGTCTGCAACGCGCCCTGTGCCGTGCTGGCGCTGATCGGGCGTAGCCGGCTGTGGTTCAAGGCTCGCCTGGGAATCGAGGCCTCGGAGGTAGCGAAGTTCGAGCTGCCGCCGGACATCGAAGTGATCGAGGACGCGGCTCGCGACCCCCGCGGTCCGGGCCACCCGCTTCTCGGGCTGGCTCCCGGCGCGCGATTCCTCGCGATCGCGCCGTTGCGCGAAGAGCGGATCGACCTCGGCGTGCTCGCGGTGATGGACCGCAAGCCGCGCACGCTCGCCCCGCACCACGCCGACGCGCTCCGTTCCGCCGCGAGCCAGGCGGTGGGGATCCTCAAGCTCCGGCGCCGCGTGCGGCTGCTGGAAACGCTGCTCCAGTCCTCGCCGGACCAGTTCCACGCCTTCGATTCCCGCGGCCGGTACATCTACGTCGGCGAGCGCGGCGCCCGGGCGATGGGACTCGAAAGCGCGCGGATGCTGGGCCGCACCTGGCAGGAGCTGGATCTGGAGCCGGACTACAGGGCGCAGTTCTACGGACTGCTCCGGCTGGCGCTCACCACGGGGCGGCTGATCGAGGACGCGCGGGAAGTCTCGACCCCGGGCGGGCCGGCGCACTACGAGTACGCTCTGGCGCCGCTGCGCGGGCAGCGCGGGGAAATCGAGGGCGTGGCGGTCACGGCGCGCGACGTGACGGCGCGCGTGACGGCGGACGCCGAGCGGCGGGCGGCGCTCGAGACGGCGCAGCGCGCGGTGCGCCAGCGGGACGACGTTCTGGCGGTGGTGTCCCACGACCTGCGCAACATGCTGAACGTCTTCCGGCTGGGCGCGTCGTCGCTGGCGGACGAGCTGCCGGAAGACGCCGCGACGGCGCGCGGCCTCGTCACCCTGTTGCAAACCCACGTGGAGTCGATGGCCCGGCTGCTCAACGACCTCGTCGACGTCGGGCGCATCGGCGCGGGCAGCCTCCGCGTCGTCCCGGCCGGCTGCGACGCGCGCGAGCTGACGCAGGAGGCTCTCCGCGCCGTGCAGCCCCTCGCGCGGCAGAAGGGGATCTCGGTCGAGGCGCGCCTGCCCGAACCGGGCGTCCTGGTGCACTGCGACCGCCGCCGCATCCTGCAAGTCTTCGCCAACGTCCTGGGCAACGCAGTCAAGTTCACCGGGGAGGGCAGGATCCGCGTCGAAGTCTCGGTCGCGGAGCGCGAAGTCTGCTTCGCCATCTCCGACACGGGGGCGGGAATCTCGCCGGAGTACCTCCCGCACCTGTTCGAGCGCTACTGGCAGGCGCCCCAGGACGAGCGGTCCGGGGCCGGGTTGGGCCTCTACATCGCGCGCGGAATCGTGGAGGCGCACGGCGGCCGTATCTGGGCCGACAGCACCCACGGAAAAGGTGCCCGGATCTCGTTTACGCTGCTTCGGTAGGACGTCGGGCCAATTCGAAGGGAGGGGACGATGGCGCGTCTCTCCAGCCCTGCCTCCGCGATCCCTACTGCTGTTCGCGACCGGTAGCCTCCGGCGGGCGCGTTGAACGTGACCGCTTCCAGGTAGGCGACCGCCGAGGACTCAGACAGCTGGCGCCGGAAACCCCGGCACGCTCTCGCTCATGCAGCGAGCGGAAACGCGTGCGTTTCCGGCGCGATCGCCCTGCCGTGGCCTTGGCACGGAACGTGGCTTGAGCCCGTGCCAGAGGATCGGACAGTTCACGGAGAGGAGCGAGTCGTGGAGATCGACGTCTTTTCGGCTGACGAACTGGGCACGGTGCTTCGGGTCCTGAGAACGGCGCTGAAGCCGATCGGGCCGTTGGAAGCGTCCGAGAGGAAGTTTCTCGAGACCTACTCGAGGATCGCCGGCCGACCGTTGCCGGCGGGCACGGAACCCCTTCGCATCCGTCCCGAGGGGGTCCGGGTCGAGGGAGCGCACCGGCGCAAGAGACTGGTTCACTCCTGACAAACCGCGGGGGGGCGCACGAGGCCGCCTGAAAGGAGGGCGCGTCAGCGCAGCTGCCGGACGACCGTGCAGGGATTGCCCGCTGCCAGGCTGTAGGGAGGCAAGTCCTTCGTCACTACGCTTCCCGCACCCACGGTCGTCCCCTCGCCGATCGTCACCCCCGGACAGAGGATGGTCCCTCCGCCGATCCAGACCTTGGCGCCGATCTTCACGGGCCGGGCGAGCTCGGGTCCCCGGATGCGCTGGTCGGGATCGAGGGGATGCATGGCGGCATAGACGTGCACGCCCGGACCGAGGAAGACGTCGTCGCCGATGTCCACCCTGCTGCAGTCGAGCACGACGCACTGGAAGTTCATGTAGACGCGCGCACCGAGGTACAGGTGCGTGCCGTAGTCGCAATGGAAGGGTGGCTCGATCCAGGCGTCCGGGCCCACCGCGCCGAAGAGCTGCTCGAGCAGCGTGCGCCGCAGCGCAGTCTCTTCCGGGTCGCTCGCATTGAATCTCGCGAGAAGGCGACGCGCTCGGGCGGAGCAGCGGTCAGCTCGGGATCGCCGGCGAGATAGAGATCTCCCGCGAGCGTCTTTTCTCGTTCGCTGCGCACCGGGAACCTACCGGCTCTTGCCGTCGAAGTGCTGCACGCTCAACGTGGTCGCGTCGACGTCGTCGAGGCAGCGGGTGTTGATCGCCACCATCGGTCCGCTGGGCCCCTGGCCGCGCGCGAACGAACGCACGCCGCACACCTTGCAGAACAGGTGATGGATGTTCTTCTTCTTGAACTGGTAGTCGGTCAGCGAATCCTCGCCCTTCTCCAGCGCAAACGAGCCCGCCGGCACGAAGGAGAGCAGGGTGCCGGTGCGCGAGCAGATGGAGCAGTTGCACTGGGTGACCGGCTTCGAAAGGTCGATGTCGACGCGATACCGCACGGCGCCGCAATGGCACCCGCCTCGATGGGTCGTGGGCACGGAAATCCTCCTGTGGGCACGGACGACCTGTCTGACCTCCACGATACGCTCCCTGTACCGCAGTTGACACCTCCGCCCGGCGGGGGCGTAGTCCGATCGCACCCTCTCCGGAGGTCTCCAATGGCCGTCATCGACGAGCTGGTCGAAGCGAATACGCAGTACGCGAGAAGCTTCCAGAAGGGCGGGCTCCCGATGCCGCCAAAGCGCAAGGTGGCGATCGTCACCTGCATGGACGCGCGCATCCTCCCCTCGCGAGTGCTGGGGCTCGAGGAAGGCGACGCGCACGTCATCCGCAACGCGGGTGGCCGGGCGCAGGACGCGCTGCGCTCGCTCATCATCTCGCAGCGGCTCCTCGGGACGCGGGAGGTGGCCATCATCCACCACACCGACTGCGGGATGCTCATCTTCAAGAACGAGGATCTGCGCGCCCAGGTGAGGCGCGAGCTCGGCGCCGACGCGGGCGGGATCGATTTCCTCCCCTTCTCCGAGGTGGAGAAGAGCGTCCGCGACGACGTCGGCGCGCTGCGGGACTCGCCTTTCATCCCCAGGGACGTTCCCGTCCGCGGGTTCGTCTACGACGTACGGACCGGCCGCCTGAGCGAGGTGCGCTGATCGGACCCCGGCCGAAGGTGCTGGTGGTCGGGAGCGGCGTGGGCGGAAGCGGGCCCGGCCATCGACAAGGGCGACACCGCTTGGGTCCTGGTCTGCACCGCGCTGGTGCTGCTGATGACCGCCCCCGGGCTGGCCCTCTTCTACGGCGGCATGGTGCGGCAGAAGAACGCGCTCGCCACTCTGATGCATGCCCAACGGCCTGCGTTCCATCGGCTACGGGAAGGCGGACATCCCCGCCCTGGTCCAAGGCACGCTGCCCCAGGCCCGCATGACCAGGTTGTCCCCGCGTCCGGCCGACGAGGCGGACCTCGCCCACCTGTTCGAGGAAGCGCTCGCGGGCTGGTAGCCCTACGCTGAAGCGCTTCGCCCCAGCGCGGCCTGGATCGTCTCGTCCAGCTTGGCGACGACTTCACGCCGGGTGCGTCCTTCCCGGTCGTTCCAAGTCAGCAAGGCGCACTGGCATCCGAAGCCGCCGAAGGCACACCCGGGCACACCCAGGCGCGGGCCCAGCGACTGCAAGGCGGCGCGGTAGGCCACGCGATCGCCGGCCGCGGCGCGGGCCAGCGCGCCGGTCAGGCAGTAGCTGCCCTCGCCATCGCGCCGGGTGAGTTGGGTCCAGCCCTTCTCGTAGAGCAGGTCGCGCGCGACCAGCAGCAACTTCACGGGCACCTTGCTCGCGCGCTGGATGGACTGGATGTAGCGATCCATCCGCCCCCGGAATGCCTCGTCGCTGTGCACGAATTGCGCGCCGAAGCCGCGCCGGGGAATGAAGGCCCCAGCCGCGGAGGCGACCGCGACGTGAATCACCTTCGCCTCGACCGGCGCTGGGCGGTCCTCGTCCGGGATCTCCAGCGCGGCGGACAAGAGCGCTCCCACGGGCAGCGTCCGGTCGGCGCGGACGAACATGCCTCCGGAGCTGATGTTCGTGACCTCGCCGGAGAGGGCCCCCTCCGCGGTCGACAACGCCACCCGCAACGAGACGGGGTACCGGGGTTGCGTGGAGCTCATGGCAGGAGCCGCCTTCGGCCGGTCATCGCGCCTCCCCTCCTGTCGTAGCGGCGGGCGGACGTGGGATTCAAGGAGGCGGATGTGGCAGTCCCGGGGGCCAGCGGCGACGGAAGACCGCGGTCGGCTTCAGGCCTGCCCGCGGCTAGTGGGCCGCGGGGGTGTGAGCGGCAGCCGGACGACGAAGTTGCTCCCCTCTCCGGGCTTTCCGCTGGACTCCACCCGGATGCTGCCGCCGTGCTGCTCGACGATTCCCTTGCTGATGGCGAGGCCCAGGCCCAGGCCTCCGAACGAGGGCCCCTGCGCCCGTCCGAACCGCTCGAAGATGGCGTGCTGGTGCTCCCGGGGGACGCCAACGCCGTGGTCCAAGATAGCGATCTGGACGGCGTCGCCGGCCGGCTCGACGGTGATCTCGATCGGCCCTCCGTCGGGGGAGTAGCGGATCGCGTTGGAGATCAAGTTGTTGAGCACCTGCTCGATGCGGTCGCGGTCGGCGAAAATCGACAGGCGCTCCGGCGCGCGTACCTCGATGCGATGCCTGTCCCCGGGGGGCTGCATGCGGGTGCGCACTTCCTCGACCAGCGCGGGCAGGTCGAACTCGGAAGGATTCAGCTGCAGCTGTCCCGATTCCAGCCGGTTCACGTCGAGGAGATCGCCCACCAGGCGGGTCAGCCGGTCGATCTGGCGCGAGATGACGCGCAGCGCGCGGGCGGTGCCGTTCTCCTCCTGCACTTCGCCGAGTTGGTGGAGGGCGAGCTGCGCCTGCGCCTTCGCCGCGGCCAGCGGCGTCTGCAGCTCGTGCACCACGGAGGAGAAGAAGACGTCCTTCACCTCGCTCTCCAGCGCCCTCCTGCGGATCTGCTCGCCCCGGACGAACAGATCGCAGAAGACGCGCACCTTGGCGCGCAGGATCTCCGGGTCGACGGGCTTCAGCAGGTAGTCGACCGCGCCGTGCGCGTATCCCTTGAAGACGTACGCGGTCTCCCGGCTCAGCGCGGTGATGAAGATGATCGGGATGTGGCGGGTCTGCTCGCGCTGCTTGATCAGCTCGGCCGTCTGCAGCCCGTCGAGGCGCGGCATCTGCACGTCGAGCAGGATCACCGCGAAGGTCTGGCGCAAGAGGTGCAGGAGCGCCTCTTCGCCCGAGCGAGCCTTGACCAGCCGGACCTTGAGCGGCTTCAAGGTCGCCTCCAGCGCGAGAAGGTTCTCGGGCCGATCGTCCACCAGGAGGACGCTTGGAACGAGCGGGTCGTCCGGTTCCGCCACCGTCACGTCATCTCCGCATCCACTTCTGCAGCAAGGCGACCAGAGCCTCCGGACCGATCGGCTTCGCGGCGAAGTCGGAGCAGCCGGCCTCCAAGCATCGCTCGCGGTCGCCTGGCAACGCCTTCGCCGTCAGCGCCACGATCGGCAGATCCGACATCCCCGGCCGGCGCCGAATCTGCCGCGTCGCCTCGAAACCGTCAATTTCGGGGCATCATCACGTCGATCAGCACCAGGTCGACGTCGGGTTCGGACTCGAGCAGCTGGAAGCACTCGCGGGCGCCGTGGGCGGGCACCACGCGCACGCCGAACCGCTCCAGGAGGCTGGTGACCGCGAACAGGTTGTGCGCGTCGTCGTCTACCAGCAGCACCTTGCGGCCGCGCAGCTCGGCCATTTTGTCCGCCTCCAGCCGCGGGGCCGGCGAGGCCGCCACGCCCTTCGCCTCGCCCTCGAACAGGACGGGCACCACCAGCAGGCTGCGCGGGCAGGCCTGTCCGATTCCGGAGCGGATTCGCACGTAGTCTGCTGGAAGCTCGTCCACCGAGAGCATGCGCTTCTCCAGCGCACACTGTCCGACCAGCCCCTCGCCGGGCGCGAAGTACGCGCCTGAGGCGGCTTCCTCCGGCCGGCTGGCGCGGATGTATAATTTGGTATCGATGGAAGCCACGGGTAGCCGCGGATCGGCTTCTCCACTGGCCGGCTTGCTTCGAACCCGCGTCGAGCGCGTGCTCGATAGCTGGGAGGCGACCGGCTCTGGGCCGGGCGACGGGGCGGGCAAGGCCGCGCTGCGGCGTTTCATCGCCGCGCTCGACGAGCTGGTGGAGGCCGCCGACGGGCTGGAGAGGCGCGGCGACGCGAGAGGCGAGCCGCCCGCGGCCGACGTCTCGGCGCCTCCCGGCGTTCTCCTGGTGACCGATGACGAGAAGTTCTCGGCCGAGATGCGGCGCGCCCTGGAACCGGCCTTCCGGATCGACACCGCCGCCACGGCGGAAGAGGCCGCCAGCGCGGCGGTGGAGCGCAGTCCGGATGTGGTGTTCGCCGCGGGCGCGCGAGCGGCGGAGACCGTGCAGCGCTTGCGCGAGCTGATGCCCGGCTTGCCCGCCATCCTGGCGGCGCCGGAGCCCGAGCTCCCGCGACTCCTGGAGCAATTCCGCGCGGATCCGGCGCTGGTCCTTCCCGACGCGGTCGGCGCGGACGGGTTCGCGCTCGCGGTCCGCGCGCTCTCCCGGCCGGCCGCGCGCCGGACGGAGGGCGGCCAGACTTCCGGTCCCGGCGATACTGGATCCAGAGTGGACCTTCCGGCCGAGCCGCGCTCCTATGCGCACCTCACCGGCCTCCTGCCGCGGGCGCTGGAGCGCACGGTCGAATTCGACGTGGGCGCGGCGGTGATCGCGCGGCCTGGAGGCGCGCCGCTGGTCGACGTACACGCGACTTCCGACTGTTCCGAGACCACCCTGGAGCTGGTCCGCGAGCGGGCGCTCTCCCTGTTCTCGATGGTCGCGGGCAAGGCTCAGGGCGAGGACGCGGAGACGCGCCTCCCGGGCCCGGCTCCATTCCGCTCGTCCATCTACGTGCCGCTCGCCACCGAAGGGCGGGTAGTGGGCCTGACCTACCTGGCGTCGTACCGGCCCGACGCGTTCTCGGGCCGGAACGAGTTGATGACCGAGCTGGCGGCGCACGCGTCGGGCGCGTACCGGCGCCTGGAGGCGGCAGTGAGCCGCCTGCGCCTGACGCCCCGGCAATCGCAAGTGCTCGCTTTGATCGCCTCCGGTCTGTCGGACAAGGAAGTCGCGACCAGGCTCGGGCTGGCGCACCGCACGGTCCGTACGCACATCGACCGGTTGCTCCGCGAGCACGGGCTGCGCAGCCGCACCGAGGCAGTCGCGGCCTGGCTGCGCGGACAGCAGGGATAGCGAGAGGCACTATCGTCAGGATCGCGTACCCGGGTTCCCGTGGATCGCGCTGTGCGTGTAGCAAGGCGCTCCACAAGTCCACAGGGCCCGGGAGCCGCGACGTTCCGATCCTGCGTCAGGACAGCGCGTACCGCTTCAGCTTCATCACCAGCGATTGCACGCGCTGGTCGCGGCGGACACGGCCAACGCGGGCACCCGCGGCACGGCGTTGGTGACCGTGCAGCCCGCGGCCGCCAGCGCATGCGCCACCACGCAGGCGCCCGGCTCGGCGGTGGCGGGGTCGGTCATCGGACTCGGGGTGACGTTGCGCGACGCCTTCAACAACGTCGCCACCGGCTATGCAGGGACGATCGCGCTCACCGCGACCGACCCGCGCGCCAGCTTGCCCGCGAGCGTCAAGTACGTGCCGGCCTCCGACGCCGGGAGCCACGCCTTCTCGGCCGTGCTGCTCACCACCGGCGCCCAGACGCTCACCGCCACCGACGTCGCCGACGCCACCATCACCTGCGCCGCCGCGGTCACCGTCACCCATGCGGCGCCGCGGATCGCCTTGACGCTTCCCGCCGACGCGAACTCCGGCTATGCGGTGAACGTGGGCGTGGCGGTGAAGGACCTGTTCGACAACGCCATCCGCGACTACGCCGGGACCGTGACCTTCGCCTCCACCGACAGCGGCGCGGGCGCCGCCAAGCCGGCGGACATCGTCTTCACCGGCGCCGAGAACGGCACCGCTACCGCCAGCGCCACCTTCGTGACCCTCGGCACCCAGACGCTCAGCGCCAGCGACAGCGGCACGCCGCAGGCGGCGGGCAGCGCGTTCACCGCGGTGCACGGGCTCGTCTACACCAACCCGGCGGGCGGCCGGGTGGCGCTGGTGCTCAACGCGGCGCAGTCGAACACGCAAACCGTGCAGCTCGAGCTGGTCGCGAACGAGCGCCTGGAGATGTACAACTGCGGGAGCACCGCGTCGCGGTTGCCCTGCGGACCCGGATCGTTCTCGGCGGGCATGAACCTGCCCATCGACACCGCCAAGGTGGCGGCAGGCGCGCCGCTGTTCACGGCGGGCAGCGCGCTGGCGGCCGGAGCGGGCACGCCGGCGCAGAAGGGCACCATCAACAACGAGGTCCTGTACACCGCCGTGTCGAAGAAGCGCGTCGCGACGACTGGCGTGCTGAGCTCGGGGACTAGGTGCCACCCGGCGCGACGTTCTATTCCGTCCGGCTCAAGCTCCAGCCGGCCGCCGGCAGGGGCGTGATCTTCGACGGATCGCAGCCCCCGGCGCCGTACCGGGCGGCGGTGCGCGACCAGTACGGGAACGACTTCGTCGGCCAGACGGACATCGGCCTCGGCAGGCTCGAAGTCAAGTAGACCAGGAGCGATTCCATCCTATCTACAGGTGGAACCGGTCCTGCCGTCGGTGTGGCACGGCGCGCATTGGCGCAGAGCCCAGTTGACGCCCCACGGCTTGGTGGTGGTGTTCATGGTGTTGTGGCAGACGAAGCAAATGGGTGTGCCGTTGTTCGTCCTGCTCACCATGTGGGCGCTGGAGGTAGTGACGTTGAAGCACAACGAGCTGTGCTGCGTCAGGGGTAGCTTGAGGGGGTTCGTCCAGGAGGGCGTCGCGATGGTGCCGGCGTGGCACTTGAGGCACGAGGCATTGTCGAACGCGTAGCCGGCCATGTTCACCGGGAGGACCGGGGTGGAGTGCCTCGAGTTGACGCCGCCCGGGTCCACCGACGACGCGCCGTTGTTGTGGCACCCGATGCAGCTGATGGTGGTGATGTCGTTGGGGGTGCTCGTGTTGGTGTGGCAGTCGGTGCAGCCTGCCACCGAGCTGTTGTGC